>Ga0194119_10012205_pt1 | contig 10932 bp, 10 predicted proteins | sample TA2MahC100mmetaG_FD_148620 | JGI IMG/M metagenome (GOLD analysis project Ga0194119, IMG submission 148620) | Freshwater microbial communities from Lake Tanganyika, Tanzania - TA2015018 Mahale Deep Cast 100m | ecosystem: Environmental > Aquatic > Freshwater > Lake | place: Tanzania: Lake... | reverse complement strand
CTATTTGAACCAGCGCAGCTTCCGCGACATGCAAACTCAGACCCGTGGCGAATTTGGCGGGCTTGGCATCGAAGTGACGCAAGAAGGCGGCTATATCAAGGTCATCAGCCCGATTGACGAAACCCCCGCCGCGCGGGCCGGCGTCAGGCCGGGCGATTTCATCACCCATTTGAATGGCACATCTGTCCAGGGCCTGACATTACAGGAAGCGGTGGAACAGATGCGCGGCCAACGTGGCACGCAAATCAAGATGACGATCCGCAGGCAGGGCGCTGAACGTCCCATTGAACTGACGCTGACGCGCGATGTTATCCGCCCGCAAGTGGTGCGCTTCCGGCTGGAAGACGGCAATCTGGGTTATGTCCGCATCACGTCCTTCAATGAACAGACGGAAGCCGGGCTGCGGCGCGCTTTGCAGCAATTGAAGCAGCAGGCGCAGGGCGGCTTGAAGGGCCTGGTGCTTGATCTCCGCAATAATCCTGGCGGCCTGCTTGATCAGGCGGTGCAGGTCACGGATGATTTTTTGAACCAGGGCGAAATTGTCTCAACCCGCGCACGTCGGCAGGAAGATGCGCAGCGCTGGAACGCCAAAGCTGGCGATATCGCCGATGGGCTGCCGATTGTCGTGCTGATCAATGGCGGCAGCGCGAGTGCGAGTGAAATCGTCGCTGGCGCGCTTCAGGACCATCGCCGCGCCGTGGTGGTTGGCGTGAAATCCTTCGGCAAGGGCAGCGTGCAAACGGTGATGCCCGTGCCAGGCAATGGCGCCATTCGCCTGACAACGGCGCGCTATTACACGCCATCGGGCCGGTCCATTCAGGGCACCGGGATTGAACCCGATATCGAAGTGCTGGCCACGCGTGAAGAAACCCGCGCCGCGCAGCCGCCGCGTGATCGGGAAGCGGATTTGCGCCGTTCGCTCCGCAATGAAACCCAGGCCGAAACCCGGGCACCCATCCCGCCACCGCCGCTCAATCTGCCGGCCGGCTTGGTGGAACGTGTGGTGCGCCAGCCCGCAGAAGGCGCCCCGGCTTTTGACCCAACCAAGCCGGAAACGGATCATCAACTTCAACAGGCTTTGATGCTGCTGCGCGGCATGGCTTCGGCGCCACGCGGCGGGCAACGCTGAGGATGTGATGGCAGAAGGATTGCCGCGCCGGGTATTCGCCGGCTGGCGCGGACTTGGCTTGTTTTGGGTTTTGGTGCTGCTGCTGCTGGGTGGTGGCAAGCTTTGGCTTGACCGTTTGGGCCCGCCCGCTCCGCGTGAGGAAATAGTGGCCGAGGCTGAGTCCGCGCCCGCGCCCGCACCGGAACCCGCCCCCGCACCCACGCCGGCCCTGGCCGAACCGGTGCCCCCGCCCGCCGCCGAACCTGCCCCGTGCCGGTAGCTGAAACCCCAGCCCCACCCGCCGCCGTGCCAGAGCCCCCCGCAGCACCCCCACCACCTGCGGAGGCGCAAGCCCCGGCCCCAGCCACGCCAGAACAAACCGCGCCCCCCCTTGAGGTAGTGGCGCCAACGCCTGCCGCCCCCGCGCCACCGGCGCTTGATGTTCCGGCGGCGATATCTGACTTCCCGAATGCGCGCCCCATCGCAGCCCCCGATCCCGCTTTGCTGGAACAGGGCCGCTTTGGAATGCTGCCAAGGGTGGGTGCGGATGGCCGCACCTCCATCCGTGCCTATGCCGGGCAATTTGACCGGCAGGATACCCGCCCGCGTATCGGCATCATTGTGGCGGATGTCGGCTTTTCCAACGCACAAACCGAAGATGCGCTTCGTCGGCTGCCGCCCGCCGTCACTTTCGCCATTTCGCCCTATGCGCCGCGCGCCGCCCAGGTGGCGGAACGGCTGCGCGCCAAGGGCGCTGAAGCGCTGATCGGCCTGCCGCTGGAACCCGCCGGCTACCCGCTGAATGACCCGGGCAACCGCGCCCTGCTGACCGGGCGCTCGGCGCCGGAAAACATGGCCAATCTGGAATGGGTGCTGTCCCGCTTTCCGGGTTATGTCGGCGCCATTGGTGTGGTGGGCGGCATGCGGGGCGAACGCTTCGCCGCCATGGAACAAAGCTATCTTGCGCTGCAGGAATCGCTCCGCAATCGCGGCATGTTGTTTGTGGATGCCCGACCTGGGGTTGCAGGGCCAAGCCGCGCCTGGGGCCGTTCGGTGGATGTGATCCTGGATGAACCCGCGACGCGGACCGAAATCGAACGGCGTCTTGGTGAACTGGAGGCAATCGCCAAGGCACGCGGTTCAGCGCTTGGCTTGGCCCATGCTGCGACCCCGGTGGTGGTGGATCGGCTGGTGGCCTGGGCGGCGGGGCTTGAACGGCGCGGCGTGGTGCTGGCACCCATTTCAGTACTGATCAGGCGCCCGCCCGAGACCGCGGAAACCCGCACGCAATGACCCTTCCCTACCGCGACAATGTCGGCGCGCTGCTGTTCAACGGGGTGGGGCAGGTGCTGGTGGCGCGGCGCGCGGATTTGCCCAATGCCGAAGGGGCGGCCGGCGGTTGGCAATTGCCGCAAGGCGGCATGGATGCCGGTGAGGACCCCGCCATCGCCATCTTCCGCGAATTGGAAGAAGAAATCGGCACCGCCAAGGCCGAAATCCTGGCCGAGCATCCAAGCTGGCTATTCTACGATCTGCCGCCAGAACTGATCGGCAAGGCGCTTGGCGGAAAGTATCGCGGGCAAAGACAGAAATGGTTTGCGCTGCGCTTTCTGGGCGATGATGGCGATATCCGGCTTGATCTTGATCCGCACCCGGAATTCGATGCCTGGCGCTGGGCAGAGCTTGGCGAATTGCCCGCGCTGGCAGTGGCCTTCAAGCGCGCGATTTATGAGGATTTGGCGCGGGAATTCGCGCGGTTTGGCCAGTAAGGCAGACGCGGATCATCACCTGCGTCCGGGGAAAGGCTAAGGCGCCGTGCCGAAAATCCGGTGCAGCACACGATCACCGACACGGATATTGACCCGTTCCGCCGTGCCGGCAGCCAGTTCCAATGTCGCGCGCACCGGGCCATTGCTCGAAATACTGGCCAGCGAATAGGGCACGGTGCGTTCCGCAATGCGATGCACGCGGCCATCGGCAGCAATGAAGACCATATCAAGCGATGTGATGGTGTTGCGCATCCACATCGAACTCTCACGCGGGGCGCCCCAATCGAATAGCATCCCCTCATCCGGCTTCACTTCAGGGCGGAACATCAGGCCAATCATTTGCTGTTCCGGCTGCACCGCCATCTCGACCGTGAAGGCAAGGCGGCGACCATCGCGGGTTTCAAACACCAAGGCTTCGGTTGGCAGGCGTGGCTGGGGGCGATCCACCCCGGGCTGCGCGACAGCGGCGATGGGCAGCAGGGCGCCAAGCGCCAGCAGGGAACGTCTTCGCATAAGGGCCTTCATGACACAGGATCAGGAAGCGCCTCAAGCGCTGCCGCTGCCGCGCGGCGCACCACGGCGCGCACCACGCCGGGGCGGGGCGCATCCGCAAGTGTGGTGAACCAATGCTCCGGCGGGTTGCGCCCGGCGGCGCGGTGGTAGCTTAAGCCCCGCAAAACCGCTTCGGCAGCCTCGGGCAGGCGTTCGGGCAGGGCATGGCCATTCAGCGCACCCCAAACCCCCGCCCAACAGCGCGCCACGCTCCAGGGATTATAGCCACCGCCGCCGAGTGCGATCAGCCGGGGCGCGAGGCCCATCAGCGCCGCAACAACAGCGCGGTGTGCATTATTGGAAAGCGCAAGCCGCGACAGCGGGTCTTCTTCCAGCGCATCCGCGCCGCATTGCAGCATGATGGCGGCGGGCCTGAGGCGTCGCGCGATGGGGAGGATCGCTTCATGCAGCACCAAGGCCATTTCACTATCATTGAAGCCGGCCGGCACCGGGATATTGGCGGCATGGCCCCCTGCCCTGTCACCCAGCCCACCGGTGAAGGGCCAGCGACCGTCTTCATGCACCGAAAGCGTGAAGACATGCGGGTCATCATGAAAGGCGTCCTGCACGCCATCACCGTGATGCGCATCAATATCCACGTAAAGCAGTGGTGACAGCCCCTGATCGCGCCAGGCCAATAACCCCAGCACCGCATCATTCACATAACAAAAGCCTGAAGCGCGATCCGGCTGACCATGATGTGTGCCGCCCCCCGGCACATGCACAAGGCCAGCCGAGGCAGTGAGCCTTGCCGCCAGCAGCACGCCACCCGCGCTGGTGGCGGGGCGGCGAAATACCTCGCGGTAGACTGGATTGCCATCAGCACCGATGCGAAAGCGTGCGCGGTCTTCAGCGCTGACATTTTGGCTTTCCTCGGCGCGCATCAGGGCCGCGATGTAGTCAGCGCTATGGAAGCGTTGTAGCGCCTCGGGCGACGCGCGCGGGCTTTCGATATACTGATCGGGCGCGACCCAGCCCAGCGCGCGGATCAGGTCAAGTGTTGTGGAAACACGGGGGATCGCCAGCGGATGCTTCGGCCCATAGGTGGAGCCGCGATAGATTTCCGATCCGATCAGCAAGGGCCGCATGGATCACTGCAATGGCCGACCTGCCGGCCACTGACAAGCCTTGCCTCGCGCAACAAAAAAGGCCGCCGCCCCATCCGGGGCCGGCGGCCTTCAACAGGCTTTTGCAACCCTATTTCAGGATGATTTCAACGCGGCGGTTCTGCGGTTCACGCACACCATCGGCCGTCGGCACCAGGTTGTTTTCTTCACCGAAGCCGCGCGTCACGATTTCATTCCGCGGCACGCCACGGCGCAGGAGTTCAGCCGCCACCGCATTGGCGCGACGGACCGAAAGCCGCATGTTGTAGTCGGCCGAACCCGAGCGATCCGTAAAGCCATTAACCTCAATACGGGTCACGCCCTGACCCCGAGCGGAAGCGGCTTCGCCAATGATCTGGCGGGCGCGATCCGTCAGGTCTGCCTTGCTCCAGTCAAAGAAAACCAGAAAGGTGCGAGAGGCCGCGACCGGCGCAGCAGCGGCTGCCACAACCGGCGCGGCGTTGAAAGCATAGCGAAGGCCCAGCAGGAAATTCTGGTTAAAATTACCAATCGGCTTGGTCTTTGTTGTGGTGTTACCACCGACGGTGCTGGCCATCTTCAGCTCAGGATCGTCAAATTCATTATAGTAACGATATTCGGCCGTAACCGAGAGCCCAGGGACGGCATTGATCGGAAAGGAGAGGCCGGCAATGCCCTGGTATGCCACAAGCCCGTCAGAATCATTCACCGTTAGGGATGAATTTTCTCGGCTGAGCCGCACATTGTCCCAGGACCAAACTGTGTAACCGATACCGACGCCGAAGTAAGGAACCACCGCCTTGGTGTTCAAGCCCAAAAGGCGCAGATCGAGATCATAAATTAAATTCGCGAAAACACCGTAAGCCTGAGCGCGCCCGCTTGAGGCAGCGTTTTGGCGACCAAGCTTGCCGTAATCCGATTCATAGGCCCGGTAAGCGCCTTCAATTTCGGCACGCAAGCCATTACCGAAACCATAACCCAAACTTAAAACGCCAATTCCACCAGGCTGCCAATCCTGCTCATAAGTCTGTCCGCCGAGGGCGCCTTCCGTCAGGTTCACATCCGATAAGCCAAGGCCACCACCGACATAAAACCCTTGCACGGGTTGCGCCGATGCAGCGCCTGCGACCAGAACAAAAGACGAGGCAACGATACCATTCCGAAGCGTCTTGAACATGAACATACATCTCCGACCGATAATCTTTAGAATCGGTTAATACATTCACGGCGATTTGATAAGAGAATTTTTGTCGCACTTCCCCATATTTCGGGGCCGCAACCACTTCGGCGCGCGCCGAACGAGCGCCACCAATATTGTAAACCATTGTTATTATTTTATTTTACAGTCGGATTGTGATTAACAATCCAAGCGCAAACCACCCCATGGCGTCAGGCCAGGGAGGCGATGCGCCGATCAACGCAGCCTTGTTTCCGGCGATGAAGGGCAGGCGACCCGAAAGCTGGAGGACTTTACGGGTCTCAAAATCTGGGTTTTGCGCCTTTTTGCCACAGTTGATGCCTGCATTGGCTTCGGATCAATCCCAGCCGACCGCGCCCGGCATATCCTTCGCTGGCTCGGCCGCCTTCAACTTCGCCAAATCCGGCACCGGGCGACAGCGGAGCGCATCACCCGCAAAGGCTTCCTCAATCGCCGCCGCGACGCCGAGCACCAGCCGATCGCCCCCACGTGGCCCCACCACCTGCAAGCCGAAGGGCATGCCGTTGCGGTCCAGCCCCATCGGGATGGAAATCGCCGGGTGGCCGCAGAGCGTCGGGTAATAAGCCAAAGCGAGCCAATGGAAGTAGGTCCGCGTCGGCTTGCCATCAATCTCGGCGGGGAACAGCTCCTTCCAGGGGCGGGGGGAGATCGTGATCGCCGGCGTAATCAACACATCATGCGCGGCGAAAAACCCCTGCCAGGCGCGATACATCTTGGTCTGCGCTGCTGCCGCGCGGGCATAGTCATCCAGGCTATAGCGCAGCCCTTCTTCGACATTGGCACGCACATTGGGCCCAACATCCTGGGGCCGCGTGCGGCATTTTTCCTGATGTGAGGTCAGGAAGCCGGCCGCGCGCAACACCTCAAACGCTTCATCGCCGCCGGTGCAATCCGGGTGCGCCGCTTCAGCCACGCCGAACATGGGCGCGATGGCGCCGGCGCGGTCAGCGAAGATGTCGCGGATATGCTTTTCGGTCGGCGCCATGCCGAAATCCGGGCTGAAAGCCAGGCGCAGGCTGGCAAGATCATACTGCGGCACAGGAAAATAAAGGCTTGGCTCTTCGCGCACATAGCCATCATGGAGCGTGTAGGCCAGCGGGTCGCGCCCATCATCGGATGCCATGGCGGAAAGCAGCAGGCAGACATCCGGCACATTGCGCGCCATGGGGCCAAGCACCGGCAGGCCGGACCAGCCATGGGCGCGCTTTTCGGAAGGCACCAGGCCAGGCGAAGGCCGATAGCCAACAATGCCATTGAAGGCGGCGGGGTTACGCAAGGAACCACCCGTGTCGGAACCCGAGCAGATCGGGAACATATTGGTGGCCAGCGCCACGCCCGAACCGCCCGAAGACCCGGCCGCGGATTTCATCGGATCAAAGGGATTGCCTGTCACGCCATAGACAGCGTTGCGCGTATTCGCCCCCGCCCCGAATTCCGGCGTATTGGTCTTGCCCGCAACAATCGCGCCATTGGCGCGCAGATTGGCGACCATGCCGCAATCCGCATCGGGCACGAAATCGCGGAAGATCGGGCTGCCATAGGTGGTGCGCAGCCCCTCGGTTTCTTCCAAATCCTTGATGCCAATCGGCAGGCCATGCAGCGGGCTGAGTTCATCGCCACGCATCACGGCCGCTTCGGCTTCCTTGGCCGCCGCGCGGGCGCGGACCTCATCGAGCGCTACCACGGCATTCACCGCGTGGTTCACTTCATCAATCCGCTTCAGGCAGCTTTCCAGCAATTCAACGGGGGAAAGCTTGCGCTGCCCGATCAGGCGGCGCGCTTCAACGGCGGTCAGGTCACAGGCTTCGGTCATTGGCGTTTCCTCAGATTTTTTTGTGAAATTGAGCGTTTGATCAGTAACCCATCGCGCAGCCATCCTTGCGCGGGTCAGAACCACCCACCAGGCAGCCCTTTTCATGGTCAATGAAAATCGCCTGACCACCGCCATGGGGCTTGTCGATGCCTTCGCAGACATGGCCAAGGCGATTCAGCTGATCAATCACTGCGCTGCTGAAGCCGCGTTCCACCTGCACCTTGCCATCCTGCGGCATCAGGCGCGGCAAATCGATCGCTTCCTGAATATCCAGCCCGAATTCAAAGTAATTGGTCAGTAAGTAGCTATGCCCTGTCGGCTGATAGCGCCCGCCCATCACGCCATAGGGCATGATGGCGCGACCATTCTTCATCACCATGCCGGGGATGATGGTGTGCAGCGGGCGCTTATTGGGCGCGATGCAATTCGGATGGCCATCCTGCAAGCGGAAACCAAAACCACGATTTTGCAGCATGACACCGGATTTTTCCGCAAGGATGCCCGACCCAAATCCTTCAAACAGCGAATTGATGAAGGAACACGCATTGCCATCCTTATCCACGACGCAAAGATAGACCGTGTCCTTGTGCTTATTCAGATCGCTTTCACCCGCTGCCGGCAATTCCGGTAGCGCCGCATCATCGCGGATCAGCCCCGCGAGCCGCTTCAGGTAATCCGCGTTCAACAGCTTTTCGACCGGCACATCCACCTGCGCAGGATCGGCCAGGAAAGCATCGCGATCCCGATACGCCATGCGCGCGGCTTCAATATGCCGATGCAAGCGCGTGGCCGACAGCGGCCCACCTTCCGGCGTGGGCAGATTGGCGAGCGTGCCGAGTATTTGCAGCGCATGCAGCCCGGTCCCATTGGGCGGGCATTGATATACCTCCATCCCCCGCCAGGGGATGGAAATGGGCGTCACGAATTCCGCGCCATTCTGGCCATTCGCGAAATCTTCTTCCGTATGCAGCCCGCCCGCTTCGCGGAGTGCCGCAACAATATCCGCCGCCACTTCGCCCTGATAGAAAGCCGCCGCGCCGCGCGCCGCAATGGCACGCAGCGTCTTGGCCAATTCCGGCTGGCGAAAGCGGGTGCCGAGCTTCGGCGCCACGCCATTTTCCAAAAAGCGCCGCGTGGAAGCTGGGTTCTTCAGCAGCTTGCCGACCGCGGCGTCCCAATCCGCGGATACGCGCGGCGAAATGGGGAAGCCTTCTTCGGCATAATGGATCGCCGCTTGCAGGATGCGATCAAGCCCAAGCTTGCCATGGCTGCGGTTGAGCAATTCCCAGGCGGAAATTGCCCCCGGCACCGTGACGGAATGGGCCGAGGTGTTTTCCATCTTGGTCGCCCCGGTGGCGCGCAGCGCTTCGGGAGTCGCGCCCGCCGGCGCGCGGCCGGAACCATTCAGCGCAATCACCGTGCTGCTGCCGGCGGGCACGTAAAGGCAGAAGCAATCCCCGCCAATGCCGGTCGAGCCAGGTTCAATCACGCATTGCACGGCGCAAGCGGCAATCGCAGCATCCATGGCATTGCCGCCGGCGCGCAGGATTTCAAGCGCGGCGAAAGTGGCTTGCGGCATGGAGGTCGCGGCCATGCCATGGGTGCCATAGGCGGGGCTGCGGCCAGCAAGGTGAAGATCACGCATCGGGTCAGGCTTCCATCAGGTGCAGTTACAAGCCCCCTCATGCCCCCTCTTGCGCGCCGGGAAAAGCCCCAGGGGCGGTTTCACCGCAGGCGAATCTGCATTAAAGCCCCGTTATGGAACCTGTCGCGAGCCTTGATGAATTTCACCGGATCGATATCCGGGTCGGCACCATCCTGACCGCTGAGCCCTTTCCGGAGGCGCGCAAGCCCGCCATCAAGCTGAGCATTGATTTCGGGCCGGAGTTCGGCGTGAAGCGGTCTTCAGCGCAATTGACCGTGCACTACACGCCGGAAGCGCTGGTGGGGCGGCAGGTGGCGGCGGTGGTGAATTTCGCCCCGCGCCGCATTGCAGGGTTCATGAGTGAGGTTCTGGTGCTGGGAATGCCGGATGAGGCAGGCGCGGTTGTGCTGCTTGGCCCCGATCAACGCGTGCCGAATGGCGGAAGGATGTTTTGATGGCGCAGAAATATTACACGGTTTCCTGGGACCAATTGCACCGCGATGCCAAGGCATTGGCTTGGCGGCTGCTGGAGCGCGGCCCCTGGCGCGGCGTGGTCGCCATCACCCGCGGGGGCTTGATCCCGGCCGCTGTCGTGGCGCGGGAATTGGATTGCCGGCTGATCGAAACTGTCTCGGTCCTCACCTACGATGAGGAAACCAAGGGCGAGCCGCGTGTGGTGAAAATGCCAGATGCCGCGGGCGATGGTGAAGGCTGGCTGCTGTTGGATGATCTGGTGGATACCGGCACCACGGCGCGGGTAGTGCGCGCCCTGCTGCCCAAGGCGCATTTCGCGACCGTTTATGCCAAGCCTGCCGGCAAGCCGATGGTGGATACTTTTATTACGGAAGTGAGCCAGGATACCTGGATTCTATTCCCCTGGGATACCGAGCCGCAATTCGTGGCGCCAATTGCGAAATCAGCGGGGCAATAGGGGTTAGGCTTCAACCTCCACCATCACCACCGGCTTCTTCCCGGCTTGCCAGCACCTTATCCACACGCCTGCCATCCATATCCACAATCTCAAAGCGCCAGCCGGCCCAGACAATCCGGTCCCCCTCACGCGGGACGCGGCGCAGCAGCGCCAGCATCAGCCCGGCCACGGTGTGATAGGTCCCGGCGCCGGGCATTTCCGGCAGGTCAAGCCGCGCGCGCAATTCATCGGATGGCATGCTGCCATCCAGCAGCAAGGACCCATCAAAGCGCATCACCGCCGCTTCCGCCGGCATGGGCTCACTTGGACCCAATTCGCCAATAATCGCCTCCAGCAAATCGGAAGCCGTCACCATGCCTTCAAAGGACCCGTATTCATCCAGCACGAGTGCCATGCCAAGCGGGTCCCCGCGCAGGCGTTCCAGCGCATCAAGCGCGGTCAGCGTATCGGGCAGCACCAAGGGTTGCCGCAGGGCGGCATCAAGCGACATCGGCGCACCGGCCAAAAGCTGATCGAGCAAATCCTTGGCCGCGACCACGCCCACCACATTATCCACGCGCCCATCGGCCACGATAAAGCGCGTGACATGCGCGGCGCGCAGCCTGTCCGGCAGGTTTTCCGGCGCCTCATTACGGTCAAGCCAGGCGATGTCATTGCGGGGCGTCATCAGCGCACGCACGGGCTTGTCACCCAAACGCAGCACGCGTTCGATCATATGGCGTTCTTCGGTTTCAAGCGCGCCGGCCTGGGCGCCTTCCGCCACCACGGCCTTCACTTCTTCTTCCGTGACCGCCTGGTCTGAAGCGCGGA
>Ga0194119_10012203_pt1 | contig 10932 bp, 10 predicted proteins | sample TA2MahC100mmetaG_FD_148620 | JGI IMG/M metagenome (GOLD analysis project Ga0194119, IMG submission 148620) | Freshwater microbial communities from Lake Tanganyika, Tanzania - TA2015018 Mahale Deep Cast 100m | ecosystem: Environmental > Aquatic > Freshwater > Lake | place: Tanzania: Lake... | reverse complement strand
TTGATTTAGTTTTATCTGATTACATCATCGATGAATTTAAAAAAGAGTCTGGAATTAATTTAAAACAAGACAAACTTGCTCTTCAAAGAGTAAGGGAGGCTGCTGAAAAAGCAAAAATTGAATTATCCTCTTCAACACAAACAGAAGTTAACTTGCCATTCATAACTGCAGATAAATCTGGTCCAAAACATATTAATATGAAGCTTACAAGAGCTAAGCTTGAAGCTTTAACTGCAAAACTAATAGAGAAAACAATTCAACCTTGTAAGACCGCGCTTAAAGACTCTGGCTATACCGCTGGTGAGATAAATGAAGTGGTGATGGTTGGTGGTATGACCAGAATGCCAAAGGTAGTTGAAACAGTTAAAAATTTTTTTGGAAAAGATCCAAATCAAAGCGTTAACCCTGATGAAGTTGTGGCTCTTGGGGCAGCGGTTCAAGCAGGTGTACTACAAGGCGATGTTAAAGATGTTCTTCTTTTAGATGTAACGCCTTTATCACTTGGTATTGAAACTTTAGGTGGAGTGTTTACAAGATTAATAGATAAAAACACAACCATCCCAACTAAAAAAAGTCAGATATTTTCAACCGCTGAAAATAATCAACCAGCAGTAACCATTAGAGTTTTTCAAGGAGAAAGAGAAATGGCAAACGATAACAAGTTACTTGGTAACTTTGAATTATCTGGAATAGCACCAGCTCCAAGGGGAGTTCCTCAAATTGAAGTAGCTTTTGATATCGATGCAAACGGAATTGTAAATGTTTCTGCAAAAGATAAAGGAACTGGAAAAGAACAAAAAATTCAAATTCAAGCTTCAGGCGGACTGTCAGATGATGAAATACAAAAAATGATCAAAGAAGCAGAAGCTAATAAAGAAGCTGATAAAAAGAAAAGAGAGGAAGTAGATGCTAAAAACCATGCAGACTCACTTATAGCTTCAACTGAACAAAGTTTAAAAGAGCATAGTGCTAAGATTTCAGAAGCTGATAAAAAGTCAATTGAACAGGACATTTCTGATCTTAAAGAGGCGGTCAAATTGGATAATACTGAAGATATTAAAAATAAAACTCAAAAGTTAATGACATCTTCTATGAAGCTTGGAGAGGCAATCTACAAAGATCAACAACAGGCAGGACCACAAAAAGATGCTACTCCAAACAACAATGACAAAAAAGATGTTGTTGATGCAGAATTTGAAGAAGTAAAAGACGATAACAAAAAAAGCGCTTAATCAGATATTTTTGGTTACGCCTAGGTAAATCATTATGTCAAAAAAAGACTATTATGACACTCTTGGCGTTACTAAGAACTCAAGTCCAGAAGAGATAAAAAAAGCATACAGAAATCTTGCAATGAAATATCACCCTGATCGTAATCAGGGAGATAAAAAGGCTGAAACTAAATTCAAAGAAGCATCTGAAGCCTACCAAGTTTTATCTGATCCAAAGAAAAAATCACAATATGATCAATTTGGTCATTCTGCTTTTGATCAATCACAAGGAGGTGGTGGCTTTGATTTCGGAGGTTTTGACTCTGGAGCTTTTTCAGACATCTTTGACGATTTCTTCGGTGATTTTATGGGAAGTTCTCGAGGTAGGTCCAAAAAAAGTAGATCCAATAGAGGTTCAGATTTAAAAATTAATTTAGATATAAGTCTTGAAGAAGCGTATTTTGGAAAAAAACAGACAATAAATTTATCAGCTTCTGACAAGTGTAATAAATGTAATGGAAGTGGAGCAGAGTCTGGTTCGAAGCCTGTAAATTGTTCTTCTTGCGGAGGTTACGGTACAATAAGAGCAAGGCAAGGTTTTTTTTCTATTCAACAAACTTGTCCTGACTGTAGTGGTGAGGGTAAAGTAATTTCAAGTCCTTGTAGAGACTGCAGAGGATCTGGAATTGTTAAAAACAAAAAAAGTCTTGCAATTCAAATTCCAAAAGGAATTGAAGATGGAACTCAAATGAGACTTGCTGGAAAAGGTGAAGCTGGATACAGAGGTGGATCAAATGGTGATCTTTATGTTTTTATATCAGTGCAAAAACATAAAATATTCCAACGATCTGAGGAAAACCTTTATTTTAAATTTCCAATCTCTATGATAGATGCAGCGCTTGGAACTGAGGTTGAGATACCAACCATTGATGGAGGAAGATCCATTGTAAAAATTCCAGAAGGAACACAGTTCGGACGCCAGTTTAGACTTAAAGGCAAAGGAATGCCTGTTCTTAAAACCTCAAACTTTGGTGATCTTTATATAGAAACGGAGGTGTTAATTCCTGAAAATCTTAATAAAGAACAAAAACAGTTGCTTGAAAAATTCCGTTCAATCCAGAATAATAATGAAAATTCAGAGATTAAAAACTTTTTCAACAAAGCTAAAAAATTCTGGGAAAAAATAGATCAGTGAAAAAAATAAAAATCACGGTAGTGGGTGCTCTTGGACGAATGGGTAAGATTTTATGTAAAAAAATTAAGAATAATCCAAAATTAAAATTAGAAAGTATAACAGATAAAAATATTTTAAAACTTGAAGATATTCAAACACAAAAAAATTCTATGAAAGCTTTCAAGAACACCGATATAGTTATTGATTTTTCGAACCCAGAGTCCACAATGCAGATACTAAAAAATTTAAAAAATAATAAAAAAATTATTATAGGAACAACAGGATTTACAGAAAAGCAGGAAAAAATAATTAAAAACTATTCAAAAAAGTACGCCATTCTAAAATCTGGAAATATGAGCGTTGGAATAAATTTGTTAACTTTTATTACAGAACAACTATCAAAAAAAATATCAAATAATTTTCAAATTAATATTCATGATAATCATCATAAAAAAAAAATTGATTATCCATCAGGAACCGCCTTAATGCTTGCAAATGCAGTAGCATCTGGAAAAAATAAAAAGCTTAAAAGTATTAAGGGATGTATTCAGCTTAATAAAAAAGGAAAAAATCTTAAAAATAAAATTAATTTTAATATTGTTAGAAAAGGTAACACTATAGGTGAACATATAGTCCAATTTGAAGACTCTTCAGAAATTGTAAAACTTCAACATATTGCAAAAAGTAGAGATCTTTTCGCAAATGGAGCAATTAATAGCATCTTTTGGATAAGAAATAAAAAACCAGGCTATTACACTTTGAGAGATTTATTAAAAATTTAATCAATGAATTTTAAAAGAGAAAGTATTGATCAAATATTTTCTTTTCTTCGAAAACAATATCCAAACCCTAAAACATCCTTAAAATATAAAAATAAATTTACTTTACTTATAGCCGTTTTACTTTCTGCACAGTGTACAGATAAAAATGTAAATAATGTTACAAGGACAATTTTTAAAAAATATTATAAACCCAATGATTATGTAAAACTTGGTATTAAGAAAATTACAAAATTAATAAAAAGCATTGGACTTTATAACAATAAAGCTAAAAATATTTTTTATTTATCAAAACAAATTTTAGAAAAGTATAATGGAAGAATTCCTGATACATTTGATGACCTTTACGAGTTACCAGGTGTTGGCAGAAAAACAGCAAACGTAGTTTTAAATGAAGCATTTCAAAGACCAACGATTGCGGTTGATACACATATTTTTAGAGTTGCAAATAGAATGCAAATTGCATCTGGGAAAAACCCTGATGAGGTTGAGGCAAATTTACTTAAAATAATTCCAAAAAAATATATTAGAAAGGCACACCATCAATTATTATTTCATGGTAGATATACGTGTAAAGCAAGAAGACCTTTATGCTTTAAATGTATAATAAATAAATTTTGCAAATTTAAGAACAAAACAACACAATGAAAATTATAGGCATTGGTAATGCAATAATAGATGTTCTAAGTAGAGTTGATGATGAGTTTATTAAAAAAAATCAACTTACAAAGGGATCAATGAAACTAATCAAACAGACAGAACTTTTGACCCTTTTAGATATAATAAATGTTGAAAAAAAAATTGCAGGTGGCTCAATTGCAAATTCTATGGTTGGATTATCACATCTTAAAAATAAAGTGTCTTTCATAGGAAAAATTAGTGATGATGATTTTGGAAAAAGTTATGAGAAGGACATGATAAATCAAAAAGTAGAATTTTGTTATAAAAAAAAAAAAGAGACAATACCAACTGGAACCTGTGTTATTTTAATAACACCTGACAATGAACGCACTATGTGTACATTTCTTGGTTCTTCTGCAACCATTTCTGAAAATGATATTGATGAAAAAATTATTAAAAATTCTGATATAAGTATTCTTGAAGGTTACTTATGGGATAGCGATGAGTCTAAGCTAGCATTTAGGAAAATACTTAAAAATTCAAAAAAAAAGGTAATGTCATTATCCGATAAATTTTGTGTAGAAAGACATATGAATGATTTTTTTGATTTAGTAAAAAATCATCTTGATATTGTATTTGCAAATGAGCAGGAAATATTATCTTTACTAAAAACTGATAGTCTAGAAAAGACTATTAGTTTTTGTAAAGCTTTAAAAAAAATAATTGTCATCACAAGATCAGATAAAGGAAGTATCGCAATATATGAAAATGTAGTTGAAGAACACAATGCAAAGCGAGGTATAAAAATAATTGATTTGACTGGAGCTGGAGATTTATTCTTGGCAGGTTTTCTTCATAATTTCATTAAAAACAAAAACCTTAAAGAATGTCTAAATTTAGGAACTGAAATGGCATCAAAAATTATCCAAAAAATCGGAGCAAGGTTATAATAAAAAATAATTACCATTTTTTAAATAAATAAAATTATTGTCATTAAATTTTTCTTTAATTTTTTTTCTAAGCCTATGCAAACATGTTTCAAAAGCATGAGAATTAAGTTCAGTCTTTTGATTCCATATATTTTTAAGAATTTCTTCTTTTGAAAATCCCTTAGCAACATTCATAAAAAGTATAAGCTTTACCTCTATCTCTGTTAGCTTCAAATATTTGTCGTCTTTTTTAAGAAAACGATCATTAGAATTTAAGGTATAATTTTTAATAAAAACTTGTGATGTTTTTAAATAATGAAATTTAGAAATTAATATTTTTGATATTTCTATAAAATTTTGAATTTCAATTGGAGTTTTTAAAAAAACAGAAAAATTATTTAATTTTATTTTATTTCTATTTTTTTCGGAAGAACTTGAAATAAAAATTATTGGGCTACTATGCTTATAAAAAGAGTTTAGTACCTGAGGAGTTAGATTATCTATAAAAGCTATAATGATAGAGTTAATATTAGATGTAAGATTTGTCTCTAAATAAACTTTTTTAAATAAATTTAAATCATATACTACCTTAAAAAAAATTTGAGATCCGTAGATGTATAAATTAGTATTTTGCATTCTATTTTTATATAATAAAAATTATGATCAAAGTATTAAGATCTGGTTTTTTAACCTTTTACAAAAACAAGTTCAAATGCTCATTTGGTAAAAATGGTTTTACAAAAATTAAAAGGGAGGGAGATCTTAAAACTCCATTGGGATATTTTAAAATCACAAAATGCTATTATAGGCCTGATAGGATAAAAAAACCTATCACAAAAATAAGGTGTATTAAAATCGTAAAAAATATGGGATGGTGCGATGATCCTTCATCTCCAAAATACAATAAATTAATTCGCTTGCCATACAATTATCACTATGAAAAACTTTTTAAAAAGAATCATACATATGATCTTATTTTGGTTTTAAATTACAATGTAAATCCTGTTAAAAAATATTATGGAAGTGCCATATTTATTCATATTGCAAAAAGAAATTTTAAACCAACTCTCGGATGTATAGCTTTACAAAAAGAAGATTTAATAACTGTATTAAAAAAAATACGTTATGAAACTATAGTTAAAATTAGCTAAACCTATTTAGCATTTTCCCTAAAAATCGCTCTTCCAATTCTTAGAAAGGTTGAACCGTGTTGGGCTGCAATCACATAATCATCACTCATGCCCATGCTTAATTGAGAAAGATTTTCTTCTTTTGCTACAGAGAATAGCTTACTAAAAAAAAAAGAAGGGTTTTCTTTAGCTGGAGGAATACACATAAGTCCAATTATATCTAGTTTTAAATTATTTAAACAATACTCTTTAAATGCAGTGACATTCTCTATTTTAATACCAGTCTTTTGAATTTCATTACCAATATTTATTTGAATGAAATATTTAATCCTTTTGTTTTTCTTTTTTTCTTCAGCGGACAAGAGTTTAGCAAGTTTTTCCGAATCTAAGGTGTGAATATAATTAAATAAATTTACAGCCTCTTTAACCTTATTAGTTTGTAGATGACCAAGCAAATGTAGATTAAGGTTTTTATTAGCAAATATATTTTCTTGCCACTTTACTGTTGCCTCTTGAACCCTGTTTTCTCCATAATGTAAATGTCCAGTTTCAAGTATGGGCTGAATAGTTTCCATTGATTGTCCTTTAGTAACAACAACTATTTGAATATTTTTTGAAATTGCAGAAATTTTATTTTTAATAAACTGGAAACTTTTAAACTGATGCATACACCTCAAAGCTTAAGCAAGTGTATACAAATAATTTGAAAAAAAAAAACCCTCAAGTTTTACTTGAGGGTTTTTTGTAGGTAAAAATTATCTAAATTAAAAATTTGTAGATAATGCTACGGTAAACAACTCCGCATCACCGTTTGAAGCTAAAAAGCCTCTGTTATCTACTCTGGTAAAAGTAGCACCAAGTGCAACTGGTCCTAAGTTATAACCTACTGCTAAATGGTAACCATTTTCGTCAGTATTAGATACTCCAGGTACAGCTTCTGTTTTGCCAGTAAATCTATGAGCTGAAACAGCTATATCTTTGCTCACGTTATAAGCTGCACCAAACATATATGATTTTTTTTCATCAGCGTTTAGTGGACCGTCATTTACTAAACGATCAGCACCAAATGATAGTGCACCTATTTTATATGCAAATCCTAAAGACACTGCATTAGGATCATCTGATAATGTGTCAGCTTTTTTACCTTTATTGTAAAATGCCTTAACATCTAAACCATTCACTCCAGCATTACCTCTGAAACCAATTTCAAAAGCACTGCCTTCACCAGTTGTACCTATTCTAGTATCTCTATTACCCACGTCGCCACGTTCTGGGACAAAATAAGCACTTAATCTTCCTGCTCCAGGTATAGTTTGCATAATACCAACACCCATTGACTCTTTAGGGTTTGCACCAACTGCATCGGTGAAAGCTACGCTATGCTGACCATCAAATACGCCTGCAGCAGAACCGTAAGCTGTTGGGGTTACAAGATTTGCAGAGTTTTGAACATGGTCAACACCAACTGTTAATGTTGTGTTACCCGTAATGAAATCAATGTAAAGGTTCTCATTACTAATTGATGTTACTTCAGTTGCTGATGCAGATGAGTTTCCGTCAAACTCTAAAGAAAAACCCGCTACATAATCTGTGCCAGTATTAAGCTTTCCTTTGTTGGTTACGTTAACTTGAGACTCTCTACCAAATCCTTGTTGGCTTTTTTGAGTTCCAACATTATCTTTGCTATTACTTAAACCTTGATAAACAATAGCTAAACTACCTGTAATGCTCGTTTGAGCATTTACTGATCCTGCTAGCATCAAACTACCAACTAAGGCCGTGGATGCTAAAAGTTTTTTATTCATATTTTATATATAAATTTGTTTATAAAAATAACTTACATTAATAGCTGTTATATAAGTTAGGAAATATAATCTTTTTTTTCATATTTTTAATTTTTGTTGTATTTTTACAACTATCATTTTGTTTGAAAATTTAGGTTAATACTAAGTAGTATATAATATATATGCAAATAAAATAATGATTTTTAACAGATTATTTACAAGTTTCTTAATTTTAACACTTTTTTTCTCATGTGCAAAACCAACTGATAAGACCGTAGAGTATGAGCCAGATGTAATGAAGAGGGCTAAGAGTTCGAGAGATGATGTGGGCGGTTTATTTGGTCAGCTTGGTAAAAACTCTCAAAAAAACCTTAGTTTTGCATCATCAAACGTTTTATGGAAGGCAACTATTAACACTTTAGATTTTATTCCATTAGCTAGTATTGATTACACGTCAGGTACTTTAGTCTATGAATGGTACAATGACGACCTTAATTCTAATGATGAAATAAAAATAACAGTAAATCTGTTAAACGATGAAGTCAAATCAGAGTCAATAAAGGTAACATCTTTCAAAAGAACTTGTAATGCAAAAGAGAGGTGCAAAATTAAAAAGTTAGGTGAAAATTTCAATACATCGATAAAAGATAAAATAATTACTACTGCAAGAATTCTTAAGATTGAAGAAACAAAAAAAAGTAAGTAATGGCTGATGCTATCTATAACTATCATCAAATTGAAAAAAAATGGCAAGAATTTTTTAAAAAAAATAAAATCTTTAAGAGTTTAAAAAACGAAAAAAAAAAATTCTATTGTCTTGAAATGTTTCCATATCCATCTGGAAATATTCATATGGGACATGTCCGAAATTATACACTTGGCGATGTAGTAGCCAATTATAAAAGAATGCAAGGTTTTAATGTGCTCCATCCAATGGGCTGGGACGCTTTTGGTCTGCCTGCGGAAAATGCTGCAATCCAAAACAAATTGCATCCAAAAACTTGGACAGAAAAAAATATTTCAGTAATGAAAAAGCAACTTCAGAGTTTAGGTTTTTCATTTGATTGGGATAGAGAAATATCAACTTGTTCCGATAGTTACGTTAAACAACAGCAAAGAATTTTTTCTTATTTTTTCAAAAACGGGTTGGCTTATAAAAAGAAAAGTTATGTTAACTGGGATCCAAAAGATAAAACAGTGCTTGCAAATGAACAAGTAATAGAGGGTAGAGGTTGGAGGTCTGGGGCAGTTATTGAAAAAAAAAAATTAAGTCAATGGTTTTTAAAAATAAGTAAATATTCAAACGAATTATTGAACTCTCTTATCAATCTTGAAGGTTGGCCAGATAAAGTCAAAATTATGCAGCAGAATTGGATAGGAAGGTCTGTTGGATGTGAAATAAATTTTAAAACAGACAATGAAAATTTTCCTGAAATATCAGTATTTACAACACGTCAAGATACGATATTTGGTGCTACGTTCATTGGCATTTCTACTGAACATCCTTTTTCAAAATCGATCGATAACACATTTGAATATAAAATATTTATAAAACAAAACCAGAATTTAAAAACAAGTGAAGCGTTCTTTGCACAAAAAGATAAATTAGGTTTTAAAACAAAATATAGTGCATTTCATCCATTTTTAAAAAAAAAAATTCCAATTTTTGTCGTTAATTTTGTTCTAATGGATTTTGGTACAGGTGCAATCTTTGGATGTCCTGCTCACGACCAAAGAGACTTTGAATTTGCAAAAAAATACAATCTCGACATTATAAAGGTCGTATCAAATAACGGTAGAACAAAGGAAGATTTAAAAGAAGCATTTACTGAAGAGGGAAAAATAATTAATTCTGACTTTTTAAATGGATTAAATAATGATGAAGCAAAAAATAAAATTACAGAAATTTTAGAAAAAAAAAATTTAGGAAATAAAAAAATTTATTTTAGATTAAAAGATTGGGGAATATCAAGGCAAAGATATTGGGGTTGTCCTATTCCAATTATATACCGAGAAGATGGCGAAATCGTACTAGTTCCTGAAAAGGATCTTCCAGTAAAATTGCCTGAAAATATAGATTTTTCTAAAACTGGTAACCCTCTTGAAAATCATCCTACCTGGAAATTTACAAAATGTCCTTACACAGGAAGACCTGCGGTGCGAGAGACTGATACATTCGATACTTTTGTTGACTCCTCTTGGTATTTTTTGAGATTTTGTGACCCTAATAATGAAAAAGATCCTTTCAAAATTGAGGATGTAAATTACTGGATGCCGGTCGATCAATATACCGGGGGAGTAGAACATGCTATTTTGCATCTATTATACTCAAGGTTTTTTACTTTAGCATTAAAGGAAGATTTTCAATTTAAATCTAAAGAACCTTTTAAGAATTTATTTACACAAGGAATGGTGTGTCATCCAACCTTTAAAACAAAAAAAGGAGAATGGATTTATCCTTCAGAACTTAAAAAAGAGAACAACAAATATTTTTTATCAAATGGCGAGGAAGCCATAAAAGGTGACAGTCTAGCAATGTCTAAATCAAAAAAGAATGTAGTAAATCCAGATGAGGTAATAAAAACTTATGGTGCAGACGCCACTCGTTGGTTTATCTTATCTGATAGTCCGCCTGATAGAGATGTTCAATGGAGTGATGAAGGTATAGGGGGTGCTTTTAAATTTATTCAAAAAATTTGGCGAACAAAATCTGAAATATTAAATTATAAAAATGAAATAAACTCTGATGCAGAAACATTAAGGGAGTTTAACAAGTTAATTTATGAGATAACAAATTTAGTTGAAAAGTTGCAGATGAACGTTGCAATAGCAAAGTTATATAGTTTTTTAAACTTAATCAATGAAAGCGTTCAAAATAAAAAAATGCATTATATTGATCTAAAAAATACTTTTATAAAATATCTAATTATTATTTCTGCTTTTATCCCTCACATAGCTCACGAATGCTATAACACTATAACTGGCAAAGATGATTTATACAATCAGTTGTGGCCAAAGTTTGATGATGAATTACTAAAGGATAAAAAAAAATTTATAATCGTAGTTCAAATAAATGGAAAAAAACGTGCATTAATCGAAGCTGATGTAAATGATAATGAAGAAAATATTTTAAATAAATCTTTGAAAATTAAAAATATAGAAACAATTCTTTCATCTAAAAAAATAAAGAATAAGATATACGTAAAGAATAAAATTTTAAATATTGTTACAACATGAAAAAAAAATTTCTAAATATTCTATTTTTTTTACTAGTACTTAATTGTGGATTTTCTCCTGTTAATAT
>Ga0194119_10012199_pt1 | contig 10933 bp, 8 predicted proteins | sample TA2MahC100mmetaG_FD_148620 | JGI IMG/M metagenome (GOLD analysis project Ga0194119, IMG submission 148620) | Freshwater microbial communities from Lake Tanganyika, Tanzania - TA2015018 Mahale Deep Cast 100m | ecosystem: Environmental > Aquatic > Freshwater > Lake | place: Tanzania: Lake... | reverse complement strand
ACGCAGGTCTGCCAGCGACCGCAGGTCTTCCAGGCAAATCCCCGCCGACCGTAACGTGTCGCGATACTACGGCACCTGTTCGACGCAGTGAATCAGCAGCTTCCCTGATCGCTGGAGTTGGTAATCCTGCAACTGCTCAGGGGGCAGCCACTGCGTGTGACCCAGATCTTGATCAACCTGCCAAACGTACGCCGCCAGCCGCGTCTCCGCTGGCGCGGCGAGCACTTCCGGACTGCACCTCAGTGACGCCGTGGTAATTCGCCCGTTGCAACTCCCGGTCATTTCGAAGTCAACTGCTTGGCAATGAGTTCGAGACGACGGAGGACGAAAATGGTAGCCCCATTGATCCTGGCTCACGTCGTCTGTTCACCAGTATCGCTAGAGTTGCTAACTCGACTGTGCAATAAATTCCGACGCAGTTTGACGGTTCTCTTGCGAGTTCCGCTGCGAAAGTGCGCAGTCGTGCCAATTGAGTTGCACCGAGCTTTGTTCTTCATTTCGACCTTGTGGACACCAGGATGGCTCTTTTCTGCCGCCGGCTGCGACTGGAAATTGATTTGCAGCGTTGTGACATCGCCGAGCCAGTTTTGTCGACCGGCTATCGTTGGATGGAGTGGTCTCCGGAGTTGCTGAATCGCCACGCGGCAGTGAAGTACCGTTGTTTCGAAATGGAAAAGGACGGCCAAGTGTTTCCGTCACTCCGCAGTGCCGAGGGATGTCAGCGATTGATGGATTACATCACGACGAATTCGCTGTTTGTTCCGAATGCGACTTGGCTGTTGGTCTGTGACGAGTCCGCCCAAGGTGTCCCGACGGACTGCGGCACGATCCAGGGACTTGCGTCGTATCTGGAATCGGGAGCGATTCAAAACGTCGGCATCGTGCCGGAGCATCGTGGCCGCGGCTTGGGACGGGCACTCGTGCAAGCGGCGCTGCGCGGCTTTCAAGCAAGCGGGCTGACGCAGATTTCGCTGGAAGTCACTGCCGCGAACCTGCCGGCCGTGAAGCTGTATCAGTCTCTCGGTTTTCTGGTGACAAAGACGCTCTATCGGTCGGTGGAATGATCACAGCGCAACAAAAAGCCACGGCGACTTGGCTGTCGTGGCATTTGCGATTTGGGTTGAGAGTCGCCCGCGTCAGTTGTACGAATCGAGTTCGATTGTCACGCATCCGGAACGATGATCGATCCCCTATTCATAGCGGTACGTTTTGACGCGATGTCCGTTCGACTCGCTGAAAGTTACTTTCGGCTCGGCCTCGAGACGCTTGGCCCCAAGACTCTCGGATTGACACGGCGCCTCTTCGCGAATGACTCGCGGAGAAGAGACCTCCGAGCGATAAACTCTCACTGGCCGCGAATCGATGACTTTCTCCGAATAAACGACCGGCTGCGAGAGCACCACGGTCTGTGACGAATCAACCGGATCGACAAAAGTGGTCTCAGGCAAGTACGAGTTTTCCACATACACGGCCGGAGCGGATCGCGGGTTGCTCCAAGCTTGCGAGTGGGACGAGTTGGAGCCAACGGACCAATAGCCGACGCCAAATGACGAGCAACCTCAGCCGTAGGAATCACTTCGTCCGACAATCTTCTGTGTTTGCAACGCGAATTGCGAGATTGGCACCGAGCGAACGCCGGATGACTGCACGTACGACATTGGGGTCTAAACGGTTGCTGCCGCAATCCGAAATAATCCCGAAATCAATCCCGCGATAATTTGTTTTTGAATGCGTTGCGTGACACTCTCCTTTGCGAGACTCTCTGAAGCTGGAAACGGCAACGCGTGTCAGTCTGTTCCACCAGACCGCGAAAGTCCTTGAACGAGGACTGTGGCCGGCTATACTCCGGTTGCTGACTGTCGAGAATTGAATTCCCCCGCGCGGCCCGTTGGATCGTCGCATGTCCCAGCCTAGCGGCTCTGCTTTGCCACCGACTCCCGCACCGAATCAAGTTTCGGCGACGAGGATCTTTTTGCGCGGGCTGGCGATCTCGTTGCCGCCGATTTTGACGCTGCTGATCCTGTTTTGGATTCTTCACGGAATCAACGATTTCGTGGTTCAGCCAATCAGTTCTGTGGTGCGTTTCTGCATCGCGCACGCTGTGAATGACGCGCGGCCGCTAGAGGGGTTGGTGGCTCCCGATGGCTTGCCAGCGCTGCCATTCTGCGAACGCAATTACCGCACTCTGCCGATTCATCGCACAGAATTGTTAGACAGACTGACCAAGGCTGATGAGTCTTCGCGTGAAATGGCGACGGCGGAAATTCGGATTCAATTGGAAGAATTGGCGTTTGTCCCTTTCGACAAGCAAGCGTTGCCGTATTTGGACTACCGCGACGTCGTCAAACGTCTGGGGCCAGTACAGATGCCGAAGACATCCATTGGCGTCTACATGGAATTGGCAGCGACGAGATATTTTCAAAGTCTGTTCCACTTGAGTGCGGTGGCAGTCGTGATTTCGATCATGACGGTCTATTCGATGGGCCGGTTCGTGACGCATCGACTGGGTGCCTGGTTCGTGATGCGAGTTGGCTCGTTTGTCACCGGAGTGCCGTTGGTTGGAGTGATTTACATCGCGGTGAAACATGTCACGGACTTCTTCCTGGCCGAAAAGGATCCAAAGTTTCACGGCGTGGTGGCCGTGGAGTATCCGCGGCCCGGCATCTGGTCGTTGGCATTCGTGACGGGAACTGGCATGTCCGAATGCGTTCGAGTTGCCGGCGAACCGCTGGTCAACGTGCTGATTCCCAGTGCCCCGATTCCATTCGCTGGGTACACGATGAATGTCAAACGAAGCGAACTTCTGGAACTCGACATGTCATTGGATCAGGCTATTCAGTACGTCATGTCGTGCGGCGTGATCGCGCCGATACCCACAACGCCGCCGATGAATGCCAAGAATGCAATCACCGAGCCTCCCGCGCTCCCCGGACAATCGACTTTGCCCGCGTACTAATGCCGAGGTTTCAAGGATGGTACTTTGTGAACGATCAAGGATGGCGTTTCTCGTTCTGGCAGCAAGCGTCTTGGGTTGCGGTTCGCCAGTTGTCGATCCGGGTCGTGCAACGAATTTCGCCCCGCCGTCGATTCAGCAACCGGCGAATCCGTCCGGACTGCCAACGTTGGAATCACCAGAGATTCAGCAAGTCCCCGCCGATTCAGTGCTGAACTTGCCGAGCGCTTCGACCTCAGCGACCTACCACACGGTTCAATCAGGCGAGACTCTGAGCAACATCGCCAAGCGTTATGGCGTCAGCACGGACAAACTTCGTTCGGCGAATGGACTGGATAGATCTGCGCAGCTCAAGTCGCAACAGTTGCTGTACATTCCCAAGTAGTTTCCGGGTGAGACCGCAGAGTTCAAGAGGACAATCTACCGTGTCGCACGAAACGTTGTGGGCTCCGTGGCGGCTGAACTACATCGTCAGCGCGGTGGACAAGGACGCGGCGAATGAACCGAAAGCAGGTTGTTTCCTTTGTCAGTACCGAGACGACACTCACGACGCAGAGAATTACGTCGTCGATCGCTCCGAGCATTCGCTGATCGTGCTCAATCGCTTTCCGTACAACAACGGGCACCTGCTGATTGCTCCGCGCGAGCACAAGGCGACGTTGGAAGAACTTGGCGATGCCGAACTGCTTGATTTGCAAGTCCAACTGCGGCGCATGATCAAGTTGTTGAGCTTGGTGATGGGCGCGGAGGGTTTTAACGTGGGATTGAATTTGGGACGGGTCGCTGGCGCGGGATTGCCCGGACATCTGCACTGGCACATCGTTCCACGCTGGAATGGCGACGTGAACTTCATGCCGGCGATCGCCGACACGAAAGTGATCCCGCAATCGCTCGACGCGCTATACCAGTTGCTGCGTGCGGACTTGGGCAGCGTGTCTTAGCCGCCGAAGATTCCGCGGTGGTTGCAACGCTCGGTCGTCAGGGATTATCGTCTCGCCGACGAAGTCTAGGCTCTTGACCGGAGAGTGAAGCGTCGACATACCGCCATCGAATGCGAATGTGCCATGTTTTTGATTGTCCTCCGGGCCATTTACTTTCTGATTTGCACCAGCGCGATCGCGGCGTTCGTGCATCCATCAAACAGGCCTCCTGAGATTGTTGAGGGACACGAGATTGTCGCGTTCCTCGTGATCTTGCTGATCACGCAAGTGGGGACATTGGTTGATGTCTTCATCCCTCGCAAGCGGGTAGAAGTGATCTCGGCAGTCTATTTTGGATTGTTGATCGGTGTGTTGCTGAGCTACCTAATGGTTCAAGCGATCAGTCCAGTGTTCGCTTCGATGAAGAGCATGGAGGTGTATCGTGGCGGAGTCGTGCTCGTTCTGACCTTGATGATTACGTATTTCAGCACCTCGCTCTTGATCCAGACACGTGACGATTTTCGATTTGTGATTCCATATGTCGAATTCGCCCGTGAGTTGAAGGGGGGCCGGCCGCTGATTCTTGACAGCAGTGCACTGATCGACGGCCGAATTGCCGACGTGGTCGAGACGAAGATTCTTGATTCGAGGATGATTGTTCCGGACTTTGTGCTCAAGGAAGTTCAGGACATCGCCGATTCGCAGGACAAGAATCGTCGGATGCGTGGCCGCCGCGGGCTCGAGGTTCTCGCCAAGCTCCAACAAATGCCGCACGCGGAAGTCAGTGTCTACGACACCAAGAAAAAAGATCTCATCTTTAGCGGCCTGACGGTCGACCAGCGACTCGTTGAACTTGGCAAGGACTTGAATGGCCGAGTCGTCACCAGCGATTTCAATCTCAACCGTGTCGCCGCAGTGCAAGGGGTCGAAGTCGTCAATCTGAATGATGTCGCCAGTTCGCTGCGGCCCAGGTATCTGCCAGGCGATAGTTTGAAAGTCCGTGTGATCCGCGAAGGCGAAGGGCAAGGACAAGGGGTCGGTTATCTTGACGACGGCACGATGGTCGTCTGCGAACAATCACGCGACTTGATCGGCAAAGAGATTGAGACAACCGTCACAAGCGTGCTGCAAAGCAGCACCGGTCGCATGATCTTCGCGCGGCCGAATGGCGCGCCGGTCCGGGCGTAATTCCATCCACCTTTCGACGCCTGAGGCAGAGACGCTCAGTGCTTTTCGGTGGACAGACCCGGTTTTCCGGGCGTGACATTGACTGTCGGCTTTGGCTCTGTGATTGGCTTCGGTTTTGGCTCGAAGGGGTGCATCTTCTCCCATTCCATCCAGAATTTGGAAGGCGTCGTCTTCCGCCACATGGCCAACGAGTTGCCGACGTGCGAGAAGAACGTGTAGTTGTCGAGCATCTCGGTCTCGCTCATCGCCACAGTTCTCTCGATGACCCACGCGGCTGCTTTCCGAAGTTGCTCGCGTGGCGGATGCAACGACTCAGGCGCGATTGACAGCCATTCGAGGTGATGTCCCGTCGCGATGACATGTCGGAAGATCGGGATCGACGCGTCGGACTTCTTAACAGCGTCTTCGCCGGCGGACCAGTTGTATGGCCAGTGACCATCCTCGAACTGGCTGACTTTCAAGATATCACGCACAGTTTCGAGATGCTGGAAGACCGAGTTCTGAACATCGTCGGACAAGATGTCGTACTGTTCGTCGAGCCGCAGCAAAACCGTCAGCGAGTACAGCCGATGCGTACCGCCGCAGCTTCCGATTTTCTTGTGTCCCCGAAGCAACCGCTGAGCCAGCATGTCGAACGACATTTCGCGACCATCGGTCAATCGCCAGGATTTGGTCACCGGAGCCAGCCACAGGCCGAAAGCCATCACTGACCATTCGGTCTCACGCTCGTCGTAACGAAAATCGCGAAGCGCTTGCCGCAGGACATCTCGAAACGTCAGGCCTTGCCGATTCGGAGTGAATACGGGCTGCGACAGCGGCAATCCGGCCTCAGTCAGACACGCCAGCAGATGATCGTGATGCACGGACGCTGCGTTCGATTCACGTCCCCATTTCACGTAGACGCCGTTATCCGGATGCTCTTGAAGCAGCGGATCGGGCTGGATTTCGGAGTCTGTTTCTGGTTGCCACGATGCGGCGAATCGTCTGTAATCAATCAGGAAGTCACGCATCATTTCGCCAGAGAGAGCCTCCGGATCTTGGAACTTCGCCTCCACGTGCCACGCGCGGAGCGCATGTTCGACGTGATTGGGCTTCAGCTTCTTCGCGGGGAAACGTGGGACAATTTGCTTGAGCACGGCCGCGAGTTCTTGGTCGCTGACAAGCTGCGGATCATCGTACAGCGGCGCGATTTCCAGAGCGGCATCCCGCTCCAGCGGAATCTCGACGCCCTGCGGCTTGGCGACAACCAGCCGTCGAACTTGCCGCTGTGATTCCGGACTGAGCGACGTATACGACCACGCGAATGCCGCCACGATCGGAATCTGAAGAATCAGAAATAACAACGCGGGAATTCGCCGCAGTTTCATGGTAAGCCTCAAAACGTCTTAAGTCCGAGCGAGTCGCTCAAACACAAAGTGAAAATCAAATGACTTTGCGGCGGACAAAGACCGCTCCGACATTGTCCGAGTACGTCTGTCGCCAGTTTTCATTGTCTTGCAGCCGGCCGATCAACGGGGAATGAGTCGCTAAATCCAGGACGATCAAATTGACTCCGTAACGGTCCAGAATCTCTTCCCATCCCGATGCGACGTTGCTGATCGCAACGTAATCGTTCCAGACCTCGCGCGGCACGAGATGCACATGCGACGCCAAGAACACCTTGAGCCTTTTCGGCCCTGCCCACAGCAGGTAGTCGCCCCACTCGTAGGTGTTAAACATCTGTCCGTGTGGCAGGCGGTTTTGATCCGCTTGCGTTTTCAGGTGGTCAATCACTCCCAGCGGAGTTTCACGCGAGACCATTTTCTCCAGCTTGAGCTTGCCCTCCGTGCCGTGCAGGACACGTCCGCCGAAGGGAGTGAACGCGAAACAAATCCACAGGATGCCAACCGTGATCACGCTCCAACGACCGTGCCGCGGAGCGGGCAATAACGTCTTCGAATATGAGTGCCACTGATGCCAGATCGCGCCGGCATGTTGCATCCCGAACGTCACCGCGATAGGCACCCACCACACCAACATACGTGACGACCACAACGCCGCCGCACCGAATCCGAACAGCAACAACACTTCGGCTGCGGTCACTCGGCGAGGACTGAGTCGATACAGCACGATCAACAACAGAGCGATTACTGCCGTCGCTTGTCCCTGGGCCATTCGCAGTTGTAACGGCCCCCACTCGGTCAGTTCCGCGACGTTGGGGTGATTAGCGACGCTGAACACCTCTGCGTACAACCGGACGCCGTATGGATTGAGCAGCACCGCTGCAGCGGCCAACTCCAACATCAGCACGTATCGACGAACGCGACTGTCTCGCCAGATTGCACGGACTTCGCCGCATCGAACCGCCAGCTCAAGTCCCCGTCCAAACGCCATTCCCGCCAGCAACATCAAGCCGACGACGAAGGAACCATGCAAGTTCGCCCAAGCCACGAACAACGCCGGTACCGCGATCCAATGCCAAGTGCGGCGATGCCGCGCTGTCAACAGCGTCAACAACAGGACGAAACACAAAATCCCCGCCATCTGAGGTCGCACGATCTTGAGATGCTGCCAACAACCCCAGAGCCACAAGAACAATCCCACGAGTGTGATCATCGCACTCTGCGACCGATGATATCCACGCCACACCAATAGCCCGGCCATTCCCGTGATCGACGACGCGTATAAGAACATCAGCGATGTGACTCCCAGGCGATTCATCGCCTCGAAACCGATGACCTGCGACAGCCAGGCAGAGTTGATGAACGGCACTCCCCTTGCCAGTGGCATCAGCGGTTCGGTAGTCGGCAAGGATTTCATGCCGACGATCAATCGCCCGTAAGCCAGATGTCCCCACAAGTCGGTGTGCCACAGCGGGCGATAGCTCAGGAACAAATACAGCAACCCTAACACCAGCGCGAAACCCGCCGTTGTGCGGGACGCTTTAATTGACGCGGGGACTTTGCCCTCGAGCATCGACGCATCGGCGAGCTGAGTTGGCGGCACCGACTCCGCACGCGCAGGTTGAGGAGGATTCATCACACCAGTCATGACGTCGACCCGATCGTGAACGGAAAAGATCCGATTTCCAGGTCGCTTAGTTTAGGAGCCGTCGCTGAGTTTAGGAGCCGCAGTCCCCCGAAGTTTCTCGGCTCTTCAGTGAGCTTCGCAATCCCAGCCCTTGGCCAACCAAACCTGCCGATTGTGCGGACGATTCGAATCCGTCGCGTCCAAGCCACTTCCCCGCAGCAATCCCGCGAGTGATCCATTGCACTTTAGCTCACCATCCCCAGCGGCTATTCTGCAGATGTATCGAATTGCGCCCGTAGCTCAGTTGGATAGAGCAACGGATTTCTAATCCGTAGGTCGGGGGTTCGAATCCCTCTGGGCGTGCTTTTTCCAAATCCCGCCGAACGCTGGACTTAGCGTACCTGCCTGTGTCGGGCAGAGCGGCCGAAATGCCTGCAATTCCTCAGTATTGTACTGAGGAATTCAGACGTGAGGTCTCTCATGCCCCGCAAATCCAACTCCGTTCCCGCCTATTGTCGCCATCGTGCCTCTGGCAAAGCGATCGTCCGCATCAACGGCCATGATCATTATCTCGGCCCGTACGACAGCAAAGAATCGCGAGCCGAGTACGACCGTGTCGTTGCCGAGTGGCTCGCCAGCGGCCGGCAATTCACGCCCCCCGAAACGGCCGAGGAACAGTCGCCGTTCGTGAATGAAGTGTTGCTCGCCTACGTTGAGTTCGCCGAGAAGCATTACTCCGACGGTCAGCAAGTTTCGACGGAACTGGCAAACGTCAAGCACGCCATCAAGGTCGTGAAGCAGCTCTACGGCCACACGCCAGCCGATCAATTCGGCCCGCTGGCCCTGAAGGCGATTCGTCAGCACATGATTGAGAATCAGAAACTCAGCCGCAGCGAGATCAACAAGCGAATTGGTCGGATCAAGCGTGTCTTCAAGTGGGCGGTGAGCGAAGAACTGGTTCCGCCGTCTGTGTTTGAAGGACTCCGCACCGTGGATGGCTTGCGTCGCGGTCGAACGTCTGCTCGCGAAACTGCCCCGGTCAAACCTGTCGATGATGCGGTCGTGGAGGCGACACTCAAGTTCACGTCGCCGCAGGTCGCGGCCATGATTCGTTTGCAGCGGATCACCGGGATGCGTCCCGGCGAAGTTACCATGATGCGAGCGGGCGACATTGACCAAACTGAGGAAGTCTGGGTCTATCGCCCCGCAAAGCACAAGACCGCACATCTCGGAGTACGCAAGGAAGTCCCACTGGGACCGAAGGCGCAAGAGATACTGCAGCCATTCGTACAGCGAGCACCAGACTCCTATCTGTTCTCTCCCCGCGAAGCTGAGGAGTGGCGAAACGCTCAGCGTGCCGTGAATCGTAACCCCAATCGGAAGACCAAGATTTTCGCTTGCGAACTTCGGGCGCGCAATCGTCGCCGAGCGAAACATCGACCACGTCAATCACCAATTCAAGACAACTACAACACCATCTCGTACCGCCGTGCGATTTGCCACGCGATCGCCAAAGCCAAGCGGGCCGGCATCACGATTCCACACTGGCATCCGCACCAGCTTCGACACACCCGCGCCACGGAGGTCCGCCGTTGCTATGGTGTTGAGGCCGCTCAAGTCGCGTTGTGTCATGCGAGGGCCGACGTGACCGAGATCTACGCGGAGCGGAACTTCAGTTTGGCCGCGAAGATCGCGAAGGAGATGGGGTGAAATAGGCCGCAAGCCGTGGTGGCAAGTCAGGGCGATGCGTGCCTGCGAGAAGCTCGGTATCCCCCGCTGGACGCCACATTGGCTTCGTCACAACGCGGCCACCCGCGTTCGGGATGAATTTGGTATCGAAGCCGCTCAAGCTATAGCCGGCCACGCGTCCCCTTCAATGACGGCACTGTACGCCACGAAGATGGACGGGCTGGCCATGAAAGTAGCAACGAAGATCGGCTGAATGATCGGTCGCGAATGTTGCAGTTGGCTCGGAGAGTCGCGAAAAAACTCACGACTCATGGAGTGCTGAGGGACTTGAAAGTGAATTGATTGTGGGACGGATCCTGCCGGTGAGGTGAAAGAATGCCGAGCAGTTTCTGTGAGTTTTGGTGGGAGATCGAAGACCGGTATGGGCGGTATAGAAGACACCAGTCTGGACTGAATTACTTCGACATTCCGCGATCGAAGGAACGAGCAATCCTCCAGTGGTTGCGGGAAAACTGTGAACGACTCCAGGCTTCTGAGCTCTTCCGCTCCACTGATTCAGAACTAATGAGGCGAGGGCCGGATGGTCCAGCGAAGTTCATGACGGCCGATCACACTGCGTCTCGCCGTCTGCGCGTCGTAGGAATCCGAGTACCGCACATTCAAGACGGCTGCCTTCGGTACGCGGTCGCGCGGCGAGAAATCGTTGCAGATTGGGAGTCTTCTCCGCCGCGGACTCCAGTTGATTCTGTGGAATCGCTTCGGTCGTTTGTTCTAGGAAGCTGGAGCCGATGCTTCGACCATTACACGGCCGGCGGTAAAACCATTGAAGAACTGCTTCAAACGATGTCCGCAATTCTGCGGAATTTCCGTTTGACCGCTGAATGGCTCCATCGGTCTTCCGGGTTACTAAAGAATCCAATTCCGCCAATTCAGCCACATTCGTTGGCACAACTGCAGCGTCATGTTCTGAGGATACTTGAGTGGCTAGAGAGCCAATGTTTGACTCCCCAGACTCATCCCCAAGAACCCACGGAACAGCCAATTTATCTCGATCTCGTTGTGAATGACGAACGTCGAACTGTGACTCGCCGAGGTGCGCGGTTCACTCATCTTCAGCCGATTACAATTGGCGGCGATGTCGGCTGGCCACTCTTTCGAGCTTTGTATGCGAAAG
>Ga0194119_10012193_pt1 | contig 10938 bp, 19 predicted proteins | sample TA2MahC100mmetaG_FD_148620 | JGI IMG/M metagenome (GOLD analysis project Ga0194119, IMG submission 148620) | Freshwater microbial communities from Lake Tanganyika, Tanzania - TA2015018 Mahale Deep Cast 100m | ecosystem: Environmental > Aquatic > Freshwater > Lake | place: Tanzania: Lake... | reverse complement strand
CGGGATGGACTCGGAGGGTCAGGACATAGCCCTCCTTGTCCTGCTTCATGGCAATCTTGACGGCTTCAAACTGAAGGGTGTCCATCTGTCCTACCCCCCCCAAAGACGGCTACGCTGACCTTGGTTTCAGTGAGTTTCTGAATAGATTCCAAAGCAACAGCCATGCGTTCCGCGTTCTGAATAGCCTGTATAAATTGAGGTGTGGTCAGTATTTCCTGAGCCTTGAGGTACTTCTGCTGCATCTGCATCACCTCGTTTTGCACCCGCTCACTAGCGGCTTTCATTGACGACAAGTCATTTTTTATGTTGGCCCTAAAGCCATCTATCGTTTGCTGTAAGCGTTGCACCGCTTCTTTAGCGCGGTCTGTGCATTCGGCTGCTGCAATTTGTGCTTCCATAGTTATCTTCCAAGTTGTAAAAAAAGTTATCTTGTCTTCAACTTTTAGGAGATCTCTCTTTCTCCATGCAAGTTGCTCCCTTTGCCCGGGCGTTAATATGGCGCCGTGACTAAGCATTCCAAATAGTTCTCCAGTGATGGACGCTGGAGCCAACTTGTCAAGTTTGTGGCTGATGGCATTTTCTTTGTTGTTCCACCAAAGATCTCCTAGCCGTTCAGCGGCCTGCACTTGCAACTACCTCGCAAGAAGTGGGAGAAACATTTCCACAAACCAATGTGCGTTGCTCTTGAACATTTTCTGCTTTGTAGCCAGACAGTTTGTAGGCTATTGGCATAGCGTTACGAAGCACTCCCATTGCTGTTATGCCTCCGTCGTTGGCCTTTATTACAGCTGAATCAAACGCTTCCGCAAATTCGGACAGAAAAGTATCAGTATCTAAGCAAGTGGTTTGAACCACAAAATCTCCGGTTCCATTCAAATCAGAAAAGATTCTTACCATTTGTTTCTCCTAAAAAGGAATATCAGAATCGTCAGCGGGAGGAGGAGCCTTGGGTTTGGGCTGTTCCTCTTGCTTTTTGAACGAGTCGTAGGCCAGAGAGATGAAGTCGCCATATTGTCCTGAGCGATTCCATCCGCTGATCTTGATCGTCACTTCGTCCTCAGACTCTTCAAGCAACTGCTTCACGAGCGCCCGCTCAAGGGTGATAGATCCCTTGTGATCGGGTTGCTTGTCGTTCTTCTTGTACTGGTTGGGCGATATCTTCCCGGTGTTTGGATAACTCATTGGCGCTTCTCCTTGATGTCCTTGAAGACAACCATCAGTTCGTCATAGTTTGTCTTGCTGACCAGCTTGAGTTGATCGAAGACGGTGCGATTGATCTTGAAGACCTCCATGACATCAGCCTTGGTCGTGGTCTTGTCCAGCATCTGAGTTGCCGCAACCGAAACCTTGTCTGCCCATGCTTGGTCTTCACCCTTGCTCACTTGGAGTTTCCAATCTGTGGAAACCAGAGGCTTAGATTCTTGCTTTGTTTCAGCCTTTGGCTCAGGCTTGTCTTCACCTTCTGGAGTATCCTCACCGGCATAGATGTACAGGCCCAAGCCATGCAGCGCCAGTGCCTTGGTCATGCACCGCATGATGGCAGTGTTTACCGAGAAGGCATCCGGGTTGGAGATGGGCTTGTTTTTGTGATCCATGACCGGGAGTTGGCAGGTCATGGGCTTACCGAACATGGTCACAGTAACCCAAACAAGGGCCGTGCCGTTAACATCCATGTAGACCTGGGTAACGCCATCACCACGGTCAAAGGTTGAGACATTAAATGTTGCAGCAGGGTCTGCCTTCAGGGCTTCAGCCCATGCCCATGCCCATGACAAGTAGGTCAGATTTGCTTTCTTCTCTACCTTGTCGTTGACATTGATCTTGAGTAAGTCAGCGGGTGTCATTGACGGGTCTTCCTCTTTGTTGGCTTACGGCCACGGCGCTTGGCGGGTGTGCCGTCCTTCTTCAAGCCGTAGGGCGCATTGATGACCTTTGGCTCTTGCTTTGAAGCAATCTCTTGCTTGGCAGCAACTTGAGCAGCAGCCTTAGATGCTTGCTGTTGTTGAGACAGTTTCATCAACAAATCATTCACTTCAATCCACGGCAGAAGGGACAATCCCTTTCCAATCGTGATAAGTTCGTTTTCAGTCACATTGATCAGCACTTGTTTTCTCCTTGACATAAATTTGATATTGATCACAAAACTGGCTTACTTGGCAGTACGACTTGCACCGCGTCCGTTCACCTTCTCTCACTTCCAACAGAAAGATCTCGCCCTTCTTGGCCTTTGAGTTGGCCTGTTCAAGGGCTTGATCTGCGGCCTCGCGTGTCTCGTGGACAGACTTGGCTCGCACATTGCCGTCCTTGCGAACGGCGTACACCGTGGGCTTTTCCCACATATCCTCTGCCGTGCACTCGGGCATCTCGCCATCGGTGTGATGGGCGAAGTACGCATCGTTGTGCTGAGACAGACGCTTCTTTACATAGGCTTCCTGCTCCTCATACGACCACAGAGGGATGTCAATCGTGGCGATGGGGGACGAGGGATAACCATCCTTGGTCTGCGCTTCCCGGGCCGACCAGTCGCGGATGATGGCGATGATCTGTGCGCTCTTGACAGGGATACCCTTGGCTCGTGCGATCAACCATGCATAGACATTCAACTGGTTGTGCCAGTCCTGCTTTTCATTCATCACTGACCAAGCACCCGTTACTTTGTAGTCAGAGATCACGATGCCGTCTTCAAAGACTTCCTGAAGATCCATCTGACCCGAGATCGTCCAACCATCGAAGACAGAGAACAGCCGCTGCTCAACGATGTGGTTTCTGTCTTTTCCATGCTCCAAGATGGAGTGGACGGCAGAGCCGAACAGTTGCCACACCATCTCTGATGCGTCTGACTCCAGTTCTTCCCAGTGCTTGTGCTTGAGTTGCACGATACGAGGACTGTTCAGGAGTTCGGTCGCAGAGATGTGAGAGTCCCCCTTGGTGTAGGTGGGCCGGTGGATCACATTGATGAAGGTCTGCGGCAAGTTGAACTTGTTGGTCAACTTCATGTGTCTCTCCTTTCTGTTAGTATGTGTGTCAATGTATCAGACATAAATGCACCTGTCAACCCCCCACCTAACCTAACTTATGGGTGGTAATATTACCACTTATGATCTTCACGATGCCCTGGCCCCCGAAGGAACTCAGCCCCAATGTTCGGCTGCACTGGGCCAAACTAGCCAAAGCCAAGAAGAAGTACCGGGAGGACTGCGCCTGGACGGCCCTCTCCCAGAGGGCGACCCGGCTGGAGGCGGATCGGCTACATGTACGCCTAACCTTCTATCCACCCACCAGAAGGGCAATAGACCTAGACAACTGTTTGGCGCGCTTCAAGGCCGGAATAGACGGCTTGGTGGACATCTTTGGGGTGGATGATTCAAGATGGGAGATCACCATCAAGAAGGCAGACGAGACTGGCGGGTTCGTCCGAGTGGAGGTACTGGACATTCACCCCGAAAAGCAGTAGCATGATGGGGACACTCGCAGTGTCAGTGTGTTTCTCCTTTTGAGTTGATGGACAACTCTTTTATCCCCCCACCTAGCGTGGGGGTTTTCTTCTGGGATTGACATTCGTTGATTCACCGTGTAGAGTTTTAATCACTGCTAGGCGTGAGAACCATGCAGGAGAGCCGCTAAGTAAGGCCCTGACCCCGTATGGGGTGCCCCCTCCCACTAGAGGGGTGGTTCTCACCGGGGTCTTTCTTAGCGGTTTTTCTTTTGGCCTCACGCTTTGCAGTCGGACTCCATCCGATAGCAAGTGCCCCAACCGTGGCAGCGTGGAAGAAAAGCGGTATCGTGGTAAGCCAGTCTTAGAACTGAGCCGGGGCAGATCCGAAAGAATCCACGGGACTCGCCGCAACCTCAAGTCCGGGGGTGTCGAAAGGCACATGAGGTTCCCGCAAGGGGGTGATACACACCAAAGGCATCCTCTCCCAACTCGACCGTTGTGCAGTGCACAAAAAATACGGTGGGGTAGGGGGAGCCTTTGGGTGATAAATAGGGGTTAAGGGAGGATGTCATGTATGTGAAAGACGCGCTGCGCCTGATCCGCAAGGAACTGACGGCGATTGAGGCTGACGATGTGTTTGTTTCCGAGGCGATCAACAAGTGCATCGCTTTGTGCAACAAGGGCCTAGCGCCTGGGGAGTTGCCACCTCATCAGCGGCACAGTGAAACAAGCACTGCTGCGGCCATTGGGATCAAAGATAGATTCCCTGAGAAGAAGGAATCTATCTTGGTTCTTTTCAGCAAAGAGGCCAATGGTTTGACTGATGAAGAGGGTCAGATCATCACCGGCATCAATGGCAACTCTTACCGTCCTTGTCGGATTTCTTTGTATGATGGTGGTTATCTCAAAGAATCTGGCAACAGGCGGTACACCATGCTTGGCAATTTGGCGGAAGTTTGGACGATCACTGACAAGGGCCGTGAGTATGTCCAAGAGATGATGGACAACCAGACAGAGGCGCTGTTCTAAGGGTGCGGGGCGCTCGCATGAAGCAGCTTGGGAGTCTGGGTGTCCACAGCATTGACACTGAAGTTCAGCCACCGCTTTGAGGAGCTTCGGGCTTCGGATGTAAGTTTGCTTTGGGATCAAGTAGCCTCCCACAATAGTTTTTGTCCACGCAGTTCCATCGCAGTGTCAATTCTTGGCCTTGTTTTGCAATTCCAGTTCCCGCCCCCGCGCTCTCCAACAAGATGCCAATTACTAGCCTTTAGACTTGCGCCACCTTCCTCTGGGAGGGTGTAGGTGATAAGTCTTGTGTATCCAAGTGCTTTAGCGGCTCGCCAAGATGCACCATACAGCATAGAACAGGCGTTCTTCGTGCCATCAGTGCAGCACCTGTTTACCTCAAGTGTCCAGCCGTTGTCTAAAAATCTTGAAACTGGTCTGCCAACGATTGCGACCCCAACGATCCCGTTTTCTGAACTTACTGCAATTGAAAACTTATGGCCGACAACTGGCTTGTGATGTCTATGGTGCTTTTGAACAAACGCATTTGCTTCGTCCAAGGTGATCGGGGTGATGCTCAGAGTCACTCCGTAGCCCTGACTTGCATCCGGTTTGAGGCTTCCTCTGAGCTGCAGATGTCCACCTTCATCCTGGCGGCTTCCAGTTTCCACTTCAGTTCTTCCTCAACCTTAGTTGCTTGTTGAAGGCCATTGAGGAGTTTGTGATATTCCGGGTGAGGTTGGAAGAGGCGGCCTTCAATTCCACAAGGCCCTTGGCTGCGGTTTTGACTACAGGTGCCGATTCCACGGCAGCCCTTTAAAGGGTTGACTGCACAGAGCATGATCACCACACCCGAGTGATAACGAGGATTGTCTAAGCGTTCGCGGTAGTGCTTGCACTGTTTACACAGGACGCGATCTTTGTCCCAGGTGTATTTTGGAAGATTAAAAGTCATATTTGTTGAGATAGATGTTGATTAACCGGGCCAGCGTGTCACGGTCGATGAGTTTGCATCTATTTGGTTCGTTGATCTCCACGCCACGCAGATAGGCATGGCAGAGTTTTAAGAGTTCAATTGCGTGGAGTTGATGCGCTGCTGCATCTGCGTGGATGACTTGGGCTGGTGTTACTTCGATCATTTCTTTCTCGCTTATGCGACTTTTTTAAGCAGCTCAGAAACCTGATTTTGCGATTTTTTCAGCATACTTTCGATGTGCTCAATTAACTGCCAACCGCTGATGTAGGGTACTGGCTTTCCGGTCTTGTTGGGCATCGTGAAGTAACCAATCTTTCCCTCTCTAACCCATATCGTTATCAATCGTTTACTGATAGATAAAGCGTCGGCGGCTGCGTCTAATGTGTAAACCGGGTTGAAGTACACAATCTTAGCCATCAAATCTTTCTTGGCCTGTTCGGTCGCGGTTGCTTTGCACCTCTTCTCTGCACTGTACTTGTGGTTTATGTTGTGCAGAGGTCGCTCACGAAATATTGCTAATCGCTCGGCTTCAAGGGCTTCTTCTCGTGTATCAAAGTGTTCTATGGAAACACGCGCAATCGACTCAAACCAATCAGAATGTTCTTTATGTTGCCCAAGTCTTTGTATTGTGCTCAATGAAACTCCAACATACAGAAGTTTTCCTTCACCGTTGAAGTGTCTGTAAAGGCTTGTGCGATTCATTACTCCATGCTCCTGTTGGCGGCTGCACCTTCTAGCGCCTTGATGTGCGCCTTGACCCTCTTAATCTCTGGCGGATTGGCAGCAATGATGCGTTCACGCTCGGCATCAGCTACAAGCTTGGCGAAGTGTTGCATCTGCTCGACTGTTCTAAGCGCGAAGTCCCAACAGTTTTCATTAGGCAAATGGAAGATGGTTTCCTGTGCTAGAACAATGATGGTTTCGCGGTTCATTCTTCTAGCCTTGTCTTGAGCATGGCATCCGCATATTGATAGGCTGTAAATGCAATGTCTGACACCACAAGCGCGTCTTGGCCTTCACGCAAAATCAAAGCGTTCATCGCTTTGGCTGCAAAGTAATCGCGCAGGGTCATGCCCATGACGGAGTGGCTGTCTACATTGCGCGGGAACGCCCCGCCACCTGTGTTGTCATTCATGTTCTTGCTCCTTGATGCCGTGGGCGCGTTCAATTTCTTTGGCGAATCGAAACTGCATGGGGCCAGTGACGATCGCATCTGCCCTATACATTGCTTGTGCTATCTCATCCTCACTCAACGGCTTCTTGGGCGGCTCCCACCCCAGTTGCGTTGCGATACGCTTTGCTATCGTCTTGTCGATGACTGGCTCAGGCTCGGCAAGGGCTTGCTTGAGGGCGATAATCACCGGCCATTTATCGTATGGGCCATAGTCAACCTCCTCTATGTACGCCAATGCCTTCTGCATTGCTTCTCTACTCATCTTCATCCTTCAGTCCGTAGTCTTCCAACTCCGGGTAGTCAGGGTCACGGGGGTCGGGGTGTGCGGCTAGATGAGCAAAGTAGTCACGCCACAGTTTTTCTTCAAGCCACTCGACCTCTCCTCCTTCGTGGATCATAGCCACCCAATCCAGTGGCAAAAATACACCACGGCTCCGAACAAAAACCCGATGGCGGCAAGCATCCCGATCAGCCACCCCAAAGAATCAAGCAAGTCCTCGTCCTCAAGCCGCTGCATCACTTGACCCTCCGCACACGCATCCACTCCGGTTCTTTATGTTCCAGATACACCGGCTCACGGCCCGCACTTGGAGGAGTCCATCCGTGTTTGCGCCCAAGTGGCCTGGACATCTGCACCACTACTCCATTTGAAACTAGGATGCCCTATCGGCACCCAAGGAATCGTTTTCTTCAGCTTGTCCATCGTCATGCTCCCAGAGAAACGCCATTGAGGTGGCCAGAGTAACCGAAAATCTGACTGTTGTAAAGGGGGTGTTCCTACCCGTTGACACGGGGCTTGATCTGCGGTACTCTGCGCTTCCACTTTTTAAAGGAGCAACATGATCAAGTCAGTCAACATCAGGGCCATTCGTATTGACGGAGGGACTCAGAGCCGGGAGAAGTTGGATCAGACAGTCGTAGATGAGTACGCTGAACTGATGAAGGAAGGCGTAGAGTTTCCTCCCATTTCCGTGGTGCATGACGGCAACGATTTTTACTTGTCGGACGGGTTTCATCGGCTTCTGGCTGCACAGCGGGCGGGCAAGGCATCGATCAACTGCGATGTCATTACGGGGACTTTACGAGACGCCATCCTCTACTCTCTGTCAGCCAACTCTCAGCATGGCCTACGCAGGACGGTGGAGGATCGGCGCAAGGCAGTAATGACCATGCTTGAGGACTTTGAATGGGGCGAATGGAAAGACCGAGAGATCGCCCGCCAGTGCCATGTTTCTCATCCCTTCGTTGCCAAGTTGAGGGCTTGGATGAAGGTTGCTGGTGGAAATATTACCACCCCGAAGACTGAGAAAAAGGCAGAGCCAAAGGCAGAAGAGGTTGAAGAGCCGGTCGTTCCCGACCCAAGAGATCAGGTGATTGACGAACTTGTCGAGCGCAACTCTGAACTGGAGAAGCGGCTTGCCGTTGGGGTCATGGAGGCCACGCCGGAGGACAGAATAAAGGCTAAGAATTTGATTGAAGAACTGCAAGAGCAGGTTAAGCAGTTGACGATTGAGAATCAAGCTTTGTCGGTTAGCCGGGACACCTTCCAGGCTGAGAACGCCCAGTTGAAGAAGCAGGTCAAGATGCTTCAGAAGAAACTCAAAGAGGCGGGAATTGAATGAGTTGGCTCTTTTCGCGGGCGCTGGTGGAGGCATCCTGGCCGGCCACCTCCTCGGATGGAGAACAGTCTGTGCAGTTGAGTGGGAACCCTATCCCGCAAGCGTACTGTGCGCCCGACAAAATGACGGACTTCTCCCGCCTTTCCCGGTTTGGGATGACATTCGCACCTTTGACGGAAGACCGTGGAGAGGCATTGTTGATGTCATATCGGGCGGCTTTCCCTGTCAGGACATCTCCATTGCCAACATCAACGGAGACGGCCTTGAAGGGGAGCGATCAGGGATGTGGCGAGAAATGGCGAGGGTGGTTGGCGAAGTACGACCACGGTTCGTCTTCGTGGAAAACAGCCCAATGCTCACTACTCTCGGAGGAACCCGAGTCGTTGGAGAGCTTGCCGCGCTCGGGTATGACTCGCGATGGACGGTTATGGGAGCAGCCGATGTCGGTGCGCCGCATCAGCGCGACAGGTTCTGGCTTGTGGCGCACACCAGACACTGGGGCGGGCGGGACTTCGGGGTTGCTGAAACAGGGCAAGGCCCACCGAGCCAATGGTCAGCCGATTCAGATTCGCTTGGCGGATCAGGTAGCCAACCCACGACTGTGGCCCACGCCAACCCGTCGGGACTACAAGGGAGCCAACGGTTGGGGGGCAACCCAACTGAAACTGGAGAAGGGCGAACGGGCACACATGTGGCAGTTGCCCAACGCAGTCCAACAGGAATTGGGTCGCCCGATTGGTGGGAGTTTGAACCCGACATGGGTCGAGTGGCTGATGGGGTGGCCTGTCGAATGGACAGACTTAAAGCCATTGGAAACGGACAAGTGCCCCTCTGTGCAGCAGCAGCATGGCGAGAACTGAATGTATGGGACTAAACCTTAGACCTTATCAAGAGCAAACTCTTGATGCGCTTCGCCAAGGTTTTGCTCAGGGCAAGCGCACTCAGATTTTGTACGCCCCAACTGGCGCGGGGAAAACTGAGATGGCGATTGCTCTTCTTAACGCGACCAAAGAAAAGGGCAACAAAGCTGCGATGCTGCTTGACCGCATCATCCTGTGTGATCAAACCTCTCAAAGATTGGAACGCTACCAAATCGATCATGGGGTGTTGCAGTCGGGTCATTGGCGGTATCGTCCCTCGGAGAACATCCAAGTCTGCTCGGCTCAAACTTTGGAGCGCAGAGGCACTTTTCCTAATTTGAACCTTCTCATCGTTGATGAGGCGCATCAGACTCGGGAACAGACCCTCAACTTCATCAAGAACAATCCAAATGTTCGCGTGATAGGTCTGACCGCCACCCCTTTCACAAAGGGATTGGCAAAGGTCTACGACCATGTGGTCAGCACCGTCACCACTAAAGAACTGGTGGAGCAGAAGGTGCTTGTTCCGCTGCGGGTCTTCGTGTCCAAGCAAATCGACATGACCGGAGCCAAGAAGGTGGCCGGAGAGTGGTCGCAGGACGAGGCGCAGATTCGTGGGATGGTCATCACCGGGGATATCGTTGCCGAGTGGATCAAGAAGACGCATGAGATTTACGGCAAACCCGTCAAGACCATCGTTTTCTGCTCGGGTGTGGCCCACGGCACAGACCTTCAAAGAAAGTTCGCAGAGCAGGGCTACAACTTCATCTCTATCTCGTATCGAGATGACGACCAGTTCAAGCGTGATGTGATCGAAGACTTTGCCAAGCCCGACACAGAAATCCACGGACTGATCGCCACGGACATTTTGAGCAAGGGCTTTGATGTTCCTGATGTTTTGATTGGTATTTCTGCTCGGCCTTTCTCGAAGTCTTTGTCTTCCCACATCCAGCAGATGGGCCGCATCATGCGCGGTTCACCGGGCAAGGACTTCGCGGTCTGGCTAGATCATTCGGGGAACTATCTTCGGTTTCGAGGTGATTGGGAACAGGTCTTTGAAGGTGGGGTTAACGAACTGGATGATGGGAGGGAAAAGACAAAAAAAGAACCGACAGACAAAGAGAAGAAGGAATCGGTCTGCCCTCGGTGCGAAGCTCTGTGGCCCAAGGGTTCGGATACCTGTCATAACTGCGGTTTGGTTCGTGAGAGAAAGAACGCAGTCGTGTCTGTGCCTGGAGAGCTTGAAGAGGTCGGGGCTATGGTTTCGACTTCTTTAAAACAAGATTGGTGGTCGATGCTTAACTGGTACATGAAGCACAAGGGATGGTCGAATGGCCGCGCTGCTCATACTTTCAAAGAAAAGTTTGGAATGTGGCCTCGCGGCTTGCACTCTCAACCCAAGATGCCCAACGCAGAGATTGAAAAGTTCATACAGAAACGACTCCGGGCTTACATCAACAAGATCAAAAGAGGTATTTGATGGATTTCGTTCAGTTCTGCCGCGCCCAAGGCATTGTGATTGACAGTCTGCCCACTCCTGGCGTGTGGCGGCGATACCCTACAGAGGATCATCCTCGGAAAAGAAACGGCGCGGTCAAGTTCATGGGCGATCATGGTTTCGTGCAGAACCACGCCACCCAAACCGAGGTATCGGTATGGAAGACTGACAAGCCCGTTGATTTCAAGAGGGTCACCCCTTTTATCAAGCAAGCGCAGGACGATATCGAAAGGCGGCAAACAGAGGCTGCACGCAAGGCTGATTGGATTCTCAAGCAATGCAAAATTACAGGACACGCCTACCTCAAGGCCAAGGGCTTTGAAGATCAGACCGGGCTTGTGTGGCCCACGCCCGAGGCTCCGCTTGTCAT
>Ga0194119_10012190_pt1 | contig 10939 bp, 7 predicted proteins | sample TA2MahC100mmetaG_FD_148620 | JGI IMG/M metagenome (GOLD analysis project Ga0194119, IMG submission 148620) | Freshwater microbial communities from Lake Tanganyika, Tanzania - TA2015018 Mahale Deep Cast 100m | ecosystem: Environmental > Aquatic > Freshwater > Lake | place: Tanzania: Lake... | reverse complement strand
TTAATTCGAACTTTGAAATATGAAAATGATCTAAGATGTTACACTTACCAGTGGATATAATAACAACTGATGCATCGGGACTGGGGAAGAGATTTGCGGTTCACACATATCAGTATAAATCTTCATTGATATATAATATAGATCTATACTCAATCGTGTAATTATGAACACAATTAACATTGAACAATGTTCCATAAAGGATATTGAAGACTTCTTTTCTCTCAATGAGAAAAATTATAGTAGCCAGGATATTCTCGATAAAAAGTCGCGGCTTTCGTTGAATGTTATGAATGATGCGGGTTTAGCAAATAATACAAAACAAGAGGTGATTTCATTTCTTGAAAAGGCATCCGAGAGATTAATTTATCATATACAACCGATTCATTCCTATAATACACAGATGATTACTGATGGAAAAATGTTTGGTCAAAACAATGTATTCGATGAAAATGGGCATTTTCTTATTGAAACGCCAGGGTTCCACGGTTCCACGGATATGGTCGCAAGGGCAAGGGCCGGGGCCGGGGCAGTGGCAGGAAAGGCATTGAGAAAGCGGGCGATTAACATCGATACACGATTCCGTGATAATTATTTTACAACTAGAAGCACTGATATTCAGTTTGTCCTTCCTGTTACTTTTGAAAAGGTGGTTTCCATGCGACTTGCTGCTCTCGAGATACCCATTGCATTTTATGCTGTCTCTGCCGCACAAGGAAATAATGTGTTGCGTATTGACTGGAAAAGTGGCGGAACTTTGGGGGTCTATGACTCATCTGCTACGATTGTTTTACCTGACGGAAATTATAGCACCGGTGTCACTCCATCCTCTCTCTCGAATATTGCGACCGAGCTTAACACATTGATTCAGGCGACGCTTGCCGGTGGTGCGGGGGGTGTATTGAAACTTCGGTATAGCGTTGATGTTATCAGTGGACGAAGTGTTTTTGTGCAAGATGCTGCTGCGGGAAGTACGATTCCTTTTAAGGTGAGTTTTCAAGTGACGAATAATGGGACGGTTGCGGGAGAGGAATTGCCGCTGCAGTTAACACTCGGATGGATGCTTGGATTTAGGGGTGCTGTATATGAATCGCCGGGAGGTACATCGGGGGCTGCTTCGACAAAGGTGGTGTCAGAAGGGATTTGTAATATACAAGGGCCGCGGTATCTTTTTGTAGCGATCGATGACTATAATAATAGCGGTGATAACTACTTTGTTAGTGCATTTGCGAACTCGACGATTGCGCCGAATATTATTGCGCGACTAAATGTATCGGCGTTGACTGGTGCTGCGGTGAATGGAAGTGGTGGAGTAAGTGGAACATCGACTGCTGCTCTTTGTGCATACAGTGTGGGGCATGAAGATGGCCTATCCACGCAATTGAATCGAAGCAGGGCGTATAATGGTCCTGTTACTATTCAGAAACTTCGTATTACACTCTATGATGAATATGGTCGAATTGTAAATCTGAACTATATGGATTGGTCGCTTTCTCTCGTGTTTGAGGTTTTACAGTGATTGAGAAGTCGCTTCGGAGTAGCCCAATTTTTTAACAAACTATACAACTTCCACACAAGTTATTATTTAGTTGTGCGGAAACAGACGTGCATGAAGGATTGTATGAATCTCTCGTTGTATCAACATATGCTACATAGTCAAATAATGAATTGGTATTATGTTGCTGTTGCTGTTGCGAGGAGGGCTGCCGCTGCGAGGAGGGCTGTTGCCGCTGCGAAGGTGGCTGTTGTGGCCAATTCATAGTTACCTGTGCTGAGAGATTTGGCGAATTATATGTTATATATTGATCTTTTGAACTTATTATATGAGTTCGGATCAATGCATTCATATAAACAATCATCGATTCTTTTATATTTACATTCACAGACCCCGGAATCGACGAACTGTTACACGATATTTCCGAATACATCATGTTATTATTTGCCGCATATTCTTTTGCCTCATATACAAAAACCTCTCGAGAAGAATACAAATCTCTCTTATTTCCAATTATAAGTATCGGATTCTCTACTCCATAACTACATTTTCTTGATGACTTTACATAATCCAGCCATACCGAGAGCTTTTCGAATGTTTCTCGGCGAGAGATATCGAACATAAGAATAACTCCACAATACTCACGTATAAATGTTGTTATCATGTTTCGATTTTTATTTAATTTTCCAGATACATCCCAAAAGTGGGCTTTTATTTCTGGAATGTCGTCATGTAATGGAGGGTCACTATACTTTATCATTTCCTCTCGGGGTAATGTTGCATATACAAAGTCGATTCCGATCGTTGGGGAAGAAGAAGAAGAAGAAGAGGGAGAAGAAGATAACATGGCTGCATAATTATGTAAAAATGTTGTCTTTCCTACATTTGACTCACCTAATACTGCAATCTTTATTATTACATTTTCACCATGTTTGTGGCGGTCGAAACACAGAGATGACTGCGACTGCTGAGGCTGATGCTGAGACTGAGGATGCTGCTGATGCTGTGGTGGTGTATAATACACATTCGGTACTTGCGTATTTCTTTTCTTGAAAGGTTGGACTTTCGGAATTAACGGTTCATTCATAAATATATGGTTGCTACTATATTTATCAATGTGTATTTATTTTTATTTACCGATTGATAATATTATGCATGAGTGAAGAGAATAAGGAGAGAAGGAGAGAAGGAGAGAAGGAGAGAAGGATAAGTACCTAATTTCCACAGCTACCGCAGCCACTCGGCTTCAATGTAAATGTTCTTGTCAGAGAGAATCGTTGCATACATGACTCATTTATAAGATCGGTAACAGAGAATATGGGTACTTCTCTCACCAGACTTCTGGATGGCTGCGGCTGCCGTGGTGAAGGCATTTGTTGTCCTCGATTTACCCAACCTGTTGCAAGAGAAACCGCGAATGATGTTTTCTTTGTTTTTAACATCGTATTTTCAATTATATGATATGATATAAACACATATTATTATGTAATACATACATACATCGTAATGTCTCTTGTGTATATTGGATGTGGTTCAGACTTTGAACCAGTAAATAAGTTGCCGCATATTAAAAAGTTTATATATATTGACAGTCAGCCCAGAAGCGAGTTTGGATGGGTGGAATATGCGTCAAAGTATTTTTTCAGAAAAAATTATATGTGCGAGTTTGTAAAAGGATTACCTGATGGATTCTTAAAAATAAATATCGAGAATACGTATCCAGATATATATCGTGACTGCCGCAATGACCGGTTGATTTATCATTATTATAGTCTTCCTTTTCCATGGACAAGCAAGATATTTTATTATCATGTCACTAAAAAAGATATCGATATGTTGAAGGTTGAACTATCGCAGGCTACACATCTCGCACTAATCGGGCATCATCCGGATCCTGTTATTCTGGAATGCCTACCTTCGCGGTTTACCCTTGTGACATGTGACACTACACTTTATAGTTGTTGTTCCAATGAAGTGGATGATACAGAACCAAATACATGGAGAGAAATATTTGAAAAGGAGACCAATCGTCGGAGGGTATCGGAGGTGGTTCATTTATCGGAGCGTAGTGACAATGAAGGAATAACCCACTTTACAAACGTAAATGACTTTGTTTCATATATTTCCAAATCGAAGAAATGAATAAAATAAGAGTGTTGGGATAGGGGATAGGGATAGGGGGATAGGGGGATAGGGATAGGGGGATAGGGGGATAGGGATAGGGGATCGGGAGGCATGTAAACTAACATCTACACTTTGCGTCCATCACGATACCATACTTCATCGTTTTATTTCCAGTCAATGGAACTGCCGCCGCAGTACTTTCCAGTTGTGTCTTAACTGGACCACGACCTTTTAGTCTCGCTAAATAACGATCATATGACCCATGCTTTACATCTACTCCTTTTCCTGCAGCAGATGTTGACCCCGGACGCATTCTTGTTATACTGCTGCGTGTTGAACAACCATGGGTTGGGACATCTACACGAACTATCCCTGCAACAGCACGATCGCTCATCTGATTCCAGTTCACATTATTATATCCCGATACTGGGCGTGTATAGACATTCAGTGCACCGCGATTCATTGTATATTCTGATGCTGGAACCCTGACAGTCCCCCAAATCTTTTGTTGGGTTGACTTTGCATGTGTTGCTACTAGATTTGTACATGTTTCACAGGTTTTATCTTGGACTGCGCCAAATATGATTCCATACACACCTGTTTGGCAGTTGTTATATGTATTTGACATGTTTTTTTACGTAGGTAACTAACTGTATATACATATCTAATATTACTTTTTGTATTACTTTTTGTATTACTTTTTGTATTACCTTTTGTATTACCTTTTGTATTACTTTTTTGGACAAACTCCGCGAGCCATGGATAGTGGATTGTAGATAATAAATAATATTCATACTCGATGAATCATCATTATTATTATTCATTATTATTCATTATTATTCATTATTATTCATTATTATTCATCATTCATTCCTATAAAATTGAATTAAAAATAACATATATCTCATATATATTATTCTTACGATTTATGTCGTATATCAGCAGTGAAGATACGGATGATGCAACCTCTTCTGTGTATTCAGCGAAAGTATCGACAAGGAGTAGTCGTAAACCAAATGGATGTCGGGGAGTGGGTAGCGGAGAAGCACCTCCTGTCAACTTTGTTTGGGTTTCCGGAAAGGGACACGTTTGCAACAACTGCAAAAAAGAGTTTCGTACAAAATCTCAATGGACCAAACACGAACTTTATTGCAAACAACTTGAAACAATTCGAGGAGAGAATGTTGATAGGGGCGGTGGCGGTGGCGGTGGCGGGAGCGGAAGCAGCAGCAGAAACACAGTAACTCCATCCAACCAAGAACTTTTCGCTATTATTCAAGACCTTACCCTGAAATACAATAAAGTTAATGACGAGTTAAATGAACTTAAGAAATGGGCGAAGAAAGCAGGAACAATTGCCACAAATAATGGTGTTGTTGGTATTATTCCTTTCTCTGTTACTCGACACAAAAAACAGATGGTAGAAGATATTCTTAATCGTTATTATATTGCTGACAAAGATTGTACCTTTCGCAAATGGTACACTAAACCAGAGACATTTGCTATTACAAATGATGATCTCGCACTTGTCTTTTCACGAGACCTTGTTGATGGAATATCGAATGTTGTTAATCGGGTCGTTTATAATGCATGGTACAAAAATGGTTCGTTTGAACTTGGTGAGGAGGACGCGACTAACACCGAATACATCCCATTTCGACCATATGAACAAAAGTCCGGAATGTTTCATGTATTTGAAGTTCCATATAAACAACTCAATTCGAATAATGGATTGTATGATAATGATAATGATAATAATGATAACCATACTAGTCATTTCAATGGATACAACCATTCTGGTTCGGATCAAGAAGGAGAACATGGTCACATGTATAATGCCACACCACCTTCATGGAGATTTATTGAAAATGAAGAATATAATGACTTTATCTCTCATATTCATAAACGATTTCTTAAAAAGTTCAAAGAATGGCAGGATGTTAATATGGAACTTCAACAAAAAATGTCCATTACAATGGTTTCGTCGTCCTCGTCAGGAGAAGAAAACGATAGTGATGGATATGTCAATAAACATGTTGAAGCGAATGATGTTCCTCTTTCTGAAGAATTTTCAACACTTTATAACCGAAATGCAGACAAAGTTATGGGCGGGAATGTTCCCATATTGAAATTATATGCACGTATTCGAGAAAAAATTACATTCAAACAAGTTTGTAACTATACCGGGGATTGAAATTACATGGCTGCAGCATACTACTATTACCATTACAATAAATAATAATAAACGATATACCAGAGAATGATTATTTCAACTATCTCTCTCTTATGTTGATCTAACCATTCTCTGGTATATCATTTATTATTATTCTTTTTACTTTTTTACTGTTATTACTGATGAGAATATTGTTTATATTATACTGTTACAGATGAGAATGTCGATGATTCTATTGCGTAATTACAGTCATTGTTAAATTATCATATCCTTTGGGTACAGAAACATCCGAGACTACATCAAACTGTTGCACTCCAACACCACCTATCACATTATCATTTGACATATTTACCTGACTATCCACCTTTGATACGTTTATTCCCGAATTACTCGATATCGCATACCCCGCCACCGAGAATGTATCACTCAAATTATTGGGAACCGCTGACCATATTATACCATCATCCGACGTAGCAAGAGAGTTTGTCCCTTCACCCGCAGCCATCCACTTGTAACCATTCCACGCAACACTATGACCCGTTTGACTAAATATATTCAGAACACCAAATGCTGATGTCTTGGCTCCACCACTATATATTTGAACCGTGCTGCCGCCAGTTGCTGAATATGTTCCCGCAGTCCATGTTATTCCATCCGTCGAATATGCGAGAGGATTCGGTCCAACACCCGACGCGACAAACATTGTTCCGTTGTAATATACATTGAGGCCACCGCCTGATGCATCCGTGAAAAACGTTGATTGGTTTGAAACCGGAGTCCATGTCTGCGCATCAGATGAATACATCATTGTATTTGTACCTTGGCCAACTGCTACGAATCGAGCACCATTCCATGCGATACTATTTACACGCGTGGTGAATGATGTTGTTGCGACTGTTCTCGTAAACATGCGCGAATATATCGCATTGTTCAGTATGTTTGTTAACCCCGTATATGATGACCACGTTGTCCCATTGCTCGATGAATATAACACCGCTGTTTGACCAGTTACAGGAGTGCCGCCTATATAGTATTTTGACGTGCCTTCTTCATATACCACTGAGTATCCATCAGATATGGTTGTTTTGCCTTGGCCAGTCCATGCAAGACCATCTGTGGATGTGGCAATCGTATTTGTTGTTCCAGATCCGACCGCCACATACTTTGTTAGGGCGGTGGAATATGCAATATCGCGGCAAGAATCTGTAAATACACGAACGGGAGATGTGTATTCAATTCTAAGAAACCCCCCACTATTTGATACACCTCCAAATGTCCTTGATAGAGGTATTAATGTTGTCGGAGGATTTTCAATTGAGTAATAATTTGTGGTATCATTCACTGCAGAAAAAATCCATGTTCCGTTTATGTTTCCAATTGTTCCAGAGTTACCATTATCAACAAAGTTATCTTTTATTAATATCCATGTTGTTGGAGGAACTGACCTTGAATAAAATAGTTTTGTACGTAACATACAAACCCAAATACCATTATAGTATTTTATGTCAGTTACCTGGAGAGAAAAATCAGTTGGATTCACATATGACCAATCGCTTCCTGTCGTTGGAGGAAACACATTCGTATACGCGATAGATGAACTGTTTGTTATTTGTGAAGAATGAAACCCTCCTACCACCAAATAACCATTTGCATATTCGAAACAGTATGGATGAAATACGTTAACTGTTTGAAAGATTGGGGGTGTTATGGGTGTTTTGAACATATATATTCGTCCTGCAGTATAGTCACTCACGGCGGTATTATATCCAACCATACAAAAATACCCATTTATAAATGAAAGACCTGCCGAAGGGTGAGTAGTTATAAACATTTCCGTTCTAGGACTGGTTGTTGCTGACTCTGACCATGAACTCAAATTGTTTGGCGGAGGGGTTTGAGTAGTATATAACACCCTAGTAGTATTATTCGAGTTACTTGTAGTTACTAAGACCCAATATCCATTTCCATATTCGATTCCTTGTATATAATCATTCGATGTCAGTACAGAGGTTGTGGTTACTGTTACGAATGAACTAGCAACAGGAGGGTTTTGAGTACTGTATGCAAATACTCTACCAGGACTAGCAGCATTAGGAGTATATGATACCCATATTCCGTTTCGATATTTAATAATCGATGCTGATGACCCCAATGTTGCATTTGACTCAACTGTCCATGAACTCTCAACCGGTGGGTTTTCATTTGTGTAACATAACTGTGTCCCTGTTGAAAACGCTACCCACCTTGAGTTTATATCCTCTCCTTGCCACTTGTTACCACTTATGTCGAGAGATGCACTTATTGTACTCGCTCCGTCAATTGAACCACCTGACTCGAATTGTCCACTGACCCAACTGTTTGATCCTACACTACTACGCACTCGAAACCATGACTTTCCATCATTGGATTTATAATAATCCGCGTTACTTCCACTACCTGCTGCTAGTAACCAATATTCACCATTATGTCCAATACCCACGCCATGAGTAAATGAACTTGTAAGTTTTACTTGGTTCCATACTTTTCCGTCATTTGACCACAATACAACGGCGGTTGTTTGCGGAGTTGCTCCTACATGAACCCACAATCCATTTGCATACTTTATTACTTTGAACCAGAACTGCATTATAGTACCTTTTATCGTACTAATTGCCCCTCCGCCATTTGCTGTTGCCGCCGTCCAGTTATCTTTTCCTGAATACGACCAATGAATCGTATCATCTGCATATCCTACCCATATTCCATTTCCTGCACTATCCTTTCCGTATTCTACTTGGAATGCGGATTGAAAGTTACTTCCACCAGTCAATGTTGCAATTGTCCAATTACCTGTTCCGCTAGTCGAGTAGTATATTGGATTGGCGTTGCTTGTTGCAATCCACAATGCATTTCCTGTATCATCATATCCGTATGTTATACCACTTACTTGATATTGCATGGTACTATATGTTGTCCATGATTGTGTTGGATCGGATGTATAATAAATGCGATATGTTGTACCAGAGGATACTGCCGCAAGCCATAGTCCGTTTCCATAATCGACTGAACCTACGATTTCACCCGTGGCTATTAAAAATGGTATCCCATTCCATTTAATTCCATCAGTTGACCAGGCCATCGAATATTTTGTTCCAGAATAGAACGATGCCACCCAAATACCGTTGGCATATTTTATATTATATGGATATGATAATGTTGATGATCCTGTATCAAACTTTGTAGTATTCCAGTTATAACCATCATACGAATATGCAATATTGAACATACTACTATTATTATACATATTCGTCACCCATAACTTATTCTGGGATGTTGCGACATATTTCGTTCCATTCCATGACGCTTTTTGACCTACGCTACCTGGAAGGAGTGTCTTTTGATTAAACGTAAATCCTCCAATACCGTTGCTTATGAGAAGTTGAAAGAAACTGTTGGTGGAGTCATTATTGGCAATTACCACAACATTGCCATTGGAAGACATACCTGAAAACTGTTCACCATATACATACGGCAGTTTACGGAATGTCACACCTCCATCAATGCTTATAAATGTCTTTTTATTACGGCTTGCAAGTATCTTTGTTCCGTCGCCCGATATTAACAATGAATATACGGTTGCAAGGTCACTATTCGTATATAGTGTTGTAACTGTAGTTGTCGTACGATTGTATTGAAATATGCTTGAACCACTTCCTCCATTTGAACCCATGATAATTTTTGTTCCATCCAATGTCATTACACATGATGCAAGCGTTGATGAACCAGGTATTGTAATAGTAGACCATGACGATCCAGCATTCGTAGATAAAAACATCTGATTTGTATTACATACCGCCGCTACGATTGTTCCGTCCGATGAACATGAACATTGATGCCAAGATGCCGCTCCAGGAGATGATGTAAATGATGTCCATGTAGCCCCTGAATTGGTCGACTTGTATATATATCCCGAGCTAGTTGCCGCCACATACTGGATTGTTCCATCTGAAGACATTGCAACACTTTGCCAAGAACCTGACCCAAGGATATTGTTTTGAGTCCACGTTACACCTCTGTCACTTGAATTATATACGTACGTACTTGCACGAACTGTTTGTTTCATTCCGTCAGATGACATTGCAACATCTCTTGCAACTCCACCTGGCGTAGATCCCTCCATTGTTATCCTCGGGGTCCATGTTGTACCATAATCACTCGATGTATATAACATCAGATCTCCCGTATAGAGTGTTTGATATCGTCCATCAGACGACATTCCAATACTTGATCCAGTAATCCGATTTCTTAGTTTTAAACCACGTATCGGTACAAACACGTCAAGATTGCCGCCCAATGGGGTTGACCCGCTTGCGTCACCAAGAAATATGCCAACCGCGGCGGATCCGCCAGCATTAACCGATGGTGCATCGCCACTACCCAACGCAAGCCACCTGTTTGCTGTACTATTCCATGTTACACTATTCACATAATGGTTTAATGGGTTATATTTTGCGAGTCCGGCCGTCACAATGGTATTAATGCTACTGGCATTTGCCAACCCTGATGGAAGTCCGGATAAATAATTCCAGCCAGTTTGTCCAGTAGGGTCGAGCGTGAATACACTGTTGCTCATTCCGCCTGTTGGGGATGCGATCCAGGCATATCCTGTCCATACGATTTTCGAATATGAGCTTGATGTATAATTCCCCTGAACTGCTGTCCATGTTCGCCCATCAACTGAACACTCAATATATGGAGTCGCACTACCCACTGCGACATACCCTTGTCCGCTATGCTCGATTGCCACCTTTGACGCATTTCCGGATACGCGTTGCGTAAATGATCCTGTGGCAAATGCATTTGCTTTTTGGTCATTATCATGTATGCTGTTTGAGGGGGCGAGTATTGTATGTCTTCCATCTACATAAATATAACTAACCGCGGCTACCCCAGACCCATATAGTGTCCATGAACTTGAACCATTTACAGTTGATGTATAATATAGGTATGGCTGTGTATCAATTCCAATCCATAATGATCCATTCCATATGACTTTATTTATTGTATTTACACCGGTTACAGTCACTGGTGTCCATCCCGTTTGCCCTGATGCATCTGTTGTATATGCAATCGGTGTCGCATTTGATGTAGATCTGCTAATTACCCATGCA
>Ga0194119_10012186_pt1 | contig 10942 bp, 13 predicted proteins | sample TA2MahC100mmetaG_FD_148620 | JGI IMG/M metagenome (GOLD analysis project Ga0194119, IMG submission 148620) | Freshwater microbial communities from Lake Tanganyika, Tanzania - TA2015018 Mahale Deep Cast 100m | ecosystem: Environmental > Aquatic > Freshwater > Lake | place: Tanzania: Lake... | reverse complement strand
ATACCGGCACTGCCGACGCCATCCATCAGAACCTGTTCCTGGTCGAGCGCAGCGGGGTGGACAAGGTGCTGATCCTGGCCGGCGATCACATCTACCGCATGGACTATGCCGCCATGATCGCGGCCCGCCAGGAGACGGGCGCCGACCTGACCATCGCCTGCATGCGGGTACCCTTGACGGAGGCACGATCCTTTGGCGTGATGGCCATCGGCGCTGACCAGCGCATCCTGGAATTCCATGAGAAACCCGCCCACCCAAAGCCCATTCCCGGCGAACCCAAGGTGGCGCTGGTCTCGATGGGCATCTACATCTTCAACGCGGACCTCCTCAGCGAATCCCTGCGCGAGGACAACGAGCGTGAAGACTCCAGCCATGATTTCGGCAAGGATGTGATACCCCGGCTCATCGGCACCCATCGGGTCTTTGCCTATCCCTTCGGCGGCGATCGGGGCCGGGTGACGCCCGACCGCTACTGGCGCGATGTCGGCACCCTGGATGCCTACTACGACGCCAATATGGACCTGCTCAAGCCGGTTCCCCCCTTGAACCTCTACCAACGGGACTGGGCCATCCGCACGTATCAGGGGCAGAATCCGCCGGCCCGGATGATTCCGGGCGAGGACAACCGCGACGGTCTGCTGACCAACTCGATCCTCTCGGGCGGCACCGTGGTCGCCGGCGCGACCGTGGTCCGCTCCATCCTGTCGCCGCGGGTCCGGGTGGAGACAGGCGCGGTCATCGAGGGCGCCCTGCTGTTCGACAATGTCACCGTCGGCGAGGAAGCCAGCCTGCGCCGCTGCATCATCGACAAGGGCGTGAAAATCCCCCCCGGCGCAACCATCGGCTATGACACGGAAAAGGACCGACGGCGCTTCACCGTTTCGGATAATGGCGTGGTCGTGGTGCCGAAGACCTATCGTTTCGATTGATTCCGGGCGCGCCGGCTCCCCGCTAACGCTGACACCGGGCGCACCAATAGGTCGAGCGCTGGCCCAGGCGGCTGACCCGGATGGGTTCGCCGCACACCCGGCAAGGCGCGTCGGCGCGGTCATAGACGTTGAGCGTCTGCTTGAAATAGCCGGGGCTGCCCGACTCGTTGACGAAATCCCTCAGCGTCGTGCCGCCCTGCTCCAGCGACGCGGCCAGCACCGCCTTGATGGCGGCCGCGAGACGGCGATAGCGATCCAGCGAAATCCGTCCGGCGGCGCGTTGCGGAGCGATGCCCGCCCGAAACAGCGACTCGCTGGCGTAGATGTTGCCGACGCCCACCACGACATGGCTGTCCATGATGAGTGTTTTGACCGCCGCCGAGCGGCCACGGGAACGCTCGTACAACAGCCGGCCATCGAAGCCCTCTTCCAGCGGCTCGACGCCCAGCGGGGCGATCAGGGGATGCAGGTCGGGAGCGTCCCCGGTCCAGAGCAGGCAGCCGAAACGGCGTGGATCGTGGAAGCGAAGGCAAAGGCCATTCGGCAGAGTCAGATCGTAGTGGTCGTGCTTGCGGGGCGGGCTGGCGGCCTCGGTAATGCGCAGGCTCCCGGACATGCCGAGATGCAGGATCAGGTTGCCGGCGTTCGAACCGGCATGCCGCCCTTCTTCCAACTGACTCGCGTGGGTCGAGAGTTGGACGCCCGGCTTACCGCCCTCCCCGGCCGGCGGGCGCCGCAAGCCTATCAGGATGTACTTCCCGCGCCGACTCAATGTCTCAATCCGGCAGCCTTCGAGTTGATCCGGCAGGGCGACCGGAATCGGCCAGCGCAGCCGCCCGTCGCGCACGATCACCCGCTCGATGGTTTCCCCCTGAAGATGCGGACGTATGCCCCTCAGCGTGGTTTCGACTTCGGGCAGTTCAGGCATGCGGGAAAAAAAAGAATGATAGGAATTTCAATGGGCGCTGCCGCCCATTGGGACAAGAGGATGCCCTCGTGGTGGGGCCGTGTCAACGAGCAAGAGAGTGTGATCAGCAAGCGATTCTTTCTGTCATGGACGAGGAAAATGAGGCGGCGGGAACATATCAAGTGCGTGGTGTCCGTCTCGATGCTCACCGAAGGTTGGGACGCGAATACCGTAACCCACATCATGGGGGTGCGGGCCTTAGGCACCCAGTTTCATTGCGAACAAGTGATAGGACGCGGCCTGCGGCGCATGAGCTACGAGGCGGAGGCCCGCACTGTCACAAAGGCGTACGGGGAGGTATGCGCGTTCGAGGCGTTCCCGTTCGAATACGCCGAAGTCTACGGCGTCCCCTTCGATTTCATCCCCACGGCGGGCCGACCAGGAAACCGTCTACGTCCACAGCGTGGAGGGCCGCGAGGCGGCGAAGATCGAATTCCCCAGGCTGAAAGGCTACCGCTACGAAATCGAGGCCGAGCGGCTGACCGCAAGATTCACCGAAAGTAGCCGCATGGTCTTGGACACCAAGCACGTCCCGACCTTCAACGAGAACACGCCGATTGTCGGCAAGGCCAGTTTCCAGAGCTTTGACGACCTCAAACAGCGGCGCGTCAACAAAGTAGCCTTCCTGCTGGCGAAACTGGTTCTGGAGAAATATTTCCGGCAGGAAATGACTACCGAACATGCGATAGGCGGGCCTGTCGGCAACGAGGCGAAATGCTGGCTGTATCCGCAAGTTTTGGGCATTGCCAAGAAGTGGCTGGCGGAGTATGTGGACTGCCAAGACAACACCCTTCCGCAAATGCTACTGTCTGTTGATCGAACTAGCCTACACCGCCGCCGACCGGGTGTATCTAGCCATCGTCAACGGCGACACCGGCGAGGCCGGGGAACCAAGGCTAAAGCCGATCTAGCAGCCCTACAACACTGCGGGCGACACCAGCGGCATCGGCTACTACAGCAGGCCGACCTACCAGACCGGCGCGAAAAGCCATATCTCGCACCTCGTCATGGATAGCGGATGGGAGGGAACCGTAGCGCAAGCACTGGAACACATGGACGAGGTGAAAGCCTACGCCAAAAACATTGCCCGTCTTCAATTTCTGATACGTTACACATTTGAAGGACAGGAACGGCTTTACCTACCTGACTTTATCGCCAAAATCGATGACGGCCACGACAAGGACGACCTACTTAACCTGATTATCGAAGTGTCCGGCGAACAGCGCGGCGACAAGGACGCGAAGGTTGCCACGGTCGAGAGCCTGTGGGTCCCTGCGGTGAACAACTGCGGGAGGATCGGAAGGTGGGCGTTCGTGCAGGTTAGGGAGCCGCATTTGGTTATGCGGGAGGTTTATGCAAGTTATATATTATTTTACGGTGTTTACATCATGCAAAAAAAAAAGCGTTTCAATACTTGCCTGTGGATTTGGCAATTGGGCGTGTTCCAGAACCCTTGGCCCAATTTTGGTCAACCCATATAATAATCAATTTAAACTCGTAGGCACTTGCCAAAGAACCAGCAGAAACTCTCCTGAGACATCATATCCAGAAATAGCCAATATCATAAACAACGTACCTTACTTTGAAACCACACAAGACGCATTGTATAAATTAAAAGACAATAATAAACCAGATGCAGTTATTATAAATACACCAAACACATTGCACTTTGAAAACGCCATGCAGGCACTTACTGCTGGTTGTCATGTTTATATTGAACGCCCGATAGTTACTCATAAAGATGATTTGATTACATTACTAGAAACAGCACATAGAAATAATGTTCTGGTTTTTACTGGTGTTCAACGACGCCTTGAAGAGCCTTTCCGATATATTCATGATGCCGTTACAAAAAGATCTGAATTTGGAAAATTAAAATCTATAAGGTGCACAATTTCAGCAGGGGTTACTCTGCGGGGTTGGAGGACAGAAGCAACACTTGCTGGCGGAGGCATACTACTTGACAGCGGTTATCATTTGCTAGATCAAGCAATTTGGATATTACAAGATTCCCACGCCAATATAAGCCATATTGAACAATCTATAGTACACCTAAGCGATTTCACACCGAATAACCTAGGTGTAGAGCAAACAGCCGTTGGAGTTACATACATTGACGGCATTCAGCTAATTTTCGATTTTACTTACAAAGCACCGAATAATTCTATTTTTGAGCGTTTAGATGTAAGAGATCAAGAAGGCTCTCAGATTAGTCTTATGCGGAATTTAGCACAAAGAAGCCCACAACCAGGAGTGATCCGCCATATGCGTGGAGATGGTTCTGTAGCTACAGCAAATCTGACATGTGCATCGAGAATTGTTCGTGTCCGCGCACAAGATGTATCGCTTGAAGGTGAGGCAATGAACACTGGGCCTCTTCTAGCTTTTCTTTCAGCCATTAAATCAGGACAAACAAATCACGTTTGCGAAGGTTCTGCTTCTATCTCAACATGGCAACTAATACGTGATTTGTATGCTTCTGCCCAGTCAATAATCAATCAATGAGGTTTTAACATGTCAAACCGATCTCCTTTATCATTTAGGATGCACAGCGTAGCTATGCAAACGTCAGATTTTGATAAAGCGTTTCATTTTTACAGTGAAATATTGGGACTGCGAGTAGTCCGTGAACCTTTCCTCTTTAATGGCAAACGTACCTTGACATGGTTAGACGCTGGAACCTGCTATTTGGAATTGTACTCCATAAAGATTGATGAAGAGGCTGTTGAATGGACGGACAAAAATCTCGGGCCTGTCAATCTAGCATTTGAAGTAGAAGATATTGATTCTTCTATTACATGGTTTATGCATAATAAGGTTCCCATCTTACGGGAACCTTTTATTCCTCCTAGTGGCGATCCAAATCAACCAAGGGTTGCTTTTATTGAAGGGCCTGACAAGGAAGAAATACTCATTCGAGAATTACGTATAAAATAAGTTGGTGTAACATGATTAGGTTTCTTCATATATCTGATTTACATCTAACTCGCGAAAGCTATGAAAGCGATTGGGAAGCAGGTGGAATATTAACAAAACTAATTCAATTTGTAAACGATCAGCCCCCTTTCGATTTTATCTTTGTAACAGGCGATTTAGCAAGAACCGGTGGCGATCCAAATAAAAGACAATTTAAAACCAGCGAATATGGCGCATGTAAAGCCTTTCTTGAAAATCTGGTCAACACTGCACGTTTGACTGATAAACAGCGCGTATGGATAGTTCCAGGAAACCATGACGTTTATGCGCAACATGGCTTAAGCCTACAAAGACTAGAAACAGAAAATGATATAAATGATCTTTTCACTTCACCAGAAAGAAGGACTCCATATTTATCAAAATTTGATCCATTTAGGCATTTCATGAAAAAATTTCAACCAAAATGCCACTTAGCTGAATATGACGTAGTTCGCAGACCAGAGATAATAGATATTCGCGGCGCAAAATTAGGGATTATACCGCTAAATTCATCTTGGTTTTCAAAGCCAGATGGCTCTGACCACGGTAAGCTTGCCGTAGGCCATCGATTGTTTTTAGATAGAGTACAGCAGCTAAAAAAAGAAAATCCTGATTTAATAATAGCTTTAATTCACCATCCAAATTCATATCTTATAGATAAAGAGAGATCATTTCGCGATGATTTAGTCAAACATTGCGATATTGTTCTACGTGGTCATTTGCATTCAGTAGAAACAATAACAACGAGCATTGGTGGCAATCAAGTTGTCGATTTAACGGCTGGCACAATCTATGATTATCAGGAACCAAAAGGACCTAAACGTATTTTTATTGGAGAACTAGACGCTGTCATAAAAAAACTTAGCATTCGTGCTTATATGCCTTCTCAAGAAGGCACCACATGGGTCGAAGATAACGATGCTTTTGCAGGCAAATCATGTAGAGAATTTATCATAGGAGATACTATAATAACTCAAGATTGCAGTGAAAACACTTGCTATCAAATCCCATACAAAGATCCTACCTCCATCAGAACAAGCCACACATGGAGACGTGATATATCAAATTGGTTTATTGGTAATAAAAACCATAAGAAAACAGGGGCATATTATGTTTGCCCGCAAGAAGCAATGGAACAATTAATAAATCATTTTGTTGACATACTAAAATACATGGAGAACTCACCTCCCCAAGCATCTCATGGCAATGAAATTCAACATCTTGCGACAGGAATATTACTTAGGATTGCTGGCGAAGAAAACTTGATAGCAAACAGCACAGATGAACAAAAGTTTAAAGAATTAGCTAAGTCTATAGATACCGTAAAATTAGACGGAGCAATAAAGAAAAATTTTGCCAATCGAGCTAATGAAGGCTGGATAGATCAGCATAGGGTTATACTATATTTATTCACGAAGGGACTGCACAATCAATTGTCACACTTATTTCAAGTCCCATCAGTAAATACAAGAGATTTACTATCAACAAATGGGTATGCCCAACTACTTCTGGCAACACGCCTTCATGGCGAAGGGCGATTCGAAGAGTCTAACGAATTAATATCATCATCACCCGCTAAAACTTGTTGCATTGGAGGGTATGTTCGCGGGCAAAACTGGCGTCAAATCGGTGAGATAGATTTTGCTATGTCGGCTTACAAGCCGCTTCTTGATGAGCTATTAAAAGAAGACCAAATAAGGTCTTGCCCAGTCACATCAAACGGATATTGCATGTGCAATAAAAAATTATTTGAATGTGAATTAAAAAGAGCCATTGGGGTTGTTTATCGAAAGAAAAAAAATTTTGAAATGGCCGATTTCTATTTTCAACAAGCAATTAATGCTATTGACCAGATCAGTGCCCCTAAAACCATGCCTTGGAAACGTGTTGCTGCTGATTTTTATTTTGGTTATGGATATTTTCTATATGAATTTTCTAAAGATTCACCAGAAAAAATGGAAGAAGCGGCCTTGCAATTTCAAAGAGCAATAAACTTTCTTAATGACAGTGATACCATTTGGGATTCACCTTCAACTAGATTAGGAATTATAAAACTAATACAGGGAAAAATAGAAGAAGCAAAGACTTTTTTAAGTGACGCATATAAACTTTGCGTAGATAGCGATATCAGCAGTAATCGCTCTGTACCTTTAAGCAAGGCACTCTGTTTACTAGGACTCTCTGTTATAGATATTGAAAAATGCGACCAAACCAACCAGGAATCAATGCGCGAGTTAAGACAGGCAATTGATATTTCACCTCCCCTAGGACGTGGCCCTATCGAATGTCACATTCATGACGCAGAAAATATATTGTTAGCTTGCAAGAAGGATAAATCCAAAACTTTGGTTAAAAGCTTTATTGAGCGACTAAAGTCTGAACTCAATAACTAAATAATATTCGGTCAAAAGGTATGAAACCCACCCCCATCTCCGCCATCAAACACCCCGCCGACGACGAAAACGCCCCCAAGGAGATGAAGGATAGGAATTTCAATAGGCGCCGCCGTCCATTGGGGGTGAGGATGCCCTCGTGGTGGGGTCATGTCAACGAACAATAGAGTGTGATCAGCAAGCGATTTTTTCGGTCATGGACTGGGAAAATACGGTGCTGGTGCTTCCGGGGCGCCGGGATCAAACGGCGAGGCGATCCGGAAACTTGACGGGTGTCGGATAACAGCACCCTCTAGCCGTTGGGGCGAGGGTGGAGCCATGTGAGCGCGATGGAAGCCTTGGGCGTCCCTCATGCGTTCAAGACCTGTCTGGCCGCGCGCAGGCCGGAGAGGTAGGCGCCATGGGCGGTGCTGAAATAGTCCTGCTCGGTCGCCTCGCCGGCAAAGAACAGCCTGCCCTTAAGTGGCGCCGCCAGGTTCTTGCGCATGACCGGGGTGGAGCCAAGGGCGTTGTAGGAATAGGAGCCCAGTGAATACGGGTCGGTGGCCCAGCGTGTCATCTGGTAATCCACGGGTTCGGGGATGCCCGCCCCGTAAATCGTCCTGAGCGTGCTCATGGCGCTGGCCACTATCTCCCGATCCGGCCATGCCTCGATGGCGCTTCCCCGGTCGGCGGCGTTGAACCCCAGCAGGATGGGCAGTTTAGCCGCCCTCTGGAAGCTGACCCACTCGGTCCATACACCCGGCTCCGCCGGTATATGCTCCAGCCAATCGACATCGGCCGGCCAGAAAACCTCCGGGAAGCGGAGATAGCATTTGTTCAGGACGCCCATGCCCAGTCGGGCTATCGCCTGACGCTTGTTGCGGGGCAATTCAGGCACGAAGCGCACACTGTCAGCCTGCAAAACCCCAAGCGGCAGCGTCACCACGACGTGATCGGCCAGAAACTCGGTCTTGTGGGTGATTACCCGAATGGGTGAACGGCCCCACTGAAACTCTTTCACGACCTGCTCAAGTTCGATCGGTAGCGTACTCGCCAGAAAGTTCGTGATGACCTCATAGCCCTGAACGAACAGCGCATCATCACCGCCAAATGCCTTGCCGCTGTCATACCAATGGGCGGAAAGGCTCTCCGCGCTGCCCGAATACTCCTGCTCGATCTCGCTGTTCAGGATGAAATTGATGAACCGGTAGGCCTCCGAAGATTCATCCAACTCACGCATCAAGGGCGCCATCACCCGCCGGATCGAGGCATCAGCCTCCCGCTGTTGCGCCTTCCTCAAGGCCCGGAATACCTGTTTCCGCAGTTTCTCCAGGCGATCCTCCTCCGCGGCGGACAGTACGCTGCCGGCGGTGTTGTAGGTGATCGACCGTTCATAGCGGGTGACCACTCGCCGGGCTCCAACCTCGTCAGCCAGGGCCGTAAGCGGATTGCCCTTCACACCATGAATCCAGGTAGCGCCCAAATCGAGGGGCATGCCGGGCCACCGGTTGCTGGTCCAGATACGGCCGCCAATCCGGTCGCGGGCTTCGAGGACAACGACTTCATGCCCTCGCTGTTGCAATTCACTCGCCGCGGCAAGTCCCGCCAGCCCGGCGCCGATCACCACGATTCGCTTCCTGCCGGAGGCACTGGCATCGCCTTCCGCCTTATCGGCGCGAGCGCCCCGGGCCAAGCCCATCAGCATCGCACCCAGCAATTTCAGAACATCGCGTTTTTGCATCAATGACCTCGAATTCTCATAAAGACGCCCACACACCATGATCGAACCCCGCGCCAACCCAGGTCAATCGCACGTAGATTTCATCACCGATTCCGGCCTGGACGCCGAAATCCTGGGCCATGGAGGGTAGCCGGACTCTGGCGCGAGCGCCTATTTCCAGCGCAACGCCCGCCCTCTCTGGACGCTGTATTCAGGCTTCCCTGCCGGAATGACGCGTTTTTTCGCAATCTAGCAGGGTTTATGCTTTCGCATTCCGGGAAAGCGCTTAAATAGACGCCGCGGACATGGACCCGGTCAGCACCCGATGCTATCGGTTTCTCGATCATCTTCTCTCTCCCAACATTCGAGCCATGCGGGAACCACGGCAAGTCGCCAGGCCCTGGCTGATAAAAATGTACCGGGTACCGTCAGAACCGGGCCTGGTGGCCTGCCGTTGGCGCTCCGCTTGAGCGAGAGTCAGGCCGCGCTGGCGGCAATGGAACTCTGTGATGGTTCAATCGCACCACTGCCGTTCGCACGGAATGCCATCGAGGTCGCCGTCCATCTTGACGTTGGGGCAGTTGTTCAAGAAGTACGTGGCTTCAGCGCAAGACGTCATGTGACTGCAGTGCGTGCGACCGTCACAGGTAAACCTCTCGGCCGGCATAGCGCTCGGGTAGTTGTCTTGCCTGACGGATGATTCTGGAGCCTGTTGACTTACCGGGGCTCTGGCTTCGACAGGTTGGCTCGGCTTCTTCTTTCGTTCGCTGTTGAGTTGCTCCAGTGTTGGGTGGACACGCGGCCGGGCGGATTGACACGGGCCGCTTTGATATGTGACGGCCCCGTTTGTGATGCACTTGTAGACGGTTGGCCCAGCCTGCACTGCGGGAGGAATCGACAGTGAAGCAAATACCACAGCCATGAATCGCATTGCATACCTACTCGGCATCACCGGCAGTTGAGGTTTAGCGGCTGTGCTTGATTGGGTTGTTCTTGCACCGCCTGACGTCTTAGGCAAGGGGCCACCCGGCCGCGAAGCGGACGGGAACCGGCTAGCAATGCTTGGCGGCGTTCTCCTTGGCTTTCAAATTCGTCCATCTGGTTTCTCCAGTTCGTGCGCTTGGCGGCTCACGATTCATGCCTCACGATGGACTCCCGTAACTGTCAAACGGCCACTGTTACCCCGACAGAGCCGAATTTAATTACGTATCACAATCTACGCTGACTGGCTCAAAACCCACGTTAGGCCAGCATATCAAGCGGATTTTCTTGTATCAGCGCTTACATTCCTGGCCGGTTTTGGATGGCCCGCAACAACCTCTCGCCCATCATGTCCTTGTTTACTCCGCGCGTCATTGCAAATCGCCTTCAAATCATTATTGAAGCGCTCAGCGTATTCCTCTCTGATTTTATGGATTTCGTCAATTATGGTTTCAGTAGACATAATCAAACCTCTAGTAATTCCTGTGGCGTACAAATAATCTGTGGCTCGTATCCAAATTGGGAATAAACGGGTCAGACACGATATTTCTCACGTATAATCATACCTGAACCCGGTAATCTTTCTATATATCCGTATATCCGTCTCGTCTTTTCTCTAGCTTGTTAGTTTTACCCATGCATTTGTGATGCTATCCATAAGGGACCTCTCCGCATAGGAAGCACTGCCATAACAGAAACAATACCACCGATGTAATCGTAATAAATTGCATATGGAAACCTTTTGGCAGCATTCGGTAAAAACCAAACTGCTTCTTGTGGATTCCGGCATATATCACCAAGGACTCTATGTCAGATAGTAAGCTGTCAAAATAATAGTCTCCAACCTTTACCCCTTGACTGGCATAAAATGCCCACCCCTCATGAAGGCAGCCCATTACCCACAAATCGACGGATAGCGTAAGCTGTTGAATTTAAGATCTCATGGCGTGGGCAATAGACGAATTTTCGGGCGCGGCGCTGGGCGATGCGCGATTGACGAAACGGCTGATCCGGT
>Ga0194119_10012184_pt1 | contig 10943 bp, 7 predicted proteins | sample TA2MahC100mmetaG_FD_148620 | JGI IMG/M metagenome (GOLD analysis project Ga0194119, IMG submission 148620) | Freshwater microbial communities from Lake Tanganyika, Tanzania - TA2015018 Mahale Deep Cast 100m | ecosystem: Environmental > Aquatic > Freshwater > Lake | place: Tanzania: Lake... | reverse complement strand
CTTTCGCCCATCACGGTTCGCTTTAGTGCGCCCCAGAGTTTTTCGCCGATCGTGCCGCCGGACATGCGCGTCTCCCACTGCACGCTCGGCGTTTTGTAGAGCATCTTGCCCGCTTCGGCATAGAGTTCGTGGCCTGGGGCCAATTTCACGCGGACCACTTGCAGGTTGTCGCCCTGAATCGTGTAGCTCAGCGGAATGGAGGCGGCCGGCGGCGCGGCGGCGAAGCCGGAAGGTTGCCCGCATTGCGGACAAAATCGCGCATCGTCGTTGGTCATCGCGCCACAACGGGAGCAGTAAGCCATAAGGTTCGGGGGAGTCCTCTCTCTTTGTATTTTACACCGCCGGCTCCGTTCCGCATCAATATCCATAGGGGTTTGCGCGAGGCCGGCCCGCGCCCGCCGGGATTCGCTATTGTAAACGGGATGGAGCAGACGTCCCGCGCCGTTGCGGCCGGGTCCGCTCATTCTCCGTCGAAGGTCCAACCATGAACACCATTCGAAACCAAGGCCGCCGCCAATTCTTTTCCGCAGCGGGCGCCGCATTGACTGCGACCGCCCACGCCGCGGCGGGCGACCGGCCCAACATTCTCTACATCATGACCGACCAGCAGCACTGGAACATGATGAGCTGCATGGGCAATCCGTGGGTGAAAACGCCCGCGATGGACAGCATCGCCGCCAATGGCGTTCGATTCGATCTCGCCTACTCTTCGAACCCCGTGTGCATGCCGGCCCGTACGTCGATGATGTCGGGCCGCTATCCGAGCCATTTCGAAATGCGGACGAACGGACCGGCCGAGGTGCCGGAGAGCGCGCTTCCGGCGATGCTCGGCAACGTGTTTCGTAAAGCCGGTTACCGGACGGCGTTCGGCGGTAAGACGCACTGGCCGCAGCCGATGACGCCCGAGAGCATCGGATTCGACTACATTACCCGCGACGAGCGCGACGAACTTGCCAACCGCGCGGCCGCCTTTCTGCGCGAAAAGCATACACAGCCGTTTCTGCTGGTGGCTTCCTTTATCAACCCCCACGACATCTGCTACATGGCGATTGACGCTTACACGAACGCGAACAAGCTGCCGGGGATGCACCCGAAGTCGGTGGTGGAGCGGCAGTGCATGGCGGAGGCGCTGGTAACTCCCACAGGAGTTTCAAAGGAGGATTTCTTCGCCCGTCTTTGTCCTCCGATGCCCTCGAACCACGGGCCGACGAGCAACGAACCCACGGCGTTGGGCAAATTCGGAGGCTTTCGCGGATACGTCCGGACACACTGGAAAGAAGCGGATTGGCGGATGCACCGCTGGGCGTACTGCCGGTTGACCGAGCGCGTCGATGCCGAGATCGGCCAGGTGCTCGCGGCGCTGCGTGAAACTGGATTGGACCGGAACACCGTGATCGTGTTTTCGAGCGACCACGGCGACATGGATGCGGCGCATGGGTTTGAGCACAAGAGCCTGCCGTACGACGAGTCGGCGCGCGTTCCGTTCCTTGTTTCGTGGCAAGGGAAGACGCGCGCCCGCCTGGATAAGCGGCATTTGATTTCATCGTGTGTCGACCTGATGCCTACGCTATGCGACTATGCCGGCATCACGCCGCCCGCCGGCCTGCCGGGCCGCAGCGTACGGCCTTTGGTGGAGACCGGGAAGGCGGCCAATTGGCGCGAGGAGGTTGCGATCGAATGCGGCAACTCCCGGTCGATCCGCAGCCGCAGATACAAGTATTCGCTGTTTGAAGGGCGTGAGCCGCGCGAGATGCTGGTCGATATGGACAAGGATCCGGGCGAGATGACGAATCTGGCGGGCGATGCGAAGTTTGCCGGCGTGCTAGCGGATCACCGGAGAAGATTTAAGGCGCACGTCGAACAGTTGGGGGATCGTTACGGCCGCGGTTTGCTCGCCTAGCTGGCGGCGCGGAAGAAGATTGTCCTCGTTTTTGCCGTTCTCTCGCTTATGAGGTGTGGATTCGTATTTGAAAGTCACCTAGCCATAGTCTTCGCAAGCCTGCCTAATGCTAGATTCCCGTGGACAGGACGACTTGCGGTACTTGGATGTTGGTTTTTACAAGAGAGTCCGCGATAAACGAAAGGACTATCTAGATGTCTGTCTTGTATTGGAATGACGTTGCGCTCGAGGCAAATCGAGTCGCCCACACGAATGAATTGGACAAGGGAACGCTTGGACCCACCCTGAGCTCCCGCGCCATGGCGATCGTGCATCTTGCGATGTACGATGCCTACGCCAAGGCGCGCGGAAACCCGGGGAAGATGCAGCCGTACCGCATGCTCGCCGCTACGCCGAAGGGCGGCGCGGCGCCCGCGGCCGCAACCGCCGGAGCCGCTTACACCGCGCTCGCCGCGCTCTATCCGAGCCAGAAGGCATTTTTCGAGAAGAAACTGCTGGAGGCCGGCTTGGCGGGGCCGGGCGTCGACGACGGTTTCGAATTCGGCGTCGCCGCCGCGAAGGAGCTGTTGGCATACCGGCAGTCCGACCCGGGCTCGGGCGATGAAGGCTACTCCCATCAGGCCACCCGCCCGCATCACCGGCCCGATCCCGATAACCCGGCACAGGGCTTCCACGCTCCTTACTACGGGGCAAAGTCGCGCTGTTACGCCGTGACCGCACGTCATGGGCTCCTGGATCCGCGCACGCTCGCGCCGGCCGAATACAACGCCGCGGTGCGAGAGGTTCGCGCCAAGGGCATCGCGCCCAGTCTCATGGGCACGCTCCCTGCTGGAAGTAACCCCCGGACGACGCTGGAGACGCTGATTGGTATCTATTGGGGCTACGACGGCGCGTCCGGCCTCGGTACGCCACCCAGGCTCTATAACCAGATCGTGCGGGTCGTCGCTCAGGCACAACCCTTCACGCCCTCGACCGACTACCCGATTCATGAAGATCAACTCATGCGCCTGTTCGCTCTCGTCAACGCGGCGATGGGCGATGCCGGCGTGCTTGCCTGGGAGCAGAAATACATCCACGACTTCTGGCGTCCGGTGATCGGCGTGCGGGATCACGATCCCTCGATGGGCTTGAGCAGCAATCCTGGCTCGGTGACCGATCCGGACTGTGATCCGGAGTGGCTGCCCCTCGGTGCGCCGAAGACCAATGCGACGGGAAAGAAGAACTTCACGCCGCCTTTCCCGGCTTACCCTTCGGGTCATGCCACGTTTGGCGCCGCGGCGCTTGGCATCACTCGGCTGTTCTATGGGCACATCGCCGACGGGCCGGACCCTCTGTTCAATGGTCTCGCCTTCGTTTCGGACGAATACAACGGCGTCAACGCCGACAACAATGGCACGGTCCGGCCGCGGCACCTGCGAGCTTTCCCCGGTGGACTTTGGGAGATGATTGTGGAGAACGGCGTCAGCCGGGTTTACCTGGGTGTTCACTGGGTGTTCGACTCGTTCGCCGTCGACTCGATGGGAGCCATGGATCTTACCCGCAACTACGGTGGCGTCCCGCTGGGGCTGACAATCGCGAAGGACATCTTCGACAACGGCAACGGGTTGAGGGCGTCGGCGGTTTAAACGTTCCGGGACGGGGACGGTCGGATCCGTCCCCGTCCAGTTTTTTGCGAAGTACTGGGAGTTTCTCCGCGTTCGCGGCACTATCCCCCGCTGGTACACTTGTGGATGAACTCGCGAGCGCTTGTTTGCCTTTGTTACGCGGCTGTTTCCGCGCTCTCCGAAGCACGCACGCGGCCGGCGCTCTGCGGCACCTATCCCGGCCGCTGGCTGGAAGAGCAGGACTTGCACGCGAAATCGATGCGGCGGCAATCAGCCGTGGCGGCGCCGCGCAAGCGCGCCGATATCGATATCGGCCATATCGCCGTTCTGGAGTCCGATCCCTCCATCTTCACGAGGCGCAATCCCTTCAATCTCGTGCGCCTGCAGGTCGTGTTTGAGCCCGATGGCGCCGGCTACCGCTACACAACTTCCGAGGGCGGCTACGACGCGGCGCTGGCCGATGCCGGAACGCCGGTCACCGGCATCGGCGACGACGATACGCGCCTGACCGCGTTGCCCTTTGCGTTTCCGTTTTTCGGCGAGAGCTACCGGGAGGTGTTCCTGAACTCCGACGGGAACTTGACCTTTACGGCGAGCGACGTAGACACCACCGCGAGAAGCGTTGGCCGGATGTTGGCCGGGCCGCCACGCCTGTCCCCGCTGTTCACGGACCTCGATCCCTCGCGAGGCGGTTCGATTCGCGTCCATTCGACGGCAGAGAGAGTCGTGTTCACCTGGCAAGCCGTTCCCGAGTTCGCCGATTTCGGCACCGGGCCGCGGCAGACGTTTCAAATCCAGCTTTTTCCGAATGGGCGCATTGTCATGGCCTGGGAAGCGGTCGCGATTGGCGATGCCGTCGTCGGGATCGCACCGGGGAACGACGGGCCCCGCCCGGTATTCGCGTCGTTCGCGGCGAACCGAAGCGGTTCCGCGCCAGGAATGTTGGCCGAGCGCTTTGGCGACACGGAGGAACTCGACGTGGTCTCCGCCGCCCGCCGCTTCTATCAGTCGCACGACGACGCCTACGACTATCTGGCATTCTTCAACGCCGCCGGCATTTCGATCGGCGGAAACGTTCTTGCGTTCGAGTCGACTGTCCGGTCGAGCCGAAGAGGAATCGGCGACACGGCGATCGACGCCGGCCGCCAGTATGGCTCCGCGAACCGGTTGCAGGCGGTCCTGAACATGGGTCCGCTTTCGAACTATCCGGCGAATCCGGCGGATCGTTTTCCGTTGCGCGGGAACACGGGTGACACCGGTTTGACCGTGCTGGCGCACGAGATCGGCCATCTATTTCTCGCCTTTGTCAGCGTTCCTGATTCCAGCGGAGGCAGCGGCCGGCCGATGCTGGGGCGGCAGGGCTTCCACTGGAATTTTCGATTCAACTCGGAGGCGTCCATCCTGGAGGGAAACCGGATTCGCGACAACGGCGAGAGCGCTTCGCCGCGCTTCACGACCGTCGCGACCGTTGAAGAGTTCTCGCCGCTCGACCAGTACTTGATGGGGCTCCGCGCGCCGGACGAGGTGCCGGCGACGTTTCTGGTGGAAAACGCCTCGTTGAGCCCGGGCGTCGTCGATCCGTCCGTGGGAGTCTCTTTCAATGGTGTTCGGCGCAATGTAACCGTAGACGACATTGTGGCCGCGCATGGGCGGCGAACACCGGACCACACGGTAGAGCAGCGGCGCTTTCGAATTGGGTTTGTCCTGATCACGCCGGAGGGAACGGCGGCACGCTCCGCCGATATCGAAAAGTTGGAACGATACCGGGGCGAACTGGAGGCCTCGTATGGGCGTTTCACCTCGGGACGGGGCGCGATGGAAGCCACGCTGCTGCGGAACGTCCGGCTTTCGGTGGAGCCGGCCGCCGGCGCGTTACTGGGGAATCCGGTCACGGTCCGCGCGGCGCTCGACGCACCGGCGGCCGAAGCTTTGACATTTCGATTGACGGCCGAAAGCGGCGTGCTGGAAGCGCCCGCCTCGGTTGTGATACCGGCTGGCGCGCGCGAGGCGAGCTTTACGCTGCGTCCCTTGCGCGCAGGCGTTGAGACGCTGCGCCTGTCCGCTCCCAGATATTTGACCGTTGAGGCGCGGGTGCGCGTGGCGGAACGGGCGGCGTCAATTCGACTCGTCTCCGGCGACAATCAACCGGCGAACGCAGGGCAGCGCCTGCCGGCGCCGATCGTTGTGAAGATAACCGATGAGAACGAGTTGCCCTACCCGGGCGTACCGCTCACGGCGACTCCGTCGGCGGGCGGTTCCGTGACGCCCGCGATGGCCATGACCGGTGCCGACGGTACGGCGCAGTTTGTCTGGACACCCTCGTCGAACCCGGGCAACACGTTGCGTGTCGCCGTGTCCGGCAGTTCGCAGCCGTTTGCGGAAGCGGTGGCTCTGGCCCGGCCGGCGTTCAGCGTGGCCGGCGTCGTGAATGCCGCATCTTTCCGTCCCGGGCTTTCACCGGGCGGCATTGCAACGATTTTTGGGTCCAATCTGCGTGAGGCGCGCGTCTTTGTCGACGGACAGCCGGCGACTGTGTTCTTCTCAAGCAACAACCAGATCAACTTTCTGACACCGGAGCTGGCTACGTTGGCCGCGATCGCGACGGTGCGGGCGGAAAATGCCATCGGACCCTCGGAGACCGTCACGGTTCCGTTTGCCAGCGTCCAGCCGGGATTGTTTTTCGATACTGCCTCCGGCCTGGCGGCCGCGATTCCCCGCGGCGAGCGCATTTTCGAGCTGTATGCCACCGGCTTGGGACCCTCCGTCCAAATCGGGGTGACCGTCGGGGGCCGGCCCGCCACCATCCTGTATGCCGGTATCGCGCCAGGCTTTGCCGGCTTGCAACAAATCAACTGTCGCGCCAGCGCCGAACTCGCGGCCGGCCTTCATCCGGTGGCGATCAGCGCGAACGGGATTTCTTCGAACGAGGCCCGCTTACGGGTAGAATGACGCCATGGCATCCGGCATCGCCCCAGCGCAGCGCACGGCGCGATTCGGCCCCTTCGAGTTCGACGCCGCTTCGGCCGAACTGCGGAAGCACGGTGTCAAGCTCCGGCTGCAGGGGCAGCCGTTGCAGCTTCTAGCGGCGCTGCTGGAGCGTCCCGGCGAAGTGGTGCACCGGACCGAATTGCAAAAGCGGCTTTGGCCGTCGGATACGTTCGTCGATTTCGACAACGGGCTGAACTCGGCGGCGAAACGGTTGCGGGCGGCACTTTCGGATTCCGCCGATAGCCCCGTGTACATTGAGACGTTGGCGCGGACCGGCTATCGCTTCATTGCACCGGTTCACGCGGCGGCCGAGCCGGTTCCACCGCTCAGGAAACGGCTGTGGCCCTATTTTCTGGTTCCCGCGCTGGCCTGCGCGCCGATGATCGCTTACTTCGCCCGCACCACGGAGCAGCCCTCGTTTCACCAGGTCACTTTCCGCAGGGGGCCTGTGTTCGGGGCCGCTTTCGCGCCCGATGGGCAGAGTGTGGTGTTCTCGGCGCAGTTCGGGACGCAGCCCCGGCGTATATACCTGAACAACGGCGTGAGCCCGGAGTCGCGGTCGCTCGGGCTGGAGGGCTACTCGCTATTCGACGTTTCGCCGAAGGGCGAATTGGCCTTGTACGAATATGGCGGCACCATGCCAACCTCGGGCGGCAACCTTTTGAAGGTGCCGATGAACGGCGGCGTGCCGGTGCAGGTGGATTCCGGTATCATGAGCGCCGGCTGGTCGCCGGATGGGACCCAGTTAGCGACCGTTCGTGTTGCGAACGGGCAAAGCACTCTGGAATTTCCACCGGGCCGTGCGTTGTACTCGACATCCGGCTGGCTTTCGAGCGTTTCCTTTCATCCGGGCGGCGACAGGATCGCGTTTGTCGACCATCCGATCCGGCACGACGATTCGGGCGTAATCCGGGTGGTCGATTTGAACGGAGGGTCCCGAGCCGAGACCGCCAAATGGCTCTCGACCGGCGGGTTGGAGTGGCATCCGAATGGCGAGCTCTGGTTTTCCGCCACACGGGACCAGTCGCCGCGCTTGCTGTGGGCGATGCGGGAGGGCAAGGCGCCCCGGAACGTTTCGCAGTTTCCCGGGATGATCTCGCTTCGCGATATCGCTCCCAACGGCACGGTGCTGTTCTCGCGCGACACGCGACGGCTCGAGTCCACGGCGATCACCAAGGACGGCGAGCACGAAATCTCGTGGCTTGACTGGACCCGCGCCGTTGATGTTACCAACGACGGACGGGTTCTGTTCGACGAAAGCGGGGAGGCGGTGGCGGCGCGGAGCGCGACGTTCGTCCGTACGATCGGCCACTCGGAGGCGGCCCGCATCGCCGACGGGCAGGTGGCACTGGGGTTCTCGCCCGACGGCACTCACGCTTTGACGTTGGCGCAGGACGATCGAAAGCAACTCTATTTGTACCCGCTGGGTGGCGGGAAGCCAACGCAGCTTCGCGCCACCGGCCTGGAGTATCAGTGGGCGAAGTACTATCCCGATGGAAAGCACCTGCTGGCGTTGGCCGGGCAGCCGCTGCGGTTGTACCGGGTGACGCTCGAGACCGGCGGGTACGAAGCTGTGTCCGAGCCCGGGATGGTGCGCTACGCAGCGATTTCTCCTGGCGGCGAGCGGGTCGCCTACTTGACGGCGGCAGGCCGGCTGATGGAGTGCACCGGGCGCGGCCGGGCTCGCGAGGTGAGCGGTGAGGAGCCGCTGGCGCCCATCCAGTACTCGGCCGATGGCCGGAAGTTGTTCGTCCAGCACATTAAAGGAACGGCCCTGCCGGCCCGCGTGTCCGAACTGGATCTCGCCACCGGCACGCTCAAGGATTGGCGAGCCTTCGCGCCCGCCGACCCGACGGGCGTCGACATGATCACACGGATCCTGATACCGCCAAACGGCGGCCTGGCCGTCTATACCGCAAGGCGCCTCCATTCCGAGCTATTTACAGCAGCCCACCTCCGGTGACAGCCGTCCAGCTAACCCTAAGTTAATCATGCGTTTGCCTTGACATCCGCATTCTAGGGCGCTGCTATTGCCCGCGCACGCCGCTTTGGCGCACACTACACTTCCTATGTCTCGTCATATCGCCGCACTCGCAGCAGGTCTCCTCCTCCTCACTCCGACGATCCACTCTCAGCCTCCGCCCGCGCCCACGTTGGACCGCGTCGGTTTCCCGGCCAACTACCAGGCCACGTTCAAGAAACTGTTGACGTTCGACCGGCCCGACAATGGCCAGATCCGAGTGGTCTGGGCTAACCCGGTTGCCGCCGATACCCCGGCGTGGTTGCCGTATCCCTATGGCTCGGTCCTCCTTTTCGAGTCTTGGACCTCTAAACGCGACGCCCAGAACAACATCCTGCTCGACGAGAATGGCCGGTTTGTGCCGGACACCCTCACCACGCTCTTTGTGAAGCGCAAGGAACCGGGGTTCGGTGAGGCCTACCTGCACAACCGGAATGGCGAGTGGGAGTACACCGGCTACCGGCCCGACGGCACAACCCAGACGGCGCCGGCCGCGTCCGGCAATTGTGCCATTTGCCATCTGGACGCCGGCGCCCAAAACGACTTCACGTTCCGCCGCGAGCGGTTCGGCATCGACGCCAGCGGCGCCGTTCCGCTGGCGACCCTATCGCACTACCGGTTCATCCCCGGCGACCTGACCGTCCGTAAGGGAACTGTGGTCACCTGGTATAACGACGATCAGGTGCAGCACCAGATCTTTTCGCCGGGCGCGTTTAACAGCAGCCACATGACCAATGGCGCGAGCTTCTCGCGCAAGTTCGACACCGTGGGCTCGTTTGAGATCCGCTGCAGTCTGCATGCCGGTATGCGTGCGCGGGTCACGGTTCGGGAATAGCGCAAGCTAGAGTTGGTAAAAAGTTCGCGCGGTTGCCCCCAGCAGCTGCTCGCGGATCTCCAGCGGCATGGCGCCCAGTTCCTGCGTGAAGGCGGAGAGTGTCTCCTTCCACGTGCCGCCTCCGAAGGGCCACCCGGAAGCAAACATCAGACGGTCCGGTCCGAGCTTAGCGAGAAAACGGCGAAGCCGGGCGGCGCGCTCCTCCGACACAGGAAGCGTGAAGCCGGTGAGTTTGATGACCACGCGATCCGGCAGATCGAGCACCGCCGGAAAGCCGTGAAGCGCCACGGGACCGCTGGAGGCGAAGGGCCAAAGGCCGGCCGGCGCCTCCACACGCAGACCGGCGGCCTCCACGGCGGCAACCCGGGCGGCGTCATCCACGAAGACGGACCGGACCAAGGGGTGGGAGACGATCTCACGCGCCACCACGCGGCGGATGTAGGGATACCGGGGGGCGAGATCCAGTGCGGAGGAGAAATCGGTTTCCGGGAAGTAGACCGATCCTTCAAACCGGTTGCGAGCCAGAATCCTGGAAAACCACTCCGGCCCTTGCCCCGGCGGCGCAAAGGAGTGCTGCGCATCGATTCGCATCCTTATACTGAATATCGTAGGCGGGAACGCTTCGGTACCGCGCTACGTCTTTCCAAATAGTCCATCATGCGCATTTTAGCGGTGTTGCCGCTCCTCTTACTCCTTTCCTGCAAGCAGACGCCAAAGTCGGTCGTCATCGACCCTGGGCTGCTGACGCAGGTCCCAGAACAAACGGTCGCGCTCGGCGCGCTGCGCGTGAAGGCGATGCGCGATACTCCTGCCTGGAAGCGATTGCTCTCCCAGCCAGTGATCGGAGCGCAGTTTGACAAGCTGGCTCAGGAAACGAGCTTCGATCCCCGCAAGGACTTGTGGGAGCTGCTTTGGTCCTCCGACGGGACCGATTCTTTCTTCTACGCTCGCGGCGAATTCGCCCCGATGGGGCTGGAGCCGAAGATGCGCGACGGCACGGAGCGGACGAGTCACAAGGGCCAGATGCTGATCGGAAACGAAGAGGGTGCGGTCTGGTTCGTGAATTCGTCCACGGCCGTATTCGGCAGGACCGAAAAGATCAAAGCTCTGATCGACTCCCGCGACACACGCAAGGCGGGACCGCCGGCTTCGCTGCGCCTTCGATTGGAGCAGATCCCCCCAAACGCCCATATTTGGTCGGTGGCCGAGGCGGCTTACTTCCCCAACTTTAAGGCGGAATCGAACCTGCCCACGCTCCTGAGGAGCGTCCAGGGCGTGAACCTGTCGGCCAGTCTTGCCGAGGACGTGAAGATCGAAGCCAGCGCGAGTTGCGCCGACGAGAAGGGCGCCAAGATGGTGCACGATTCGTTGCGCGGACTGATGGGCCTGGCGCGGTTGAGTCTGCCCGCCAAACAGAAGCAGATCCTGTTGCCGGTGCTGGACGCGGCCCGCGTGGAGATCCGCGGCAACGACACGCTGCTGCACGCGCCCGTAACCGCCGGCCAGTTGGAGGCGCTGCAGGCTATGTTGTTTTCTTTACCGGAATCGCGTCGCCAAGATTGATCGAACCGCCGCCCTCCGAGACATAGTTCCGGT
>Ga0194119_10012181_pt1 | contig 10946 bp, 8 predicted proteins | sample TA2MahC100mmetaG_FD_148620 | JGI IMG/M metagenome (GOLD analysis project Ga0194119, IMG submission 148620) | Freshwater microbial communities from Lake Tanganyika, Tanzania - TA2015018 Mahale Deep Cast 100m | ecosystem: Environmental > Aquatic > Freshwater > Lake | place: Tanzania: Lake... | reverse complement strand
ACAGCAACAGCAACAGCAACAGCAACAGCAACAGCAACAGCAACAGCAACAGCAACAGCAACAGCAACAGCAACAGCAACAGCAACAGCAACAGCAACAGCAACAGCAACAGCAACAGCAACAGCAATTTTTAGAAATAATACAAGAATATACAAATTTGAAGGATATTGATTACTTGTCACATAATATATTTACAACAAATGAAATAATAAGAAATTTAAAAGAAAAAATTAAAAAATTCAAAGAATTCAAAAAATTAGAAGAAAATATGACTAGTAAAATTCGTGAAATTGAACAGCATATAATGGAAAAAAATGATTTTTTGCAAAATTTTGTAATTGAATATGGTCAAATTCCAGAACTCAGTTTAGATATATTTGATATTAAAGCTTTTACTGATAGATTTAGTGATTTATCTATATTTGGAAATAAAAATTCGGCTTCTTCAAGTCTAATATTAAGGGGTATATATCAAGGAAAACCTGTTTATATAAAAGCATTTTCTCCTACACAAGGAAATTTAGTAAATGAATTAACAATTTATAATCATATAAAAGAGGTAAAAAAGATTCTTGATCCAAGTGTAAAATCTTATTTAGATAATTATATTATTGAACTCGAAACAATATTTGTAATGAACAAACAAATATTCTTTGATTATTTAGATCAAAATAAAATAAAACAAATAAAACACGGTTATGAAGGAAAAGAAGTAAAAACTTATTATTCTACTAAAGAAACTGCTATATTTTTTAAACAAATACCACAAGAATTTGATTCAGATGAAATTTATTTTCTAGTGACTGAGGATATTGATGGAGAATCACTAGAACGCAAATGTAATTTTTTAAATAATATTGAAGAAACAAGAAAAGAACGTCTAAAAAGATTAGACTGGTATAAAGATGAAGACCCAGATTTATATAAACATTGGTATAAAAAAGAAACTTATCCAACTATAGTTCCAAAAAAGGATTTAATAAATATTATATTTGAATTAATTTATGGATTGTATTTATTAAATAAATATTTTAGAATACAACATAGAGATTTACATTTTAATAATGTAATTGTTAAAAATATAGATCCGATTAATAAAAATTTTATTATAGGTAATACAACCATTAAAAAAAGAAGTAATATAAGATTAGCTATTTATGATTTTGATAAATCTTGGACAACTTCTCCATCAGAGGCTGAAAATAGCCAAGATATATATAAAATTCGTGAATGGTTTCGTAGAAATATGAATGAAGGAGAAACACTTAAGGATATTTCAGAGAAAATTAATTTATTTGATAGTTTTAATTTAGAGGAAATGTTATTGAATTTTATAAACTATTATAGTAGTGAACTTGATATTATTGAGATTGATCCATTTTTTAAAAAATATTTAAAATATAAGAATAAATACTTACAATTAAAAAATAACTTTTAATTATCTCACAAGTGTAGATGTGAATTTGTTCATTTCCATTTCTAATTTTTCTTGATTAGTATTCAATAATTTAACCATATCTGCTTTATTTTTTTCAAATAAATTAGATGATGTAGGATAGAAACTAGATGTCCACCATTTAGTAGCTTCTATTTGTTTTCAATATACATATGATATTTATTATCAAAATACCTTAACAAATGCAATTATAAATTATTTTAAATAATTATTATCTAAAATAATATATATAATGGATCGTATTAGCTATTTAATTAATTTAGAATTAGTTAACGTTAGACCTAATAAAATTATAAATACAATGTTTGCAGAAGGTCGAGAATCTATGGAACAAGTTGTAGCTCAAGATTGGATTTTTTCAGAACAAAAACAAATAGAAATAAAAGAACAAGTTTTAGCTGCAACAAGTTTAATTGAATTAATTGAAGATAATTATCCACAATTACGTCAAATTGATTATGGTATTGTTATACTTGGTGTTGGTTCAAATACATCATACAAAAATTTTATAAAAGATGTTAAGTCAAAAAATCCACAAGTACGTTATCATAATAATATTTTTAATAGTAGAAATGAAAGATTGAATATGTTTTTGCAAAATTTAAATCCCTATGTTGTAGCTCCACCATCAAAATATTTACCAAGAGAATTTGATAGAAATGATTTATTTGGATGGCTTTCACCAAATTTAAATAGTTTTGATGTTCGTCCAAATATAGAATTCAATATTAAAATTTTTCCATATCCTTTGGTAGATAAAGAGATTAGTTATGAAGAAGGGGTTTTTCAATATCAACTTAATGGATTAAATCTTCCTTTTTTAAATAAAGAAGGAACCAGACCAAAGAGAAATCATGAAGCTTTAATATCAAATATTCAGGATAAATATTTAAATTCATTTTGGCCACATTTTCATATGTTAGGACATATACCACAGAAATGTAATGTTGTTAATACAGAATCTTTTCAAAAAAAATACTTAAAATATAAGAATAAATACTTAGAATTAAAAAATAACGTTTAATTATCTCACAAGTGTAGATGTGAATTTGTTCATTTCCATTTCTAATTTTTCTTGAGTGGTATTTAATAATTTAACCATATCCTCTTTATTTTTTTCAAATAAATTAGACGATGGTGGATAAAAATTATTTGTCCACCATTTTGTAGCTTCTATCTGTTTATCAATGTATGTATGATATTTGTCTCCAAAATAATTATTTTCTTTAATATATGATACAACTTCGTTTATCATAATTTGCTGGGGATTTGCAATTTTTATATTTAAAAACTTAAATTTATCTAAATAATTAAGTGGTAAATCCATTTCTGGAAAAAAATCAAATACAAATTTTAATGAATTCATTGATTCTAAAATAGATTCTAATGGTTTAATTTTTTTATCTAATAAAGATTCATCTTTCTTTTGATCATATTTAAAACCTTTACAAATTATATATTTTTCTGAATTAGATGCACGTGAGAAAAAAGGTTTGTATATAAATGATTCATCATAAAAACTACTTAACAAATAAATCATTTTAATTGATGGAATTGTAAATGTTTCAAATAATTTTAGGACAAAATTACCTCCTTTAGCTTGAACTCTTAAAGCAGCAACTATTTCACCCAAAATTAATTGATAACCTTCCTGCTCCTGAAAATTTTCATCATCCCAATCAAATCCACCATCCGCTGTTACTAAATCTGCAAATGTTTTTGATTTCTCAATATCTTTTTTAAATAAGCTTATAGTTTTAACCTGAGTAATATCTCCATTATCCTTAGAATTATGTTTTTTTGATTCTGTTATACTTACTGTTTCATGAATATTTAAATATCCTGGTACTTTTTCATTATAATAACCTGCAAACTGTTTTCCCATTTCAATATATTTACCTTTTTCTGGATGAATAGTTACTCCAAATATTTTATCATTATTAATTCCTGATCCAAGTTTTTGTCTATAGTTAATAACTGCCTGGATAAAAGCACCTGGACCTTCCGCTAATGCTGCATAAGTTAATTGTTTTTGATCAGCAACACCAAATAAAAATAAAATTTCCCACATTTTATAAAAAGCTCTTGATAAAATATCAGGTGTATCTTCTTTGATATTTAAATAATGCTTAGTTAAATTTTTTAAAGAATCTTCGTAATTTGATATAACATGTTCAAATGGATTAACTACATAATAAAATTTATTTTTTGTTTGAAGTTTTTTTGTAATAGACATTGCATTTTTTGTTCTATGGATATACTGATGAAATCCCAAGCTTATTAATGGCATGTTTATTGTCGAAGTAAAAATTACATTTTCTTTTTTAATACCTTTATCTAATATGTCAGATTTTCCTGATTCTAACTTAAATATTAATGGTTGATACATTAATATTAAAGAGAAGTTATCTATATATATTTTTTTACAATTTTTTATATATAATAATCTTTTACAACAAAACTATTTTATAAAATAAGTTAAAAGTATTACATTATAATGAATATTACACCATTGCACAATTAAAATGCCAATTTATAATAACAATGAATAGTAAGAAGTCTATATTGATTTTTTTTTATAGGTTTGAATAATTACGATTTCTATCGGTTAAGCTATGTGCAAAATAATTTTTTTACTAATTTATATATTTTTTTGTTGTTAGGTCGACGTTTTAATTATACAAAGGTGTTAAAGTATGCTTTTTTAGTCCTACTTTTTCTTATAATAAATGATACGTATTAAATCTAATCAGTTAGTATTGTTGTGCTATCAAACTTAAATTTATATGCTCTTCAAAAGAAAAATCCCAAAATATTTTTTGATAAATAAATTTTGCAATAAAATGTAATGTAAAATAGTCTCTTGTAAAAATAATATTTCTTATATTTAATAATGTTACCATGTAAATTTATTTATGAGTATATTAAATCTTTTTCATTTATTATTTTTATTATAACAATCTTTTTAGTATTAACAAAAAGTAGTATTAATTTATTACCTCTAAACATTCTGGTATTTATTGGCAGTATTTTTTTGTATCATATTTATCCAAATTATTATAAAATTATAAGAGAAAAATATCCAAAATATAAAAAATTATTGCTTATTAGTGATATTTTAATACATTATATACCATTATTAGTTGGATTTAATATGATTAAAACTACAACAATTAGTTACTATATTAGTTTTATAATTATGATGATGTATTTTATAATATTCAATTCACAATTATATAATATCTATCTTAATTTTGAAAAATATTTAGTAAAATAAAATATAACTTATATATATGACAAATAGTGTATGGAAAAAAAAAGCTGATAAATATAAATTAAAATATTTAGCCCTTAAAAAACAAATAGGTGGTTTCGTACCTGAACCTGAATTTATGACTTCAAGAATTGATCCAAAATCTGATAACTATTTTTCGCAAAATTTATTTAGTTATTGGATAAGTTCATCTCATAATACTTATTTACCACATAATCAAAATACAAATAACGTAAGTCTTTGTTATTATAATTTACAATCAATGGTCTATGCTGGTGGTTGTTTGGAAATAGATACATATGGTATTAAAGATAATGATGTTATAATCACTCATTTATCTGATTCTATCCAAGGATCTATTAAATTAGGTGGTATATTGGATGTAATTATGGATGCTTTAATAAAAAAAATAGAACATGGAATTAAATCAGGACCTTTTATTTTAACATTTGATAATAAGGGTTTAAATAAAAAATCTCAACAAAATATTTTTTGGAATACTATAAATGATAAATTATTATCTGGTTCAAAAGTAGATGAATATAAAAAATTATTACCAAAAGATCCAATTCCAGTTCAAGTAATTGAAACAGATTTTGATTTATTGAATATACCAATTGAAAAAATGTCAAATAAAATTTTATTTAGATGGGGTTTAAATAAAAAATGTGAAGATAAAGATAAAGATAAAGATAAAGAAATAGTAGGTCATGAATTATGTCCACCAGATAATAAACAAATTTTAGAAAAATTTAGTAAAAATGCCTTAAAGTGGATTCATTTAGAAAAAAGTTCAATGGAAATAATGAAAAAACTTATAAATTGTGAAAATCTACCTATAGGTCAATATTGTACTAATATGTCAAAATCATCAGCTTCACCTTTTATTAGTAAACTAACACCTATTAATTTATCCTCTATTGTAAACACACAACGTCTTTTGATGAGATTTTATCCTCATTCTTTAAATATTTCATCTGGTAATTATGATAATATGAAATATTTTAGAGATGGAGTACAAATCACAGCTATTAATTTACAAAAAATCGGAAATGCAAGATTATTAAACGATGCTGTATTTATTCCTCCTACTTCAGAATATTGTTCACCAGAGCAAATAAAAGAAAATAAATGTACACATAGACATGACTTTCAAGCATATCGTCTAAAACCATTATGGCTACTTGGATTACTACCATATCCTCAATTACATGACCTTAAAATAACTATATCAGATTCTAATTCTAAAAAAATTGCATCAGATTCTAAATTTCAAATAATATATGGATTAAACAAGAAAGAATTTAAACCATCATTAGTTAATAATGAATATATAATACAAATACCAGATATTGATGTTACTGTTCCATTTTTTGTTATAGAAAGTTCTAATTATAAAAATGGAATTGATATAGTATGGAGTCAAACTAAACCAGATGGAAATTTACAAATTAATCTTTATAAATTTGATAAACAAGATTATAATAATGTAAATACTAAAGATAATTGTCAAAATAATAAATTATTAAATTATAATGAAAAACAACAATTTGAATTAAAATATGATTGGACGCCATCTACATCTGCTGAAAATAGTAACCATATGAAATTAATAAAACCTTATAATGAAGCAATAATTGCGTCAAGAACCTCTTTTAAAGAAGACACATTATCAATCTTAAGAGATGAAAAATTAAAAAAATTAAATGAATATCAAAAATTATTATTTAAAACATTTGAAGGAAAGATAATACCTAATCAATATGAAGAAAAAGAAGAAGGTATTAACTAAATTAAACTTTAATTTCAAAATTTTTAATTATATTTTAATTAACTTTTTTGATTATAATAAAAGTGAAACCTAAAATTTTTAAGAAAATATTGAAATAAATATATAAAGATTATCTATTTACTAATATAATGTCGTCAATCAATGTGGAATTCAATAGTAAAGAAATTATATTAATTATTATGGAAAATGTTTTAAAGATGTTAGAAAGACGAGAATTAATAGATTCTTGGGCAGATCATTTTAAAAATATTTCATCTGACACAACAGGCAAAACAATTTTTGATATTGAAGTAAAAGATAAAAAAAAATATAGTATTTATCTTATTAGTGCTAAACTAACTTCAATTGTTCAAGGAACTCCATTAGATGAATATTTATCTAATAATCTAGATATTCATAAAATTGTAGTTGCTAAAGATGTAGCCAAGAAAGTTGTTAAACAAATTGTTAGTGATTATACAAATGCTGAATTTTTTTTTGAATCTGAAATGATGGAAGATATTCCATCTAAAGTATTCATACCTACACATAGACTATTATCACAAGAAGAAAAAACAGAATTACAAAATAAATTTTCTGAACATGAACTAGCACGTATATTTATTACAGATGTGATGTCGCGATATTATGGGGCAAAAATTGGAGATATTTTTAGAATAGTTAGACCAAGTTTTACTTCTGGTAAAAATGTATTTTATCGTCGAGTAGTTAATGGTTCATGGGATATTTTATTTGAAACCTAATTTTACAACATTATTTTATCTCTATATTAATAATATGGATATAACTAATGAAGAAATATTTAAATTAATAAAAAATCAGAAATTTGAAGAAATATATAATTTAATTAAAAATAAAAAAATAAAAGAATTTGATATTAAAGATAATAATTATAATTATTTTATTCAATACATCATAAATTATAATCAAATTAAAATAATTAAGCTACTTTTAAAAATGAAAGAAACGGATAATATAAATTTTAGAATAGATATTATTGATTCAGATGGAAGATCTATTTTATATAATTGTATTAAATTTGATTACAAAGAATTAATAACTATATTAATTGAATATAATAAAACTAACATTGGAATAAGTATTATCGATTTAAAAGATCGTTTGGGATTAACAGCTTTACATTATTCTATAATATTTAATAATTTTGAATCATTTTTAATTTTATTAAAAAATAATTCTAATCCATATTTAATTTCTAATGATGGATCTAATATTTTTATTTTATCATTAATGTATAAAAGAAATAATTTTATTAATTATCTAATAGACAATAATTATAATTTAAATTATTTAAATAGTAATGGAGATAGTTTATTACAAATAGCAATTAATTATCAAAATATTGATATTATAAATAAATTACTAGAAACAAATATTAATTTTAATAATATTAATTTTGATTTAGGAATTAATGTTTTACATCAATCAATAATCTTTAACAATTTAGATTTATTCAACAAGTTATTACTTAAAAATATTGATATTAATTTAACCGATTTTTACGGCAATACACCATTACACTATATTATGATTGATAAAAGAATAGATTTCTTAGAAACCTTATTTAAATTTCAAAATATAAAATTTAATTTATCTAATATTAATGGTGATATTCCATTGCATCTTATGTTAGATTCTGATATAATTGATGATATTAATGAAACAATAGTTAATAAAATAATTTTAGAAAGTGACCTTAATATTCAAAATAATGAAGGGATAACATGTTTAATGATTATAGTTACTAAAAATTTATTAATAAAATTTAACTCTTTACTTGTTATAAAACCCCTTAATTTTTTTATTGAGGATAATAATTTCAATCAAATAAAACTAACTGATGATATTATTAATATTTTAGTTGATTCATATTATAATCAAATAAAAATTAAAAAAGACGAATTATTAGAAGATTGGGAAAAATATTGTTCAGAAGACCTATTTGAAAAACTCAAAAAAATAATAGTTGATAAAAAAGGTTCTAAAAATTCAGAAGAAATATGTAAAAATAAAATAAGAGATGTAATTATTAATGATAAGAGAAGTTTACCACGTGTTCAAAATATAAATTTATATTTAGATAATGGAATATTTTTAAATGATTGTTTTTACACTGGATCTCCTATTGATATTTTATTTGGTTTATATTTATTGAATAAAGACTTTAAATCAAAAGGATTAGGTATTGTGTTAGATTATCCTTTAACAATAAACTCTCCTTTAGAAAATTATTATAAAAAAATAGGTTTAGATTATCCATATAAAATGGATTTTTCTAATATTGAAATTATTTGGACTTATCAAAAAATATTCTTTCCTTCTTATTTCGAAGATGAAATATTAAAGATAATGAAATCAGCTAAATATATATGTATACCTATTGGTATTGAAACATCAGTTGGATCTCATGCAAATATTTTATTTTGGGATATTAAAAATAAAACTTTAGAACGGTTTGAACCAAATGGTTCACATTATCCAGTTGGTCTAAACTATAATCCTATTTTATTAGATAATTTAATTGAAAATAAATTTAAACAATTTGATGAAAACATTATTTATTATCCACCATTTAAATTTCTACCTTCTATCAGTTTTCAAATTTTAGAAAATCTTGAAACTCCAAAATGTAAAAAAATTGGTGATCCTAATGGATTTTGTGGAGTTTGGTGTGTTTGGTGGATATACCAGCGAATGTTAAATATTGATAATCTAAAATTATCTATTGAAAATATTAGTGAAGAATTAATTAAATTGATTAAATTTAATAATCAAAATTTTAAATCAATTATTAGAAATTTTAGCAAAAAAATTACACAAAATAGAGATATTTATCTTAAAAAAATTAACATAGATATCAATGATTGGATTGTTGGAAATTATACTCTAGATAAACTTGATAAATTAGAAAAAGATATTTATACAGGTATTAAATAATATAATTAGTTTCTGATTCTTCAATATTTATTGAATCTTGTTGATTAACTTTAGTATCTTCAATTATTTTATCTGATATAATTTTACTACCAAAATATTTTTCAACTTCATCTAAATTTGCAAAATCTATTAACCTACCTATAGACTTAATTTGACTATCATTTTGATTTATTCTTTTATCTATTATTTGTATTTTAACGAAATCTTCTCTTTGAAGTTTCTTTTTATTTAATTTATTTAAGTAACCTTCTGGAATATCCCAATTATTAGTATCAATATTTTCTTTTGGTATGAAAAACATTATTGGACCATTTATAGCAATTATTAATTCTTGATTTATTACTCGTATTTGTCCAATTATAATTGTATTTTCTATTGGAATACATATTTTACAATGATAAGTTATATTATAAATGACACAACCATTTAAATTTTCAGGAGGCATTATGCCATCAGAATATTCAAGAATTCGATATACTTCATCAACAAAACCATTTTTATTACATTTTTTTTCTATTTTTTTCTTTAATATAATTTTCATATTATTTTTTATATCTGAATTCATATTAAATGGTTCTATGGAAATTCTAGTATATTGTTTAATGTTTCGATATGGACTTACAATTTTTAACATTTAATATCATAGATTAGATATTTTTAAATATGTTTTTCAATTTTTAGTTATTTTTTTCTAATTCTTTTTTACAAGCATGTTTATATAAATAATAATTATTAGCTAGCACAACTAAAGAAGAAACTGCTAAACTAATACCAGCAGTTACAAATAAAGAATTATAATCAGTCATTATAATTATAATAAAATATTGCTTTATATATTTTTTTATAAATAAAATTATTCTAATACAATAGCTACTGATTTCTTCAAATTAACATTTATTGTAGGAACTTCTTTAGTATCATCTTCTGTAGCCAAAGAAAAGCTTACATTCGATGGAACCGAATCTAATGTCTCAAAAATAATATCTGATAGTTTTCTATCTAAATTAGTTTCACCTAAAAATTCAGCATATACCATTGCAGTGCCAATTACTATCATATTAATTGATACATTAAACATCTTATCATAAAAATCCTTGAATTCACCTAGTGTTGAATCTTTAGTATATTCAAATTTAGTCCAGGAATTTACTTTGATACCTGCTATATCCATCATTGGTGCTTCTAAGGGATCTGAATATACTAAAACTGGTTCAGCCAAATTAATAAAAGTAGAACGATACATATCAACTTTATTCATTCCTTGTAAATATTTAAGGACTTCAAGTAGTACTAATCCAGATACAGCAGATGTTGTTGTTGCAATTGCTGGTATAATTCGTCCTGCAACACCCTTGGTTTGTTGACGATCTACCACTGGAATTCCGTAATTTAATGCACGAATATTTGATGCAGCTGTAATCCAATCAATATGCCAATTTGAATCATCATCTTTTTCAAATTCTTGT
>Ga0194119_10012178_pt1 | contig 10947 bp, 11 predicted proteins | sample TA2MahC100mmetaG_FD_148620 | JGI IMG/M metagenome (GOLD analysis project Ga0194119, IMG submission 148620) | Freshwater microbial communities from Lake Tanganyika, Tanzania - TA2015018 Mahale Deep Cast 100m | ecosystem: Environmental > Aquatic > Freshwater > Lake | place: Tanzania: Lake... | reverse complement strand
GACAGAATAGTTTCATAGTTTTTGTGGAGTTCTAGAAAATTTACCACAAAAACTTACTGAAAAGTATTCAAAGGCTTAAGTCTTTTTTGTTGTGACGAGTCATTTAAGGATCGCGCTTGCTAACAACCCAACCCATATTGTGGTGCGCCAGAACAAACTGCCGGACGAACCGTCTGAAATTGAGGTTGAGAGAATATATCCCTCTGCACCAATTGCCATGCCGCAGTATGAAGTTTTTGCTGAATCTCCGGTGTCAACTTATAGCCCATATTAACAAGTGCGGCTCCTGCCCCATTAATAATTCCACCTAACTGAGAAATAAACCAAGGACGAGTCTCAGGATAGTTTGCGTACTGTCCGTTCTTCATGGTGGTATACATCATAATAAAATTAATCAGATTATCGGAGCAGCCTCCCCCTAAAGAAGGAATCACGGGTAAGCCGGCGCCGACCCCACTAGGAATAGCGATAACCGAAAGTAAGGGCGCCAAACTATGAGCCCCCGCTTGACCGCAAGAACTTTGGGTTTGTTGAGCTAAGACAGCCATGGTTTTGAGTTGCTGCTGGTCGGTAGGGTTATTTAGATTTAGAGCGGGTGGTTGCGGCGGAGGTTGCGAGCTGTCTCCTCCACAAGCTGTCATGAGTAACAATAACCCTTGGACCAAAATTATAAGGAACTTTTTTAACACAAAAAATCCTTTCCTACCCAGAACACACTCTTTTGAATCTACTGACAAGAGAGTGCAACCTTGAGGCCACTTGCAGTAGACGGGTAAAAAAGATGGAAGATATGGAACTAATTATACTTTTGGAAAACATTTACCAAGGTGATCAAAAATTAGACATAAGGAGAACTTTCTACAACCTAGCTATGCTCCTCTTAAAGTTAAAAAAAACCAGTAACTTACGTTGTTCAACTTTTCGACAGTTGGTTTGTTTAAAAACTGGATAATTTAGCCTCGAGCTAATCTATCTTTTGTATAAGCGATAAAGGCACGGATTCCGTCCTCTAAACTCACCTTAGGTTCCCAGCCCGTCTTAAGAGTTTCAGAGATGTCCGCCAAAGTTCGAAACGCTTCACCCGGAAGTTCAGGCTTAAAGATAGGCCCGATCCCCGATTGAATTTCATTTTCAATTTTTTCAAAGACTTCAAGGATAGAGTAGTCCTTCCCCGATCCTAAATTGTAGGTGCCCCCTTGAATCTCTCGTTCACGCAAAAGTTTAAGGTGGAACCGATTGATATCATCGACATGAATAAAATCTCTGCGTTTTTCCCCAGTTCCATAAATAAAAGGGCGCTGACCTTGTAACAGTTTAATCGTAAATGCGCTCATCACGGGCGGAATAACTCGTCTCCAATCTTGAGCCGGACCATAAACATTAAAGTAACGAACCGTAGAAACATTAAGCCCGTAATAATTCTTAAACCCTTCAGCGATCAAAGCCCCACTGCGTTTACTACAAGCATAGATAGACATCGGTTTTACTTGATCGACTTGAGAAGGGAAAGTTTCTATCCCTTCGTACTCGGCGGAAGTATCCGAGTAAATAACATGAGGAACTTTATAGGTTACACAGGCTTGGAGCACATTGGCGGTTCCCATGACGTTAATACGGGCCGTATCAACCGGGTTTTTTGCACAATCATCCAGACAATTTCTTGCAGCCAAATGAAAAACAGCAGCAGCTCCCTCGACATAACGACTAAAATCAGGCTCACAAACATCGATTTTCTTGAACTCAACCCCTTGAGGTAAGTTTTCTAGGGTTCCAGCAAGTAAATTGTCCACAGCGATAACGAGGTAGCCTTGTTGGAGAAGCATTTTACACAAATTACTTCCAATAAAACCTGCAGCACCAGTAACAACAATTTTTTCACGCATGGTTTAACAAACTCCTCAATCGGATGAGGCTAAGCTCTTTAAAGTTTCGAATCGTTCCCCAAATGGGGTGATAACGAGTGTCACTATCATTAGCCCACTCAACTGCAAACTCCGCATGCTTAAGTTTAAGTTTCTTAGCCACTAAAAGAGCTTCGATATCAAACATAAAACCGTCTGTGGCAACCCTCTCAAAAATAGCCTTCGCCGCTTGGCTTGTATAAATCTTAAACCCACACTGAGTATCGGAAACCGACACTCCCATGAAGCCTTTCACAACAAACCAAAAAACCTTGGAACCGACTTTACGATACAGAGGCTGTTGCCGTTTGATCTTGGTTTCTTTTAATCGGCGAGAGGCCAAAGCGTAATCAGCCCCGTCCGTTATTTTTTTTATCCCACTGGTGAGATATAAAAAGGGAACGCATAGTCCACTATCCGCGAAAGCTATCATTTCGCCCCGAGCATTTTTCACTCCAAACCGAACCGCATACCCCTTACCCCGGTTAGCTCCATAACTTAAAACTTTGAATTCAACTTGAGGGGTTGAAAGCTTTTGACATAATTCACTAGCCACTTGCTCAGTGTTGTCCTGACTTCCATCGTTAACGATCAAAACCTCTGAAGAAAAAGGCTGTGAAACCAAAAATTGATGCGCAGCATTAATGTCAAGGTGAATCTTTTTAGCTTCGTTATAGGCTGGAATAATTAGGCTTAATTTCATTCTTCTGGGATATCCAAATCTGCTTCAAAGGGCAACTCCAACTTGTGTTTTCAAGGTTTTTAGCCTTTGACACTCAAAATAAAAGGTAACTATAGTTAGCCCCTTATGATTATTACAAGAACACCGTTTCGTTTTACTTTGGGCGGGGGAGGAACCGACCTACCTTCCTACTACAGCCGATTTGGTGGATTGGTTTTTAGTGCGGCCATCGATAAATATATGTTCATTTCGGTAAATCGACCAATCGTTGATGATCTAGTGCGTGTGAAATATTCAAAATCGGAGTGCGTAGCTTCGGTCAATGAGCTCCAACATGAACTGGCTAAAGCGGCACTTGAATTTACCGGCATTGAAAATGCCGTTGAAATTCTATCTATGGCCGATATTCCCGCGGGAACAGGTTTGGGATCTTCTAGCTGTTATGTTGTTGGCTTACTCAATGCTTTGCAATGTTTAAAGAGAGATATTCCAACTCAACCCCAACTGGCAGAAACTGCCTGTTATTTAGAGATGGATATTCTCAAAAAGCCTGTTGGAAAACAGGATCAGTATGTGGCCGCAGTCGGCGGATTGCCCATTTTAGAGATTGAAAAATCAGGAAAAGTGCATGTTCGTCAAGCTCATATTTCCTACGATGTGATGGATGAACTCAATCGAAACACTTTAATTTTTTACACAGGCATGACCCGTTCTGCTGACGATATTTTAAGGCACCAAGATTCGTCCGTTAAAAAAGAAGACAAAGATGTTACTGAGAGTCTCCATCGAATTAAAGAAATTGGTTACGAAATCGTCGAAGCGATTGAGTCTGGAAACTTGGATCGCTTTGGCCTTTTGATGGATGAACATTGGGAAAACAAAAAGAGACTATCTTCAAAAATTGCAGACTCGAGACTTCATAAAATTTATGAGCTTGCTAAATCGAACGGGGCTTTAGGTGGTAAAGTCACAGGCGCTGGGGGCGGTGGTTTTTTTGTGTTTTATACAAGCAACCGTCATCAACAATTGAGACGGGCGATGCAACGGGAAGGACTTCGAGAACTCCGTTATCGCTTTGATACTGAAGGCAGTAAAGTTCTAGTGAACCTATCCGATAGCCGAGGTCGATATGACAACACAACCCCTCAATGGAACACAGTTCCCCATTACACTAATATCGGGATATCGGGGACTTGCTGAGACCTTAATTGAGCACTTTTCAATTCGGGGACATCACATCTCGGCACTCGTTCGTAACCCCGAGGCTTTACCCCAATTAATGGCAAAGTATCCTAATGGACTCTTCATCGTCGGAGACATCAAGAGGAAAGCCGATTGTAAAAATTGGGTCGAAAAAACTTTACAAAAATGGGGAAGCATCGATCATTTAATCAACAATGCTGCCATCACCGGCCCCTGCGGTAAACTTAAGGATTTAAGCTTTGAAGAAATTGAAGAGACTTTACAAATTAATTTTTTATCACCGCTTTATCTCATTCAACAATTGATTCCTATTTTTTTAAAGCAGCAGTCAGGAACGGTGATCAATCTTTCAGGAGGAGGAGCCACAGCACCACGGCCCCATTTTGGAGCCTATGGAGCTAGCAAATGTGCATTGGTGCGGTTCACGGAATCTCTAGCTCTGGAATATCCCGGCTTAAATTTTTTCTCAGTAGCTCCGGGGGCTTTAAAGACCCCCATGATGGAGGGCATCTCAAAAACTCCAGCTGAAAAAATTGGCAAAGAACAACAAGAAGCGATTCACCGAATGAAACATGGCGGAGACGACCCTCTAAAAGCTGCTGAACTTATTGAATGGTTGTGTAAAAACAAACCTAAAGAATTAAGTGGCAAATTGATTAGTGCAAAATGGGATCATTACAAATTACCCCTTCGTGAAAGCTCTAAAGTTCCTTATTGGACCCTTAGAAGAGTGGATGAAGCTTTAATAAAAATCCTCAAAGAGAATCAGGATATCTAAACATGTCGGGGCCAGCTTTATTTCTAGATCGGGATGGAATTTTCAATGAGCTGGTCTATCGCGACGGTGGCGTCCACTCTCCGAGAAATTGGAATGAGGTCAAACATTATCCTCTAGACGGTCTTCATAAAATTAAAGAACTGGGCTTTAAACTGGTCATGGTAACTAACCAACCCGATATTGAACGAAACCTCTTGAAACAGAGCTTTGTCGATGAGCTCAATAGCTATTACCAAAATCTTTATTCCCTGGACAGAGTCTATGTCAGCCCATTTGCTGCCGACGAACACCCGTTAAAAAAACCGAATCCGGGTTTGTTCCTTCTAGCAAAGAACGAATTGAACCTAGACTTTTCAAATTCTTTCATTCTAGGAGATACCGAGAAAGACACTTTGGCAGCTAAGCGTTGTGGTATCAAAAGTATTCTTTGGAAGCGCGATTACAATCGGCGTGTCTCAAGTGATTTTGTTGTAACTAATATTAACGATCTGAAAGCTATTCTTTCACAATTTGTCAGCGCCGCTTCAACTTAAAGGAATCCCCTTTAAGTAAAATCTTAAAAGTTCCTTTCTCAATGCTCAAATCTCTTTCGGGCTTAAGGCAGCCAACCCAGTTTAGGTACGGTTCATTGTTTTTTGACTCCGTATAATTGATCAGTAGATCGGTCTTTAAGCTCTGGCAATTCAACTTAGCTATCTGTAATCCAATAAGTGAAGGATCTCCCAACCCCACGACTAAGCTATTTTTCCCATGAACCAAACGCAGCGCCAGAGAATCCCCATCCGAGGCGATGGCCTCTAGTCGAGTTGAATCTTTTTGAAACAAAGGCTGGCTCAGATTAATAGGAGATAGCACGAGTCCTTTGTTTTTTAACTGAGCTTCTATTTCTGTCCACCCCTTAGATTTTAGAGAGTTTGACGGCACAAGAACTTCTTTGATTCTCACTCCGACGCCCAACATTTCCTTCAATCCGGAAGTAAAGTAGAGCTGCGAAGAGGCCAAGATAAGCTTATCGATGTCTTTTATTTTTTGCTTCTTGAGATAAGGGAGAAGACTACCCTCCGCATCCCCTGCTCCCATCAAAAAAACTTGCCCATCAGGCATTTTAATCAGTTGAGCCTCGGCTTTTGTTTCCTGCGGACCAGACTTGATAAGAGCCCACTCAACAAAAGGTCGTTTATCGATGAGATAAATAAAACCTAGTAGATACAAAGCTATCCAACCGGTTCCTATAACACCCCACTTGAGCAAAAGCTTTCTTCGTTTAGCTGACAAATCGATCTCGGTCATCAACTTACCTCCAGCGTCATTTTGTACTTGTGATACACTAATAAGGTTCTATTGCTAAGTGAACTAAATTCTTAACTCTATTTTCTCTCTATGAACTTAAAAGATCGGATTTATATCGCTGGTCATCAGGGTTTAGTAGGTTCTGCATTGGTTCGAAATTTAAGAGCCAAGGGGTTTACCCAAATCCTCACTCAAGACCGTTCTAAACTTAATTTACTCAACCAAGCAGCAGTGAATCGATTCTTTGAAGAGTCTAAAATTGACTACGTCTTTGTAGCCGCCGCAAAAGTGGGAGGAATCTTAGCCAATAGCTCTTATCCCGCTGACTTCATTTATGAAAACCTGACTATTGCTACAAATATTATTCACGCGGCCTATGAAAACAAAGTAAAAAAACTGCTCTACCTGGGAAGTAGCTGTATCTATCCCAAGGATTGTCCTCAACCCATAAGAGAAGAACACCTTCTTTCTGGGCCGCTGGAACCGACCAACGAAGCCTACGCTATTGCTAAAATTGCAGGCCTAAAGCTCTGCGAGTTTTATCGTTCTCAGTATGGGCAAAACTTTATTTCGGCGATGCCAACCAACCTTTACGGACCGTTTGATAACTTTCACCCTCAAAATAGCCATGTATTACCGGCATTAATTAGAAGAGTTCACGAAGCTAAACAGTCAAACGCCAAACAAGTCACAGTTTGGGGCAGTGGAAAACCCGTTCGAGAGCTACTCTTTGTAGATGATCTGGCAGAGGGGCTAGCCATTCTCATGGAAAAGTATGAATCAGGAGAAGTTGTTAACGTTGGAACCGGTCAGGGCCTAACCATTTCTCAAATTGCAAACCAAGTCAAAGAGGTCATCGGATTTAAGGGAACCCTTATTTTTGACAAAACTAAACCCGATGGAACTCCCAAAAAGGTGCTTAACATCGATAAAATATCCCGGCTGGGTTGGGTTCCATCGACCTCGTTAGATAAGGGAATTCGATTAACCTACGAATGGGCCTTGAAAAACAATATTTTTAACACCTCCGAATTAAAGATAATATCTCATTCCTCAAACAGCTCTAAAGTTATAGGGCAGTGTTAAAAAGCTAGGTTGTCAGTAACTCAAAAATAAGAGATAAACCCAAATTATGTGTGGAATCATTGGTTATAATGGATATCAAGATCCCAAGGGGATCTTATTGGATGGTCTTAAAAGACTTGAGTATCGAGGCTATGACTCGGCGGGAATTGCGATTCTTGAGGGAGATAAAACGGAAGTCTTTCGAGCAGAGGGACGAATCCAACAACTAGAAACCAAGTTAACTCGACATCAATTTAAAGGACACCTGGGAATTGGCCACACTAGATGGGCCACTCACGGAGCTCCAACAGAAAACAATGCCCATCCCCATCAAGCAGGCCCCATTACTTTGGTTCACAATGGCATTATTGAAAATTATTTGGGCCATAAACTAATTCTAGAAAAATCTCACGTTTCTTTCTCAAGTGATACAGACACTGAAGTTTTAGCTCACCTTTTTGATCGAGAACTCAAATCAGGGCTCTCATTGAAAGATTCAACTCTAAAAATCCTACCTTTATTAAAAGGCTCTTATGCTTTTGCCGTAATTAATGAAAACGAGCCTGGCACGTTAGTCGGAGTTTCTAATGGAGCTCCTCTCATTGTTGGCATTGGGGAAAATGAAACGTTCTTGGCCTCGGATGTTCAAGCTATTCTTCACCGAACCAATAGAGTGATTTACCTTGAGGAAGGCCAAATTGCGGTCTGTAAAAGCAATCACGTAGAGCTTTTTTCGCAAGAAGGGAAAAATCTTAAAGCAAATATTAAAACTCTGCATTGGACCGCAGATCAAATGGAAAAAGCAGGATACCGGCACTACATGCTAAAGGAGATCCACGAGCAGTCACAAGCTATCGCTAATACAATCTCCGGCTGCATTGATCCCAACAGTGGAACAATTCAAATCCCTCAGATTGAAAAAATTAAAGATACCTTAAAAAGTATTAGTCGAATCTCTATCGTAGCTTGTGGAACTGCAAGACATGCGGGCCTTGTGGGGAAGTATTACTTAGAAAGATTTGCCAAAATCTCTACCGATGTTGATTTTGGTTCTGAATTTCGATATCGACAACCGGTTCTGGATAAAAACTCGTTTACCATATTAATCTCTCAGTCTGGTGAGACTGCCGATACCTTGGCAGCGCTAAGAGAGTCTAAATCTCAAGGAGTCTCAACTCTATCCATCTGTAATGTCAGAGAGAGTTCCCTAGCCAGAGAATCTGACTTAGTTCTCTACACTAATGCTGGGCCAGAGATCGGTGTTGCCTCAACAAAGGCTTTTACAACTCAACTCACCATGCTTTATATGCTAGCGGTTCAGCTAGGAGAAATAAGAGGCATTATCTCTAACGAGTCTGCCAAAGAATTAACTACAGACTTAATGCACTTACCGCACTTAGTAGACAACTCACTGAGACTTGAGGGAAAAATAGAAGAAATAGCTCAAACTCTCCAAGACACTCCCTTTTTCTTTTATATGGGTCGAGATAATCTATACCCCATTGCTCTAGAGGGAGCACTTAAACTCAAAGAAATTAGTTACGCTCATGCAGAAGGCTACCCGGCGGGAGAATTAAAACATGGTCCGATTGCTTTAATTGATCGCCAAGCTGCAGTTATTGTCTTAGCTCCGCTAAATAACTCCCCCAAATCGAAAATTTCGTTGAAGGGCTTTGAGGATAATATTCTCTTTGAAAAGATTTTAAGTAATTTACAGCAGGTCAAGGCACGGGGTGGACAAGTCATAACGATTGGAACGGAAGGGGACGGTCTTTTTCCTAAGGAGTCCAAATATTTTATAGGACTTCCTAAAACCTCGTGGGCTTTAAATCCTATTTTATCGACGATTCCACTCCAAGTTCTTGCTTATCACATAGCTTCTTTAAGAGGAACCGACGTCGACAAACCCAGAAACCTAGCCAAAAGTGTTACGGTGGAGTAATTTAGGCGACGTTCTCAAACTTCCCATCGTCTGAATAGAGTTCAAGCATCTCAGAAGTAGGACCCGTAGCGACTACCCGGCCCTGCTTTAAATAAATACCTCGGTTGCACAATCTTCTTACGGCTTTTTCATCATGACTGACAAACAAAATAGTACGACCACTATGGGCGACCGATTTCATTTTCTCGATGCATTTGGTCTGAAAGGCCCCGTCTCCAACAGCTAAAACCTCATCAACGAATAAAATAGGTTGTTCTAAGTGAGCAGCTACTGAAAAAGCAAGCCTCACATACATTCCAGAGGAATAATGTTTGATAGGCGTATCGATAAACTTTTCAACTTCTGAAAAATCAACAATAGCATCAAATTTCTTTTCTATTTCTCTTTTTCGCATTCCTAAAATGGCGCCATTAAGAAAAATATTCTCTCGACCGGAGAGTTCTCCATGAAATCCGGTTCCTACTTCAAGCAAAGCGGAAGACTTTCCTCGAATCACAGCTCTTCCCTCTGTAGGAAAAGTAATTCTAGATAAGATCCGAAGCAACGTAGATTTTCCACAGCCATTGCGCCCAATAAGCCCCACAATTTCCCCGGGCTGAACAGAAAAGGAAACATCTTTTAATGCCCAAATATGCTCCCGCTCATTTTCTTTTGAAGTGAGCCCTTTGAAGAGTTCGATAGGGCCTATCTGTGTTAGATTTTTATAAAAAGAGTTGAGAAGCTCTCTAATGGAAGTCGCACCCAGCATTCCCAGATAGTATTTCTTCGATATATTCTGTACTTCAATAATTGGTTTCATAGTTTAAATAATATCAACAAAGTCTCGTTCAATTTTGTGAAACATCAGAATTCCTACAAAAACTAAAAGAACTGAAATCATAAACGAAGTCACAAAGTATGAGATTCCGATGAAGGGGGTTCCCAAATAAGCAGAACGAAAGCCATCAATAACGGAAATAAGAGGATTCAGATAGGTAACAAAATAGTACTCTTTAGGAATTTTACTCACGGGATAAACAATTGGGGTGGCATAAAACCAAAGCTGAATAAAGAACCCCAAAACATGACTCAGGTCTTTATATTTCACAGTCACAGCGGCAAACATGAGCCCCAAGCCAAGGCTCACAAAAGAGGCAATAATTAAGACGAAAGGAGTCAAAATAAGCATTTTAAAAATATTGGGATGGATGATGGGTCCGGAGTTGGTAAAGAACTTATAGACAACCAAAAGAACTAAAAATACCGAAAGCTGTGTAAAAAAGATGAGGGATTTAGAAATGACCACTGAAAGCGGCATCACAAGCCTTGGGAAATAAACCTTCTGAAAAATGTAGGCATTGCCCACAAGAACGTCGGCTGTGAGCTGGAATGCCGTAGTAAAATAAGTCCAAGTAACTAAACCGCTAAAATAGAAAAGAAGATGAGGAATTTCATCCGTCGATAAGCCGCCAAGCTTGCCAAAAACCACACTTAAAACTCCGGACATCAAAATCGGCTGAATAATGTACCAAAGTGGTCCCAAAATAGTTTGGCGGTATCGAGCGATAAATTCTTTTTTTACAAAAAGGGCAATCAGATCACGAAACTGCCAAAGCTCAATCCAATCGACCCTAAACCACTTAAAATTGGCATCAATAACCGTCGTAGAATTAAGACGATCTACATAGACCTTTTTTAAATATGCGCGCATTAAGTTAGTCAAATTGTTGGATTAAAAAAACAGAAGATTTCCTAATTATCCTATAAATAAGGGGCTTATTTAAGCGGAATTTACATTTTTGACTAACGCAGCATTTAAAAAAATGACTAAGGCTGCAGTCTTGCCATGGCCTGTCGAGCCCCGGCCTTCCCGCCGAGAACAATTTTTACGCCATCTAATGTGATGCGATTAGCCACGGAAGGTGTCGCTTCAGAGAATGAAATATTTTTTGAGTGATTACCATCATCGATAAAACTTCCGTTCGATTGATACCTTCTTATCAACATTTGATTAGATGAAGTTCCTGCAATTAAGATACGACCAATCGAGTCGACCTCTATGTCTTTGGCCTCAGTAGCAGCTGAATCGGTTATCAAGCCAAAAGTG
>Ga0194119_10012176_pt1 | contig 10948 bp, 10 predicted proteins | sample TA2MahC100mmetaG_FD_148620 | JGI IMG/M metagenome (GOLD analysis project Ga0194119, IMG submission 148620) | Freshwater microbial communities from Lake Tanganyika, Tanzania - TA2015018 Mahale Deep Cast 100m | ecosystem: Environmental > Aquatic > Freshwater > Lake | place: Tanzania: Lake... | reverse complement strand
GTGGGATGGGCCATGGTCTCGAACGGCACCCCGTTCTCCCGCAGGTACTTCTGCAGGCGTTGGATGCAGGTCTCCTTAGCCATCTTGGCACCTCCCAAGTTGATTGGAGATTGCAGATTTTAGACTTCGTCCTGAGAGCCTGCCCTGAACACAGTGAAGGGACTCAGTCCGAAGGATTGCAGATTTGGAGGGGGTGTTGTAGAATGACCTGTCTACATTGTACCAGAAGAAGGCGCTAAAATCAACCCTTCTTCGTAGCCTTGCGAAGGTTCTCAGCTATTTTCCCCGCATATTCTCCTGCCACGAAGTGCACCTCTTTGCCACCCAACAATGGTCAACTCAAACCTTCGCAAGGTTGACATGTCCTTTTGCTTTTTCGCCTGCTTTGTGCTATGATATAGGCGAGAGGATTTTCGATTCCCGATTTGCGATTGCCGATTTCCGATTGGCGGCCAAAATCGCAAATCGACAATCGACAATCGGCAATTGGTAATCTGAAATTACCCGGGGGTGTCACCGTGACCAGAAACCAGCAAGCGAAGTACATTTACCTGCTGCGCCGGCGGCGCAAGGGCAATGGCAACACCGGCACCGGCAGCCTGGCGGCGCGCCTGCTGCTGGGCCTGGCCCTGGGGCTGGGGCTGCTCGCCCTGCTCACCGTGGCCAGCGGCGTGGGCGCAGCCGTCGCCGCCTACGGCCTGATCGCCAGGGAGCTGCCGGCGCCGGAGCAGATCACCCAGGCCGCCGCCAGCTTCAAATCCACCAAAATCTACGACCGTACCGGCCAGCACCTGCTGTACGAGATTTTCGACCCCCACGGCGGCAAGCGCACCTGGGTGTCGCTGGAAGATATTCCGCCTTATGTCAAGCAGGCCACGATCGCCATTGAGGACAAAGACTTCTACACCAACCCGGGCTTTGATTTCCGGCGCCTGGTGCGTTCTGTCTACGCCACGCTGATCGAAGGGCGGCGGGAGGGGGCCAGCACCATCACCCAGCAACTGGTCAAGAACGTGCTCCTGACGCCCGAGGTCAGCATCGAGCGCAAGGTCAAGGAGATTCTGCTGGCCATTGACAAGGTCAAGGAGATTCTGCTGGCCATTGAGATTTCCCGCCGCTACTCCAAAGATGAGATCCTGGAGATGTACCTCAACGAGATCAACTACGGCAACCTGTCCTACGGCATTGAAGCGGCGGCGGAGAGCTACTTCGGCAAGCAGGCTAAGGACCTTACCCTGGCCGAGGCGGCACTGCTGGCCGGCCTGCCCCAGGCGCCGTCCGGCTACTCGCCGTTCACCAACCTGTCCGGCGCGCTGGCTCGCCGCGCCCTGGTGCTGGACGCCATGTACCGGGAAGGGTACATTGACGCCCTCACGGCCTGGAACGCCAAGCAGGAGAAACCCCGCTTTGCCCGGCAGCGCTTTGACATTACAGCCCCGCACTTCGTGTTCTACGTGCGGGAGCTGTTGGAGAGCAGGTACGGCGCCGATCTGGTCTATCGCGGTGGCCTCTCGGTGTACACCACCATCGATCTGGATTTGCAGCGCCTCGCCGAGCAGGCGGCCAGGGAGCAGATCGAGAAGATCCGCAAATCGAACAATGCCAACAACGCCGCCGTCGTGGCTCTCAAGCCGGACACGGGCGAGATTCTGGCCATGGTGGGCAGCGTGGACTATTTTGACAACTCCATTGACGGTCAGGTGAACATGGCGACGGCGGAGCGCCAGCCGGGATCGGCCTTCAAGCCCTTTGCCTACGTCACCGCCTTTGGGGCGGGCGATCTGCGCGATGCGGACGGTAAGCCCAAGCCGCCCCTCACCCCGGCCACGATGGTCATGGACGTGCGTACTTCCTTCGACGATCGGCCCAACCCGCCGTACATCCCGGAGAACTAAGCCCAAGCCGCCGCTCACCCCGGCCACGATGGTCATGGACGTGCGTACCTCCTTTGATGATCGGCCTAACCCGCCGTACATCCCGGAGAACGTGGACGGCAAGTGGCGCGGCCCCCTGCGCCTGCGCACGGCCCTGGCCCTCTCGGAGAACATCCCGGCCATCAAGGTCACACAGTACGCCGGGGTCAAGAATACCCTGGCCACGGCACACCGCATGGGCATCACCACCCTCACCAACGAGCAGCGTTACGGCCTGTCCATTACCCTGGGCGGTGGCGAGGTAAAACTCCTGGACATGACCTTCGCCTACGCTATCTTCGCCAACGGCGGCTTCCTGGCCGGCACGCCGCGAGCCGCCGAGGAGATCAAACCTGGCTACCGCGAGCTCGATCCGGTGTCCATCCTGAAGATCGTGGATGCTAACGGCAATATCGTCGAAGAGTACCGGGAGCCGGAGCACCGGGAGGTCATCAAGCCGCCACTGGCCTACCTGATTTCCAGCATGCTCTCCGACAACCAGGCCCGCTTTGAAGTCATCGGCGATGCCCTGAATCTGCCCAGCCGCCGCCCGGCGGCGGCCAAGACCGGCACGACTACCGACTGGCGCGACAACTGGACGGTGGGCTACACGCCGGAGCTGGTGGTGGGCGTGTGGGTGGGCAACGCCAACAACGACGAGATGATCAAGAGCTACGGCTCCACAGCGGCGGCGCCCATCTGGCGGCAGGTGATGGAGGAAGCCTACAAGCAGGTGGCGCCGTTCCAGGACATCCCGCCGCACGGCTTCGCCGAGCCGCCGGGCCTGGAGCGGGCCGAGGTGTGCGCCGTCTCCGGCCTGAAAGCCACGCCGTACTGCCCCCACAAGGTCACCGAGGTCTTCGTCCAGGGCACGGTGCCCACCGAGACCTGCAACGTCCACCAGCCCTTCAAGATTGATAAGACCAACGGCAAGCTGGCCACGCCCTACACGCCACCGCAGGACATCGAAGAGAGAGTTTTCGAGATCTACCCGCCGGAGGCGGCGGACTGGCTGCAAGAAGCCCAGATCCCGCAGCCGCCGTCGGCGTACAGCGAGCGAGGGGCGCCTGGCGTGGCCGGGGTGGGCAGCGGCGACGTGGGCCTCGTCAGTCCCACGGCCTTTAGCTACGTGCGCGGCATCGTGCCCATCATCGGCAACGCCCGCAGCCAGAACTTCAAGCTCTACAAGCTGGAGTTCGGCCAGGGGTTGGGACCGACGAGCTGGATGCAGATCGGCCCGGAGCACCACAACCAGGTGAGCAACGGCTGGCTGGAGAACTGGGACACCACGGGCTTCAATGGGGTGTACACCCTGCAGCTCAGCGTGGTGGCACACAGCGGCCACTGGCAGCAGGCCCGCCTGCCCGTGACCGTGGACAACATCTCGCCCACGGTGAAGATCACCTACCCCATCACCAAAGAGGTTTTCTACTACGACAAGGACAACCCGGACAAGCTGCGCATCCAAGCCGAGGCCACGGATAACGCCGCTATGGGCCGCGTGGAGTTCTACCTGGACGGCCAGGCCCTGATGACCAGCACCGTGCCGCCGTACAACATGCTCTGGCCCATCGTCATGACCACGACCGTCACGGATACCAAGATCATCGTCACCGAGACGCACACCATCTACGCCATCGCCTACGATGCCGCCGGCAACCAGCAGAAGAGCGAGGAGGTGATGATCCAGGTCGCCACGGAGCCGCCCAAGCCGCCGAAGAAAAGCGGCTGGCTCTGGCGCGAGGAACTCATGGTCTGGCTGGACAGGAGGGATTGGACCTGGGGGTGAGGGCCGCCCGTTCTTCTGCGCCCTTCGGGACAACCAAACAGGCGCCGTGCTGTTCATGGGCTACGTCGTGGAGCCAAAGTAGAGGACGGCGAGGAGGAGCCCACCCAGATGCTCAGTTGGGTCGTCAACGCACAAGAACCCCGTTTTCTCGCCGAAAACGGGGTTCTTCGGACGTTCAGGAGGTGTAGTGATAAAAGCGGAGCAACGAATAGACCGCGGCTTGCCGGGCCGAGCACCTGCTGTTTTTAGTCGTCGTTTCCGGGTCCGCCACTACGAGTGTGACGACCAGGGCCACGTCAACAATGCGGTCTACCTGCAGTACATGCAGCAAACCGCCGTGGAAGCCTCCGCCGCTGCCGGGTTCGGCCTGGCCTGGTATGAGGCCCAGGGCACCGTCTGGGTCATTCGCAAGATGACCATCGAGTACCTGCGGCCGGCCTTCGCTGACGACGAACTGGAGGTGACTACGTGGCTCTCCAGCTTGCACCGCGTCCGGGCCTATCGTGAGTACGCAGTCCGGCTGGTGCGTCGGGGCGAGGCAACCTCGCCCCGACCAGGCGCAGATAGGCCCAGCAGGCCCAATGACGAATTGCTCGCCTGCGCCCAGGCCGACTGGGTGTACGTCAATCGCCAGACCGGCCTACCGGCGCGTATCCCCGCCGCAGTGCCGACCCTGTTCGCCCCCAATGGCCAGTCAGCGCTGCCACCCCATCGCCCCGACCCGCCGCTCGCCGACCGGGCGGCCCGCGAGTTCCACAGCCAACGCCGGGTGCAGTGTTACGAGCTGGACCCCATGGTCCACGTCAACAACGCCGTCTACCTGAACTGGCTGCAGCAGGCCGTGTTCGAGGCCTGCGCCGCGGTGGGCTGGACCTGGCCGCGCCTGCTCGCCAGTGGCGTGGTCATCGTGCAGCGCCGCCATGAGATTGAGTACTTCCGGCCAGCCCGGCGCGACGACGAGATTGCGATTGTCTCCCGCGTGGTCGGCTGGCGGCGGGTCACGGGCACCTGGCAGCAGGACGTGTACTGCGTACGGCGAGATGGCCAGCCTGTGGAGCCGCCATTGCACCTGGCGCGCGACTACAACCAGGGGGCCTTCCTGACTCTGGACGGCCGGCCAACCCGCCTGCCCCCAGAGATGCTTGATGCGTTGGCACCGGTTGGGGACATGTAGTAACGATTTTTAATCGTCGTTCCCGCGGAACGGCGACTCAAGTCGCTACTACGTCAGACCCTGGTCAAGTGGCATGGTTTGTAGTATAATGCCGGCAGACCTGAAAGGTCTGGACAGCAGCAGATGAGGAGGGAGTTCAGCATGAACAGCAATACGCGCATTGAGGCTGGGGGCAGATGAGGAGGGAGTTCAGCATGAACAGCAATACGCGCATTGAGGCTGGGGATCTGGAGATAGACCGGCGGGAGCGACTCCGCCTGCCTGCTCCGTGGCTCGATTACCGGCCCGTGGCGGAGCGCATCCGGGATTTCGCCGAGGCCTGCCAGGGCTTCTCCCCGGAGACGGCCCGCGCCGAGGCCGCACGCTGCATCCAATGCCCCACACCTCAGGGTTGCACCCTGGCCTGCCCACTGCACAATGACATCCCGGCCGCCCTGTGGGAGATTCACCAGGGCCACTTCCGGGAGGCGGCCGCTATCTACCGCCGCACTAGCAACTTCCCAGAACTGTGCGGGCGACTGTGTCCCGATGAATACCTGTGCGCCGGCTCTTGCAGCGTGGGGGCGCACCACCCCATTGTCCGCTTGGGGCGATTGGAGGCCTTCGTCGCCGACTATCAACGCCAGGCCGAGGGCCTGCCCATCCCCGAGATTCCTCCACCGACCGGCAGGCGCGTGGCAGTAGTGGGATCGGGCCCAGCCGGCCTGACGGTAGCGGAGGAGCTGGCTAAACTGGGGCACGCCATCACCGTGTTCGAGATGCGCCATCGGCCAGGTGGCATGTTGGTCTACACCATCCCGCGCTTTCGACTCCCCGTGTCCATCGTCGAGGAGAAGGTCGCTCAGTTGGAACGCCTGGGAGTCCAGTTTGTCCTCAATAGGCGCGTGGGACGGGACGTCACCGTAGACGATCTGTTCCAGCAAGGATACCACGCTGTGTTCCTGGGAACAGGGGCCGGTTTTGAGACCGTGGTCAATGTGCCGGGCGTGGACCTGGAGGGCGTCTACCGGGCTACCGAGTTTCTGCTGCGCACCAACCTGGACAAAGCGTACCTGCCATCTGAAGAGCAGGCATCCATTCAGATGGGCCAACAGGTGGCGATTTTTGGCGGCGGGCACTCGGCAGTGGATTGCGCCCGGACGGCGATCCGCCTGGGCGCCCGGGAGGTGACTTGTTTCTATCGCGGCGCGGAGATGGACACGCTGTCGCGGCTAGAGGATAAGCTGGCGGCGGAGGAAGAACACGTGCGCTTTGTTGGCCTGACCGAGCCGGCCATCCTGATCGGTAATGACAAAGGACACGTTGTCCAGGTGCAGTGCCAGCATCTGCGTCTCGCCGGCCGCGATCCCCGAACTCAGGTGATGCCGGTCGAAGGCTCTACATTCAAAGTAGCTACCGACCTGGTGGTATTTGCGCCGGAGCGGGGGCCCGATCCACTGATCGCGGAGGCCATGCCAGGGCTGTGGCGGGTGCCAGGGGGCTGGATTATCAGCGATAAAGAGACCGGGCAGACCACCCGGCGGGGGGTCTTCGCCGCGGGTGACAACACGGGCCAGGCACAACTGGCAGTCGTCGCCATCGCCGCGGGGCGCAAGGTGGCGGCCGGCATCCAGCAGTATCTGAGTTCGTAGGGGCGAGGCATTCCTGGGAGATTCCCCGCCTCTGGAATCCCGAACTTGTTCGGGCATTTCCCACCCGGCAGTCGGCAGCGCCTCAACAAGTTGAGGATTCCCCACCTTGAGGATTCCCCACCGCTTGCCATTTTTGGACAAAGTCTGCCGACCTGCCTCTGCACCAGGGGACGCACCCCCAGGTGCGTCCCCTGCCGATTATGCCCAGATTCCCGGTTGTGCCATGGGCTCGCCGCGCCCCGCGTCCGGGAGGCGAGCGGGTGAAATACTACTCAAGGTGGAGGTGCCGCCATGTCTCGCGCCAGGCTCTGGCTGCAAGCCTTAGAGCAGTCGGGAGGCAATAACGTCCTCATCCTGGCTTTCCTCAGTGCTAATCTGCTGTGCAACATCGTCGCCAACTCCAGCTTCAAAGCCTCGGCGGCCAGCCCCAACTGGCGTGGCTTTCTTACCTGGCAGGTCGTGGGCAATCTGGCCGGCCTCCTGGCCGTGCTGTCCCTGACCGGACTGTTGCGCTTCGTGCCGCTGCACGTGGGCTATCCCATCACCGTTGGCCTGGCCGTGTTGGGCGTGCAGATCGTCGGCGCCAGGGTAATCTTCCACGAGCCGATCGCGCCCGCCCAGTGGCTGGGCACCCTGTTCATCGTCCTGGGCATCGTCCTCATCGGCGGCCGCGGCCATTGACGCTTGACGCTTGTCGTTTGACGTTTAGTGAACGATTGGAGAGGCTCTCGTGGTCACTGTTAGCGAAAATACTCTGATTGGCGTTGCCTTATTATTGCTGCTCAGTGTCCTTGCCAGCAAAGTATCAGACCGCTTTGGCGTTCCTGCCCTGCTATTGTTCTTAGTTTTGGGAATGTTAGCAGGCTCAGATGGGCCAGGCGGGATATACTTTGACGACGCCACTCTGGCCCAGTTCGTGGGCATCACCGCTTTGACGCTAATCTTGTTCTCGGGCGGACTGGATACAGATTGGCATAGTGTTCGTCCAGTTCTCAGATACGGTTTGGCACTTTCAACGCTGGGGGTACTTCTCACAACATTTATTGTAGGTGTTTTTGCCCATGTGGTACTCCATTCTTCCCTGGTGGAAGGATTGTTGCTTGGCGCAATTGTTTCTTCCACCGACGCTGCAGCAGTTTTCGCGGTATTACGCTCAAAGGGCGCCAGTCTCAAAGGGCAACTCAAGCCACTGTTGGAGTTGGAATCGGGTAGCAACGACCCAATGGCTGTTTTCCTGACGATCGGTCTGGTACAGTTGCTGACACAACCAGCCACCTCGTTGGCGAGTCTCATTCTGCTGTTTGGCTTACAAATATCCTTAGGTATGATGGCAGGTTATGTTTTTGGCAAGGGGATTGTGTTTCTTACGAATCATTTGAGACTCCAATACGAAGGGCTGTATCCTGTTTTAACCTTATCCTCCGTCCTGTTGGCTTTTGGCTTGACCAACTTGCTTCAGGGAAGTGGCTTTTTGGCTGTTTACGTGGCTGGAATCATCGCCGGCAACCACGATTTCATTCATCGGCGCAGTCTGTTGCGCTTCCACGATGGCTTAGCGTGGCTCATGCAGATTGTGATGTTCCTGACGCTTGGCTTGTTAGTTTTCCCATCACGGCTCTTTCCCGTGATTGGCGTAGGTTTGCTGATCGCCATCTTTCTGATGTTGATTGCTCGTCCGCTGAGTGTTTTTATCAGCCTTTTGCCCACCCGCATGTTGAGCGTGAGAGAAAAGGTGCTTGTCTCGTGGGTTGGTTTACGCGGAGCAGTTCCGATTATTCTGGCAACCTACCCGCTCTTGGCCAAAATCCCGCAAGCCGATCTGATATTCAACGTGGTTTTCTTCATCGTGTTAACCTCGGTGGTGTTGCAAGGGACGACGATACCTTTGGTGGCTAGATGGCTACATGTAGATACCCGCTCTTGGCCAAAATCCCGCAAGCCGATCTGATATTCAACGTGGTTTTCTTCATCGTGTTAACCTCGGTGGTGTTGCAAGGGACGACGATACCTTTGGTGGCTAGATGGCTACATGTAGATGCTCCTACTCCAAGCAAACCCATATTTCCTATAGACCACATACCAGTCAGCGGTATCAAGTGCGAACTCGAGGAATTAGTGATCCCAGCAGGCTCAAGCGCGGACGGGAAGGCGATTGTAGAATTGGGGCTTCCTGCCGAATTTCTCGTCGTTCTGATTAGCAGAAATGATGAGTATCTTATCCCCAGTGGCGGAACAACGCTCTTGGCTGGCGATACATTATTGGTATTAGCAGCGAAAGAGATTTTCCAGCGAGTCCAGTCCCAAGTCGGCGCGACTAGCTAAACAACTATGACGCAGGGGACCTCCATGTTTCCATGTTTCGACCAGAACCGTTAGACCTTGTCCTGATTCTTCTCGTCGCCACCTTGCTGTTTGGTGCGAATTGCCTTCCCGAGACGGCTGGGGGATAGGTTAAGGGCATTCGAGAGGCTAGAGACGCGCCGGCAGGGAAAGAGGATAAGACGGCAGAAGAGTCGGTGCGCAAAGACTGCAGCAGGATTTCATCCTGGCGGCGCGCATGATGGGTGCTCAGGATAACCGCATCATGCTGCGTCACCTGCTGCCCAATGCCGTGGCCCCCATCCTGGTCCTCTGCACCCTGCGCATTGCCACGGCCATCCTCACGGCGGCCAGCCTCAGCTTCCTGGGGTTGGGGGCGCAGCCGCCCACGCCGGAGTGGGGCGCGATGCTCAGCGACGGCCGGCAGTACCTGGTCATTGCCCCACACGTGGCCACCACCCCCGGCCTGGCCATCCTGATCACGGTGCTTTCCTTCAACCTGCTAGGCGACGGCCTGCGCGATGCCCTGGACCCACGGCTGCGGGTGTGAGTGGCTGGCAAAGAGATTGTTCGTAGTGCGCTTTTCGCGCAAACCCCTGCGAAGGTTACAAACCAGCGCAGGGGTTTCAGTTGGCAATGCCCTTGACAGTCCAGAGAATATGATGTATCCTATACATCATGATAGGAGATGTATATCTATGCGCATGATAACCAAACCCATTCAAATCTACCTCAAGCCGGAACAGGATCAGGCCCTGCGCACCCTGGCCAAGCGCCTGGGGATCTCCATCGCCGAGCTGATCCGCCGCAGCGTGGACATGTATCTGCGCAGCCTGCCCGTGGAGGACGATCCTGCCCTGCGCCTGGTCGGTCTGGGACACTCTGGGCGCCACGACCTCGCTGCTGACCACGACAAGGTTCTCGCCCAAGCTGGGAGGTCATAATGCCCAAAGAGCTTTTCGTGGACACGGGAGCCTGGGTAGCCCTGGCTGATCGGGACGATCAGTACCATGCGCGGGCGGTGGCAGCCTATCCTGGCCTGCTCAGGGAGTATCAGCGCCTCGTCACGACCAATCTGGTAGTAGCGGAGTCCTACATAATCCTGCGTTTGGCCCTGGGCCACGCCGCGGCCATCACCTTCCTGGAGAACCTGAAGGCCAGCCCCCGCATTGAGCGCCTCTACGTCACGGCGGACCTGGAGGCAGAGGCCGAAGCCATCCTACGGCGCTACAGTGACCAGGACTTCAGCCTCACCGATGCGGTCAGCTTTGCTCTCCTGCGCCGGCGCGGGCTCTCCGCGGCCTTTGCCTTCGACGCCCGCTTCGTTACGGCTGGATTCGTGTGCTTGCCTGTTGTCTGATTCTATGCTCAGAAGCGCTTCAGAAACCCGTTTTCGCTGAGAAAACGGGTTTATGTGTCTATCGGTCAGCCTGACCAGGCTGCTCAGCTACCTGTCAGCAGCCGGGCTCGCCGGGATGGCCGCAGCAGTTCTGCCGCTTGACCACTCTGATCGCCATGTTGCGCAGCAAGAGCCGCAACTTGCGCCAAAGGGGCATCGGCACCGCGAGGTTGGTGAACAAGGCGCGCGGGGATGGTCTCATCTGACTCCCTCCTATAGACTCAGGCAGGCCTCCGCCGCCAGCCAGAACAGCTTCTCCCGTATCGAAGCCCGGCTGTGCCAGTGCCGGGAGTCCCATTCGTTGCCACTGACATCGTCGCCGCCGTAGAGCATCTGGGCAAAAAGCACGCCCCGGAACTGGGCCACGGCGAAGAAGGCCGCTGCCTCCATCTCCACGGTCAGGCAACCTTCGGCCTTACGAAGCTGTACCTTGGCCGGCGTCTCCCGATAAGCGCCGTCCGTCGTCCAGGTCTTGACCAGCAGGTAGTCGTAGCCGTGTTTTTGCAGCACTTTTTCGATGGCCGCCACGCCTGCCGGACTGGCGCTGACCTCGCGACCGGGCGGCAGGTAATGGTACGAGGTGCCTTCGCCCCGCACGGCGGCGACGGGCACCAGGATGTGGCCCACGGCGATGTGGCGATCCAGGACCCCGGCGCCGCCACAGGCGATGAACTTCCGGCAGCCCAGGGCGATCACTTCCTCCAGCAAGCCCGCGGCCAGGGG
>Ga0194119_10012173_pt1 | contig 10950 bp, 8 predicted proteins | sample TA2MahC100mmetaG_FD_148620 | JGI IMG/M metagenome (GOLD analysis project Ga0194119, IMG submission 148620) | Freshwater microbial communities from Lake Tanganyika, Tanzania - TA2015018 Mahale Deep Cast 100m | ecosystem: Environmental > Aquatic > Freshwater > Lake | place: Tanzania: Lake... | reverse complement strand
CATCGCCGTGCACTACATGATTGACAAGGCGCTGGCGGCGCGCAGTGTAGCCACGGACGAGCTTCTGGCCGAAGCCGGCTTCACCCCACCGCCGGACAAGCGCCCGCTCACCCGCTGGGACCTGGGCCGGGAGCAGTTCATCAAGCTAGGCTGGGCCTGGCGCGCCAGGTACGGCGGCATCATCAAGTGGCAGCACGCCCGCCTGGGCGCTTCGTGCGACTGGGAACGGGAGCGCTTCACCCTGGACGAGGGCCTGTCCCGCGCCGTGCGGGAGGCCTTCGTGCGCTTGTACGAGCGGGGGCTGGTCTACAAAGGCAAGCGCATGATCAACTGGTGCCCGCGCTGCCTCACCGCCATCTCCGATCTGGAGGTGGAGCACGAGGAAGAGGCGGGTAGCCTGTGGTACGTACGCTACCATCTCACTGGCGACGACGGCGAGTACATCGTCGTGGCCACTACCCGCCCGGAGACTATCTTGGGCGATACGGCGGTGGCCGTGCATCCGCACGACGCTCGCTACGCCGACAGCGTGGGGCGCTACGCCATCCTGCCCGTCCTGTGGCGGACGATCCCCATCATCGCCGATGAAGCCGTGGATCAGGCCTTCGGCACGGGCGCGGTGAAGGTCACGCCGGCCCACGATCCTACCGACTACGAGATCGCCCAGCGCCATAACCTGCCGGCGATAGAGGCCATGAACCCAGAAGGCACGATGAACGAGAATGCCGGCCCTTACAACGGCCTGGATCGCTACGAGTGCCGTCGCCGCCTGATCGAGCAGCTCCAGCGCGAGGGGCTGCTGGTGAAGATCGAGCCGCACAGCAGCGCCATCGGCCATTGCCAGCGTTGCGGCACCATCGTGGAGCCGCGCATCTCGGAGCAGTGGTTCGTCAGTGCGAAGCCGCTGGCCGAGGCCGCCCTGGCCGCCGTGGCCGACGGGCGCATCCGCATCGTGCCGGAGCACTTCACCAAGGTCTACAATCACTGGCTGGAGAACATTCGCGACTGGAACATCAGCCGCCAGCTCTGGTGGGGGCATCGTATCCCCGTGTGGTACTGTCGTGACTGCGGCGAGGTCATCGTGCCCCGGCAAGACCCGACATCGTGCCCCAAGTGCGGCGGCAGCAAAATCGAGCAGGACCCGGACATCCTGGATACCTGGTTCTCCAGCGGCCTGTGGCCCTTCTCCACGCTGGGCTGGCCCGACCAGACGCCCGACCTGGCCTACTTCTACCCTACCAGCGTGCTGGAGACCGGCTACGACATCCTCTTCTTCTGGGTGGCCCGCATGATCATGATGGGGCTGGCCATGACGGACAACATCCCCTTCGACACGGTGTACCTGCACGGCATGATCCGGGACGAGAAGGGCGAGAAGATGTCCAAGACCAAGGGCAACGCCGTAGACCCCCTGGACCTCATGGAGGAGTTTGGCACCGACGCCCTGCGCTTTGCCCTGGCTACCGGCTCCACCCCAGGCAGCGACATGAAGCTCCCGCCGACCAAGCTGCAGGATGCCCGCAACTTCGCCAACAAGCTGTGGAATGCGGCGCGGCTCATCCTCATGAACCTGGACGATCCTGGCGCGGCGCTGCAGCGTGAGCTGCCCTCAGCGGCGGCTCTCACCCTGGCCGATCGCTGGATCCTGAGCCGCGCCCATCGCCTCACCGCCGAGGTGAATCGCCTGATGGCCAGCTACGAGTTCGGCGAGGCGGGACGACAGATCTACGACTTCCTGTGGAGTGAGTTCTGCGACTGGTATCTGGAGATCGCCAAGAGCCAGTTGCGCTCGCCAGCTCTGAAAGCGAGCACCCAGGCGATCATGGCCCAGGTGCTGGAACGCACCCTGCGCCTGCTGCACCCCTTCATGCCCTTCGTCACCGAGGAAATCTGGCAGCGCCTGGCGCGCGGGACGAGGAATGAGGAACGAGGGACGAGGAACGAGGAACGGGGAGCGGCTTCCATTATGCTGGCCCCTTATCCTACTGCCGACGAGCGGTTCTGCGACGCGGCAGCGGAGGAGCAGATGGGGCTGGTCATGGAGCTGATTCGCAGCATCCGCAACGCCCGCGCCGAGTTCGGCGTGGAGCCGGCGAAACGCATCGAGGCCCTCATCGCCGCTGGCCCGGCCAAAGACCTGCTGGCGGCGCAGACAGAGACCCTGGTGACCCTGGCCCGGCTCGACCCGGCTAAGCTGCGCATCGCGGCCACACTGCCAGAGAAGCCTAAGCAGGCGCTGAGCCTGCTGGTGGGTGGGGTGGAGTGTTACCTGCCGCTGGCGGCGATGGTGGACCTGGCCGCCGAGCGGGCACGCACGGAGAAGGAACTCGCCGCCGCCCAGGCCGACGTCGCCCGTGGTGAGAAGCTGCTGGCCAGCGACTTCGCCAGCAAGGCGCCGGCGGCCATCGTGGAGAAAGAGCGGGAGAAGCTGGCCGCCAATCGCCAGCGCCTGGCCCAACTAGAGATGCGCTGGAAGAGCCTGGGCAGACAGTAGGGGCTACCCTGCATAGTCGCCCTCTTATCATTGGCAACACAAAGGGGTGTGCTTATGGGAGAGATGGCTACTCGGCACTTGCTCGCCTGTCTCTCGCCAAACGTTCAAGCCAAGCTGCGCAGGATATTACACGTGGGCACCTTCACAGCCGGCGAGCAGATCTTCGCCCAGGGCGCGCCGGCCCCCGCCTTCTACATCGTCACCAGCGGGCGGGTGAAGGTCGTGCGCGTGACGGCCGAGGGTTACGAGCTCATCCTGTGCGTGCCGGGGCCGGGCGATTGCTTCTGTCCAGTGCCCGTGCTGGATGGGGGGACGCAATTGGGCACAGCCGTGGCCGTCACCGACGGCACCTTGCTCTGGGCCGATAGTGTCGAGTTTGCCGCCCTGTGCGAAAAGAGTCCCGAGTTGCTCTCCGTGGTACAAGGCATCTGCCTGGGCGAGGTGCGCCGCCTGATCAGCCGCTTCGAATCACTGGCCTCCCGCCGCCTGAAGGAGCGCCTGGCCGACGCCATGCTCGCCGAGAGCCGGCATCGGCAAAGCGATGGCTTCCCACCGCATGAGCTGCACCTGACGCACCAGGAACTGGCCGAGTTGGTGGGCGCGGCGCGGGAGAGCGTCTCCCGCCTCCTGGCGCAGTGGGAGCAGCAGGGCGTGGTGACCCTGAAGCGCGGGCTGGTGATCATTCGTAATCGTGAAGAGCTGCAACGGCTGGCCGGCGAGTGAATGGAGTGCCAAAGTCAACCGTCATTGCGAGTCCCCAATAGCTTGCCCTGAGAGCCTGCCCTGAGGAACGAAGGGAACGAAGGGACGCGGCGGCGTCATTCCCGAGAGCAGAAACTGGTATGTATCGTCATGCTGAGCGCAGCGAAGCATCTCAGCCCATGCGGGGACGAGACTCTTCGCTGTGCTCAGAGTGACAGTCTAATGCTGCCAGTTTCTGAGTAGCACGACGAAGCAATCTCCTTCATGGTGAACAAGGAGATTGCTTCGTCGCTTTACACAATGACAAAAATATGTGACCAGCGTCACAGACAAATCCAGGGAAATGTGCTATGCTGTCCTAATAGCAGGGCGAAGTCTTGCCTGTTATCAGGAAGCCAGCACAAATACTTCAGAGGAGGACAAAGATGGTTGCTCACCTGAAGCCCCCTGGATCGGGGACGGGATCTCATCCCAGGAAGAACTGGCTGCTTCTACTGCTACCGCTGGTCGTTGGCCTGCTGCTGTGCCTGGTCTTGCTCAGCGGCTGTGGCCCGGCGGCGGCACCCACGGCCACCCCACTACCGGCGACCGCCACGCCCGTACCAGCCAAACCTACGCCAGTGCCAGCTACTGCCACCCCCGTGCCTGTGGCACCCCCAGCCGCCACGCCTGTGCCCGCCAAACCCGCGGCCGATCAGGCAGCGATTTTGGCCGCCTGGCAAAGCAGCCTCCATTCCAAGACCTACGGCCTGGGCAAAGGGCCCAACACTCTTTGCTCGCGTTGCCACTCGCCGCGCAACTGGGATCCAAAGGCCGTGCCAGGTCCTGCGCCTAACTGCATCGCCTGCAAGTTCCCCTTCGACAAAGAAGTACGGACACCACCAGCGGGCACCAACTCGTTCATCGAAGAAAAGGACTGGAAGAACATCGGCTGCGACGTTTGCCACAAGGTCGAGGCTGGCGTGGTGTCCGCCCAGATCGCCATGTGGAACAACGCCACCGGCAAGTACGATTCTGTCGCCAGCACCACGGAACTATGCGAGAAATGCCACACCGACAGTCTCGGCGGGTCCAGACACAAGGTGCGCATTGGCGGTGGGGCGCACACCAACCAGATCGGCATGACGGCCAAGCGCCCTATAGCGTGCACCGACTGCCACAACCCACACTCCAGCAAAGCGGCCTGCGCCAATTGCCACGGCAACGTGTTCAAGGACAAGCCGAACCAGGGGCACATCGCCGTGCACGAAAAGATGGGCTGCGTCGTGTGCCACGATGCATCCGGGGCGAAGGTTGAACCCGTCGCCAAAGACGACGTCAAGGGCGAGTGGACAACCTTGACCGTCGCTGTGACCGCAGGACGGGAAAGCACCACAGCATTCCCCTCGCACTATCTGCAAAGAACGGTCACGTGCACGCGCTGCCACTTTGACGCCAATCCGTGGAAACTGCGGTCGTTCGTGACCCCCACCCCCACGGCTCGACCACCCACGACGCCATCGCCGGCCGTGACGCCAACGCCGGCCAAATGATGGAGCGACAGCCCAGGCGGTCGCGCCTAGTTCCGCCTGGGCTGTGACTAGGCACGACGCATGAAAATCAGGACCGAGCACCTCATCCTCTTCGCCGCTTTGCTTTTGTGCGCCGCCATCGCCAGCGCCTGCCAGCCGCTGCCTTCCCCTGGTGGCGCGCCGACAGCGGCAGCGGCGACCCCCACCCTCCCAGCCGATCCGGGGCAATTGGCGGTGCGACAGGCCTGGGAGAGCGGCAAGCACGCCAGCACCTACGTCATCGCCGAGGGCACGAACAACGATTGTGCGCGCTGCCACGCGCCAATGAGCTGGATTCCCACCTCGCCGGAGGACATGCCGGCGACGTGCGCCACTTGCAAGTTCACCATCAAGACGCCCAAGCCCGTCGCCCAAGCGGATTGGCGCAACATCGGCTGCGAGCAGTGTCACAAAGTCGAGAAGACGGTGCTGACCAAGCAAGTCGCCTGGCTGAACGCGGCCATCGCCCAATTCGACACTACTGCTGATCCGTACGAGCCCGTGCAGTCGCCTACCGATTTATGCGCCAAGTGTCACCGCGACGGCTACGAGATCGCCTTGGGCACAAAGGCGCATGCCGGCAAAGGCTGCACCGCTTGTCACAACGCGCACTCCACGCAAGCAAGCTGCACCAACTGCCACAAAACGCTGACAGAAGTTGCCGGGCACGATAAGGCGCACGCCGCGGTGCACTGTGTCGCCTGCCACGATGCTTCTGGGCTGAAAGTGGGACCGACGCCGGACAAGAAGACCTGGCTGACGTTCCGGCCGATAGATCCCAGAGGCAAACCTGGCGATAGCCAGTACATATCGCACGATCTGCAGCGCAAGGTGGACTGCGCCCGCTGCCATTTCCCCAACAACCCGTGGGGGCTAAAGGGGGTGAGTAAGTAGAAAACTATGCCTGCAATCACTAAGCGCCTCAACTTCCTCTTCCGCTCCACCAAGGGTCTGGTGCTGGTGGCCATCGCCTTGATCGCCCTGGTCACGGCCCTCTTCGGCACCCTCTCCGGCCCCCTGGCCGAATGGGGCGTTAAAGACATCGTCGTCCGGGGTCTGGGCCTGCGCTTGGTGGAGGCCGAGCGTGAGGGCCGCATCATCATGCTCTACCACGCCATCGCCCTGGCTGTGGTGGCGATTGAGACCTATCTCATCACCGCCTTGGTGCCCATGAAGCAGAGCGAGCAGACTCGGATCAACGGCACGATCACCGTAGGCTACATCACGGCGCTGGTCTTCGGCCTGCTCTTTGCCTACTTTGGACGCAACTGGATCTGCCACGGGCTGTTCCTCTTTGGGCAATCGCTGATCTTCTTTGCCGGAGTGCAGTTGGCGGTGGCGCTCTGGCCCTGGAAGAGGGAATATCGCCGCCAGGATGCGGCCTACGCCCGCACGCGCCGCGGGCTGGACCTGGAACGTACCGCCTTCTTCACCATGGCTGTGGCCATGCTCGGCTCGGCCCTCTTTGGCGCGGCGGCCGGCGCCTACTTCGGCAATGGCTTTGAATCCTTCCTGGCCGAGAACGTGGTGCGTGAGCCGCACAAGACGGCGTTGCAACTGGCAGTCATCGGCCACCTGCACATTATGCTAACCCTCATCGGCGTGGCGCTGACCCTGATCGTGGGGCGCTGGTTTGATTTCCAGGGCCGGCTGCACAAGCTGGCCATGCCGCTGATGATCGCCGGCACGATTATCGTCACACTCGGTGTCTGGGCCGTAGTGCCCGTGGAAGAGATTGCCCACTACATCATCTACGCCGGGTCGGTGCCGGCGGCGCTGGCCGCCTTTCTGCTGGTGATCTACGGCTGGCGCAAGCTGATCCGGGAACGGCTGGCGGAGCAGGGCCTAAAGAAGGCCAGCTTGCGGCAAAACCTGGCCGCCCTGCTCCACGATCCCCTGAAGTTCGGCGCTCTCTGGCAGATGGTGTACATGAACTTCGTGGTCACCTTTGTGGGCATCTTCATGGCCATCCGGCTGGAGAAAATTGTGCGCACCTGGCCGTGGCGGGAGGAGCGCGTGGAACTCACCGGCCACTGGCACGTCCTGGCGGCGCTCATCGCCACCATCATCCTTCTCTACTACGCTGATCTCATCGGGCTGCAGGGCAAAGCTCGCCAGTGGTTCGGCTGGCTGGTAATCGTCGGCTCTAACCTGGCCTTCGCCGCGGCGGCGCTCTTCGGAACGAAGCGGCTCTACGTCAGCGAATCGGCACAGCAACCGCTGGTCAACTGGGCGACCACCTTGATTGATCTGGGGCTGGCCACGGTGCTGGTGGTGCTGGCCAGCTTGCTGCTGTGGCGACTGGTGGACTTATTCCAGCGCAAGGGCCTCTGGGCTAAGGAGTGGGCCGAAGCCGACCTGGCGGCCGGCGAGGAGGTACGCCGATGAAACGCGCCGTGATCATGTTAGCATGCCTCGCCTTGCTAGCCGGCTGTGGGCCGCAAGCAGCACCCACGACGCCGCCCAAGATGGAAACGGGAATCAGCCCGGAGACCTGGGCGCTGGTGCCCGCCGGGGAATTCCTGCTGGGCCAGCACGACCACCCGACCATGCTAGACTACAACTACGAGATCATGGTCACGCCGGTGACCAACAGCCAGTACGCTCGCTACCTGAACGCCGCACTGGCCGCCGGCAAGGTCAAAATGGCCAACAACCAGGTAGTCGGCTACTATGCCGGTGACAAGTTCCAGGGCCGCCGGCACGAGAAGAAGATTACGGCCGGCGATTGGCTGCACGTTCCGTTGGCCAGCCAGGACCTGCGCTTAGCCTTTGACGGCCAGACCTTCACGGTCAAACCTGGCTACGAGAACCATCCCATGACGATGGTGACCTGGTTTGGGGCCCAGGCTTACTGCGAGTTCTACGGCGGGCGTCTGCCCAGCGAGGCGGAGTGGGAGAAGGCCGCTCGCGGCAGCGATGGCCGGCCGTTCCCCTGGGGCCACGAGATCGCCCGCAACAACGCCAACTTCTACAGCAGCCGTGACCCATTCGAGAAGAACGTCGGCACCTTGGGCAACACCACGCCGGTCGGCTTCTACAACGGCAAAACCTACGACGGCTACCAGACGCTAAACTCGCCCAGCCCCTATGGCCTGTACGACATGGCGGGCAACGTCTGGCAATGGACAGCGGACATCTACGAAGGTATCCACTATCGCTACCTGCGTGGCGGCAGCAAAACCAACTACGGCTACGACCTGCGGGTCTGGACGCGCAACAGCGCCGAGCCGACGTATGCCAGCCCCAGCGTGGGCTTCCGCTGCGTGCGCCCGGTGAGCAAGTGATACGTGGTGACAATGTTACATTTGTCATTGCGAGCGTAGCGAAGCAATCTCTTTGTTGCGCCATGGGGGAGATTGCTTCGCCCCGATACTTCCATTTTCGGTGATGTATCGGGGCTTCGTCGCCTCCCTTCGCCAACCCTTCACTGCGTTCAGGGCTGGCGAAGGGAGGCTCCTCGCAATGACGTGGGAATCTAACATTGTCAAGACGTGTTTCGTGTTCCGTTTTGGGATGACGCAGCACGGAACACACACCACGCAACACTCCCAGCATCTTTAGCCTACAGGATGAAGTGATGAGAACTGCGTTACGCACCAAACTACGCGCCTACTGGACGCTGATCAAGAGTCTGCAGACCGGGTTGCTACTGGTCACCGGCCTGGCCGGGTACATGAGCGCCCGCTGCCCGCTGACCACCTGGCAGACGCTGCTGGCTGTAGCTGGCAGCCTGTTCCTGGCCATCAGCGGCAGCACCGTGCTCAACATGGTCTACGACCGGGACATTGACGCCGACATGAAGCGCACCTGCCAGCGCCCGCTCCCGGCGGGCCTGGTCACGGTCCAAGATGCCTTGCTGCTGGGTTCTGTCCTGTCCACGCTGGGCGTTGGTTGGGCTTGGGCCATGAGCCCGCTTTATGGCCTGGTCGTCCTCGCTGGCCTCTTCTGCGACGTGGTCGTCTACACTATCTGGCTCAAGCGGCGCACGCCGTGGGCCATCGTCTGGGGGGGCATTGCCGGCGGCATGCCAGTGCTGGCTGGTCGCGCCCTGGGGATGGGGCAGCTTGACCTGATCGGGCTGTTGTTGAGCCTGGCCGTGCTGCTGTGGATACCCACGCACATTATGACCTTCAGCATCAAACATGCCGCTGATTACCGGCGGGCCAGAGTCCCCGTCTTCCCGAATGTTTACGGGGAGCGGTTCACACGGCTGCTCCTGGGGCTATCCACCGTCGGGACGAGCATCACGATGCTGCTGGCGGCGTGGTTGATCGGCCTGCGGTGGGGGTATCTTCAGGCCTCCTTTAGCCTGGGTCTGGTGCTGCTGGCCTTCGCCTTGTGCAACGTAGCGCGACCCTCGCCCAGAATGAACTTCGTCTTATTTAAGGCGGCCTCGCTGTATATGCTCTCGGCTATGGCGTTGATCATCGGGGGCGTGTAGGCGGTGCTGCTGTAGCACCCACGGCTTATCCGGCAGCGGTTGTCTGCCGCTGCCAAAAGACTACTATTTTGCAGGGAGGGGCAAAGAGATGTCACCGAAGACAGGCGCCATTTTGCGGATCATAGCGATCATTCTGGTGGGCCTGACGGCGGCGTTCACCCTGTTGGGCGGGGTAGGCACCACCTGCGTTGCCTTCAACGCCGAGAAGTACGGCCGGGCCTTCGCCATGTTTGTCTCCTACAAGCCTACGTACCAACTCTTCGTGTATGTCAGCCTGGCAGCAGGCATTGCTGGTCTGGCCGCCGCCTTTGCGATGTTGCGCGGCTACAAGTGGGCCTACTGGGGAGCCATCATCATCGTGTTAGTCAGCCTGGCCGTCGCGGCCGTGCACATGTACTACTCCAGCACGTTGAAGGGCGTCTCCTTCTTCGCCACGCCACCGGAGAATATGCGCTTCTATGCCTCCGTCATCACTCTGTTGTTCTTGCTGCTGCTGCGGCTGCCCGGTATCTGGCAGTGGGCGAACTTCACCCTTCCCTGGCGTGGGCGCGGCTCGGCGAGTGCCGCTGGCGGTCTCACGGCCTTCGTCGCGGGCGTTATCACCATCACCACGCCGCTGTGGGCTGGCGCTCCCCACATGCTGGACGGCTACAACCTGGTCAACGTCCTGCAGGTGCCGCTGACGGTGGTCGGATGGGGCCTGGTGCTGGCCGGCTTGAGCCTGCTGGTGCTGGCCAGTCTGGGGGTATCCGGCGAGCAGATGGTCTGGGCGATCCGCAGACGCGCCTGTCCTGCGCTACAAGCCGAGCGTTAGCGCCTGTCCTAAAAATAAACAGGCTGGGCTCCCACGCCCGGCTTCCGGTGGCACGGGAGCCGCCCCTGCTGGCTTTTAGGATAGACTCTAGGCCGAAAAACCAAGGGATAAAACCACGGAGACGCAGAGAGCAGGGAGAAATAAAACTCAGTGTTCTCTGCGTCTCCGTGGTTTCTTCTCTCCACGGCTCTTTTTCGGACTATTTTGGTAGGGTATTGACAAAAATCGTTCTTCAAGGTATTATACGTAGGCTAGCAGCGTTGGGGAGCAGGCGCTGTCTGCCAATACCCGGCTTGCACGGAGTTTGATGCTTTCGGTTGAGATTCGTGACCTCGCCAAGTCGTATAGCCGCCGCTTGATCTTCAAGGACTTGACGGCGAGTGTGGCCAGCGGTGGGGCGCTGGTGGTCACCGGGCCCAACGGCTCGGGCAAGACCACGCTGCTGCGCATCCTGGCCGGGCTGGTGCGACCAAGCAGCGGCATGGTGACCATGACCGTCGGCGAGGCGCGGCTCTCCCCGCTGGAGGCGAGGACGCACCTGGGCTTCGTGGGGCCAGACATTGCCCTGTACCACGAGCTGACGGCCCTGGAGAACCTGGCCTTCTTTGCCCGCGTGCGCGGGCTGGCCCTTACCAAGGGGGAACTGCTTGCTTTGCTGGAGCAGGTGGGCCTGGCCGGTCGCGGCGACGACCGTGTGAGCGCCTACTCCTCGGGCATGCGGCAGCGTCTGCGCTACGCCTACGCCCTGATGCATCGCCCGCCCATCCTGCTCCTGGACGAGCCCAGCATGAACCTGGACGAGGCGGGCATCGCCATGCTACGCCAGGTCATCGCCGAGCAGCGGCGCGACGGCCTGCTCATCCTGGCCACCAACGACCCAGAGGAGGTGACCTATGGAGACCAGGTCCTCCGCCTGGGGGCGTGAGGCAGGGCCGCAGGCCAGAGC
>Ga0194119_10012172_pt1 | contig 10951 bp, 12 predicted proteins | sample TA2MahC100mmetaG_FD_148620 | JGI IMG/M metagenome (GOLD analysis project Ga0194119, IMG submission 148620) | Freshwater microbial communities from Lake Tanganyika, Tanzania - TA2015018 Mahale Deep Cast 100m | ecosystem: Environmental > Aquatic > Freshwater > Lake | place: Tanzania: Lake... | reverse complement strand
CGGGGGGATGGGGTTCCAGGGTAGGTCGTAGTTGATGATGTTGCGGCATTGCTGGAGATTCATGCCTTCCGCTAGCACGTCGGTCGTGACCATCACATCGAAGTCATCCTGATACCCGTCGGGTGCTTCGGAGGATTCAGACGCGAATCCGAAGACAGCTTCTTCCCGGCTGATGCCGCCCGGGGCTTCGTTACCCTTGACGGCGACGAGCCGGCCTCTGTACGCCCGCAATGACGGGTCGTTGTAGAATCGCTCCTGCAAGTGCTCAAAGATCCAGTCCACTGTGTCCAAGTAGCAGGTGAAGATTCGGAATTTTCGCTTAAGCTGGAACTCTTCTTCGTTCTTCGACTCTTTTCTTGCGGCGGCTAAGATCTCGGTAAGCGCCTATTAATTCGTCGCGAGCACCTCCGTGCGCCGGAGTTAGTACAACTGTTTGGCCCGATGTGGGACCACTACGAAGCCCAGTTGGATTCGGGTTGTACTCTCACCTGGACTCGGCGAGGCGTTCGCCTGCGTCTCCTGCCAATCTAGTGAACCACCCGCCGCTTCGCCAAATCGGACCGCGCGCCCCGCTCCAAAAAGTAGTACCGTGGCGCCCCCGCCGTCGCCGGCTTGTACTTCCGGTCGTAGATCGCCACCTTGCTCGCGCCGATCACTTCAAACCGGTCCACCGTGACCGCAATCGCCGTGTTCTCGTCAATCCCAATCCCCAGCAGTTTCGGATGCCGGTCAATCACCGCCACCAGATCGTTCTCTCGTTTGCGCGCAAGCAAATGCTGGTCTACGGCCACCTGCTTCAGATACCCGAAGCCCCGCTAGTAGCCCGGCGCCATCATGATCGCGTTGCCTTCACACGCGCCGCGCACGAGGCACGAGCCCTGAATCGTCGCGCCCGCCGACGTGCCTGCAATCACGCCGCCGCGCGCGAGCACTGCTTCAAACTCGCGCTGCGTCCGTGTGCCGAGATACGAATCCACCAGCCGCCACTGCCGCCCGCCGCCAAAGAACACCGCGCGCGCCGAACCCAGCCGCTCGGCAAATGCCTCCGAGTCCGCCTCGGCGCGGTTGCGCGTGTGCAGAAGCGTCACGTTGCGGCACCCGGCTTTACGCAAGAACGCCGCGCTCGCGTGGTCCGGCGGGTAGTGCTCCGCCTCCCCCGCCGTTGGCACGTACACCACCGCCACATCCGGTCCGCCGGCCGCGGCGATGAAGCGGCCCAGAATCGCCTCGCCCAATGTGCCGCCGCCGATCACCAGCAGCGTGCCCTTCGCCGGCCCCACCCGCGGCGCCGCCGCCAAGGGCGCCGCAAGTGCCGCACCAATAAAGACCCTTCGCTTCATCGCTACGCAATCTTCTCTGCCACGGACTTGCCTTGCAAGAACTGCAGCAGGTAATCCGGCCCGCCGGCCTTCGAACACGTGCCCGACATGTTGAACCCGCCGAACGGATGCGCGCCCACCATTGCCCCAGTGCACTTGCGATTCAGATACAGGTTGCCCACATGGAAGCGCTCTGCCGCCGCATCCAGCTTGGCCCGGTTCGCCGAGTACACCGCGCCGGTAAGCCCGTACACCGAGTCATTCGCCAACTCCATCGCATGTTCGAAATCGCGCGCCTTCGTCACGGCCAGCACGGGCCCAAAAATCTCTTCCTGGAAAATGGTGGCCGGCGCCGCAACGTCGGCTATGCTGGTGGGCTCAATCAAGTAGCCCGCGCCCCTCGCCGGCCCGCCACCCGTCAACAGCCGGCCTTCCTTCAACCCGGTTTCGATGTAACCAAAGATGGACCGTCGTGCCTTCTCACTGATCACCGGCCCCATGTAGTTGTCCGGATCGTCAGTCGGCCCCACGGTCAGCTTCTCGGTGCGCGCCACGATCATTTCGAGAAACCGGTCATACACCGACGCGTCCACAATCGCGCGCGAACAGGCCGAGCACTTCTGCCCCTGATACCCGAACGCCGATGCCACCACGCCCTGCGCCGCCGCTTCGAGGTCCGCCGCCTCTGCGTCCACAATGATCGCGTCCTTGCCGCCCATCTCCGCAATCACGCGTTTGATCCAGCGCTGTCCCGGCTGATGCTGCGCCGCCAGTGCGTTGATCCGCAAACCCACGTCGCGCGAGCCCGTGAAGGAAACGAAGCGCGTCAGCGGATGCTGCACCAGCGTGTCTCCCACCGCCGCGCCTGCATTAGCGAGAAACGCGAAAGTGTCCGGCGGAAAGCCCGCCTCGCCCAGCACTTCAACAAACTTCGCGGCGATCGTGGGCGTATCGCTCGACGGCTTGATCACCACCGTGTTGCCCGCCACCAGCGCCGCGACGGTCATGCCGCACAAAATCGCCAGCGGAAAATTCCACGGCGGAATGATCACGCCCACACCCAACGGGAGATACCGCAGCCGGTCCCGCTCGCCCGGCAGTTGCACTAGCGGCTCCGGCGAGTCCCACCGCAACATCTGGCGCGCGTAGTAGTCGCAGAAGTCAATCGCCTCGCACGTTTCGGCTTCGGCTTCCGGCCACGACTTGCCGGCTTCGAAGATCAGCCACGCGTTGAACTCGGCCCTGCGCCGCCGAAGGACCGCCGCGGCTTTGAACAAATACTCCGCGCGCCTCGCCGCCGGCACGCGGCTCCAATCGGCAAACGCGTCGTGCGCCGTTTCCACCGCGCGCCACACTATTTCCGTGGTGCCCTTGCAGTGATGGCCCACCGCCTGGCTGGGCGCCGCGGGGTTCCACGAAGTAAATTCAGCATCGGATCCGCACGGGGAACCGGCGATGCGGCTGGAGTAGCACAGGCCAAGCTCGGCGCGTACCGCTTCAAGCGCAGCTTACTGTTGCGCGTTAACCTCGGGCTGCGAGAGGTCCGCGTAGGGCTCGTTGACGAACGGTTGCATAGGACTCCTCTTTCAACGACCAAGATATCTGTTTTGCCGGGACTGTTGCCGTTTAGCCCTGCGCCATGCGCCGGCCGCGGTCAAACATGTCAGCCGCTTCGTCGGCCAGGCGCTTGCCTTTTTCAAACAGCTCGCGGCTCTTGCCGGCCAGGTCGCGCCCCGTTTCACCGAGCGCTTCACGGCCTTCGTTTGCCTTGGCGCGAATCTGCTTCCGCGTCTCCTCGCCCGACTGCGGGGCAAACAGCAGCGCTACCGTGGCGCCAATGGCGGCGCCGGCCAGGAGCCATACCACACGGGAATTGTTTTGATCTTCCATACCCCTATCTTAAATCTGATAACGTCGCAGTATGAGCGATGCTGCTGCTGAAATGGTGACCGTCTTCCGCAGTGCGGAAGACGGAGCGCAGGATGAAGCCGCCAATATTGTTGACATGTTGGCCGAAGCAGGCTTGAACGCCATGCTGTTGACGGAAGACTATCCTGGTGTGCCGCCCGGTTCCGTGGAAGTGCGCGTGCCTGAAGCGGAGGAAGAACAGGCACTCGATCTGATCGACGCGCAGGTTGGGCAGACGATGGAAGGCTCCACCTCGCACGGCTTCGATCTGGTGGAACTATATCGCGGCGCGGGCACGAGCGGTGAAGTGGAGTCGGTCTCCATCCGCGCCGTGCTGGATGCCAACCACATCCCCAGCGTGTTGGTCGGGCCGATGCAGATGCCCAATCTGCCCTTTCGGGTGATGGTGCCGCAAGTGTTCCTGGACGCCGCGCAGCAGGTGCTGGATGAAGCGGCGGCGGCAGGCCCGGCGGTGGCTGACGCGGCAGGCCCGGCGGCGGCTGACGCGGCGGGCGGCGGCGCGAGTTAACGTTGCGTTTTCGAAAAACCTGATACCGTAGTTCTGCAAGCTCGAAATCTAAGCTGAGGGGGTTTGTCTCAGAACATGTTTCTACCAAATACTAAGCCCTTGCTGGTCGCGGCCGCGGTAGTCAGTTTGGTGGCGTTGCCTGCCTTAGCGCAGGACACCCGCGGCAAAGTGCAGGGCGTGGTGACGGATGGCTCGGCCGCCGTGGTGGCCGGCGCCTCGGCCACTCTCTCCAACGACAACACCGGAACCACGGCTCAACAGATGACGAGCCAGACCGGCCAGTATCTGTTTGACTTCGTCCTGCCCGGCACCTACACGGTGACCGTGGAGTTGCAGGGTTTTAAGAAGTTCGTCCAGAAGAACATCCTGGTGCAGGCGCGCGCAGACGTAACCGTGAATGCCGCGCTCGAAGTCGGCGCCACGGCCGACTCGATCACCGTCGACGCCTCCCCGGTGACCGTGCAGTTCAACACGTCCACTATGGGCCTCACGCTCGACACCAAGATGACGAACAGCCTGCCCATCATTCACCGCAACCCGTTCCTGCTGGTTTCGCTGAATCCGGCCACCGTGATCCGTTCGGCCGCCGAGCAGAGCCCGTTCCACCACTGGGCCGCGTCGCAGTTTGACGTGGGCGGCAACACGAGCACGAAGAACGACATCATTCTCGATGGCTCGCCGTCGATGACCGCGCAGAAATCCAGCTACACGCCGCCCATGGACGCCGTGAGCGAAGTGAACCTGCAGCAAAACGCCGTGGACGCCGAGTTCGGCCACTCCGCCGGCGGTTTGCTCTCGGTGGCCATGAAGTCCGGCACGAATGAATGGCACGGCACCACGTACTACCTGGGCCGCCAACCGAATCTGAACGCTCTGGCGAACCGCATCACGCGCGCCTCGAACCTGACGCGCCAGCATACCTGGGGCGCCACGCTGGGCAATCCGATTCTGAAGAACAAGCTGTTCAGCTTCTTCTCCTATGAAGGCTGGCGCACGATTGAGCCGCGCACGGTGCAGAACACGCTGCCGACCGATGCCGAACGGCGCGGTGACTTCTCGCGCTCGCTGAACACGGCCGGCGCGCTGCGGTCTATCTTCGACCCCTATTCCACGCAAGTGAACGGCTCGACGATCACGCGCACCCCCTTCCCGCGCAACATCATTCCCACCTCGCGCATCGATCCCACCTCGGCCCGCATCATCGCCGACGTGTGGCAGCCCAATGAAGCGGGCGACGGCCCGGCCCTGGTGAACAACTTCAAGAAAGGTTTTGCCAACCGCTTCCGCTACTGGAACTTCTCTGAACGCGTGGATTACAACGTGTCCGACAAGGTCAAGGTATTCGGCCGATACAACCAGTTCAACACCTTCACCGCGCAGGACAACTACACTGGCGGCTCGATCGCGCAGCCGGTCGACGGCTCCAAGCGCCACTCGTTGAGCTTCTCCGGCGACCTCGTGTACACCATCAACGCCAACACAGTGTGGAACATCCGCAGCGCGTACAACTCCATCGTCGACTCGTTCGGCGTGCCGGAAGCGCTGCTGAAGACGTCGGATCTCGAAAAGTTCTGGCCGGGCAGCCAATGGTATTCGGGCTACCTGCAGGGCCTGCCGGACCTCTACTATCCCGGCATCAACGTGGCGCGTGGCACCAATACCGCCCTCGGCCGCACCGGCTACTGGTTCCAGGAACCGGACAGCTACAACATCGAATCGAAGCTGTCGCGCAACCAGGGGCGGCACTACATGAAGTTCGGCGGTGAGTTCCGCAAAGAGCGCGTCGTCGCGGCCCGCCCGCGTTCGTTCACCTTCAACTTCGGCCCCGCGCTCACGGCCAACACCTTCGCGGCTCCCAACGTGGGCCTGTCCGGCGACGGGTGGGCCACCATGCTGCTGGGCGCGCTCGACGGGTCTTCGTCGATCGCCTCCATTCCCTTGCAGAAGCCGATCGTCGACTACTGGGGCTTCTTCTTCCAGGATGACTTCAAAGTCAGCCAGCGCCTGACCTTGAACCTCGGCTTGCGTTATGAGTACTTCACTGCGATGCGCGATCCGGATGACCGCTTCACGCGCTTCCTCGATCTCACCAATCCCATCCCCGAATTCCAAGGCGCCAACGCGCCGGTGCTGCCCGCGCAGGTCACCGCGCTGCGTGCTGCCGCTCCGGCTTACAACGGAGCTTGGGTCTTTGCCGACAAGAACAACCGCAACTCTTGGAATGCGCCGAAGAATCTGTTCCTGCCGCGCGCGGGCCTTGCTTGGCGCGTAAACGATAAGACCGCGCTTCGCATCGGCTGGGCCCGTTACATCGTGCCGGCCACGCTGACTGACGGGCTGAGCATTCTTGGCTCGGTGCCGCTGCCCGGCTTTGACGCGCAGACCAACACCATCCCCGAAATCCAGGGTGTGCCCCAGCAACGGATCTCCAATCCGTTTCCGGCCGGCCTGATCCCGGTGACCGGTAAGACGCTGGACCGCTACACCAACCTCGGGACCTCGGGTACGTGGTACGACCAAAACTTCACGCCCGGCGTCAATGACCGGTTCAATGTGAATCTGCAACGCCAACTCCCGGGCAAGATCCTGGCTGATCTGACGTTCTTCATGAACACTGGCCGCAGCGCGCCGTTCAACTACGATCTCAATCAGGTGGACCCGCGCATCGGCTTCCGGCTCGGCGCGGCGGCCACGGTGCCCGTGGACAATCCGTTCTTCAACCGGCTGCCAGCCAACCGGATGCCCGGGCAGTTGCGCACGCAGCGCCAAGTGCCGCAGACGGAACTGACGCGGCCTTATCCGCAATACCAATCGCTGGTGCAGTCGCTGATCGGCGGCCGCGGCAACCGGTACCGCTCCTTCCAGATGCAGTTACAGCGCCCGTTCGCCAATGGCTGGAATTTTGTGGTGGGCTACAACTACAACCGCGAGCGGAACGAAGAGTTCTTCGACGTGCAGGATAACTTCACGCGCAACTTTACCTGGCAACCGGCGCCGAACGCCCGCCAACGTTGGACCGGGGCGATGATCTATGAACTGCCCATCGGCAAGGGCCGCAAGCACATGGGCAGCATGAACGGCGCGGCGGATGCGCTGATCGGCGGTTGGTCGCTTTCTGGCCTGTTCACGTTCAACACCGGCGTGCCGATTCGTTGGGGCACGTTGCAGATCGACGGCAACCCGAAGATCGACAACCCAACGCAGACCCGCTGGTTCGACACTTCAAAGGTGCGGATTCAGCCGGCGTTTACGCGCCGCAGCAATCCGCTGCAGTTTGAAGGCATGAACAACCCGCGCTTCTGGAACGTCGATACGACGCTGGGCAAGGAGTACCAAGTGATGGAGCGGCTGAAGTTTGAGTTGCGCATGGAAGCCTATAACTTGACCAACCGCTTTCCGGCGGGCGATCCGGTCCTGGATCCGAACAACCAGAACTTCGGCAGGATCGTTACCCAGCGTGCCGGCGTCTTCGGGCGTCAGTTGCAGTTCAGCGGCCGGTTCATCTTCTAAGCACTACTGGTCCGGCAATCCTCGGCCCGCATGCTCTCCGGCATGCGGGCCGAGTTGTTTTTTGTGGGGTACCTTAACTTAAAGCTTGCCGGCGACCTTATCGATCCCGGCCTGTGCGCAGACCGCGTCTGCATCGCCGCTCGGCGCGCCGCCAACACCAATTGCGCCGATCACTTCCCCTACGAGACGGATCGGCAGGCCGCCGCCCAGCGCGATCGTGCCTTCGATTTGGCGCAATCCCGGGTTTGTCTCAGACCGCCGGATAAACTCAGACGACGGAATGCGGAACGCGATCGAGGTAAATGCCTTCCTCTTGGCCGTGTCCACCGTGTGCGGACTCGTCGTGTCGTCGCGTAGGATCGCTTTTCACTTGTCCGGCCCGGTCCAGCACCACGGCGGTCACGCGATCGCCATCGGCCCGGCATTTCTCCACCGCGGCCATCGCCGCCTCGGCAGTCACGGAAAGCGTGATCTGACGTTCTGAAACTACCTGGGAAAACGCGGAGGTCGCGCTGCAAGCCAGGAGTGCGAATGAAACCAACGACTGGGTTGTCATTCCCTTAACTTTGTTTTGGGAATTGCCCGTGCGCAAGCCAAGCGCATGAAGTTTAACATCAGTAAATCAGGCGGCGTAAGCGGATCGGCCGCATCGGTCAGCCCGCCCAAAGCGTGTTGAAGTGGTGGCTGTATGCGCATAGCGGCCGTGTCGATCTCCTTGTTGTTCGGTATGATCGACCTCTCACTTACAACGGACGTGATTCTAACATCGGATCTCCGCAAGCGTGGGAAGACGACGCCGGTTGCACCCGGCTTCACGGGGAATTACAGCCAAGCCCGCTTAATCGTTTCAGACCGCGACAAAACGAATAAGCCTCAGCGGGCGCCACTCAGCCCGGAGAGACGGCCAGCACGGCGCCAGAGTGTTTCTGCTTTTTGAGAAGTGGCCGCGCGAGCCGCCCGTGTCAGCCCGGTTAGTGGCGCCGTCCTCCGCTCCTGAAAGATGCAGCGTCGACCACGGTAACGATCGGACAGCCAGGGGGATTCTGCTCCGAAGCATCAGTTGCCCATCGCTACCGTCGGGTGTCGATCGAGCATCACCCTTCCGTTTGATACGGCCAGTGACCCGTGTAGATGGCAAACCGGTCCACCGCCAGCGCACCGAGGAAGCCCACGGTGAGCCCACTGCAGGCGATCAGGCGAAACACAAAGCCAAAACCGTCCGGCTCCACGAGCGTGGTGGCCGTCCATAGAAACGCGCAGAATGCGCCGAGGGCAAGGATCACCCAGAAAACGACGCGAGATTCTTTCTCCTGTTGTGCCATGTAATAAAGTCTCCTGCCCGCGTAGAGAGCAATTAGCTTGCCGCGGCAAAAGGCTTGTTTGAACGCCCAAGCACACGGGCAGCGAGTGGTTTCACGCAAGGGTTGGGTGAAAGCGCGCGAACGGCTAAGTGTACTGTTTGGTGCGCTTACGCGCGTTCGAGGTAGCTGCCGTCAGCGGTGCTGATGCGGATCTTCTCACCGCCGTTGATGAACGGAGGCACCTGCACCACCATGCCGGTCTCCATCTTGGCCGGCTTGGTGACGTTGGAGACCGTGGCGCCCTTGAGGCCCGGTTCGGTTTCCACGATCACCATTTCCACGCTCGGCGGCAGGTCTACGCTGATGGGCTTGTCATCGTAGAACACCACCGTCACCTTGAACTGCGGAATCAGGTAGTTCACCGCGTCGCCCAGCATTTCACCGCTCAGATGCATCTGCTCATACGTTTCGGTGTTCATGAAGTGGTAGTCTTGCCCGTCCGAGTAGAGAAACTCCATCTCATGCTCGTCGAGAATGGCGCGCTCCACGCGGTCTTCCGAGCTAAACCGGTGTTCAGTCATCGAGCCATTGGCGAGGCGGCGCATCTTGGCCTGCACGAAGCCGCGCAGGTTGCCGGGCGTACGGTGCTCGGTCTTGAAGATCGAGTACAACTCGTTGTTGAACTTGATCACCATTCCAGGACGAAGTGCGGTGGACGAAATCATGAGGGCGCTGCTATTGTACCAGCCCGCCGCCCGCTATAGGTTGGCAAAGCAGTACAGGGTGTTCTCCGTGCGCACGTAGAGACGGTTCCCGGCGATGGCGGGCGTGGCGATGATCTGCTCGTCCAGGTCGGCCGAGGCGATGGTCTCCCACGAAGCGGCGGCGGGTTTGACGACCGTGATTTTGCCGTCTTTGCTGGCGAAGTAGACTTTGCCGCCGGCAGCGACAGGCGAGGCGTAGTATTCGCCGGTGGCCTCTTTCAGGCGCTCCTGCCTGATCGGCTTGCCGGTTTCCGCCTCGTAGGTGGCGAGGATGCCGCCGTTGCGCAGCACATACAACACGCCATCCACAAGAAGCGGCACCGTGACATACGGCTGGCTCTTGGGCTGCTTCCAGCCGACATGCGTTGACGAGACGTCGCCCTTGCCGCCCAGCCGCGTGCGCACAAGGCCGCCGCCCCGATTGGCCGGGTCCCACGACTTGTCCCACTCGGCCAAGGTGAGAATACCGTCGCCGTTGCCGTCATTGCGATCCACGCCGCGGAAGATGCGGCGGTAGATCTCGTCATTCAACTTGGTGCCGGTCATCTCGGTTGCGATTTCGAGTTTACCGTCTTTGTTGGCGTCGTACTTACCGGGCATTTCGTTGAAGCCCGGGCCGGGCTCGCCGCCGGGTTCCAAGCTGTAGACGTGGTCGCCTGTCACCAACGGCAGCGCCGCGGGACCGTTGGTGCCCCCGCGCGCCCACCAGATGCGTTCGCCCGTCTTGGCCTGGTAGCCGGTAAGTTCAAGCGCGCCGGCCACGATGATCTGCGTTGGGCCGTTCTTCGGCTGATACAAGGAGGGCGTGGAATAGCTGCCGAGGAAGCCGGTGGTGCGGTCCGTCTTCCAGGTCTGTTTGCCGGTACGCGCGTCGAAAGCGGCGAGGTAGGCCTGCTCGGGCGTATCGATGAGCACCACCACTTGCCCTTAGGCGTACAGCGGCGAGGTGGCGATGCCTTGGATGGGCGCAAACGGACCGAGCGGCAAGCGCCACTCCTCTTTGCCGTCGAGGTTGTAGGCAACAAGGCCGAATTCAGGGAAGAGGGTGAAGACGCGGCGGCCATCGGTGGCGAGGGTGGGCGTGGCCGCGCCGTTCAGCGGGTGCGCCGTTTCCGCGCGGTCTTTCTTGATGGCGGCGCGCCAGAGCAGCGTCCCCTTGGCGGCATCGTGGCAGAAGACGAGGCGCTCGTCGGCCTCCCAGCCAGTGAAGAAGAGGCGGCCCTTCACGGCAATGGGCGACGAGTTGCCCTTGGAGATGGAGACCTTCCACAGAACGTTCTTGTCTTTGCCGATCTCGGCGGAAAGCTGCGCCGAGGCATCGCCGAGCCCGGTGCCGTTGGGACCGCGGTACCGGGGCCACTCGTCCGCTTCGGCGGCGGAGAGCAGGAGAGCCGAGAGTGGGAGGAGCAGGAGGACGCGCATAACTCAGGGTAGACGCGCGAGAAGGGATTTTGTCACGCGGTGCGTGCGAGTGTCATGCAATGGAATTAGCTTTTAATAACGGCAGCCAGGGATTCCCGCGCCCTCGTGATCTTTCGGAGGATGTCTTGGCCGTTGGCTTTCCATTTATATGGCGTCGGGGCCTCGGCGCGAACGGCCAGAAATTCCTCGATGGCGTCA
>Ga0194119_10012169_pt1 | contig 10952 bp, 6 predicted proteins | sample TA2MahC100mmetaG_FD_148620 | JGI IMG/M metagenome (GOLD analysis project Ga0194119, IMG submission 148620) | Freshwater microbial communities from Lake Tanganyika, Tanzania - TA2015018 Mahale Deep Cast 100m | ecosystem: Environmental > Aquatic > Freshwater > Lake | place: Tanzania: Lake... | reverse complement strand
ACGCCCGACGGCATGTTCACGCTCGAGTCCGTCGCGTGCCTGGGCTGCTGCAGCCTCGCACCGGTGATGATGGTCGGCGAGCAGGTGTTCGGGCGCCTCGCGCCGAAGGACATGAAGAAACTGATCCAGGACTACCGGCGGAAACACGCGCACGACCACGAGCCCGGCAAGAAGGCGCACGGCCACGCGCACAAGCCGGGCCACGCGCGCCCCCACGCGCACCCCGACGGCCACGGAGCGAAGTCATGACCACCTCCGCCGTGCCTGCCGCGAGCAGCGGCTCCCCCACGAACGGTGGCCGCTGGCGCGTCGCCGTCGGCCTCGGTTCCTGCGGCGCCGCGGCCGGCGCGCAGGGCCTCTACGACCTGCTGCGGAAGCGGATCGATCCCGCGCGGGTCGCGCTCGAACAGACCGGCTGCGCCGGCCTCTGCCACCGCGAGCCGATGCTGGAACTGCACTCGCCCACGGGCGAGCGCTGGACCTACGTGCACCTCGACGCGCCCGGCGTCGAACGCATCCTCGACGAGCACGTCGGCCAGGGCAAGGTCGTCGACCACCACCTGCTCGAGGGCCAGGACCGCGCCGAGGGCGTGCGCGCCTACCTCGGCAAGCAGCAGAAGATCGTGCTCGAGAACTGCGGCCGCGTGAACCCCGAGTCGCTCGACGACTACGTCGCGGCCGGCGGCTACGCGGCGCTGGCGAAGGTGATCGACACCATGCGCCCCGCCGAGGTGGTCGAGCTGATCGGCGCGAGCGGCCTGCGCGGCCGCGGCGGGGCCGGCTTCCCGACCGGGCAGAAGTGGAAGTTCGGCGCCGAGGCGCTTTCGGGCATCAAGTACCTGGTCTGCAACGGCGACGAGGGCGACCCCGGCGCGTTCATGGACCGCGGCGTCATGGAGAGCGACCCGCACCGCGTCGTCGAGGGCATGGTGATCGGCGCCTACGCGATCGGCGCCACCCAGGGTTTCGTCTACGTGCGCGCCGAGTACCCGCTCGCCGTCAAGCGCATGGAGCTGGCGATGGCGCAGGCGCGCGCGGCGGGGCACCTCGGCGTCGACATCCGCGGCAGCGGCTTCAGCTTCGACCTGCAGGTGCGCGAGGGGGCCGGCGCCTTCGTCTGCGGCGAGGAGACGGCGCTGATGATGTCGATCGAGGGCGAACGCGGCATGCCGCGCATGCGCCCGCCCTACCCGACGCAGGCGGGCCTCTGGGGCCGGCCGACGGTGATCAACAACGTCGAGACCTTCGCCTGCGTGCCGTGGATCGTGCGCCACGGTGCAGAGGCGTTCGCCGCGCTCGGCACCGCGAAGAGCAAGGGCACCAAGGTGTTCTCGCTCGCGGGCAAGATCAAACGCGGCGGCCTCGTCGAGGTGCCGATGGGCATCACCTTGCGCGAGATCCTCGAGGACGTCGGCGGCGGCAGCTCGACGGGCCGACCGATCAAGGCCGTGCAGACCGGGGGGCCGAGCGGCGGCTGCATCCCGGCCGCGCAGTTCGACACGCGCATCGACTACGAGGAACTCGCTCGGCTCGGCGCGATCATGGGCAGCGGCGGCATGATCGTGCTCGACGACAGCGCGTGCATGGTCGACTTCGCGCGCTACTTCCTGGGCTTCACGTCCAAGGAGTCGTGCGGCAAGTGCGCGCCGTGCCGCATCGGCACGCAGCGTATGCTCGAGATCCTGACGCGCATCACCGAGGGCAAGGGCACCGAACAGGACCTCGTCACGCTGCGCGAGCTCGCCGACAGCATCGGCGCGATGTCGCTGTGCGGGCTCGGCCAGACGGCGCCGAATCCGGTGCTGACGACGATGCGCCACTACTTCCACGAGTACGAGGCGCACGTGCGCGACAAGAAGTGCCCGGCGCACAGCTGCCGCGCGCTGCTCAGCTACTCGATCGACGAGTCGCTGTGCAAGGGCTGCTCGCTGTGCGCGCAGGCCTGCCCGTCGCAGGCGATCGCTGGCGGGCCCAAGAAGCCGCACGTGCTCGACTACACGCGCTGCATCCACTGCGGTTCGTGCCTGGACGCCTGCCGGTTCGACGCCGTGAAGACCGCCTGAAGGAGCCCCCCCATGAACCCGGTATCGCTGCACCCGGTCTCGCCGAACCCGGCATCGCGGAAACCCGTGTCGCTGACGATCGACGGCCGCGCGGTCACCGTGCCCGCGGGCACCTCCGTGCTGCTCGCGGCGCAGAGTGCCGGCATCGACGTTCCGCACCTCTGCCACGACCCGCGCGTCGAGCCGATCGGCGCCTGCCGGCTCTGCAGCGTCAAGGTGGAGGGCGCGCGCGGCCTCGTCGCCGCGTGCGGCCAGCAGGTGGCGCCCGGCATGGTCGTCACCAGCGAGGATCCGGAGCTCGCCGAACGGCGCCGGCACGTGCTTGAGCTCTTGCTGTCGGAGCACCACGCGAGCTGCGCCAACTGCGACCGTTCGGGCGACTGCCGCCTGCAGGACTACGCCTACCGCTACCAGGCCGACCCGCATCGTTTCGGCGTCTACGTGCCCAAACACACGGCGCCGAACTACACGGCGCTCGACAAGGGCATCCTCTACGACGCCGACAAGTGCATCCGCTGCGGCCTGTGCGTCAAGTACTGCGAGACCGTGCAGATGGCCGAGGCGCTGACGTTCACCTGGCGCGCCGACCGGCTCGTCGTGTCGACGCCCGGCGACGTGCCGCTGCGCGAGACGGACTGCGAGTTCTGCGGCGGCTGCATCCGCGTCTGCCCGACCGGCGCGATGCTCGACCGCGGCGCCGCGCACCACGGCCGCGCCGCCGACCTGAAGAAGGTGCGCACGACCTGCGCCTACTGCGGCGTCGGCTGCCAGGTCGACCTCTACGTCGACCCGCACAAGAACCGCATCGTGCGCGCGTCGGCCGAGCCGGGCGCCACGGTCAACGACGGCAACCTGTGCGTGAAGGGCCACTTCGGCTTCGAGTTCGTCGGCTCGCCGGCGCGGCTGCGGCAGCCGCTGATCCGCCGCGACGGCGAACTGCAACCCGCCAGCTGGGACGAGGCGCTGGCCCTGATCGCCGAGCGTCTCGGCGGCATCCGGCAGCGGCACGGCGCCGACGCGCTCGCCTTCGTCTCGTCGGCGCGCTGCACGAACGAGGAGAACTACCTGCTGCAGAAGATCGCGCGCGCCGTGGTCGGCACCAACAACGTCGACAACTGCGCGACGAGCTGCCACGCGCCGAGCGTGGCGGGCCTCGCCGAGTCGTTCGGCAGCGGCGCGATGACCAACAGCACGGTCGAGATCCGCGACTGCAAGGTGCTGTTCCTGATCGGCGCCAACCCGACCGAGGCGCACCCGATCTTCGGCCTCGAGATGAAGCGCGCGCTGCGGGCCGGGGCGAAGCTGATCGTCTGCGACCCGCGCCGCACCTGGATGGCGAAGCACGCGGACCTCCACCTGCAGCACCGCCCGGGCACCGACAACCTGCTGCTCAACGCGATGATGCGCTGCATCCTCGACGAAGGGCTCGCCGACCTCGCCTTCGTCGAGGCGCGCTGCGAGGGTTTCGCCGAGTTCCGGCAGAACCTCGAGGGATTCTCGATCGAACGCGCCGCGGCCGAGTGCGGCGTCGACGCCGAGTTGCTGCGCGCTGCCGCGCGCCTCTACGCGAAAGGCCAGCCGAGCGCGATCTACTACACGCTCGGCATCACCGAGCACGCGTGCGGCACCGACAACGTCAAGAACGTCGCGAACCTCGCGATGCTGTGCGGCCAGATCGGCAAGTGGGCCAGCGGCGTGAACCCGCTGCGCGGCCAGAACAACGTGCAGGGCGCCTGCGACATGGGCGCGATGCCGCACAAGCTGCCGGGCTACCAGAACTGGAGCGACGCGGCGGTGCGCACGCGCTTCGAGCAGGCCTGGCAGAGCCCGCTGCCGCAGTCCGCGGGGCTGCGCATCCCGATGATGATCCGCGGCGCCGGGCAGGGCACGTTGAAGGCCCTCTACGTGATGGGCCAGGACCTCGTCGCGACCGAGCCGAACCAGAGCGACGTGGTCGAGGAGCTGCAGGCGCTCGAGTTCCTCGTCGTGCAGGAGATCTTCCTGACGGAGACCGCGAAGCTCGCGCACGTGGTGCTGCCGGGCGCGGCGTTCGCCGAGAAGGACGGCACGTTCGCGTGCTCCGAGCGCCGCTTGCAGCTCGTGCGCAAGGCGGTCGAACCGCCCGGCGAGGCCAAGGCCGACTGGGAGATCCTGCTGCTGGTCGCGGCGGCCCTCGGCAAGCCGATGGCCTACCGCAACCCGGCGCAGGTCTACGACGAGCTCGCGAGCCTGGCGCCGGTGTTCGGCGGCATCAGCCACCGCCGCATCGAGGCGCACCACGGCCTGCAGTGGCCGTGCCCCGACAGCCACCACCCGGGCACGCGCTTCCTGCACGAGGGCAGGTTCACGCGCGGCAAGGGCCGCTTCCATGCGATCGCGCACACACCGCCGCGCGAGGAGCCGACGCCGGAGTTCCCGCTGATCCTGTCCACCGGCCGCACGCTGTACAACTACAACTGCGGCAGCATGACGCGGAAGACGGCGGTGATCGACGCGAAGGACCCCGGCAACTTCGTCGAGATCCACAGAGATACTGCGAAGCACTACGGCATCGAGCCCGACGAGAAGGTGGCGGTGCGCACGGCGCGCGGCCGCGTCACCGGCCGCGCCGTGGTCGGCGAGCGCGTGCGGCCCGACACGATCTGGATGCCGTTCCACTTCGCCGAGGAGTCGGCGAACCTGGTGACCAACGACGTGTTCGACCCGGTGACCGCGACGGCGGAGTACAAGTGCTGCGCAGCGGTGCTCGAGAAGTTGCCGCAGGGTGGGTGACGGGCGGCGCGGGTGCGCAGACCTTGCGCACCCGCAGATCCGTGGATGCAGGATCTGCGCGGACCCCGCGATCGCCCGGGGCGCCGGCGCCGTGCGGCGGCTGGCACGGAGATTGTGAGCACGCCCGCGTACCAACCGACGACCCATGCCGAAGTACCTCACCGTAGTTGCGTTCCTCTCGAGCCTGCTGCTCGCCAACGCCCTCGACGCCCAGCAGCATCGTGTCCGCGCGGGCCAGACCCCTCCGACAAGCTGCGAACATCAGGGCCCGGCTGCCTGCTGCCGCACCACCTGCCAGCGCGCGCAGCCGCGGCGCGGCCCATCGGCCAGGACCGGGGCCGGGCAGCAGCGACGCGTGCGCGCCGCGACGCCGATGGCAGGCATCACCGTGCCGGCCGCCCTGCTGGACCAGCTGCAGGGCACGCTCGCGAGCGAGTACGAAGCGCGCGACTTCTATCGCGCCGCGGCGGGACGTTTCGGCGACCGCCGCTTCGCCAACCTCGCGCGCGCCGAGCAGCACCACGTCGACGCACTCACGCGGCTGCTCCGCGCCGCGGGCGCCGAGCCCGTGACCAGCGCGAAGCACGAACTGCAACTGCCCGATTCCCGCGCCGAGGCCGCCACCGCCGCCGAACGCATCGAGCGCGACGTGATCGCCGCCTACGAAGTGCTGCTCGCCGCCGACGTCGATGCCGCGACCCGGCAGGTGTTCGAGCGCATCCAGGCCGCGAACCAGCGCCACCTCGCTGCCGCGCGCTGATCCCGGCCTGCGAACTCCGCGGTAGCGCTGCCGCACCGGGCGTGCCGTAGAGTCTGCCCGCGATGCCCTGCCGTCCCCACCTGCTGCCGTTGCTCGCGACGCTCGGCGCGATCGCCGCCGCGGTCGGCTGGCAGTACGCGGACCTGCGGGGCCACCAGCAGCGTCACCTGCAGGCGCACCGCCGCTACGGCGAGGCCCTGCTCAACGCGGTCGACGGCATCGCCGCGCGCGAGTTCCGCGGCGGCACCTACTCCGTCGACGCGGTCGCGGCCGCGATGACGGACTCGCGCGAACGCTTCGGGCTGCAGTGGCTCGCGATCGAGACCGACACGGGCGAGCAGGTGACCAGCGCCGGCACGAAGCCCGCGCCGGTGCCGCCGGATTCGCGCTTCGAGAAGCGCTTCGTGCCGATGCGCCCGCTCGGCCGCGGACCTCGTTGGCCGCCCGCCGAACAGCGAACGCTGCCCGACCGGCCCCTGTACCTCTGCATCGTGCTCGACGACGGCGACCTGGCGGCGCGCCTGCAGGGCGACCTGCGCCGCATGGTCGTCACCAGCCTCGCGCTCGGCCTCGCGATCGTGCTGGTCGCCGGTCTCGTCTGGCTGCGCACGCACGGCCTCGCGCTGCGCGCCGAACTCGCCGCCCAGCGCGCGCGCCTCGACGGGCTCGAGACGATGCGCCGGCTCGGCGCCGGCCTCGTGCACGAGACGAAGAACCCGCTCGGCGTGGTGCGCGGCTTCGCCGAACGGCTGCTGCGCAGCCCGCTCGACGCCGCGCAGCTGCAGCAGACTGCGCAGGCGATCGTCGAGGAGACGGATCGCACGGTGGCGCGGCTCGACGAGTTCCTGCTGCTGAGCCGGCCCGCGGCGCTGCGCCGGACCGAAGTGCCCGTGCGCGCTCTGTTCGAGGAGCTCGCCACCCTGTTGCGTCCCGACTTCGAGAACGTGGGCGCACGGCTCGTGCTGTGCGCCGGCGACGAGGTGATCCAGGCCGACCGCGACCAGATCCGGCGCCTGTTCCTGAACCTGCTGCTGAACGCCGTGCAGGCCGTCGAGCGCGGCGGCACGGTCGAACTCGCGTGCGAGGCCCGCGGCCGCGGCCTCGCGCTGACCGTGGCCGACGACGGCTGCGGCGTGCCCGAAGCCCTGCGCACGACCCTGTTCGAGCCCTACGTCAGCGGCCGGCCGGGCGGCACCGGCCTCGGCCTCGCGATCGCGCGGCGCATCGCCAGCGACCACGGGTTCCTGCTGACCTGTGCGCCGCGGCAGGGCCGCGGCACCTGCATGACCCTCGAGGTGCCCGGATGACCGACCCGCGCCCGCACGTGCTGGTCGTCGACGACGACCGCGCGCACCGCGAGATGCTGCGCACCGTGCTCGCCGAGCTCGGCGCCGAGGTCGACTGCGCCGAGGACGGCGAACAGGCGCTCGCGCTGCTGGCCCGCACCGCACCCGCGCTCGTGCTGCTGGACATGCGCATGCCGAAGCTCGACGGCCTCGGCACCCTGCGCGGCATGCAGCAGCGCGGCCTGCTCGCCCCGACGATCGTGCTGACCGCGCACGCCGACCTCGACGAGGCCGTGCAGGCGATGAAGCTCGGCGCCGCCGACTACCTGCGCAAACCGATCGACATCGAGAACCTGCAGGCGCTGCTGCAGCAGCACCTCGGCACCGGCCGCCGCGAGGCCGCCGAAGGGCCGCCGCTGCCGCCCGACGTGGTGGTCGCCTCGCCGCTGATGCAGGAGGTCTGCCGCGACCTCGCGCGCATCGCCGCGAGCGATGCGGCCGTGCTGCTGGCCGGCGAGACCGGCACCGGCAAGGAGGTGTTCGCGAACCTGCTGCACCGCTGGAGCGCGCGCGCAGCGGGCCCGCTCGTCTCGGTCAACGTCGCCGCGCTGCCCGAAGGTCTCGTCGAGAGCGAACTGTTCGGCCACGAGAAGGGCGCGTTCACCGGCGCCGCGGCGGCGCGCATCGGCCAGCTGCAGGCCGCGAGCGGCGGCACGCTGTTCCTCGACGAGGTCGGCGAGATGCCGCTCCTGATGCAGCCGAAGCTGCTGCGCGCGCTGCAGAGCCGGACCGTGACGCCGCTCGGCAGCCGGACCGAGCGCGAGGTCGACTTCCGCCTGGTCACGGCGACCAACCGCGACCTCGAGGCCGAGGTGCAGGCCGGCCGGTTCCGGCAGGACCTCTACTACCGCATCGCCGTGATCACCGTGGAGATCCCGCCGCTGCGCGAACGCCCGGAGGACGTGCTGCCGCTGGCGCAGCGCTGCCTGCAGCAGCACGGCCACAAGCGCCTGAGCCCGGCCGCGGCGGCGCGGCTCGTGGCCTACGGATGGCCCGGCAACGTGCGCGAACTCGAGAACACGATGCTGCGCGCGGCGATCCTGGCGCCCGGCGACGTGGTGCTGCCCGAGAACCTGCCGCCGAACCTGCTCGCCGGCCCTCTGCGCGGCCCCACCGACGCGCGTTCGCTCGCCGAGATCGAACGGCAGGCGATCCTCGCCGAACTCGAGCGCACCGGCGGCAACCGCAGCGAGGCGGCGCGGCGGCTCGGCATCAGCCGCCGCAAGCTGCTCTACCGGCTCAAGGACTACCGGGTGGACGGCGCGCCGTAGGGCCGCTGCGCAAGACCTGCGCACCGGCAGGCCGCCTTGCGCAGTCGCGCGCGGCATCCGCCCCCGGTGCGATCGGCCGGGGCCCCGCGGCACGCGGATTGCCCTGCCCGCGCACCCTCACCACCGAGGCCAGCCAAGGAAACCCATGAACCTCCACCCGAAGTTCGCGATCGCGGGCCTGTTCACCGCGCTGCTCGCGGGCAGCGCCCCGGCCCAAGGCAACAACCAACTGCTGACGACCTACCTGCAGTCGCTGCCGCTGCAGGCCGTCGACGCCGGCGAACGGCTTCTGCTCGAGCACATGCGCGAGGAGGAGAAACTCGCTCGCGACGTCTACCGCGTGCTCTACCAGCACTGGAACCTGCCGGTGTTGGGCAACATCGCCAGCTCCGAGCAATCGCACATGGACCTGGTCGCGTTCGCGCTGCAGCGCTACCAGATCCCGGACCCGGTGGTCTCGAACCAGGTCGGCGCCTTCACGAATCCGTTGTTCACGTCGCTGTTCCAGCTCGCGACGAGCGTGGGCCAGCTGTCGCCGGTGCACGCGATGATGGTCGGCGCGATCATCGAGGATCTCGACCTCGACGACCTCGACTACGCGCTCGTGCACACCGACAACCGCGACATCGACACGATCTGGCAGAACCTCGCGCGCGGCTCGCGCAACCACATGCGCTCGTTCTACGGCCAACTCGAAGGCTACGGCGTGATCTACACGGGCCTGGTCCTGACGCCGGCGCAGATCCAGGCGATCGTCACGACGCCGCACGAGGCCGGCCCGGTCGACGAGAACGGCGTGCCGCTGTAGCGCGGGCCGCGGTGCCTGTTCCCGTCCGCCTTGCTCCGCACCTCTGCATGGACAACGCCCAGACCTTCTCGATCCTGGCCCTCGCTGTCGTCGCCGGCGTCGGCGCGTTCTGCCTGTCCTACGCGATCGCCGTCTGGCGGTCGCGCAACCGGGCGACGCAGGCGCCGGCGCGCTCCGGCCGCCTGCTCGGCACGATCGCGTGGACCCTGGTCGTCGCCGGCGGTGGCCTGCTGGCCGCGGTCGCGATCCGGCGCGAGGTCGACGGCCGGCAAGGCGTGCTGCGCACCGACTCGCTGTTGACCGTGCGCGCCCAGGAAGGGCTCGAACCGATCGAGCTCGTCGCCGCGGACGAGGTGGCCGAGGGCGCCGTGGCGGCCCGCTTCGTGTCGCCCGAGCGGCGGTCCCGCCTCCGCGTGTTGACCCTCGATCAGGAGCGCTGGCGGCGCGAGCAGGAGGTCGTGCGCGCCGAACCGCCAGCACTGGACCCCGAGCTCGTGCGCAATCACCAGCGCGCCGCGCTCGACATGCAGATCCTGCGCGGCTCGCTCGACCAGATCCTGCCGGCGAAGGAGGCCGTGCGGCGCGAGGCGCTGCACGCCCGCCTCGGCCGCGAGCAGCGCCTGCGGGAGCTGGACAGCGAACTGGCCGCCGAGCAACGGCGGCGCAAACAGGCTGCGGCGCGCCTCGCCTACCTCGAGAAGCTGGCCGGGCAGATCGAACGGCTGTCGCAGTCCGCGATGGCCTCGGAGAAGGACCAGGCCGCGACCGAAGCGGACCGCAAGGTGGCCGCCGAGGAGGTGGACAAGGCGGACGAGCGGATCGTGTTCCTCGGTCGCGAACGGCAGCAGGTCGAGGACGCCCTGCGGCGCTTCGACGAACTGGCGCAGGCGCAGGCCGAGCTGTTCGCGCGCGAGGAGGAGCAGATCCGGGCCCGCTACGCCCCAGGCGGCCGAGCAGGAACGCGACCACAGCAGCGCGCTGGCCGCCGATCGCGCGCGGGCCGAGCGGCTGCAGCGCGAGCGCATGGCCCAGCTCGACCTGCAGGTCAGGGCCTGCGAGGCCGAGGCCGAGGGCATCGAGGAGATCCTCACCGTCCGCGCGCCGTTCGCCGGCCGCGTCGTGTTCCGCGAGCCTTCGCCGCGCACGGCCTATCGCCCGGCACCGCTGCTCGTGGTGGCGCGCGACGAGGGGTTCCGCGCCCTCTTGCCGCTGCCGCGCGAGGAGGCGGCGCTGCTCGCCGAGGCCGAGCGCATCGAGCTCGCGCTGCGCGCACCGTCCCCGGACTGGCGCTTCCCGGCGCGGTTCCTGCGCGCGCGGCCGCTCGCCGGAGTGGACGACAGGGTCGAGGTGGAACTGCTCTGCTCGCCGCCGGACGAGTGCATCCGGGCGCTGGCCCGCGACGAGTCGGTCGCGGTGGAACTGGCCTGGCGCGCGCCGCTGCACCGCCTCCCCCTGGGTCAGGTGGGTGGTCTGTTCTGCCTGCTCGGTCTCTTGCTGGCCCTGTTCCGGCTCTTCGTCGGCGGCGGCTCGCGCGCGGCCGCGGCGGGCGCGGCACCCGCTGCCCTGGCCTGGTCCGAGATGGAGGGCGTGATCGAACTGCAGGGCATGCGGCTGCTCGAAGGGCTGCGCCGGGCCGCGGTCGACGACCCGCAGCTCACGGCCCTCGAGTGGGCGATGGACCGCCACCACGAACGCGCGGTGGCGGTGCTGCGCCGGGTGCTCGGCAAGGCCGACGACCTGCACGGGCTCGTCACGACGACGCTCGCTGCCCTGGCGGCGAGCCAGCCGCCGGACGGGGGCAACGGCCACCCGGTGGGACATCTGGCCGAGCGGCTCACGCGGCTCGTGCGGGTGCTCTTCCCGGCGACCGTGACCGAGCTGCGGCTCCGTCCCGATCCGCGCGTGGTGGAACGGCCACACCGCGCACGCCAA
>Ga0194119_10012168_pt1 | contig 10952 bp, 10 predicted proteins | sample TA2MahC100mmetaG_FD_148620 | JGI IMG/M metagenome (GOLD analysis project Ga0194119, IMG submission 148620) | Freshwater microbial communities from Lake Tanganyika, Tanzania - TA2015018 Mahale Deep Cast 100m | ecosystem: Environmental > Aquatic > Freshwater > Lake | place: Tanzania: Lake... | reverse complement strand
TCGCACTGCCTCCGCGCTGCGAAGAATCGGTCCAGAAATCGGGTTCACCACCTGGGAGAAGGCACGATAAAGCGGGAAGGCACTGCAATCGGCAAGGCGGAATTGCCGCAGCAGGGAAGGATGGTCCATGGACCGCAGACTCGGGGAACGCTTCGCCATTCGCGATCAGGGTTCCGCACCACCCCAAACCGCCGTCAAAGCGTGCGCGAGGGGCGGGAGAGATGCCAGGGGAACACGCCGCGCCGGCATGCCGCGCGCTGTTGTGATGCTGGCGGCTGTGCTTCGCGGAGACTTTTTGTCCTATCGGTCCGCGCATCGGGATCCGCGCGTCGCCGCCACTGCCTTTCTACCCTGCTGTACCCCGGGTTGGAATTGGGGATTAGCCGCGCAGAGCGTGGCCTTCCCATAACCGCCCTCAACAGGAACACATGGAGATTCATCCTCTGATGACTGATATCATCGAGACTACCGAAACCGAAGAAACCCCGCGCGCCCAGGCAATGGCCATGGCCGCGGCGAAGAAGAAGGCGCCTGCGAAGCGAAAGCCTGCTGCGAAAAAGGCTGCTGCGAAGAAGCCTGCCGCGAAGAAGGCTGCTGCCAAGAAGAAGCCGGCTGCGAAGAAGGCTGCTGCCAAGAAGAAGCCGGCTGCGAAGAAGGCTGCTGCCAAGAAGAAGCCGGCTGCGAAGAAGGCCGTTGCCAAGAAGAAGCCTGCTGCGAAGAAGGCTGCTGCGAAGAAGCCGGCTGCGAAGAAGGCCGTTGCCAAGAAGAAGCCTGCTGCGAAGAAGCCTGCTGCGAAGAAGGTTGCTGCCAAGAAGCCTGCCGCGAAGAAGGCTGCTCCGCGTCGTCGCAAGGCCGCTCCTGCTCCGGCAGCTTCCGCAACCCCGGCGAGCTAATCAGCTACCGGATCCCGGCACTGGGGCGTCGCATGCCAAGCATGCGGCGCCCTAGGTGTTTTTGGTGCTTGAATGATGCCTTTCGAAACGCGGCTGCTGTCTGCGCCTGACCATCGCCTGCTTTTGCCGCTGCTTGCTGCCTATGGCGCGGAAATGGGACCGCATCTTGCCGGCACCACACCTGCCGCGCCTCAAGCCATGCTCAACCTGATCGTGAATGACCCGCGCGCGGAAATGCTGGTGGTCTTCCGTAATGACGAAGCGCTTGGCTTTGCCCATTTCTTTGACCTGCCAGAAATTGTCTTTGCCCGGCGCTGTGTTGCGCTGGACGATCTTTTCGTGGCGCCCAATGCACGCCGCCAGGGTGTGGCGCAGCATCTGATTGAAGCGCTGGCCAGGCTTGGTCATGAACGCGGCTGGTCGCATCTGCGCTGGATCGTACCCGAGACCGATCAGGCCGCCGTCGCATTATATGAACGCATCGCAGCGCGTGCGCCTTGGCGTTCCTATGTGCTGCGCCTTGATCCGACCGTATCGCTTTAAGCGGCGACCCGCCCCGGCATGCGGTGGCGAAAGGCCAGCGCTTCAGCGATATGCGCGCGCCGGATCATGCCACTACCCGCGAGATCAGCGATGGTCCGCGCGACACGCAGGCTGCGTACTTGCCCGCGCGATGATAGGCCAAGCCGCGTTGCCGCCACTTCAAGCAAATGCGCGGCCTCAGCCTCAATTCCCTGCTGTAATTGGGCGAGGCTTGCTTCGGCGTTATTCGGCGGTCCATCCACGCCATAACGCGCGCGCTGCGCCGCACGGGCTGCCTTCACGCGCGCCGCGACCGCTGTGCTTGCCTCACCTGCCGGGGCGCGGGCCAATTCAGCGGGGGCAATCGGCATGACTTCAATGGTGATATCCATGCGATCCAGCAGCGGGCCGGAAAGCCGCATCTGGTAATCCTCACCACAGCGCGGCGCGCGGCCACATTCGCGACCCGGCTGACCCAAATACCCGCAACGGCAGGGATTTATCGCCGCGATGCATTGAAACCGCGCGGGATAGGTCACATGCGAATGCACGCGGCTGATGGTGGTGCGCCCGGTTTCCATCGGCTGTCGCAAGGCTTCCAGCGCCTGACGCGGAAATTCCGGCCATTCATCCAGGAACAAAACGCCACGATGCGCGAGGCTGATTTCGCCTGGCTTGGCGCGCGATCCACCGCCAACCAGCGCAGGCATGGAAGCGGAATGATGCGGTTCCCGGAATGCCGGGCGCGTCACCAGCCGCCCGCCTTGCAGCAGGCCCGCGATGGAATGCACCAGGCTCACTTCCAACGCCTCAGCCGGTGAAAGATCAGGCAGCAGCGCAGGCAGGCGCGCGGCGAGCATGGATTTGCCGCCGCCAGGTGGGCCGATCATGAGCAGATTGTGCCCGCCGGCCGCCGCGATTTCCAAGGCGCGCTTGGCGGTTTCCTGCCCCTTCACATCGGAAAGACAGGGTCCAGTAGGTGGTGCTGCATCCAGCTTCGGCGCTTCCGGTGCGCGCAAGACCTGCACGCCCTTGAAGTGATTGAGCAGTGCGGGAAGATCGGGTGCCGCGAGCACTTCAATCTGTCCTGCCCAGGCGGCCTCGCCACCCTGCGCGGCAGGGCAGATCAGCCCCAATTCGCGCGCCGAGGCGCCAAGGGCTGCGGGCAGCACGCCCGCGACAGGCATGATGGCGCCATCAAGGGATAATTCGCCGAGCGCCGCAAAGCCCGCCAATTCATCACGCGGCAGCACATCCATCGCCGCCAGTACCGCGAGCGCAATCGGCAGGTCGAAATGGCTGCCTTCCTTGGCGATATCAGCCGGTGCCAAGTTCACCAGCACGCGTTTGGGCGGCATGGAAAGGCCAAGGCCAAGCAAGGCCGCGCGCACCCTTTCCCGGCTTTCCGCAACCGCCTTATCGGGCAGGCCCACCACCAGAAAGGCCGGCAGGCCCGGGGCGATTTGCACCTGTACTTCCACCGCCTGGGCGTCGATCCCAGCGAAGGCGAAGGTGGCGATGCGGGCAATGGACATGCCGCATCAATGGCGCATCTCGCACTGAAAAACAATCATAAGTTATGTTTCGGCCATCCCCTGCACCCGCCGCATCAGCCGCCGGAAATTGCCGGACCAGAGCAAATCAATCTCCCGCGCGCCATAGCCGCGGCGGTGCAATTCCGCTGTTAGGTTCATGGTCTCGCCTGCATTGGCCCAGCCGGGAATGCCGCCGCCGCCATCGAAATCAGATGACAGGCCAACATGATCCAACCCAATGCGGCGCACCGCGTAATCCACATGATCCACCATATCCGCAACCGTCGCGCGAGATTTGCCATCCGCGCCCGGCGGGCGAAGAAAGGCATCAAGTGCCGTGATCTGCACCAGACCGCCCTTTGCCCGCAGCATATCCAACTGCTCATTATCCAGATTGCGCGGATGATCGCATAGCGCGCGGCAGCAGGAATGCGTCGCCACAATCGGCGCGCGGGAAAGCGCGGCGGCCTGCATCATGGAGGTTTTCGCAGCATGCGAGACATCAATGATCAGGCCGATGCGATTCATCTCTGCAATCGCTTGCCGACCGAGATCGGAAAGCCCGCCATGTTGCGCCGTACCATCGCCAAGTGCCGGCTTGGGCCGCGCGGCATCGGCCAGATCATTATGCCCATCATGCGTCAGCGTCAGATAAATCGCGCCCAGATCACGCCAGAGTTTCAGCCGCGCCAAATCGCGCCCCATGGCATTGCCGTTTTCAACCGCGCTCAGCACCGCAAGCGCGCCCGCCTGATGCGCTGCTTCAAATTCATCGGCGGTGGCGCAAAACCGGCGCGCCACACCATCGGCGCGTGTGCGGATGTGGCGGAGCATGGCTTCCGCCCGATCAGCGGCGGCCTGATGGCCGGCAGCGTCGCGCGGGCCTTGCGGCGTATAGGCAATGAAGACAACGGCCTTCAGTCCACCGCGCTGCATTTTCGGGAAATCAACGCAGCGGTCGGTTTCCGTCGTCGCATCGGGCGGGTCGGGCCATTTGATATCCACATGGGTATCAAGGGTCAGGGTGGCCGCGTGGATGGCTTCACTCATGCTGCATCTCCCCAGGCTTGCAGGAAGCCCGCCAATAAATCGCCGATGACATCTACGTTGTAGCCGCCTTCATGCGTGATGGCGGTGGGCAGCTTAAGGCCACCAATCATCGTGCCGGCGCGGGCGAAACCATCCGCTGTCACTTTCAGCGCGGCGAGAGGTTCATGTTCGGAGGCATCAAAGCCGAGCGGCAGCACCAGCGCCTCGGTCTTATGGTCGCGGATGGCGGCCATGGCGTAGCGAATGGCATCCAACCAGCCCTCATCGCCCGTGCCGAAGGCAAGCGGCATATTCATATTGCGCCCATCGCCCGCGCCCGCGCCGCGTTCGCGCGTGCGGCCGACGAACCAGGGGTAATAGCGATCAGGATCGGCATGGATGGAAATGGTCAGCACATCGCCGCGTTCCCAGAAGATGCCCTGCGTGCCATTGCCGTGATGGCTATCAATATCCAGCACCGCGACGCGCTTGGCCCCCGCATCCACCAAAGCCTGCGCGGCGAGGGCGGCGTTGTTCACATAGCAATGCCCGCCCGCGCGCGCGGCATAGGCGTGATGGCCAGGCGGGCGACAAAGCGCATAAGCGCTGCGCCCGGCAGCGGCTTCTCGTGCCGCAGCCAAGGCGCAAGCCGCGGCACCTTGAATGGCTTGCCAGGTGCTGGGGCCAATCGGGCAAGCGGTATCGGCCATACACCAACCGGCGCGGGCGATAACACCATCACCACAAGCGGCACCTTGCGCCAGCATTTCCGGTGAGGGGTGCATATTCGCCACCACCTCCGGCCCCGGATCGGCAAGAAGCGACCAATCCCTGGCCGCGTCAGCAAGAAAGGCGAGATAATCCGCGCTATGCACCGCTTGCAGCGCGGCAACGGGCACAGCTTCCGGCGTGGTTGGCGCAAGCCCGATGCGATGCAGCGCTGCTTCCAACGCCGCCGCGCGGGCGGGAATTTCAAAATTGGCGCGGACGCGACCGCGTTGCAGGAAAAACGCCGGGTGATGCCCGGCTTGATCCGGATGGGCGAAGGTTTTCATGGGGCAAGGCTAACCAGTTTTGCCGCTGCTGCGAAGGCACCGCGCTTGCTGCCCTTGGTTTGGATGGGTAGCGTCTGGCCCCATGCATGGAAGGATCGAGCCTTGACGCAACCCCTGGACCCCGGTGCGCGGCGCGCCATTCTGCAAGCGGTGGATGAGCTGCAGGCCGAGAGCATCGCCATGCTCACGCGCCTGGTGCGCTGCCCATCCACGCTTGGCAATGAAGCCTCGGCCTTGAATGAAATGGCGCGGATTTATGAGGGGCTGGGCCTGACGCCGCAGCGCATTCCAACCGTGCCGGCGGTGCTGGAAAACCATCCCGGTTTTTCGCCACCGCTCATTTCGTATGAGGGGCGCGATAATGTCGTCGCGGTCTTCACCCCGCGCGAAGCCAAGGGGCGCAGCCTGACCCTGCAAGGCCATGTGGATGTGGTGCCAGAGGGTGCCGCCGATATGTGGGAAACGCCGCCCTATGAACCCGCCATTCGGGGTGGCCGCATGTATGGCCGTGGCGCGGGCGATATGAAGGCTGGCATTATTTCTTACGTCACAGCCTTTCGCGCCCTGCGCCGCGCTGGCTTGCAACCGGCAGCCCAGGTGCAGATGCAATCCGTGATCGAGGAAGAATGCACCGGCAATGGCGCGCTGGCGGCGATGCTCGCGCTGCCAAAGACCGATGCGGTGATCATCCCGGAACCAGGGCCTGGCCTGCCTGCCATGTATAGTGCGGAGGTTGGCGTAGTTTGGGCCTGGGTCACGGTTTCCGGCCGCCCTGCCCATGTGCGTGACATGCAAGCCGGGCTGAACGCCATTGAAGCCGCCAGCACCATCGCGGGTTATTTCAAGCGGTATGAGGCGGAGATGAACCGCGCCGAGAACATCCATGCCTCCTTCCATGGTGTGAACCATCCGGTGAATGTGAATCTTGGCACGATTGAAGGCGGCGAATGGAATTCTTCCGTGCCGACGCGCGCGCGCATTGGCCTTCGCGTGGGGGTCATGATGGGTAATACTGCGCGGGCCGTGAAGGCCGATATCGAAAAGCTGGTGGCGGAAGCCGGCGCCGATGAAAAGCTGCGCGGCGCCAAGATCAAGCTGGAATTCAAGGGTTTCATGGCGGACCCCTGTGTGTTTGATATGCAGGCGCCCATCGTGCGCATGGCGAAGCGGCATTTCAACGATGTCTCGGGCTCGGATTTACGGAATTATCCGGCGGCGGGGCTGACCGATGGGCGGCATTTCGTGCTGCATCAATCAACGCCAGTCGCGTGTTTTGGGCCCGATGCGCAGGATATTCACGGCATTGATGAAAGCGTCGGCCTGGCTTCCATGCATGACATTACCCGCACCATTGCGCTGACCATGGCCGAATGGTGCGGGGTGGAGAAAGCATCATGACCACGAACCTGCCCCTTTCCGGCGCCCGGCTTTGGGATAGCCTGATGGAACTCGCCAAGATTGGTGGCACGCCGAAAGGCGGATGCAATCGGCAGACGCTGACGGACCTTGATTCCGAAGGCCGCCATTTGCTGCGCCGTTGGGGGGAGGCAATTGGCTGCACGCTCAGCGTTGATCGCCTCGGCAATATGGTGCTGCGCCGCGAAGGGCGTGATCCCACGCGCAAGCCCGTCGCGATGGGCAGCCATTTGGATACGCAACCAACGGGGGGCAAGTTTGACGGCCCGCTTGGCGTGTTGGCCGGGCTTGAAGTGCTGCGTGCTTTGCATGAAGCAGGGATTGAAACCGAAGCACCCTTGGTGCTGATCAATTGGACCAATGAGGAAGGCGCCCGCTTCTCGCCCCCCATGATGGGCAGCGGCGCGGCCATGGGGATTTTCGCTGAGGCTGATGTGCTCGCCCTGCGTGATACTGAAGGTAAGGCGTTTGGCGAGGAACTGACGCGCATCGGCTGGCGTGGCGATGCGGATCCGGCGGCGCTGACCGATCTTGCCGCCTATTTCGAATTGCATATCGAACAGGGCGCGCTGCTGGAAAATGCCGGCAAGGATATTGGCGTGGTGACGCATGCCCTGGCGCAGGCCTGGTATGAAGTCACGATCGAAGGTGTTGAAGCCCATGGCGGTTCCCCCATGGCCGGGCGGCGCGATGCCATGATGGCCGCCGCCCCACTGATGGCCGCGATTGAGGACATCGCTTTGCGCGCCGTCAGCCCCTCTGGTGAACCAGGCCGCGCCACAGTGGGGCGGCTCACTGTCTATCCCGATAGCCGCAATATCGCGCCGTCGCGCATCTGGTTCAGCATTGATACGCGCCATGGCGACCCAGCATTGCTCGCGCGCATGGGAACGGAAATCCGCGCCAAGGCGGTGGAATTGGCGGCGGCGCGAGGGGTGACCATCACCATCACCGATTTCTGGCAATCGCCTTTGACGCCGTTCGACAATGCCTTGGTCGGGCGCGTGCGTGATGCAGCGCAGCGCCTGGGCCTGCCGCATATGGATATGCCAACCGGCATCGGGCATGACGCGGTTTATGTCGCGCGGCGCGTGCCGGCGGCGATGATTTTCTGCCCCTGCCATGGCGGCATCAGCCATAATGAAGCGGAAAGCATCACGCCTGCCTGGGCCGAAGCGGGCTTGCGTGTGCTGGCTGATGCGGTGCTCGCCACCGCTGGTATTGCGAAGGAGAAATAATATGACCCGCATCGCCATTGGCGGCTTTTTGCATGAAAGCCATTCCTTCGCGCCGCTGCCGACTGGCTGGCAGGAGTTTGTCAAACCAGGTGGCTTTCCGCCGCTGCAACGCCCGGCTGGGCTGATTGAAGCCATGCGCCCGACCAGCGCGCCGATTGCGGGTGCGATCATGGTGGCGGAAGAAGCCGGCGTGGAACTCGCCCCCTTGGTCTGGTGCTTCGCCAACCCCGCCGGGCCTGTGACAGCCGAAGCATTTGAACGCATCGCCAGCCTATTGGTGGCAAGCCTATCGGACGCGCTGGAAGCCGGCCCGATTGATGGCGTTTATCTTGATTTGCATGGCGCCATGGTGGCGGTGGGTTTTGACGATGCCGAAGCCGAAGTGCTGCGCCGCGTGCGCGCCGTGGTGGGGCCTGATTTGCCCATCGCCGTCAGCCTTGATCCCCATGCGAATAAAACCGCGGAGATGGTCGCGCTTTCCGATGTGCTGGTGCCATTCCGTACCTATCCGCATGTGGATATGAAGCCCGCCGGTGCGCAGGCAACGCGCCTATTGCTGCGGATGATCAAGGAAGGCCGAAAACCGGCAAAGCTGTTTCGCGATTTGGATTTCTGGACGCCCTTGCCAGGCCAATGCACCATGGTGGCGCCCATGGCCGATGTCATGACGGAACGCGCGCGCCTGGGTGCAGCGCCAGGCATTTGGGAATTGGGGTTCTGCTTCGGCTTTCCCTATGCGGATTTCCCCGGCTGCGGCATGGCCATTGCGGCTTACGCCGATACGCACGATCAAGCCGGCGCGGCGGCGGAAGCGCTCGCTGCTTTCATCGCCAGCAAGGAACCGGAATTCGCGCTGGGTGTCGCAACCGCGGCTGAGGGTGTAGCACGTGCCATGGCGCGCGGCGGCAAGGGGCCGGTGGTGCTGGCCGATACACAAGATAATCCCGGCGGCGGCGGCCATGGCGATACCACCGGTTTGCTCGCGGAATTGATCCGGCAAAACGCGCAAGGTGCCGTGCTGGCGCCGATGAATGATGCCGAAGCTGCTGCTGCTTGCCACGCGGCGGGGGAGGGTGCGCGCCTTACGCTTGATCTCGGCGGCAAAAGCGATGGCGTGCCGTTGCGCGTGGATGCGGTGGTCGAGAAACTCTCCGATGGGCGCTTCACACTGAGCGGGCCGATGGGCAAGGGCAATCCCGCCGATCTTGGGCCTTCTGCACTGATCCGTGTGGCGCCTGGCGTGCGCGTGGTGGTGGTCAGCCGCAAGATGCAGGGCCATGATCAGGAATTGTTCCGGCAGGTTGGTGTTGAACCGGCGGAACAGACGATTGTCGCCGTGAAATCCAGCGTGCATTTCCGCGCGCATTTCCAGCCGATAGCGTCTGAGGTGATTGTGGTGACCGCGCCCGGTCCGGTGGTAGCGGACCCGGCGATTTTGCCCTTCACCAATCTGCGGCCAGGGCTGCGGCTACGCCCAGGCGATAATCGCGCCTGGGGGTAATTAGCGGCTTTCGAGCAAGCCGTACACCGCATCCGGAAGGGGCAGGGGGGCCACCGCACCATAACCGGTGGTGGAAAGCGCGGCTGCCGCATTGGCGTAGCGCGCGGCATCCAGCGGCGCATCGCCTGCCAGCAAACGCGCGAGGAAATTGCCGGCGAAGCAATCCCCCGCGCCGGTTGCATCCACCGCCGCCACCTTGTGCGCGGGCAGCCGATGCCGTGCTTCGCGCGTGGCGAGAATGGCGCCCTCAGCCCCGCATTTCAGCACCACCAGGGGGGTGAGGCGCAGATAGAAATCGCAGATGGCATAGGGGTTTTTCAGCCCCGTCAGCGCGGTTGCGTCTTCCAAAGAAGGCAGCGCGATATCGGCCATGGCAATCGCGGCATGGATCACGGCGGCAGCGCGCGAAGCAGGCCAAAGCCTAAGGCGCAGATTGGTATCATAGGAAATCCGCACACCAGCAGCGCGGGCGATTTCCATGGCGCGGAAGGCAGCATCGCAGGCGCTGGTCGAAATCGCCTGGCTGATGCCCGACAGATGCAGGTATTTTGCGCGGCGAATGGCCGCTTTCGGCACATCTTCAGGCCGGTAAAGCGAAGCCGCGCTGCCACTGCGATAAAAACTGAAATGATGGCCGCGCGCATCATGCGTCACGAAGTAAATCCCTGTCGGCGCAGCAGGATTGCGGATGACATGCGCGGTATCCACCCCTTCTAGCGCCCAAAGCTGCATGAAGCTCTCGCCCGGCCCATCCTGGCCAAGAGCGGTCAGCATCCCAACCGAGGCCCCGGCGCGGGCGGCTGCGATCGCGGCGTTGGAGGTATCGCCACCATGGCCTTCCAAGTAATAACGCCGCTCATCCGCGCCCGGTTTCTGGGCGTTGAATTCCAGCATGGGTTCACCAAGACAAAGAATATCAGCCATGCCCCATGCTTGACCGATGGAAGGGAGGATTTCAAGCAGAGCGCAAGACGGACTATACAACCCCCATGATCCGCCTGACTGAATTGCGCCTACCGCTGAACCATCCGGAAGACGCCTTGCGCGCCGCCGTGCTGGCGCGGCTTGGTATTGCCGATGCGGCGCTGAAGGCGATGCAGGTGTTCCGCCGCGGTTATGATGCGCGCAAGCCGCAGGCGATCATGCTGGTCTATACGTTGGATGTCGAAGTCGCGGATGAAGCCGCTTTGCTCGCGCGCCACGCAGGGGATCAACGGATCGGCCCGGCGCCGGATACGGAATATCGCTTTGTCGCCCGCGCGCCCGGAGGCACTCGCCGTCCGGTTGTTGTGGGCACCGGGCCTTGCGGCTTCATGGCGGCGCTGTTGCTGGCGCAGATGGGTTTCCGCCCGCTGATTCTGGAACGCGGCAAGGTGGTACGCGAACGCACCAAGGATACCTGGGGGCTTTGGCGCCGTGGCACGCTGAACCCCGAAAGCAATGTGCAATATGGCGAGGGCGGAGCCGGTACGTTTTCGGACGGCAAGCTCTATAGCCAGATCCGCGACCCACGCCATTACGGGCGCAAGGTGCTGGCGGAATTCGTGAAGGCCGGTGCGCCTGAGGAGATTCTTTATGTCTCCAAGCCGCATATTGGCACCTTCCGCTTGGTGTCTATGGTTGAGCATATCCGCGCCGAGATCGAAGCCTTGGGCGGTGAATATCGCTTCGGCGCGCGGGTGGATGATTTGATCATTGAAACCGCAGCCGATGGCACGCGCCGCCTGCGTGGCCTGGTGCTGGCGGATGGTGAGGTAATTGAA
>Ga0194119_10012167_pt1 | contig 10952 bp, 15 predicted proteins | sample TA2MahC100mmetaG_FD_148620 | JGI IMG/M metagenome (GOLD analysis project Ga0194119, IMG submission 148620) | Freshwater microbial communities from Lake Tanganyika, Tanzania - TA2015018 Mahale Deep Cast 100m | ecosystem: Environmental > Aquatic > Freshwater > Lake | place: Tanzania: Lake... | reverse complement strand
AAGAAGACAATTGCAGTTATCAGGAGTGAAATGATCAGATTTTTTTTAAGTTTTTCAATCAATCCACAAAATTTCCATTAGAGATTTGTAAAGTTTAGCAAGTGGCAAACCCATAACATTATAGTAACAACCTTTGATCTCTTTGATAAAAACTGCACCAAAATCATCTTGAATTCCGTATGCTCCGGCTTTATCCATAGGGCTGCCAGAATCGATATAATCTTTTATTTCTTTGTCAGTTAATTTATTAAAAGAAACAAATGTTTTTTCATAGTTAATAATTATCTTAAGATTTGATAAATTTGCAACGACATATCCAGTATAAACAACATGCTTTTTATTGCTAAGCATCCTCAGAATTCGAAATGCGTCTTTTTTATTCTTCGGCTTTCCGATTATTTTTTTGTTCAATACAACTATTGTATCGGCAGTAATTAATATTCCTTTATTGACCCTTAACAATGCATGTTCAAATTTATGTAACGCAATCCTTTTTACAGTTTGTATTGGATGTTCTCCATCAAAGATCTCTTCATTTAAATCAATTGAAATGGATTTGAACTTAATACCAAGCTGCTTAAGTAGTTTTTTTCTTCTAGGTGATTTTGAAGCTAAATATATTGGAAGATTAGTATCAATCATTAGTAAACTTATTTAATTAGTAAGGTTGGAATTAGTCGAGATGCAAAAACTATTGCTCACCTGAATAATGCTTTTATGCTTCCCCAAGTTCTTTTAACACTAGAAACATTGTGCGGTACAGCAACTTCCCATGAATATGAAATTGTTCCATCAGTATCAACAATCTTTAAGCGATATATGTATAACACATCACTGCTCTTAAATGCACTTTGATCTACATACTGATAATTTTTATCTGAGCGAGGATCGAGAGTACCGACTTCGATAAAACCACCATTAATCGTTTTTCGTTCAACAACAAAATTCTTTAGGTTAGTTTCTGATTGGGTTTGCCAGTTTAAAACAACATTACCGCCTTGACTTCGGGCTGTAAAACTAACTAACTCTGCTCCAGCATAAAGTAAAGTTGCAGTAATTATTAGGAATATAAGAGTTTTTGCTTTCATATATATTTTTCAGCCTTAATATATCCCTAAAAGACAAATTTGTCAAGAATTTTCAAATTACTTTTTTATAATTAGCCCAATTACCGAATTTGAATTTTAGGAATATAATAGATGCATATAATACAACATAAAAAGGTAATGCAGCCCAAGCGCCAATTAATCCAAATTCAAATACAACACCTAGAAGATAGGCAATCGGGACAAATACTAACCAATTAGAAACTACTTCTGCAATCATTACAAATAAGGTTTTCCCTACAGCTTGTAATCCATTTGCTAAAACAACTCCAACTGAATAAAATAGTTGGCCAAAGCCAGCAATCCTCAAAGCTGGTTCAGCAGTTTCTATAACTGTTTGATCGTTTGTTGTTAAAATTAGAATTACTCTTGGGGCTATAACAAAAATAAGCCCTATAAAAAAAGTATAAACTGTTGCAATTTTACTGGTTTCAAAGCCGTAATGTTTTGCTAATTTAATATCACCACTTCCGATTGTATTTCCAACTAAAGTTTGCACTGCAATGCCAAATCCAAAACAAGGCAAAAGAGAAATCAGAAGCGCAGAAAAAACAACATTGCTTGCTGCTTGTTCTAAAGTACCGATTAAACCAGTTATTGCAATAAAACTTAAGAAGCCAACTAGAATAAATATATTTTGAAGTGAAACTGGTAAAGATATTTTTACAATTCGGAATGCATAATCCTTAACAAATTTGAAATTATTGAAATACCTAAATTTATGTTTGTAAAGAGGCAAGAGTGAGACAAGAAAATAAAATATAGCATCGCAAATAGTAGCTACAGTGGATCCCAATCCGGCACCGGCAAGTCCCATTCCTTCAATCCCAAAACCACCATAGATGAAGAGATAATTAAAAATGATGTTTAAAAAATTAGCCAGCACTCCTGAATACATAAAAATTTTAGTCTTGCCAATTCCAAAGAAAAAACCTCTATAAGAAACAGTAAGCAAGAAAAAAGGAATTCCCATGAAACGATAATAAAGATAATCTCCAGCAAGTCTACCAACTGTATCATCAGCGGCAAAAAAATCAGCGATATCATGCGAAAATGCAACAACAACAAATGCAACAACGGAACCAATAAAAAAAGTAAGAATTAATGCTGTATTCAAAATTTCACCGCAGCCATTATCATCCTTTTCACCAAATTTTCTTGCTATCAACACATGAGTACCAGTTGATAAACTTGAAAATAAACTAACAACTGCCCATGTGGCAAAGACTCCTATTCCCATCGCAGCAAGGTTATATTCCGCATTTTCTAATCTGCCAACCATTGCAGTATCTACTAGAGAAACAACCATTTGAGTGGCTAATCCAGCAATTGCCGGAAGTGCTAAAGAGAGGATATATCGGTGTTCAACTTTCAATGAGAATAAATTCATATATTGCTAAAATAATTATCCTTTCTTCAAAACAAAATATTTTAATAAAATGGTTTTGTAAGAGATGCGATATATGTTAATTTTCATTTAGATTTTTGCTATTTTGCTTACATAAGCAGCAGTTATACACAAAATAGGCATGCTTTAATGACAAAACAAGAAGAATTAAGATATCTTGTTCACACTCTCGGAATTAAGCATAGCATGATTGCCGAAAAACTTGGTATTAAAGTTCAAACGCTTTCCTATTTATTAAATGAATCCCCCCAGTTTGATGATGACCTTTATAAAAAAATCAAAGAGATAATTGACGATTATCAATTTGAATTAAATCTTTTCGAAGATGAATATCATGAAACATTAGACCTCTTTGCAAGTGAAGAAAGTATGCATCTTGGGATTGGCGAGAGATTAAGACTTTTTGCTAAAAGAAAATATGGTACACTAAAAAAACTTGCAGAAGAAATGACAATTTCACCTCAACAGCTTCAACAGTACATAAGCGGTAAACGGGAACCAGGATCAAAAATTTTAACAAGATTGCTAAGACTTGGGTGTGACATCAACTGGCTGTTAGGCGGAAAGGAAGCTCTTGAATCCTATAAAATTTATAAACTAGAAAGTGAGTTAAGAAAACTTCAGAGCAGCTTTCATCAGATTACTTCCATTGTTCAAAAAACCGATCACTCTCACTAGCATATTTACTTTTCTTCAATTAATCTTTTGACAGTCTCTCTAAGAACTTTATTTGTTACTGGTTTAGTTAAATAAGCATCTACACCAGAGTCTAGCGCCAAAGTTCTATCCTTTAATAATGCATGAGCAGTGAGACACAAAATAGGTGTATTTTTATATATTTCTGAAGATCTCATTTCTCTTGTTAACTCAAGACCATGTTTTATTCCTCGTAATGCAATATCCATAATAATAATATCATAACTGACACCATTAAATTCTTCATAAAACCTCTCAACCGATTCGACTGTATTTATTTCAAAATCTTTTTTAAATAATCTTATCAGTACTTTCTGTGATAATAAATCGTCCTCAACAACTAACATTTTTTTCATGGTGCCCTCTCAAAATCAAATATAAATATGTTTACTGATATTCATATAAAGTACTAGACATTCTATTACCATTTTATCAATAATTCTGCACAGTGTTATGTCATTTTAAAATAACATTTCTTTAATAATTAATGCAACTGAAATAATTGAGTTATTGAGATAAAAGAATATTGCAAAAATGCAGAGCTAATCCAGATAAGTTGAGATAACCTTCTTTTTTTTAAGAACAATTTACTTTAATCTATTCTTTAAAATAAAAACTCGATTACTAAAAGTAACCGAGTAGATAAGTGGAGCTAAGCGGGATCGAACCGCTGACCTTCTGAATGCCATTCATTTTAATGGGTATAATTATTTTGTTTTTGAGCTATTTTCGAAACTTTTTTGCACTGAAAAGGATCTGTTTTGGAAGTTTGGGGGACAATTGGGGGACAATTTTTTAAAGCGAAGGCACGTGTTTTTTGAGTAACGGTATTGAACGAAACTAAAAGTACAGCGTGACTGTGAAGTGAAATGTAGTTGTGTATGAATGCGCCTAGTGAAAAGTAACTTGAACAAAGAAGTGTGCGTGAAGTTGAACGAAGTGAAATGAAAAAGAAAAACCATGACTGAGTATTGCAAATAAGAAAGGGGCTTTCACCCCTTTTTTATTTAACGACTTTTAATATTTCTTCTTTTCGATTTTTGATCAGCTTAGAAAGATTTTTTTTCTCTTTCTCCGATAGGTTTTCGTAATAGTCTTTCAGTTCGCCGACTGATTTTATTGAGTCTAATTCTTCGGTATAATTACGATCGAAAATGTTTTTGTTTTTTCTTGTCTCAACAATTGGCTGCGGTTCTGATTTATCAAGAGAAGGTTCAGAAAAAATAACTTCCTCGAGTTCTTCAATATCTTGAGTGAAGATATCACTTGCTGCTGTAGCCGTTAAGATTGCATCAACAAGAGATCTTTTCTTTGCCATCTTTTCGATTGTATTATAATAATCGGCCGGATTATCGTAATCAATTCTATCTTGCCAAATCCATTCATTATTATTTTTTCTCCATCTTCCCTTTCCATCATATTTGAGTTTATCGGCTTCATCTTTTTTAGGTTTGTACGGTGAATCAATCCAACGATAACGGAACTTAGATTCCATAGTAGAACAGCTTCCAACACCTTGACCGCAGAAATTTCCGGTGGTTATATGATGCAAGCTTGTGATTATATCATATTCACGATGTCCTTTTCCTAAATCACGGATAGTAATTTCATAACGAGGAGCGAGGCGGAACATAAAAGCGAGTTTTTCAGCACCGGATTTTAAGAGAGTGGGTTTATCACCGCATCCGGGAATTTTTCCGAAATGCTCTCCTTCTTTCATAGCTTGCTGCATTAAGTCTTGAATCTTCTTTATCTGAACAAGTACTTCATTTGTTGAAAACTGCATTACAGAAATATTTTCAATTTCTGAATTTGCTTTAACTAAATTTTTCATTTCTTTCTTTTCCATAAGGACCTCTTTTATTTTATAATGATATTATTTTTTTCTTTGTATTCGATTCCATCAGGAATAACTCCGGTTGATTTGATGTAATCTTTGACTTTAGTTTTTGCTACTTCGATTTTATGAGTAACGAAATCCGGATATTGCTTTGCAAATTCTTCAAGATTGATAAACGGAGTAACTTCAACTGCATCAGATTTACGCCAGCTTATTGAGAAGTTAGCTTCATTAATCTTTTCTCCTTCGCGTAGATTTCGTGAAATGTATTCTTTCAGAAAATCAATTTTATTATCAATTACTTTTTTCTTTTGAGTAAGATTTTTTATTTCATCAGAAACAGCAGATTGAAAAGAGACAAGATTCTTAAAGAACAAACAGACATTAGCAATTTTAACAGAGCGTTGTAATTCAAGAGCGTCAAGCTTTTTCTCAAGATCGGCGGAAATTTCTCCGCCGTTTTCTTGAACTTCATCAAGCAAGTTTTCGAGTTCGATATTTATTTCATATAGTTTCATAGATACCTCTAAAATATAGTGAACAATTGAACACTAATAGCATAATAAGTATAATAACTTATAGTTGTCAAATCATTTAATGATACTATTGAATTTTTTCTGTTTGGGTAATATCAAAGAGAGTAGCAGAATAAAAACGGACATCTTCATCAAGAATAAAATCATCAACTTTTTCTGAATTTTCATCATTTTTAAGTATTGAAGGGACAAGAATTAAAAAGCCGTGTTCTCCTTTTTTAACCATTCTGCCGGATTTTCTCCATTGTTGAAAACCGCCTACAATTGTAAAATTTAATCCATCGCATTGAGCAACTAAAAAGCATTGATTATAGGGAGTCAAAGAATGCCCTTCGACTGTAACAATACCGAACTTTTCAGTTAAAGCTTGGCATTGATCATCTGACTACGAATTAAATGCATTTGTTGATTTTCAATCAAAAAAGAAAACATTTTATAAAATTAAGACACTATTAAGACACTTTTTGTGCGACTTTGTAATGAACATTTATGAGAGTTGCAATAGTTTAGATGAAATTGTATCGGATAATTTTAAAAAGATGAAGTGGATTTTACAATCATCTTAGACTAGGAATAATGACTATTGACATTGATAAAAATTTGTTGCAAAATTAATTAAATAATTTTGTTCTGCTCCGAGAGAGTAAAAATTACCATATTTAATTGACGAAATAACCTCACTGATACTACACACGGGAATACACTCCCGAAGCTTACTGTAAAAAAAATCATTTATCTAAGAACATCTACTATGAGAAAATAAGTAGAGGATATTGTAAGGAGGTACAAATGAAAAGGCTAATCTTTTTATGCATAACGATCGCAATAATGAACTTAAATTATTCTCAACTTTATGGACAATCCAACCATAATTGGGAGAGGTTAAGTTATGAGGAAAAAAAGATAATTATTTTGAAGACAGAAGACCAAAATCTTTTGGAAAAAGCAGCTCAACAAGAATACTATGAGGAAATGCGTGCAGAAGCAACTAAAAAGTTAATTTCGCAATTAATCATTTCAAAAATAGCTTTAGAAGATAGTTCGCCATTAGTGCGTAAAGAAGCCGTAAAGCGAATAATAGATAAAGATCTGCTTATAAAAATTTCATTTGATGATGAAGACATAATTGTTCGTGAGACAGCACAATTTAAGTTAATGAGCGAGTCAGATCTTATTAAAATTGCAACAGGAAATTATATAATAGAAAATAAGAAATTAGCAGTCAGTGTCCTCCAAAATAATAATGAACTATATAAAATTATAAAAAGCGACAAAGATTTTTCTTGGGAAAATTTGTCATCCATTGCAGCATCTAATATAAATGATCAAAAAATACTAGCAGAGATTGTTACAAAAGATCCACGTTGGGATGTGAGGAGAAATGCCGTAGAAAATCTACATAATCAGGAATTGCTTAAGAAAGTAGCAGAAAAAGATTCCGAACAATATGTCCGTGAAGCTGCAGTAAGAAGAATTACTGATCAGGAATTCTTGAAAAGGATTATTAAAGATGATAATAACCAGCTGCGTTTCGAAGCGTTAAAAAGCTTAAACAATGAAGATCAGGCATTCCTCATAGAAATTGCAAAAAATCATAAGGATAATTATATGCGTCTATATGCAGTTCGCAAAATAAATGATCTCAAAGCTCTTGAAGAAATAGCATTAATTACATTATGGGCTCCAATTGGAGTAGATGCTGTTCAAGGGATAACTGATAGAGCAATTTTGGAAAACTTAGCTAAGAATTCAGAAACGGGTGAAGTAATAGTGGAAGCAGTAAAAAAATTAAATGATGGAAATATGATAGCAGATTTAGCAATAAATCACCCCAAATGGACTGTTCGTAATGGATTAGAAAAATTGAGTATTAAATCCATAAGTGGAGTATTACTTGATGCTAATCAAAAGCCCCTAAAGGAAAAGATTTTGTATCTTCTCCCGATAAAAGATGGAAAAATGAGTACAAGCTATGCACTAGATAAAGGAAAGATTACTGGAATTGCTAATCAAAGTACAAAATCTTTACGCAATGGAGAATTTTTAATATCTATATCACTTAAAATGCTTAAAGAATTCGATACGTTTACTCTTGGATTTATAGAAATTGAAGAAAAAATAAAAATTTATAAGCTCAAAACACCAGATGGCAATGAGGTTCAAATAAAATTTATTGGTAATGAGATATCGAATGTTGATTTGGGAAACTTAATTTATTAATGGTGACAATATTATTTCAATACCATAGTATAGGTGATTGAGATTAATTTAGACAATATAAAACAACATTTAAGCGGCAAAACTTTTAATAAGTGAAGTAGCAAAAAAAGTGATTTAAAGATATAAAAGGATATTAAAACCGCCAGCATAATGCCAGCGGTTGATTGATGTTACATAGTAGAGTTATGCAGCTTTTTCTTTACCGAAATTTTCAATGAATTGGATTTTGTCCTCTCGATTGTTATACTCGGTGAAAAATTCTTCAAGTTCCTGACGCAGATAATTCAGTTTTGGTCCATCAAGTTTTTCAATTTCTGTTTTGCTGGTGGTCCCGAAGATCTTCTGGATGATCTTGGTTTTGAGTTTCTTTTCTTCTGCTGAACGAGGAGAGCCAAGATTATTCAATTCAAAAACAGCTTCTATCTTCTCGGTTTCAATCTTCTTCTGCAGCTGACGTTCGTAATATTCTTTATCGGTTGGTATAAGATTTCCGTTCGTTTCTTCTGCAATTTCTCCGATCGGCAATCCCTGAATGAAGTTAATAACCGGCTTGAAATGTTTGAAGGTCGGGAATGTAAATATTTTACCGTTTATTGAATCCGAACGGTCCTTTAATACATAAGCATAAATTTCTTTTGAAGGTTTACCATCTTTGTATATATCATCGGAGCTCATCCAAACATTAAGATCAGTTTCGTATGGAGTTTCTCCGGCTATTTTCATCTTAAACCCGGATTTAACAAAACTTCCCTTTTCGATAACAGTACCGTTTTCATCTTTGGTATCTTCTTCCTTTTCGTATTCAAATCCACCACGTCCGGTAAAAACTATATTACCTTCCGTTTGCACAAATTTTTCTGAAAATTCTTCATTCCAAAGTGGGAGAATTTTTCCCCAGTCTTGAAGCGTCATAAATTTTTTACGATTTGCTTCGCGATAATCTCTGATGTAGCGATAATAAATTTTTGTAAGTGAATCAATAAACAAAAACGAAACTTCTCCAGACTGCAAAAAACTAAATGCCTCCTGAACATCCTTTAAAGATGTTGTTTCTTTCGCTATTGCTTCGATTTTGTGTTTATTAAAAGAAGGAATTAAGAAACGGCTTCCTTTTTCATTATCGAGAATAAGAACAGGTTTAGCCAGATTCATTTGTTTATAAGCACCTACAATAAATTCAAAAGCGGTTCGGGTTTTACCCGAACCTTGAAATCCGCCGAAGCTGGATTTAATAAAATGATTTTTACTAGTTAGCGATTTTGCAAATTCATTTAGTTTCATGATTGTAACTCCTTATTTAATGGTTCTGTTTGTGTGATATCGAAAACTGTTCCAGCAAAAAATTTAATATCATCATCATCATTAGATAAAATATAATTGTCAACATCTTGGACCTTAGCCGGTACAGAAGGCACAAGAATTAAAAAGCCGTGTTCTCCTTTTTTAACCATTCTCCCGGATTTTCTCCATTGTTGAAAGCCTCCAATAATTGTGAAATTTATTGGAGCTTGGGCAACTAAAAAGCATTGATTATAGGGAGTTAAAGGATGTCCTTCGACTGTAACAATACCGAACTTTTCAGCTAAAGCTTGGCGTTGATCATCTGACATTTGCGAGAGCATTTTACGTAAAGCAATAATTTTCTGTTTCTTTGCTTCGCGATAAACTTTCTTTTCATCATCTGTAAATTTCATTTTATACCTCTTTTGTAATTTCAAAATGTTTATTGATTTGGAATAAAGGAATGATTGATATTAAGAGAGAGCGAACAGAATAAAACTGCAAGGCACTATTAAAACAATTATTAAAAACTATTTTGCTAAGTGCCTTTGCAATGTGGAATGAACCAATATTAGAATAAAATATAATTGCTGTATTAAGAATAGATTTTTGATTTAGAGTTAATTTTATTATTGACATTATTAAACCACCTAAAAATGTGTATTGACTAAACAAGAATTGAAATAAGTAAGCAAGTGAACACGAAGGATTAAGAGATTTAGGCCGCTTGGAATTTTGTTAGATAAAAGAATTTGAAAAACATGATTTGCAGCATTAAAGAAATTATTTGAAACTAAAACATGATGCAGCTTTAACAAGATAATTTTTTGCGTAACTGACATAACACACCTTTAACTGTTTTTAAGATTTTTAATAAGGAACTGAGCACAAGAGAGAGCAACGAAAGAGGAAGAAAAGCGAACAGAATAAAACTGACCAGTAGGAGCGAAAGCATTAACAAAAAAAGCAGACTGCACACGAACAACACGAACAAGCCAAAAAGAAACGAAACCACCGACACGAACAGAACAAAGAACCTTTTTTTGCATATAAGCCCCTAAAAAAATTAATAAAGCAACGCCTAAAGACTGAGGTGACCCCGACTTGTCGGGGGAACTAAAAGCTGTAAAGGTGGCTGTACAAGGGCGAATTTTTGCTGTTTTTTAAAGAACGGAGTGACTTGAAAAAAACCGAAGCAAAAAGAGCTTGCTATACCCTTGACAGACGGATTCCTTTAACAGCTTAGATTTTCAAGGGGCGTTGCTTTAAAAATATTTTAAGAGTATCCGTCGGTTGACGGATAAACAACTTGGCAGTTAAAAACTTTATTTTTAATTTGTATAGTACTAGATTTTTATCAGCTGTGAGTGGACGTAAGAGTTCATGTTAAGTTAAATTACTTACAACTAATAGATGTAAGTATACCTACCAAAAAAACGAGGGTAATAACGAACACCTTAAATTCGTTAGCTTAACAGAGGCGCAGCTGATATTTTTTTAACCTACAATTAACCGATGTAAGTATACCAACCAAAAAACGAGGGTAATAACGAACACCTTAAATTCGTTAGCTTAACAGAGGCGCAGCTGATATTTTTTTAACCTACAAGTAACTATTAAACTAATAGAAAAAAGGTTTTAGCTTTTTGGATTGCGTGGAGGAACATCGAAAAAACGTTTTTTGTTTTTTTGTAGTGAGGGAACGCAACCAAATAGCGTGAATCTTTATGAGCAAAATATTTTTTGGCTGTGAACTATCAGACAAATATTATTTTGTCGAAACAGAAGTAGATTTTATGAGCGTAAGCGAATTGAAAGTAAAAATTTTCCTACGTCGTTATGACGTTCTAATTGAACTTTAAAGA
>Ga0194119_10012166_pt1 | contig 10953 bp, 12 predicted proteins | sample TA2MahC100mmetaG_FD_148620 | JGI IMG/M metagenome (GOLD analysis project Ga0194119, IMG submission 148620) | Freshwater microbial communities from Lake Tanganyika, Tanzania - TA2015018 Mahale Deep Cast 100m | ecosystem: Environmental > Aquatic > Freshwater > Lake | place: Tanzania: Lake... | reverse complement strand
GTAGTGATGTGTTAATTTTTTTACTTAATGTCATAGTTTTTATATCATTTATACTTAAACTTTGATACAAAATGAATTTGTATTAAAACTACTCATTAAATATAAAAAATGAAATTATAATTTAATGTATAATCAATTTTTATATTTAATGGAAACAAAAAAACAAAAACAAACAATTTGTATTGTAGGCAATGGCTGGGCTTCTTACTATTTGGCTAAAAATTTAGACAAAAATAAATTTGATATAGTTGTTATTGCACCAAACTCACATGTATTAAATACTCCTAAATTAGTTGACTATGCATTAAATATTATCGATAATGTGCCATATATTCCTAATAATTATATGGATGTGCATATTGATAACACAGTGATGGATGTAGATTTTGATATTAATAAATTATATCTTAAACCATGTAATGGTGAGGTTCAAACAACAGAATATGATATAGTAGTATTTGCGATAGGATCTGTAGTCAATACATTTAACACTCCTGGGGTTAAAGAACATGCATATTTTTTAAAAACAATAGAGGATGCTATCGCATTACGAAAGATAGTAAAAAATGTAACAAATATTAATATTGTTGGTAGTGGACCTGTTGGAATAGAATTTGCATTAAAATCTTCTATACCAATTATAACTTTGTATGAAGGCAAATTAGATATTTTACCAAATATTCAATCAGACTTGTTTCGTGGCAAAATTTTAAAAGAACTATCATTAAACAATATAAGTACTAGACTAGGGACCATAATTAAAGAAGTAGATGATCGTGGTAATTATAGTTTGTCTGAAACTCCTCTTATGGATTTACATAAAAAATTATATTGTTATGGAGATGCCCATATTGTTTTGTGGTGTAGTGGTGTCAAACCAAATGACACTGAAAAACAATTGGTAGAAAAATTACAAATAAAACCAGGGACTAAAGTAGATAATTTTTTTACACCTACACATTTAACATATAAAAATGTTCATTGTATTGGTGATATGGTAATAAATCAAGGACCACCAACAGCCCAAAATGCAAAAAATCAGGCTAAATGGTTAGCCAATTATCTTAATAACAGTAATAAGATAGACCGAAATTTTTTTTCACAATATCAACCACATTCTCGTGGTACAATTATCCATTGTAAAGATGGAATATTTATCGACACAAAATTATATAAAGGAAGAATTATAAGACCTTTTAGTGATATTGTTGTTAAATTTATTGAATGGTTAGATTAATTTATCCAAGTATAACATTATCATTTAATACTTGTGTAGCAACAATATTTTTTGAATTTTCAGATTTGAAACTATCGACTACTACAACATCATTGATTATCACCATTTCATCAACATCTGCGTGCATTGATGTTAACGATAAAAATATTTCTCCATGAGTTAGTAAAGTTATTAATGTATTGTATTTTTCTTTAGTAATTATAATATTTTTTTCACAATCATGTAAAATATTTTTTTGAGATTCAATGTCTTCAATACATTTGTCTATTTTATCTTTTGTAATTTTTATTTCACAAGTTATTTGATTTATTTCACTCATTTTATCAAATATCATTTTTTCAGAATTCATTAGTTCAAATGTAGCTCTAAGTTCCGATTGATATTTCACACGTTTACTAACAAGTTGATTAATTGTATATTTTAATTTAGACTGTAAACTTTGTAGTTCAATAATATTGTTTTTACATTTTGGTATTAATTCTTCAAACATTTTAATTTGATTCATCAATAATACAGTATCTTTTTTTTGTTTAATACTTAAAAGGCGTTTTCGTATTTCTTTAATAGTTAAAGTTACACTAACATCACAATTTGTTTCAAATGCATCAACCAATAACCATCATATGTACGAGATTTATTACAATCAAGTACATTAAAAGTTTCTTTAACATAATAAATATGTTGGTTCAATTTAAATTTTTTACAATCCTTCCATAAAAAACTTATTAAATCATCAACAGTATTTATCTCATACATTCTAGGATTGATAGCATATGTTTGTAAAGCATTTATATACACATCAACCACCTTATTAATAATAGAATATGTATATTCGCTATTATTCGAATCTTCATTGATAATTGCTATAGCAGTAGGTAAAGTATTTTTTGGTTTTAAATTTGTGATTTTATTTAAATTGCCATGTTTATTGCCCATTGTTCATATTAACATATATATTTTAAAAGTTTAGTTATCAATTTTTTACATTAAAAATCTATCAAAAAAGTTATAATATTCAAAAAGTTGTCTAATTATTAAATTTTCATCATCTTTAAGCACTTTAGCACTATTTTCAAATACTAACTTTTTAGACATTAATTTTTCTAAAACAAAATTACTTTCATTATATTCAATGTTTATATTATTTAGATCTGTTAAATTTTGATTATCCAATTTATCTTTCAAGTCATGTTGTCTTTCTTTACATATTTCAATAAATTCTTTTATTAAAGTTATTTCTTTATGTAAATTATCAATTTCCTCAATAGTTTCTTTGTAATTTTGTTTAGCTATATTTAAATCAAATTCTAGTTGATCAATTTTTTCATCAACTTTATAACAAATATTATGTAATAATTTATTTATTGGTTTATTTAATGATATGGTAATTTGTTTTATTAGATCAATTTTATCAAATAAAGTAGCATGAAATGTTTCACCAAACAATTCATCTAACTCTAGATTTTTTAATGAGTAATTAATATTATCGTTAGGAAATTCATTAACAACATAATTGATTAAAATATCCATTCCAAAAATAGGAAAATGATTATATTTTTTAGGTAATTTTATTTGTGTTCTTTCTAGACTATCAAATGATGATATTAAATTATTTTTACGGAATTTTAAGTAAAAAAGCGTATAGTATATTTTTGAACACTCCAATTTAATGTAAATATTTGTTTCATAATCAACACATAAATAATCAATTTTGACAACTTTGTATCCAATGTTTTTAGCACGTATAAAATAATATCTTGAACAAAATACTATTTCTTTAGCATTACTAAAAGTAGGATTAAAATATGTAAACAAATCTTTTAATATTGGTGTTTCTGGTTTTAATAATAGATTTTTAGGAATAGATCTGTCTAATATCAAAGTAATAAAATCATTAACTTGAAAAATTTCAGTTCCAATCATTAATCTATAAAATAATTATATACCAACATCATTACTAATCAATTTTTTAAATCTATTGATATTATTGACAGACATTATTCCTTTAGTACAATCACTGTTAATATTATTAATTATATTATTTATTGTACTTTTTTCTATTATTAATTTGGATAATTGTGAATTAATTGCATCGATATTATCATTAATATCAATCATTAAATTTATATCTATATCATATGCTGTGTCAGAACTATATTCCTCAATATCTTCTATTACACTTTTTAGTACTTTAGGTGTTAATTCGAGATTTTTGTTATTCAACAAATTACAAATTTTGTAAGCATCTTTTTTATCAACATTATCAAGATCTTTTTCAAGCGATTTTTTAGTTTGTTTTAAATTATTAATTTTCGAATGAATAATATTAAGTTCAATATCATAATGGCAAAGTTTAACATTCAAATTATCGAAATATAATTGATCATAGAATGATAATGTATTATTACAATGATTAATAAAATATTTTGTTAAATCAAATAATTTCACTGATTCAAAATCCATAAATTCTTTTTTTACCAATTTAATTCTTGAAGAATTATAATGTTCTTTTTTATGATTATAACATGATAGTGATATTAATTGTATTTCATTAATTTCACTAATATAAGATTGTGGTAAAATAAAAACTTTTTCAGGATTATCTACTGACACATGATTTTTATTATAATAATAGTAGATTATTTCATAATCAAGTGGTATATTCATAAATGGATTATATTTCCAAGTTGCATTATTATATTCAATCATACTCTTTTTTAAGGATGTAAATTCAAGTATTGAAAAATTTTTTGATTTAATATAAATTTCATTTATAGATACTTTTGCATCAATGTAATATTTTAAATTATTATCAATATATAAATAATCTAATATTAAATATCGACATTTGTTTTTATTTATGGATGATGATAACATATATGTTTCTCTGTACAATATAATACTTGATTGCAAATCTATCAATCTATAATTGTAGATAAACAAATCTTTTAATGTTTCTATCTTTTGAATTATATTATTTGTTTTATTTAAACATAACTGTTCAACAATTTGTAAACAAAACTTATCAGAAAAGCTATTATAACTGTTGTTAAATGTGTTATTAGTATTTCCCATTAGTATACATAAAAGAAACAATGCATTATAATATAATATCAATTTTTTATAATGGCATTATTAAAAACCCAGATGCAATCATAGTAATTCCTAAAAATATTATTAAAAATCCATTGAGTACTTTTGAATAGTATAATGGAGGTCTAGTATAACAAAACTTTTTTAAAAAACTATCTGTAAAAACAATCAATTCTTCTTTTAATTGTAGTTTAGGTGGATCATGAAGAATACAAGTTGTATCAATCCTGGGTAAATGCACTGTAGTAGTATCATTAGTTACATTATGTACTATTCCAAATTCTACAGGATAAAATTTAAGGTGCATTAAATTGAGTAAAAGTATTATAATTAATACAACACCTACAATTTTGTACATTTAATAATGTTGATATTAACGGTAATGTTTATATAAACTAAAATCAATTTTTATTGATCTTTTATTACACCTTTGTATATTTAAAATGCCGAATATAACTTAAAGATATTATATGATAATATATTATTATCATAATAAATGATTGTTGATGAATATTCATTTTGGCCTGATAGAATAATACCAGATACTAAATTGGGTTATTGGTATTTATTAAATTTTAGTGTACCACGTAAATATGAACAATTACACAAAATTACAATAAAAATAAAATATAGAGATAACTTAAAACATATATATGATGTCAATAAAGCAATTAAAAGTATAGAATTACATATAGGGGGAAATTTAGTAGATATATTAAATAAAAATATACACTATGTGTGGAATGAAAATAATGAATTATTAATTGATTTTAACTTTAATTATTCAAATGGAATTATTATATTTAATGAATGCAAATATTTTGAGGTAGTTATAAAAGTGACACAATATGATTATTATTTTGTCGAATCAACAAAATGTATTTTACATTGTGAATAAAAAAGTGGTGTTTTAAATGCACAAAGGTGTAAAATAAATTAATACGTTCTTTCCAAAACATGTTTTTTCACAAGATAATCATAATGACTCATAAACATCAATACCTCTTGAGAATAGGCACCATTGTCTTTTGATGCTAAGAACTGACCATAATTGTATGCCATTTGTGCAAATTTTTGAACAGTCATTCTTGGTAGAGAATGTTCGTGAATTCGAACCAATTGAGTAATAAAATGTTCTGTTTCGATATTACTATCCAAAACTAAATTATCATCAATAGTTAAAAGCACACGTTCATTTTCATCTTCAAAATAATTTTTGTAAAATTTAGCTAAATCAAGTGCCATTTGGTAAATTTTAATAGTTCGAGATTCATTAACAAACTTTTCTTTATAAGTCCTCCAGGCCATAAGACCAGACGTTTTTGATGATCTGGTATGTTGGCCAAATCTTTGTGCATCTAACCAGATCTGTTTAATCTCTTCATTGGAAATACAAGATGATTCCATTTTCAATTAATGTAATAAGTATAAATGTAATAAACAAATATTAATGTAATACATATTCAAATATTATTTCAATTTTTTTACACTTTTGTGAAAATTTACATAATCATATATTTTATTTTCAATGTCATAATGATCAAAATCATCCATAATATAAATAAATGTTCTGCTATTAACAATTGGTATTAAATGTAAATATTTTCTAGATAAAAATATTATATATCTATATTTACGAGGTCCTAAATATCTTTGAATAGCTAACCGTCTTCTAATATGAGGATTTGAACATGTTTTAATTTTATTAGTCATCCATTTTAAATGCCATTCTTCAGATAAACACAAGTTTTTTTCATTTTGTGTTAAATTATATATAACACAATAATATTCCCATTGACCTCCTTTAGTGTATCTTGCCCCACCCTTAATATCGCCATTATGTTGTCTAATTCTTTTATTGATATCTACAGTAGAACCAATATATGTTCTACCATTATTACCACTAAAAATAATATATCGAAACCAATTTTTCTCCATTATAATATTAATGATCACAATTTCTTTAACAGAATGTATTATAATAGGTTTAATAACAATACTTTGTGGATTTATTATAGAATATTTTATAAGAATATATAGTTGTAAAGAAATAAATAATGATAATTTATTTACTTATAATAAAAAAAATATAATGTTTTTAATATCATTATTTGTTATTGGTATTTTAATACATATTGGTTTAACATTTATAGAGTTTGATCAATGGACATGTGCTAAAGTATGTGACCTTAATGGTTGTAAAGTATTATGTTCATTACCACTAAATAGTTTTACCAACTTATTGATAACAGAATAATTATTCATCTACAACACTTTCATCATCCGACCAATCATTTAATAAAAATGCAATGCTATTTTCTCGATCTTTGAATGATAAATAATCTTCAGTTGCTTTAAGATCAACTGGAATTACTTTTTGTTCTCTAGGTAGATCTTCCCAGACTTTATTGTCTGTTAATTTGTAAAATATTTTTTCATCAGTTTGGTTTTTATTATATCCTGTTATACGTTTAATACGCAATCCATAAAAATTAGAAATAATATTATTAACAAGTTTTAATTGTTCTTTAACTTCTATATCAATAATGTTTTTATTATATATTTTAACACCAAATTTATATGCAATATTTTCTTTATTTGAATCAATATATGCCATACAATTTTTAATGTTATTATTTAAATCAATCTGATTTAATACAACGTTTAAATTATTAATATCAAATCCTGCTGTAGCAATAGTATTGTATGCATAAAGTTGATATGAATAATTGCATTTTGAAGTAAAATCCATATAACACGTGTTTAACCATTTATCTCGCACAACATTATTTTTGAGTATTTCTAATTTTTCTATAGTTTTTTGTTGATCGGTATCCAAAATATTAGTTAAATTGTGATACCATTTCATTTTATCTTTATTATTATATTCATCTACCAGTTCAAAGGTTAATTCATCTTGAATATTATAACATTCTCTAAATTTATATCTATTAATTTTTTGCAAATCTTCTACTGATAAGTGATCATCTTTTCTAGTTACCAATTCTTTAAATTCATCTTTGGTAATATCTGGTGCTTCAATAATACCCTGAACACAAGTTTCATTATCATTATTAACACGAATATCTTTAATGTTTTTCATATCATTTTTAATAGAATGATCTTTAGAATCTAAATCGTATCTAAAAAATTCAATATCATACTGTTTATCTTTTGCATATCCATATAATGAAGCACCAAAGTTTAATACATTTAAAATATATTCTAACGAATTATGAATAAATAATCTATAAATTGGTTCATTTTTATATGGATAAACGAGAATTTTGTCATCCGTTTTATCATCTCTAGTTATTTTAGTTTTTATTAATGGTTGGTGTAATTCATAGTGTGTTAAGTAATAATCTGAACATAAAATTTCTTCAACTTGGTTAAATGTTAAAATATCTTCATATGGATCAAATTCTTTATATGTATTTAATGAAAGATTGATAACTTTATTAATAGGTTCACGCACACGATGAATCATTTGACAAAATTCTTGTGCACCTAACGAATGATCACAACCATATGCATAAATACTGTCAAAGTACTTTGGAATATCAAACGAAACACCCATACACACAGATGGTGTATATATTACAACATCATATGCTTTCCAGGTTTCATTGACATTCATCAATTGTTTAACTTTATCTTCGTCTTTAGTTTCTTTATGAATCAAAAGAACTTTAAGGTCAGGATAATCCATTTCAATCTTTGTTTTTAAATCTTTTGCCTTGTTGTTAGATGCCATTGGTACTGCAATACGCTTATTATTACCAATATCTGTCAAAAGTTTTTGTACCCAATCATCATAAAACATAGTTAATAATGTATATTCTTTGAATGGTTTATAAGTATTAACAATGATCTGATAATCATCATCTGTCAGGTTAATAGTATTTATATAATATTCTAAACAACGATTTGATAAATCAGCATCCATAATAACAACACGAGAGGCTTCACTAATTCTTTGTTCTAAAGATGATACTATAATATTTGCCTTAGGGTTTTTAGTAAAATGTTTTGAAGTTATATATCTTGCACAACTTTCACATTCATCAATAATAACATAATCAAACATATTTACATTCAATCTAGTTAAAGAGTCAATTTGGCAAATAACTTTATTATCATATATATCATAAGATTTAATTTCAGAATATAGAACAAATCCATATTGCTTTAAATCACCTAATAATTTTGCACCAAAAGTTCTTCTAGATGAAACAAATAATACAGATGTATCTTCTTTAATCAATTGTTGTTCATCAAATAAAACTTTTAATAAGTTTGTTGTTTTACCAGTACCCTTTTCAGATTGTATACATAGTAACTTTTTATCTAAATATGGTAAAAAAATTTCAGAATTTAATTTCTTTTGTTCTATGGTTAAAGTATTTTTAGCTGTATTTAACTCTATTGGCCTTGCAGGATAATCTTTAACAATTTGTTGCATGGTTAACTTTGAATTTTTAAATATATTACCAATACCAAATTGTTTACACAGGTTGATAATATAACCCATAGTAATTGGCGAATGTGCACATGTTGTTCTCCAATAATACTCATAATTTCGAATATTACCTTTCTTATATTTTTCTTCACATTGGGCTGACCATCTATCCCACAAACGAAACATCTCAAGGTTTAGTGCAGGGTCGTGTTTTGATGCATTACATAATGCAGATCCTACCATGTTCCATGAATTGAAATCTTCGCAAATATGATATGGTAATTCAAATAAAATGGTTTCAACATTAATATTTTCTATTTCAGTTTTATTAATATTTAATGGTTCTTGTTCTTCTTCAACAATCTTTTTAAACATTTTATTTTTACTAACATATCCAGAATCTTGTTGTGAAATATGAGTTATCATAGTTTTAAGAAAGAATTGATAATGATCTAAATTTGTTTTAATGTCAGTCAAAGTATTTTTGCCCTTAATGGTTAATTCAATAGGTAGTAACTTTGCTGTTTTTCCAAGTTTAGTATTATAACACAAACGTAAACATGTCATGTTATAAATAGAAGGATCAGAATATTCGAGATTATAATCGGTATTGGCTTGCATGAAAAAATCTTTACATACTAAATGATTTTGAAACACTAAACCTCTAAAAATAACATGAAATGAGTATTTCTTAGATTCATTAATAGAAATTTGATGATCAGACTCTAGAACAACTATATCTTCAATATCATATTTATATCCATAATATTTTTCCGCGGCATTACAAACTTTAATAATGTTCGATTTAACCGATTCTAAAGCTTTATCATATGATGTTGATTTATTGTTATCCATATCTAAACCAAATAAAATTTTACTATCATTATCCCAAAATTCATACATATGTGTTGATGCAATTCGATCATTACAAATTTTATCATATATCACTTTTGGTTTTGTAACATAAAATGTCTTGGCGCCATTTGAGCTTAAATCTTCACAAAATAGCATCATATCAGAAACATTTTGATTTCTGTATTTTTTCAAAGCATCTTGTTTGTATCTAATTGAACTCATTGTTACCTTATAGTAAGATTTTATTTTTAAACTAAAAAATACTTTTTCAATTTTTTAGTCTATATATAACTGGATTTATATTATTTTAATAAATGGTATCTCAAAAAGTTCACTAGTTCTTTGGGAAAATCCAGATGTTTGATTAGGATTTTCACAATATTGATAAATAGTGCTAGAATGTGACATAATAAAGAATTCTAATAATGTATTAATTTCTTCTGATGTTTTATATTCTTTATTTACATTGGGATCTGTATGGATTGGTTTCAAATCCAATGAAATACAGTTAAATTTTTTTGCATAATAATTTTTTGTTAAAACAGAATTTGATAGTATGTATATATTGTTATTAGAATTATCAGTTAAAAATTTATCTATTTTATCTATTTTATATAATTTATCTTTAGTAAAGATATGATCAGATAATCTTATATGTAATGTAATAAATTCTTTAGGGAATTTTTCTGATGTTTTATCTATTAATGTTTGTAAGTTTTTACGTGGTACAAACATTTTTCTAGCTTGTTTTAGTATCCAAGGTTCAATAGGATATTTTAATGCACCATTATGTGATAAGAATATTTCATCCGAATTTGGTTTATTATTTATTACAGTTAAAAAATTCTTTTCATTTGAATACTCAACATAATCTTTAGAAATTAATTTATTTACTGGTTCAGAATTATGATAAGTATTATTACAACTATTATATAGATATTTTCCAATATTACTATATTCATAATTGATATATATTTTAGAATAGTTTACATTTTGCATAGCATGCATTATTCCTCTAATGTAATCACCAAAACCAAAACCACTATCAGGATTATATACTAAAATTATTTTCTGTTGTGGTCGAAATAATAATTTCAATGAATACATATCTAAATTGATTAACATTAAAAGTAAAATAAATAATATAATAATGTTTCTTTCACTCATTATTATAATCTCATAAAATCTTTTTTACTTGGAGGGAGTTTATCTGATGTTTTCTTAGCAGATATATGATATCTGTGTGTTGATCTGTTTGCCTTTGGGTTTCCTCGTACTTCGTTTCTGTGCACTTCGTTTCTGTGCA
>Ga0194119_10012162_pt1 | contig 10957 bp, 11 predicted proteins | sample TA2MahC100mmetaG_FD_148620 | JGI IMG/M metagenome (GOLD analysis project Ga0194119, IMG submission 148620) | Freshwater microbial communities from Lake Tanganyika, Tanzania - TA2015018 Mahale Deep Cast 100m | ecosystem: Environmental > Aquatic > Freshwater > Lake | place: Tanzania: Lake... | reverse complement strand
AAATTTTATTATAGAATGATTTAGATCAATAACTCGGAAAGCTGTCGTTGTGTTATCAGTTCACAGATTTTTGAATATCCATCTCTATTCTTTGCGAGCAATACGGCATTGATTTCTGGATCATTTGGATCATCGAGAAAAACTCCAAGTATCGGTTTTATATTAGATTCTTTTGTAAGCTGTGCAAATTGTATTAAACCATACATTCCATTTGTGTCAGTCAAAGCAAGCGAATGCATACCAAATTTTTTTGCGGTTTCAATCCGTCAGCTGACGGACTGCTCAATGTGCGCTGTGCCAGAAAGTAAAGAATAGTTTGAATGAGTGTGAAGATGTAAGAACATTTTATCTTAGGATTATAGCTGATATTGGAATTTAGAGCGAAGATTTACTTCGCCCTATGAAATTATTCTTATGTTTTTACTTTGCTAATAATTACCTGCCGTAGGTAGGTAGATTCATCTATCGAAGGTAAACAAATTTTTTTGTTGCAGAGAAGGGTCCACTTCTGAGTAAGTAGAAGTAAACACCAGAACTTAGTCCGAGTTTATCGGCGTTTAGCTCTATCTCATATTTGCCGGGTTCTCTCGGTTCGTTAAGAAGTGTTTCAACTTCTCTACCAAGAATATCATAAACTTTTAACGCAACTAACCCTTGTTCTTTGATTGCGTATTTTATTTTAGTAGTAGGGTTAAATGGATTGGGATAATTTTGGTGAAGAGTAAAGGTTCGGCGGATTGGTGCTATATAGGTTTCTTTTATATTTGTAATGATCCCACCTTCACGAAATATTGATAAACCGCTTTCATTATGTCCAATCCATTTATTATCAAATGAATCTATTTCAACAACTGACATTGAATTGAATGCTATTCCGGAATTAAGTTTATTGAACACAACCCAATTATTTATCCCATCATATTTGACTAATCCACCCTCGCAGGTACTAAGCCATAGGTAATTGTTTTTATCAATTTTAATATCAAAGATTGTATTACTAGTTAGGGGAGAATTGTATATATTATATGTAGTCCAATTATTTCCATCATATTTAGTCAAACCACCGCCATATTCAATACCAATTGCTTGAGTATGCCAGGTCGAAATCCATAAGATACCACTAGAATCGAAAGCCATTGATTTAACATTATTATATGGCAAGCCGGAATTATATTTATTGAAAACAATCCAAGTGTTGCCATCAAACTTTGCAAGTCCCCCTTCGTAGACAATCCATTGGCCGTCATTATTTTTGTAAGCAATATATCTTAAAGCCAACCAAAGATTTCCATTTCTGTCAAATTCAATATCACTAACTACATTGCTAGTGAGATTAGTATTTTGCGTGTTGTATATATTCCAATTTATACCATCAAATTTTACTAAACCGTATTTTAAGCCCGCTCCTATCCATAAATTATTATTTACATCAATTCGTAAACAGTTAATAAATCCATCAGTAAACGGTGAATTTGACGAATCAAACTTTAACCAATTTTGGCCATCATATTTAAACAACAATGGTTTACCCTTAAATCCAATCCATAAATTCTCTATTATTGAATCAGATTCGAGAGCGTGAATTTCAATATTATTATGGTAAGTTGTAACCAATCCAGAATTACTGCTATCATAAAGTGTCCAATTCCCCCTATCTTGCTTTATCAATCCTTTATAAGTTCCAAACCAAACACTTTTTTTTTTGTCTACTTCAATCGCATAAATATAATTACAAGGAAGTATTGAATTACTTAATTGGTATTTTTTCCAATTAGTGCCATCAAATTTCATTAAACCATAATTGAAAAAACCAATCCAGATTATTCCATTTTCATCAATTTCGATTGATAGAATAGCATTTTCAAGCAATCCGGAATTAGTAGTGTTAAATATTTCCCAATTAGTGCCGTCAAATTTCACTAATCCATTATTGGTTGCCATCCAAAGATTTCCATTTTTATCAAATTTCATATCATATATATTATTACTTGGAATACTTGAATTTGAAGTATCATATACCGTCCAATTTATTCCATCATATTTAAATAAACCATTCCAGTGAGTTCCTAACCAAACAGTGTTAAGGGTATCAAATTGAATGGCAAGGATTTCTTTACTAAAACCATCATATTTTTGATATAAACTGTCATTAGATAATTTACCTAATCCCCAACTAGCTCCAATCCATCCACTTCCATCATTTTTATTAAACTTGATATCATTAATCGAAAAATAAGCTGATATTGGATCTCCTGTTTCATAAATAATCCAATTAATTTCATCAAACTTTGAAATATACCGGAAAGAACCTATCCAGATATTTCCTTCATGGTCAACTTCAATTTCCGTATTCCATTGGTCATGTGGTAACTGAGAATTTGTTGTATTAAATACTTGGCACATGCTTCCATCAAACTTACCGATGCCGCTGTATTGTGTACCTATCCATAAGTATCCTGCAGAATCAATAGCAAGCGTCCTGATATGATTATCGGGAAGGTTAGCATTAGCTCTATTATAAAAAGTAATACTATCATTACTTTTATTCAATTTTACTAATCCACCATCTGTACCAATCCATAAGTTATTTCCTGAACTTATTATGGCAGTCACTTTATCTCCATTAGTAAGATTTATCCATTCATAGTTTTGTGCATAGCACTGCATGGTAAAAACTAAAAAAATATATATTAACCTTTTCATACCAATCTCTTACTATTATCTTATCGTGCCAACATCAGTTTAATTGTTTGAACTTGCGATTTATAAAGAATACGACAGAAATAAATCCCTGAAGAAACTGAATTACCATTCATGTCCTCCCCGTTCCAATTTGCATTATGCCAACCTGCCGTTTTGAATTCGTTGTCTACTAGTACAGCAATTTCTTTTCCAATAATGTCATAAATTTTAACAGATATTTTGCTGTCTGACGGAATCCCATACCTGATCTGAGTTGAAGGATTAAACGGATTAGGATAATTTTGAATCACTACTTCATTTTTAGGAATAGTCATATTTTGTCCCAATCCCTGGTCGCCTATCCTAGGGAAAAATCCTTTATACTCTTCAAAATTATCAAGTAATTTCTTTCCATATTTTAACCAATTGCCCAATAGAGTATGGATAATAAATACTCCATCCTTTGTATATTGATTCTCGCGATTTTCTTTGTGAACCTCTTCCATTAATTTTTCATTTCCTGTATAAGTTAAATCTTCCAGAGGTACAATTACAAACAAGTCTCCTTGATTTAACTTTTCCAATAAAAGAGGCAATACCTTTTTATCTTTAACAATGCAATAGTTAAAGAATTGAAAATACTCTTCAGATTTTGCATACTTTTGTGGATCGCTATGAATTTTTACTTGATCATTATTCCAAGTACTTCTCCATGTTTCATACTTGTAATCAAATTCTTTTAACTCATCAATATTTAACTCTTCTGACAATAATGATATTCTAGATAATTCAAATTCTGAAAATTCGACATTATCTAATATGGATAAACCTAACCTAATTGATTCCTCTGATGTTATAAACTTTAAATTTGATTTTAATAAAGGAATATTAATCCATTTATAATATTTATCTACATTTCCATAACTACTGCCACTTAAAGCATATCGAGGGTGAAAAGTTCTCATTAACATACCGGGTTTACTTTCCCAATCATAACCGTGTGGATGCTCATTTGCTGGGGTTCTAATAGTAATATTATCCCATCTAGCATTCACTGATCCATGCGTATAAATACCGTTTAAAGACCATAAATCAATTTGGTTGTTGCTGGAAGTCGCACCAGTTCTTGTATAAGTCCAACCTTCAGATCCGCTATATCGTACAGGATTATTTCCATAATAATTATCAAATGAAGCTAAAGGATTTCCCTGGACATAATATCTTGAACCACTCGATAGAGGCCATTCCCAATAAGAAGTAATCCCACCTGACCAGCTAATACAATTATAAATTCCCGAAGCAGGTGCAGACATAATAGCATCATCTGCTTTTAAATTAGGAAAGTAAGGCATATTGGGATAATAAATATTGCTGTTCTTACATCTCATATATAAATCACAAGTACCTGTTGGGTAATAAGAGCTATATGTGGAAACGAAACAATTCCACATGCGTTGTGGGTATGATTTTTTGACTCTGGCATTAAGTCCCCAATTAAAATCGCCTCCGCCATAATAATCATCATTAAAACCCAATATTCTTCCTTCTAATGCTGGCTCATAACTTTCTATCCAAAGCCTACTATCGCCTGTCAAAAAGCAAGTAAAATAATTTATTTCTTCCGTTAAAGTATGATCACAACGGAAACCTGTACCGGCAATAGGAATATTAGAAGCATATAAATTATCATAAAGATATAAATCTGATGTTTGTGAAGTATAAGGCCAAAATGAGCGAACTAAAAGACAATAGTAACCTGTATAAGGTATCGTACATACAATCTTAGCTTGGTAACATTCGCCACCATCGTCATTTCCCCACGAACCCTTATTGATTGGGTCTTCGTAGTTAAATAAATGCATTACAGGATCAGAAGCGCATGGGTTAGATTTTTTTGTTTCAAATGTAACAGGTGTTCCTGCGTAAAAGTAAAAAAATTGATAGTATGTATAAGTAAAAGTAATATCAATCTCATGCAAGTAGTCTCCTTCAGGGTTGGGCAAAACTCTCGTAATTTTTATTGCATTTGCCGAATCGTTTTTTATTGTAGCGTAATTTGCGGGTAAAGATATTGAGTTAAGTGAATCAATATAGCTATTGTAATATGAATCTTGAATTATTGAATTTTCAATTCGTCTCGAAATGCGGATGAATTCTATAGAAGGAACATAGGGCACAGAAGTAGAAAATGTTATTGTATGATTTCCTTTAGATAAAAATATTTTTTGCTTTACAGAGGGATTTTGATTATTTGATAATGATGCATTTTGCCACCCAGTCTTATTCATTTTTATTTTTCCAACAGAATTATTCTGTTTGTCAAAAAAACATTGAATTCTTTTATGCTATTATTATCATGAAAGCCCATCACCCAAGCAGAAAGAAAATATTCGCCATTATTAGGCACTTCAATCTCAAAATTTTTATTTGAAATATCGGCATTAACATTTAAATAAGTAGACTTAATAATGCATTCGCCGCTTAAATTATAATCAAAGATTTTCTTTCACTTATTTTGTTCGTTTGTGAAAGTATATCGAAAACAGAAATCATCACACAGAGAGAAACAAAAACAGATATTTTGGTTAGCCTTTTCATCTTTTTCCCCTTTTGTTATTAGACACAATTTGGCAATAATGGTCAAAATGTATAATGTTTTTCATAGAGAGACCTCTATTTTAGAGGTTATACCTTAACGAAAAGAGAAGATAAAGTCAATACTAAAAAATTTATATTTGTAAAATGTTAATGCTGGCATATTGTACTTGCAGCGTCGAGCTATAGCAATCAACTGCTCAATACGTGCTGTAACGAAGAATAATGAATAGTTTGCCTGTCCCGACATTCCGACTAAATTTTACTGATTATTGTCGGGAAGTGTGTATGTAGGTGTCGGAATGATCCTTCGGAAATGAACATAGTTCCTTGTTGTCATGAACCATTTCCTGACGATTTACTAACAATAACGTTGCTGTCACGGAATGGTCCGTGACAGCCAAGAAATTCTTTTACTTTGGCAGAATTTATTTACCGAAAGTAGATTTATCTACCGCAGGTAGACAAGTTTTTTTGTTGCTGTGAACTTACCAATCTTGAGTTGATAAAAATATACACCGCTTGTTAATCCAAAATCATTTGCATCAAACTCTACTTCATATTCACCCGGTTGCTTTGATTCGTTTACGAACTCATCTCTATTTGTGCCATATGACATTGCCGAGGTGGGCTGAGATGCGTCAAGTAAACATTTAGTTTTCTTTGAAGTCCGAGATAATTATCCAGTTACCGGTTTAATTCTCCATGCCAGTACAAGTCCAACACAAAAGAATCCAACTGTTTGATCAACCAATGAAGCAATTGTAAGATTCGCAGGGAAGCCGTACCAATTCCAGTACGAAATATCAATTGAAAAGCTTGCAATGAGTCCAAGCAAAGCAACAAGAAGTGCACGAGTCCAAAAGCTTTTAAGACTATTTACAGCAAACAGAAAAATTATTGCCGCAAAAAAGGTAACAATTATGTTGCTAATCAATTCGGTGAGCATTGCTATCGGCGACATTGGGTCTTTGCCTGTTGGGTGATAAATTATAATTCCAATCGGACCTGCTTTGTATTTCTCTGTCCATTTTTGCCGCTCGTCGGCCTGTTGCGAGCTCATTCCTTCAGAGGGGAAGAAGTAGAATCCTGCTTCTGTCATATTTGCTTTCATTGAAGAGATGACAGCATCTTCATTCTGGATTTCTTTTATTCCGATATCTCCAATTTGAAATATTAAATGAGAGAGAATTCCCCAAATAAACATTGCAAGCCCGCCTAAGAGTGATGGAATTAGAATTTTTTTGAAAGACATACTAAACTCCATAAATGGTTATTAATTTTAGAACAGTTTTTTTTAACCATCACAAACCTCCATCTCTGACATCAGGCAATTAACGGATTATGGTGCTTGAAGGTTTTTTGAATTATGCAACTATAGAAAAAGAATTAATCGGCAGAGATGCATATTCGACTTTTTTTAAATCGACTACCTTACTCGCATGATCTATATCAATGCCAACAATGTGGCCGTTTTCATCGAAGTCAAGAACTATGCTATCGGCAACCTCTTGAGAATCGACACTTGGTTTCTCTGAAAGATCAATATATAGCGAATCGGTCTCCGGGTAATAATTAATTTTCATTTTATATTTTCTTAGCTGAATATATTAATTGAAGGATATAAACAGCAAAGGACTCTACGCATATGAAGTAGATTAAACTAAAATTGATGTCACGGAAGAGTCTGTGACAATCCTGAACGGGATATTGATTTTTGAATTTTACTTAAGTGTAGATTTAATTTTAGCTACTACATCCGGAGAGTAGTAATTGCACACACCTTTCTTTGCTTTTGGTTTTATTCCAAGTGTTTGAATTGCCTTTTTAACTTTTGCATCGGAGACTTTAAGCTGTTTCGCAATGTTTCCTGCTGTGAGAAGATCAGTTTTTTCGGTTGGCATAAATTATTTCCTTTAATGTTTGATTATAGAAATTTTGATTAGAACTTAAAAAACGTCAACTGCTTTGTCAACATTAACGTTGCTGTCACGGAATGGTCCGTGACAGCAGAGGAATGTTTTGTCAATGTTTTACTCATTTATCTTTATTAGTATTCTGAGCAGTGGGGAAGGAGAGTACGACAATTGTTCCAATGATGATGAACAAAAGTATTATTCCTTTTATCCACACATCCGCACTTAAAATGAAAATTGAAATTCCTGCCATTATCCACATCGCCACAAGACAGTGGATTTTCCCCTTAAGCGGAATTGTTCGCGTTTCTAAAAAATGATTCACCCGCGCGCCAAAGACTTTATTGCTGGTCACCCAATTATACAGCCGCTCGGAACTTCGCAGAAAACAATATGCGGCGAGGATCATAAAGATTGTAGTCGGTAAACCCGGAACGAGCACGCCGATTAAGCCAATCCCCATAAAAATCAACCCGAGTGAGAGTAAGAAGTATTTAATGAGTTTGTTCATGTTAATATAAGTCTTAATTGTGAATTAGTGGTATGATATAGCGGCTAAATTGATTTTTTACAGATGTGCAATCCAATTACAGATCACAGTCAATTGTTCATCGTTAGTCAGATTCGCTGCATTACCAAGGGTTCTCTTTTGCAGTTGTTTGAAAATTTCAACGGCCATACTATTCTCAATAGCCGCCCCTATGAAAAATGTTTTTGGCTTCAGTCTCTTTTTCTCAAAACTTCTTCTTATTCTACTGAGAGCCGAATTTGCAGTTTTCCAATGCTCATCTGCGCCTGCAGGATCAATTCCACCTTTTAACTCACCAAGAGCAATATACTTTTCTGGATTGCGAACAATGGATCGCTTTTCCTTCTTTAAATCGTCAACTGTTCCATATAGAATTGAGATATCAACATTTTTTTTGACTACAGGAACGCTTATGTTCATTAGTAAGAGTCTTTTCTTTTTGCTTTCACCCCAGCATAATCCTTTTATGCGATTTTCAATTCCTGTGTCATCGGGTGGCCGCGTCAGCCATAAGTTTGTATCAGCATCTCTCCATTGATAATCAATTCCATAAAGATTGAACACAGATAGCAACGAACGAAGAAATTTCCTTTCTCCCAATGTTCCGGCTAAGTTTCTTGCTTTACCTCCTAAAGCATCACCTTTTGTTAAAAGGTAACGATATACAAGTTCATCAATGAAATTTTCGCCTGCCGGTTCAAGAAATTCTTTAATCAGTCCTTTGATTGCAAGTGTCTTATCATCATCAGTTAAATGATTCAATGATTTCTCAGAAAGTCCTGCAGCCGTAAGTAAGCCTACTCTAAGATCTTGGATATATAAAAGGTCTTCAGGGCTTTTCACATTCTTTGCCAAGGATTTGAGTGCTTTCGCTTCTTCAACGTAAGGAACTGCTAAATAGTTTTTCTCTAATGCAAGTGCAATAAAGCCTGCTCTGGTTTTTTCTCTGGAAGTAACTAAATCTTCCGCACTTTGTATTGCTACACTGAATTTTATCTTTTTTGCCATAAGTAAACACATTTGCGGACTTCGGTTCGCCCATAGTTGCCCATTTGCTGACTGCTGTTTCCTTTGCCTTTAGGCAAAACAAATATTTTATTGATATTGTATCCAAAGTCTTCTGCAAACTCAGATAAAATTAAATCGGCCGGGATTTCTTCACCGCCGTAACGAACATTGTCGTTTACCATAACACAATACCCGCCGTTTTTGGTAACTCGCGCCATTTCGCAAACAACAAAACACAATTCCAGAAAATAGTTTCTTACCATTCTCGGAATATTGTTATTATTCAACTTCTGCAATTTATTCAACACGTCAAGAACTTTATTGACTTCAGTCATTGCATCTGAATCGTTGTAAACTTTCATAACCTGGTCAAAGGTTTCAGGTCTGCCGATAGAAGCATAAAATTGATATAGTTGATCAATTTTTTCTTTGTTTTCAACGGTGCAAGAAAGCATTGATTGACGAAGATTACGAACTTGTTCATTGTTATAACCAAGATAAACCAGCTCCAATGCATAAGTTCTTGTGTAGTCGTATCGGTTGCAGTAAGGTGGTGAAGTAACGATAAAATCAAAAAAATCATTTTCAAGTTTTGGCAATTCTTCAAGACACGAACCCTGAATGATTTTAACAGGATGTTGTTTGTGTCCGTTGCTTTCAAATTGGTTAAAAAGAGATTCTGACGTATTCGATGATACGTCTGTGATTATTTGATGTAACTTATGTTTTAATGCGTCTTCAAAAGTTAATATTTCACCTTTGTCAAAGGGCTTTCCGGAAAGTTCTCTTTTTGAACGATAATCCCAACGCAAATATTGTCCGTCTTTTCGAGTGAAGCTGATTTCTTCCAAAACTGTAAAAGCGGCAAGGCGTAAAACGGCTTGGATTTTTTTTTCTTTAATTTTTGAGCAGTAGGTCAAGTACTTGTTAAGATATTTTTCTGTCTCGTCAGGAAAAGCATCTTTGGTAATTGAAATGTGTTTTATATGATGATCGTAGAGGTCGACTTTGACAAGTTCGGTCCAAATATTTTTTACAGTTTTTATTAATTGCTCCGTGTCGATGCCGTTCAGTGATTCTCTCGCCTGCATAACGAAATCACCAATGGGCAAAAGCTCAATTCCATACGATTTCCAGCCGAGTTCTTGTGCAGCGAAAAGCGTTGTCCCGACTCCAGCAAATGGATCTAATACTCGTCCAGGCTGTGAAGAATATTCTGTCAGGAAGTATTTTACAAGACTGGATGAAAAACCTTCTTTGTATTTGAACCAGCGATAAACTGGCTTATCTTTATTAGCTTGAAAGCTTACTATTTTCCGGCTTAAATTATAGGCAGTCTCCAACCTGTCTGCAAATCGGTCGTAAAGTCTTTGTCGTTCAGTAAGGAATATTTCTGCTGCTTGTCTCATTGCTCAAATTTAACATTTTGTTCTCTGTTAGTCTATAAGTTCGTAAGAAGTATATGATGTGTATCTTATATTAGATTTTTTTGGAGTAAGAAACAATTCTACATCATACCCGGTTTTTGGTTTGATGCTGCTCTTTGTACAACTACTTTTATTCTTCTCTTTCGAGTCGCTTCTCTTTTTGCGTTCATTATCCATCCGATATAAATATTCTGATAGGAACTTGCGAAGCTCTTGAAATTTGTCCAAGCAGTTTTGTCCTTCATAAGAGCAATTTTCAAATCAGAGGGGAGGGGGAGTTGTTTCCGAGATGTGTATGCTTCAGCCCACTTACCGTTCTTTTTTGCTTCTTTAATTTTTTCTAGACCGGCTTTGGTCATTTTCTTTTCTTTGATCATCTTTTCTGCCCGTTCTTTATTGAGCGTTGACCAGATGCTATTTTTATTACGCGGAGTAAACTTCTGCATGTATCTTTCATCATCGATTCGCTTTACGGTCGTATCGATCCAGCCAAAACAAAGTGCTTCTTCAACAGCATCGTTGTACGGGATGCTTGGTTTGCCAGTATGCTTTTTGTAGTAGATGAGCCAGACTTCTCTGTCAACCGACGTACCTTTGCTGTGGTTCTTTTTAAGCCATGCTCTCCACTCACTGCGACTCTTAAAATAGATTGAGTTTTTAGGATTCATAATAAATTACTAACTGCTAATGATCTATCATTCGCCGAAAATAAGCTAATAAGGTTAAAAGTCGAATACATACTTACTGAATTGCTAAGATTCAATCGATTGATCAATTATTATAACTTTTGAGTTATTAGG
>Ga0194119_10012160_pt1 | contig 10957 bp, 11 predicted proteins | sample TA2MahC100mmetaG_FD_148620 | JGI IMG/M metagenome (GOLD analysis project Ga0194119, IMG submission 148620) | Freshwater microbial communities from Lake Tanganyika, Tanzania - TA2015018 Mahale Deep Cast 100m | ecosystem: Environmental > Aquatic > Freshwater > Lake | place: Tanzania: Lake... | reverse complement strand
TCCCCCCTCGCTTGGCGGCCCCGCAATTTCGCGACGAACCGCCATGAATAATGCGGGCTAGTCGCCCCGCTTCATCAGCTCCAGAATGATCTGGTGGTCCTCTTTATCCGCCCAGCGCGAAGGCCGGTAGCCGTTCCAGATAGAGTCCTTTTTGACAGCCCCGCGTTCCAGCAGGAATTGCAAGATCTCCGTGTGGCCGCCGAATGCGGCCGCGTGTAAGGCGGTCCAGCCCGTGATATCTTGGGCGTTCACATCGGCGCCCCGGTCCAACAGCAGGCGGACCGTCTCCATGTGGTTGTTCCAGGCCGCCAGCATGAGCGCCTGCGTCCCGAGAATGGGCATCTCACCGTTGACATCCATGCCGTCATCCAGCAGCTTGGTGACCTGCTCCGTATCCCCCTGCGAGGACGCATGCAGCAACGGCGAGGAGCAGCCGGGCAGGACGATCGTCACGGCCAGACAGAGCGCGAGCAGGCGCACAAGCGAGCACTCAGACATACGGACAGGACCTCCCGGGGACCCGTTGCTCCGGGAATGCAACGGGTGCCCCCAGCAGCATACCAAACACTCGGCAGAGAAGCCAGCCAGGACCAGTGATTCCGAGCCGGCTCCAAGCCGCATGTCCACATCTCTCTGAACCAGCTCCCCTGCGCCGACCGGGTCTCCCCAAAAATCTCGTGACTCGGCCCACCTCACTCTGCTATGGTCCCCGCCGTTTGTCATCGGCCTGGGAGGACCTGGTGAAAGAACACGATTGGGAAAAGCTCTGGCGAGGAAGCATGGGGGTCGCGCTCCCCGTCGCCTTCGTGTCCGCCGCCATGGACCGGACCCTCATCACGACGGTCACGGGCTTGTGGGAGAACCTCACGCCGTGGCGGTTGCTCTTTTTCCTCTCATCCGCCTTCCTGTTGGCGGGCCTCGCCCGAAATTCCTCGCGACTCAGAAAGCTGGCCGAGCTTCAGGCCGGTGTCCCCGCCGCGGATCTAGATTTACCTGAGGAGAAACGTCCCCCCTCGGGCTCCCATTTGACCCGCGCCTGACAGCCGTCAATAATGGTTCCTCCGGCTCGTGGCCGGTTCGACCCTGCACAGGATCGCGTTCCGTCGTGCTGACGGGAGAGGGACTGCGTGGTAAACGGCAAAGTCACCGGCTTCACCGCCGCCTGCGTGCTGGTCAGCAACGTCATCGGCAGCGGCATTTTCACCACCACCGGGTTCATGGCGCGAGACCTCGGCGACCCCTGGCTGATCCTGCTGCTCTGGACGGTGGGCGCCCTGTTGGCCCTCACCGGAGCCCTGTCTTACAGCGAACTCGGCGCCGCCATTCCACAGGTGGGAGGCGAGTACCTCTACCTCCGTCACGCCTATGGGCCTTTGTGGGGCTTTCTCAGCGGGTGGGCTTCTTTTGTGGTCGGCTTCAGCGCGGCGATCGCCGCCGGTTCCGTCAGCTTCGCCGCGTACCTGCTGCAGGTGCTTCCGTTCAGCCACGAGCCGGGCCCCGCAGCAACAGTCCTGGCCCTCGCGCTGGTCTGGGTGCTCACAGGCACTCACATGGCCGGTGTGGAAACAGGCGGCGTGCTTCAGCGCCTTCTGACCCTGACCAAGGTGGCTGCGATCCTGGCCCTGGTGGCCGGCGCCTTTCTGGTTGGTCGCGGCGATTGGGGGCACCTGACGGTCCGCGCTCCAAGCACGGCACCGGGCCTCGGAACCGTCGTCGTCTCGTTGATCTTCGTGATCTACGCCTATTCGGGTTGGAACGCGGCCGGCTACATCGCCGGCGAAGTCGCCGATCCGGGCCGCGCGATTCCCCGTTCCATGATCAGGGGCACGCTCTTCGTCGGCGTCGTGTACTTGCTGCTGAACGTCGTCTACCTCTACGCGCTCCCGGTCGCGGCGCTGGCCCAGCCTCCTCTCCTCCCCGTCGCAGAGAAGGCCGCCGTTGCGCTGTTCGGAACCGTCGGCGCGGCCCTGGTCTCGATTCTGCTCTGCATCTCGATCGCCGCGGCGGTCAGCGCGATGGTCTGGGCCGGGCCTCGCGTCTACGTCGCGATGGCGCGCGACGGCATCCTGCCCGCCGGTCTGGCGGAAGCGCGCGGAGCAGGCGGCGCGCCCTCGAGAGCGATCCTGCTCCAGAGCGGCTGGGCCACGGTCCTGATCCTCTCCGGATCGTTCGAGCAGTTGGTGGTGTACACCGGCCTTGTCCTGACCCTGTTCAGCGCGCTGGCGGTCGGAGCGGTCATCGTCCTGCGGCGGAAACGTCCCGACCTGACGCGCCCCTTTCGCGTGCCGCTCTACCCCTTTGTGCCGGTCGTCTACCTGGCGATCGCCGCCACGGTCATCCTCTACGCCGTCGTCGAACGTCCTGTTGAGTCGGCATGGGGCGTCGCCACGGTGCTGGCCGGTGTTCCGTTGTATTGGCTCCACAGCAGGCGCCCGCAACAGGCATGAAGGGAGAAAAGACATCGAGGGCTCTGAGGCCATGGCGGCTCTTTGGTTGTATTTGGCCGGCAAGCTGCCTATAGTACGCGCCGGAAGACGAACTCACCACGCCGGGGGCAGTACCCGGAGCCGATCATGCCAATCAGCCCGCTTGCGGGAAAACCGCCGGGGCCTTCCACGCTTCTCAATATCCCGCGGCTGATCACCGCCTACTATGCGGATCGTCCCGATCCCGCCGTCCGCGAGCAGCGCGTCGCCTTCGGCACCTCCGGACACCGGGGCTCCGCGTTCAGGCACTCGTTCAACGAAACTCACGTCCTGGCCATCACCCAGGCCATCTGCGCCTACCGCAAGGAGCACCGCATCGACGGACCGCTCTTTCTGGGCATGGACACGCACGCCCTCTCGGAGCCGGCCTTCGCGACCACGCTGGAAGTGCTGGCTGCCAACGGCATCGACGTCATGATCGACCGTGACCGCGGCTATACGCCGACGCCCGTCATCTCTCACGCCATTCTCACGCACAACCGCGGCCGGCAGACGGGGATGGCGGACGGGATCGTGATGACGCCCTCCCATAATCCGCCCGAGGACGGCGGCTTCAAATACAACCCGCCGCACGGCGGTCCGGCGGACACGCACGTGACTAAATGGATCGAGGACCGGGCGAACGCGCTGCTCACCGACGGCCTCCACGGGGTCTCGCGCCTGCCCTACGAGCGGGCGCTGCGGTCCGCGACGACGCATCCGCATGAGTACCTCGACGCCTTCATCCGCGACCTCGCGGCTGTGATCGACATGGAGGCAATCCGCCGCGCCGGGCTCAAATTGGGAGTGGATCCGCTCGGCGGGTCCGGCGTCGCCCTTTGGCGGCCCATTGCGGAGCACTACGGCCTCGACCTCGACGTGGTGAACTCATCGGTCGATCCCACCTTCCGGTTCATGCCCCTGGACTGGGACGGCAAGATCCGGATGGATTGTTCATCGCCTCACGCGATGGCGGGGCTGATCGCCCTCCGTGAACGCTTTCATGTCGCCTTTGCCAACGACCCCGACAATGATCGGCACGGCATTGTCACGCGGAGCGCCGGGCTCCTCAATCCCAATCACTACTTGACGGTCGTCGTATCCTATCTGTTCAGCCGGCGCAGCGGCTGGCGCGCGGACGCCGCAGTCGGCAAGACCGTGGTGAGCAGCAGCATGATCGATCGGGTGGCGGCGAAGCTGGGCCGCCGCTTGTTCGAGGTGCCGGTCGGGTTCAAATGGTTCGTCGACGGACTCTTGAACGGGTCGCTCGGGTTCGGCGGAGAGGAAAGCGCCGGCGCGTCGTGCCTTCGCCGCGACGGGACCGTGTGGACCACGGACAAGGACGGCATCATCCTCCGGCGGAGAGGAAAGCGCCGGCGCGTCGTGCCTTCGCCGCGACGGGACCGTGTGGACCACGGACAAGGACGGCATCATCCTCAGGCTCCTGGCGGCGGAGATCACGGCCCAAACCGGCCGCGACCCGGGGGAGCTCTATCAAGACCTGGCCCGGGAGTTTGGAGCCCCGATCTATGAACGGATCGACGCGCCGGCCACACCGGAGCAGAAATCGGTGTTGGCGAAGCTGTCCCCGCAGCAGGTGCGGGCCACCGACCTGGCCGGCGACAAGATTCAGACTGTGCTGACGACGGCGCCGGGCAACGGCGCCGCCATCGGAGGCCTGAAGGTCGTCACCGAGCACGGATGGTTCGCCGCGCGCCCCTCCGGCACAGAGGATGTCTACAAGGTCTATGCGGAAAGCTATCGAGGCCGCGACCACCTTCGCCGTATCCAGGAGGAAGCGCAGGCGCTCATTGCAAAGTCCCTGGCGTCTTGACCGCAAGGCCTTGACCTGATGCAGCCGCGACCCGGCCGCCTTTCCGGCGGGGTCGAGCCTCTGGCTCAGACTGAAGGCGGGACATCATTGAGGTCGTCTGAACCGGAGCCTGCGGGGTTACTGGGCGGGAGACGGCGGTCCGTTATCCTGCAAGACTTCCTTGACGGCTTCGAGGAACTTGTCCAGGGCAAACGGTTTTGCAATGGTTCTTTGGGCCCCCAGGCAGCGCGCGATGTTCAGGAAGTCGGCCTTCCCTTTGAGGCCCCCGCCGGACATGGCGATGATCTTCGTTTCCGGCGCGATCCGCCGGGCTTCCCGAATCACCTCGACGCCGTCTTCTTCCGGCATCAACATATCGGTAATGATCAAGTCCGACGGCTGCTCGCGCAAGCATTTCATGGCAGCCCTGCCATCGGCGGCTTCCGTGACCGTATGACCCGCCCCCTCCAGCAGGTCCCGGAGCATTCTCCGGATGGGCGCTTCATCGTCGATGACCAGGATGGTGGCCACGGAAGGCTCCGGCTCGTGCATAGGCATCAGGGCGCAACTTCGCGTCTAGCTTACCTAGCTATACTTATCGGTCTGCGCGGGTGTAGACTTGAGGCCGGCGCGTCGGATCGGTCAGGGGAAGAGGCATGGCGGACAAGGAGCGTAGGCCAAGGGAGAGGCCCCGCAGAGAAGCCGCAGGCGGGACTCCGCCGGAGGCCCCGGAGCCACCCGGAAATCGTGCAGACCAGTTCCGTGGCCGGGCGCTGAGCCGGCGTGCCCTACTGGCCGGAACCGCCTCGTTCGCGGGCCTCACCGCCGCCGAAGCCCTGCTTGCCCCCCTGCAAGCACAACTGCCGTCGGTCCCTGAGGACCCGACGAGGGTGCCGGGAACCGCCCCCAGCCCCTACGGAACACGAGCCGCGTTTGAGCAGGCCATACGTCTCGCAACGGCCTCCCATTCGCTCACCCCGTTGGAGTCATTGCACGGGATCGTGACTCCTTCTTCGTTGCACTTCGAGCGGCACCACAACGGAGTTCCGCTCATTGACCCGGCTCGACATCGCCTGCTGATCCACGGGCTGGTCGGACGGTCCATGATCTTCACCCTGGACGAGCTGAAGCGCTTCCCATCCGTGTCACGGCTGGCGTTCATCGAATGCTCAGGCAATACCGCCGGCGAGTGGCATGAGCCGGGCGGACGCACCGTCCAGCAGACGCATGGACTGCTCAGCACCAGCGAGTGGACGGGCGTCGCCCTCGCGACGGTCCTGCGCGAGGCCGGAATCAAGCCTGAAGCAACCTGGATGCTGGCGGAAGGGAGCGACGCCGCGGCCATGACGCGCAGCATTCCCCTCGCGCCGGTCCTGGACGAGGCCCTTCTCTGCTATGCGCAAAACGGGGAAGCCCTGCGTCCGGAGCAGGGCTACCCGCTCCGCCTGCTGCTGCCCGGGTGGGAGGGCAACGCCAACATCAAATGGCTGCGCCGGTTGAAATTGGGACCAGCGCCCTTCATGACCAGGGAAGAGACCTCCCATTACACCGACCTGATGCCGGACGGCACCGCCCGGCAGTTTACCCTGGTCATGGATGCCAAGTCCGTGATCACGAATCCATCGGGCGGGCAGCGCGTTCGGCGCGGATTCGTGGAGATCCGCGGGTTGGCCTGGAGCGGGCGAGGACGCGTGACTCGCGTCGAGGTCAGCACGGACGCAGGCAGGACCTGGCAGCAGGCATCCCTCCAAGACCCGGTCTTGCCGAAATGCGCGACATCGTTCCGGCTCCCCTGGCGCTGGGACGGACGGGAAACGGTGCTCCAAAGCCGCTGCACCGATGAGACCGGCTACGTGCAGCCGGGCCGAGAGGCCTTGATCGCGGCCCGGGGAGTGAACTCGGTCTATCACTATCATGCCATCCAGAGCTGGAAAGTGTCGCCTGATGGGACGGTGGAGAATGTCCATGTCTAATCCGTTCCGGTTCGCCGTTCAGACGGTGGTCCTCGCGACCGGCCTTGGAACAGGCTGGACGTGGGCCGGCACGACGCCGCAAGCCAACCCATCGCTGCTTGAGCTGGGCCGCCCGCCCACGGAAGCCGAGGTCGGTGCCTGGAACATTGATGTCTCGCCGAGCGGCGCAGGCCTCCCCCCAGGCAGCGGGACGGTTCAGAACGGAAGGCAGGTGTTCGCGCAGAAGTGCGCCATGTGCCACGGCCGGACCGGCGTCGAGGGACCGATGGACCGGCTGGTCGGCGGGCACGGCACGTTGAAGACGGACCGACCGATCAAGACGGTGGGAAGCTACTGGCCCTATGCAACGACGCTCTTTGACTACATTCGTCGCGCGATGCCGTTCACGGCACCGCAGTCTCTGACTCCCGATGAAGTCTATTCCCTCGTCGCCTGGCTCCTCTACCAGAACGGCATCGTGGCAGAAAATGCCGTCATGGACGCCCGCACGCTGCCGGCCGTCCGCATGCCCAACCGCGACGGCTTTATGCCGGACCAGCAACCCGACGTGCCCAAGTAGGCTGAGTCATGTGCACGGCAACGCGAACCCGTTCCGGTTTCGCCGCGAACCGGCTCCTTCGATCGTGAGACAAGCGGCTCAACGGTACGTCACAGGCCATCGCAACGTCGCTGATGCACCGGGAGATGAGAAGCTGATGGCACTCAAACGGCGTCAATTCCTCCAGGCCAGCATGGTTGGTCTCGCAGCCGCCGTCCTGCCATCGACAGGACAAGCTGAGACCACGCCGGTGCGCACCCTGCGCATCGCCTTGCTCCATCTCGCTCCGCTTCCCGGCGACCTAACGCACAATCGCCGGCTCGTCGAAACGGCCGTCACCGCCGCCGCGGGGCTCGGCGCAACCTGGATCATCACGCCGGAGCTCTGCATCACCGGCTACACCTTCGCCGACCGGATCGGCACGGAGTGGATCGTGCCGCAACCGGACCTGTGGATGACACAGTTTTGCCGGCTCGTGGCCCGCCTCCGCGTGACGGTGTTCCTGTCCCATCCCGAACGGGATCGTCATTCCAGGAAACTGCATAATACGGTGTTTGCGATCGCACCTGATGGCAGGATCGTCGGCAAGCACCGCAAAATCAATACGCTGCGAGTCGGCTCAGAGGCATGGTCGAGCCCTGGGGAACAAGCGACAGTGGTCCCCGTGCCTCCGTTCAAGAACGTCGGGATGCTGATCTGTGCGGATGCGTCGTCGAAGGAAATGGCGAGAAGCTTCAAGACCCAGGGGGCAGAACTGCTGGTGTCATCTGCCGCCTGGGCGCCGGGTCACCATGGCCCGAACGGCGAATGGGAACGATGCACCAACGAGACCGGACTCCCGCTCCTGGTGTGCAATCGGACCGGGCCTGACCTGTCATCTGCCGCCTGGGCGCCGGGTCACCATGGCCCGAACGGCGAATGGGAACGATGCACCAACGAGACCGGACTCCCGCTCCTGGTGTGCAATCGGACCGGGCCTGACCGGACCCTCGATTTTACCAAGGCCGAGACGGTGGTGGTGAAAGACGGGCAGCGGCTTCTGTCGTTGTCCTCGGAACGCTCCGCGATTTTCACAATCGAGTGGGATCTGCAGACCCAGAATCTGGCCAGGCGGGAGTACCAGACGGTCTACCTGTGACCACAGGCTTACAGGCATCGCGCCTGTTTAGGCGCATACCCCCTGCATAGGATATGGAGTTAGGCCCCTGCGGCCGGAGACGTCCCGCCGCCGTATTCCTCGCGGTAGATGAGGATGGCCGTGTGCAAGAGTCCCACGATGATCGGGCCGAGGAACAACCCGATGATGCCGTAGACGGCCAGCCCGCCCACGATGCTGAAGAACATGAACAGGACCGGAATTTGGGCGCCCTGCCCGATCAGCCAGGGTTTCAGCAGGCTGTCCACCATCGTCACGATGCCCACGCCCCAGGCCAGCATCACCAGCGCCTTCCACAGCGGCCCCGCCCACCAGAGATAGAGGGCGACCGGCCCCCAGATCAGCGCCGTGCCGCCGACCGGCAAGGGCGCGAGCACCATCGTCATCGCGGTCAGGAACATCGGGAACGGGGCCCCGAGCACCGCATAGGCCAGCCCCGCGGCCAAGCCCTGGGCGATCGCCGCGACCAGGATGCCTTTGACGACCGCCCGCAGGGTCTGATCCAGCCGGACAAAAATCTTCGCCTTGTGCGACTCGTCGAGCGGCACCACCCGGTAGAAGCCGGCGAACAGGCGCGCCCCGTCCTTGAACAAAAAGAACAGCACCAGGATCATGACGAGAAAATTGACGGCGAGCAGGAACACGTTCGTGACGACCCCGGTGAGCTCACCCACGAGAAACTGCCGCAGGGCCTTGGCGCTGCTCAGGAGAAACTCGTCCAGATTCCCCTGCGTCACGATGAACCAGCCGAGCCATTCTTGCGCCTGCGCCCCCATCAGCGGCAGCCCGGCCAACTGCTCCGGCAACCGCTGGACGCCGCCCGATTGAATCCAGGCAGTGACCGCCGTCTGCGCAGCCTTGGCTTCATGGGCCAGCAGGAACCCCATCGCGATGAGCGGCACCACCACCAGGAGCATGATGCCGATGGTCAGCAGGGCCGCCGAGACCGTCACACGCCCCTTGCAGAGGGCCGTCAGCCGGTCGTGCAGCGGAAACATCAGGTGGGCCAGAATGACCGCCCAGACGGTCGGCAGCAGGAACGGCCGAAACATCAGCGCGATCTGCGAGAGCAGCAGGAGGAGGACGGCGAAGAAGCCGATCGTGAAGAGATACCGCTGGGTCACCGGGTCACCATAGGAGTGGTTCATAGCAAAAAGCCCGGCGCTTGTCACGCGTGACGAGACATAGGCACCCCACGCTAACGGGATAGCCAGTCCGTGTCAATCACTCTCAGAGCGGCGGCTGACGAAGGGCGAACTGCTCCGGCGTCGGCATGATGCGTCGATCTCTTCTTGCCATCTCTGCCCTACTGATACCCGGTCGCCTCAGAGGAATAGAAGAGTCCGGCGCCCGGCGCGTCCCTGCTCTCGACGTCTCGGTCCCGCCATGCCGAACGTCTCCGAGTTCATCCCTTCCAGCCGCCGACAAGATAAAAAATGGAAAGGCGACGGGCCGCTTACTAAGCCCGTCGCCTTCACGCTTCGCCCCGTTCAGTGTCCTGTCAGTTTGCTCGCAACGTATCGGTGATTGGCGGGGTTCAGGACTGTAGCGGTCAGCTTCCCGGCAATCTTCCCGCGCGGCAGGTTTCAAAACGGCTCCTGACACCTTATCCTGTGAGCTGGCCGATCCCGATCTAGCGCTTCCCCCCTCTCCTCAGCTACACTTCCTGGACGCGAAGAGGAGAGCTCCATGCGGGAAGAGCGGACGATCAACTATTACAGGGTGCTGGAGATCGGACCAACCGCCACGAACGCGGACATCAAAAAAGCCTGGCATGAGCAACTGCAGGTCTGGCATCCGGATCGCTTCAACCATTCCCCAGCCCTGCACCGGAAGGCGGAAACCCGCACACAACTGATCAACCAGGCCTATCAAACCCTCAGTGACCCGGCCGCGCGCGCACGCTACGATGCCGCCACGCAGACCGTTCCCTCAACCACGCCACCCCCACGCCCGGCCACAGCCCCACACACCACACCGCCGCCGCGTTCCCAACAGGCCCCACGATCCCGTCAGGGCCTTCGAGGGCCCCAGGCGCCTGTGACCCTCGCCCGGCAAGGGCACCCCATCGTCATGGTGCCGGCCTGCCATCTGCTCGTGGACAGCAGGGAGCACCTCCCCTACACCTTTGAGGGGTTCAACCGGATAGCCGGGACCACCACGCAACCACTGCCGGCGGGCAGCTATGTCATTGAAGAAGCACCGGACATCTTTTGCCTGTTGCGCAAGCGAGTCGAAGAGGTCATGACGGCCTTCTCGAACCCCGCCGACAATCGCCTGCGGTTTCTACAGGAACTCGAACCCCTCCTCGCCTTCCCGCATCGGTTTCTGGTGATCGAAGGCCAGCTCCAGCACAGCAAGTCCGGAGGGCTGTTGGGCCAATATCAAAAAAACGGCTTGATGGATTTTCTGGATGCCATCACGGCGAGATACGGGATCCAGATTATTTATTCGGATAGTCGGGAAGAGGCGGAAGAACGCGTCGCGAATCTCGCGGCCATGCACTATGCCTACTTCTTTGCCGAACAACAGGGACTGGGGCGCTGTCTCAAAGATGACGATCTATAACGGAAGCAGAGCGGGTCCTGTCACCGACCACCCCGTCCGTCCTCACTCCACCCATCCCCCCGTGGGGAACCCCTTACGTTGCGGGCGGCCGGGGGCCCTGATCGGCGCCACCCGCTCGGCCGAAAAACCTTCGCCAGCTAAAAAAGAAGGTGGGCGGGGACAATTGGTCCGAAAATGGGGAATAGGTAACCTTTCTTCGGGCGGGGCTGGAAGGAAGAAGAACCCTAGTGGGGTAAGGGTGGCTTTCGCTAGAACCTCCAGTTGTCGAAGTGTTGGCTGGGATTCGCCAGTTCTCCACTGGCGGATCTTCGGAAACTTCCGCTCTAGGGCGGCTAGCGTTTGACCGGAACGTTCCAGCACCCAACGAAGCACTGGTTCATTGACAGCCACTCTACTCATACCGTTACCCTACTCCAGAAAAGCAGCAGAAGAAAAAAAGAAGAA
>Ga0194119_10012158_pt1 | contig 10958 bp, 8 predicted proteins | sample TA2MahC100mmetaG_FD_148620 | JGI IMG/M metagenome (GOLD analysis project Ga0194119, IMG submission 148620) | Freshwater microbial communities from Lake Tanganyika, Tanzania - TA2015018 Mahale Deep Cast 100m | ecosystem: Environmental > Aquatic > Freshwater > Lake | place: Tanzania: Lake... | reverse complement strand
CTGGGGCATGGAGGAAGCCGAGTTCTCGTGGGTGCTCGAGAGCAACCACCTCTCGAAGCGGACGCTCGAGCGTGGCGGGGCGCTCGTGACGAAGAAGTACCGCATCTATCAGGACGATCCGCCAAGGGTCAGGGGCGGCGCAGCACACCTCTGACCGTCCGCGGCGATCCCCGCTGGACCAGCGGCCCGCCGCCCGTGGTTCCGGCGACGACGCGGCCCCCACCGCCGACCACGGCGGCGGTCGAGGACCCGGTCGGATGGCCCTGCCGGCGGGCCCGCTCCCACTGCATCGACCCGTAGTTGATGCCGGAAAGGTTGAACGAGCGGTACGGGTTTTGGGGGCTGACCGCGTGGGCGTCGCCAGGGAACGACAGGGAACCGGCACAGACGAGCATCACCAGCAGCGATCGGGCAAGGGGCATGGGGTGACTCCTTCGGGGGGCCGGCGGGGGGCCGGCCGGCGTCGCCGAGATAGTCTACGCCGCCCCGTTTCGCAGGGTTCACCGGCCGCCTCGGGGCCTGCGGCAGGCCGGGGTGAGGGGGCGTTGTCGGCGGTTCGCTGAGCTCCCCTGGGCAGGCTCGGATTGCTCCGGGAAGCACGGATTGCCCGTCCGGAAAACAAGCGGCCCGACCCTTTCGAATCCGCTTGCGGAGGATCATCTTTTTAGCCATAGTCGGCGGCCCGGCGGGAGGCTGCCGGGCCGAGGCCAGCACCAGTGGAGTTTCGCCATGCGCCGTCATCTCCGCCCCCCACGTCGTCGCGGTTGTGCCCGTCTCACGGCAGAGGCACTCGAGCCGCGCCGGCTGCTTTCGGTCCAGCCGTGGGTCATTCGCGGTGACGTCGATCCGGCTGCGCTCGACGACGTAATCGTCGTCGAGCAGCACCCTGTCAATGCAGCCTTGTTGCGAGTCACCGTCAACGGCCGGGTCGTCGGCACGCGGCCGATCGCCCAGCCTGGCCAGATCACGATCCTGGGAGGCCTCGGCCACGACCTCATCAACGTCGACGTGCAGGCGCTCAGGTCCGGCCTTCTCCTGCGCGGCGGACCGGGTGACGATTGCATCACGGGTGGCCCCGGGGCCGACCTCATCGACGGTGGGCCGGGCGACGACACGCTCGAAGGCGGCGGTGGCCACGACGTCATCCGCGGTCGTGGCGGCCACGACATGATACGGGGCGGCGACGGGGACGACTCTCTCGGCGGCGGAGCCGGAGCCGACACGCTCGTGGCCGGGGCCGGCCACGACACGCTCCGCGGTGGCCCCGGGATGGACCGGCTCTTCGGAGCCGCGCGGACCGACCGCCTCCACCGCGACACGCTCGACACCTTCCACGAGAGCAAGCAGGCCAATCCCGTCTTTCAGGCCTGGGGGGCGACCGAACTCCGCCGCTTCCTGAAGGCATCGGACGGCCCGCTGGGCCGGGGGGCGGTGCTGCGAGGTGGTCCGATCTTCTCGCCGACCTTGACCAACGCTTCGACGGCGGAAGTCACCGCGGGTGACCACTCCGGCACCAACAACCAGGTGGCGGGCGTCGAGGAGGCCGACATCGTCAAGACCGATGGCCGGTACGTGTACGTCGTCCTCGGGGGCGAGCTGTTGGTGATCGACGCCGATCCCGCGAACCTGGAGGTCGTGTCGCGGACGAGCGTGCCGGGCAGTGCGGTGGGACTGTTCCTCCACGGCAGCCGGGTGACGGTGGTGTCCAACGAATGGGGCTGGCGGTCTGGCCCACAGCCGATCGTTGTGGATGCGGCCGTGGCGTTCCCCAGTATGGAGATGTCGATCGGTCGCCTGCCCGGCTGGTGGGCGCCGCCCAAGGTCGTGGTGAGCGTGTTCGACCTTGCCGACCCGGCGGCTCCGACGGTCGTCGAGCGGACGCCGTTCGACGGATCGCTCATCGCCTCGCGAGCGATCGGCGACAGTGTCTACGTCGTGGTGCAGAACTGGTGGGCTCTGGAGCAGGTCGCCAATGGCAGCGGGTTGCCGACCTTCCTGGCCAACGTCGGCATCCACGTTCCCGCGGCCGGCGGCGACGGCAGCCTGGTGACGATCGCCCGGCTGTCCCCGACCGACGACACGCCCGGCGTGGACGCCGCCGCAGCGGTGGCCGGCATGGGAGGCTCGGTCTATGCCTCGGCGGGGGCCGTCTACCTCGCCTCGTCGTCCTGGAGCGGCACCGGCGCCGTCACGACGCTGACGGCCTTTTCGCTCGGCGTGTCGATCGACTACCTCGCCTCGGGCAGCGTCCAAGGTTTCGTGCCCGACCAGTTCGCGATGGACGAACACGCCGGCACCTTCCGTGTCGCCACGCAGACCGGCGGATGGGGCGGCACGTCCGCCACATCGCTCCACGTGCTTGCCCGGCAGGGCACCGACTTCGTGACGCTCGGGAGCGTGTCGGGCATCGCCCCCCGCGAGGATCTCAAGTCGGTTCGGTTCGTGGGCGACCGGGCCTACGTCGTCACGTTCGAGCGGGTCGACCCGCTGTTCGCGATCGACCTGTCCGACCCGGCAAAGCCCCGCGTGGCTGGCGAGCTCAAGATCCCGGGCTTCTCGACCTACCTCCACCCGATGGACGAGGGCCGGCTGTTCGGCGTCGGCACGGGCGACATGTGGAATACGGGCAAGCTGTCGCTGTTCGACGTCTCCGACATGTCGGCGCCTTCCGAGGTCGACGTCGTCACGCTCGGCGGGCCGGACGGCTGGACCTCCTCCGAGGCGGCCTGGGATCACCATGCCTTCGCCTGGTTTCCGCAGCAGGGGATGCTCGCCGTGCCGGTATCGAGTTGGCACTGGTCCGAGACGACCGGCTCCGACAGCGACTTCATCGTCAGTCTGTTCGCGGTCGACCGCGACACGGGCTTCAGCCACGCCGCCGACGTCCGGCACGACAGCCCGGTTCTCCGCAGCCTGCGGATCGCGGACCGGCTCTACACCGTGTCAGGCACCGCGATCGCGGTGCACGAGATCGCCGGGACGCACGCGGAACTCGGTCGCCTCGCGATCAATGCCCTCGGCGACGGTCACGGTCCGATCATCCTGCTCTGAGTCGCGGTGCCGACCGGCTTGCCGTCACGCTACCGCCCCGACCGTTTGGGCCGGTATCCGACCGACTTTCTGGGGCGGGCCCGCTTGCCCCGCGCCGCGACGGGTTGGTGCGGACCTTGCCCGGTGCCTGGGCCGCCGCGGATGTGGTCGCCGGACGTCTGCTCGGTGAAGGTTCGCGTGGCTTCTCGACGGCGACCGTCGATCGCCTCCGGTGGCGGGCGATCCGGGATCAGGCAATCGCAGCCTGCGCCGATGAGGTCCTGGCGACCCGCTTCGAGCAGCGCTCGGCGGACCTCGAACCAATTCTCCGGCTTGAAAAACTGCAGCAGCGCCCGCTGCAGCCGTCTGTTTCGCAGCCCCTTGGCGATCTTCACCGGCTGCTTCGTCATCGGATCGAGGCCGGTGTGGTACATGCAGGCAGCGATGTCGAAGGGGCTGGGGATGAAGTCCTGCACCTGGTCCGGTTTGTAGCCGTTCCGCTTGAGGAACACCGCCAGATCGATCATCTCCTCAACCCCGCTGCCCGGGTGGCTGGCGATGAAGTAGGGCACCGTGTATTGCTTCTTGCCCGCCCGCCGGCTGGCGGCCCGGAACTCGCGGTCGAAGGCGACATAGTCGTCGGCCGAGGGCTTCTTCATCAGCCGGAGCACCTCGGGGTCGGTGTGTTCCGGCGCCACCTTGAGGTGGCCGCCGACGTGATGGGCCGCGAGCTCCTGCAGGTAGTCGGGGTCCCGCCGGGCCAGGTCCATTCGCACGCCGCTGGCGACGAGCACCCGCTTGACGCCCTCGACCGACCGCGCTTCCCGCATCACCTCCTTGAGCGGCCCGTGGTCGGTGCCAAGCAGCTTGCAGACCGTGGGATGGACGCAAGACAGCCGCCGGCACTTGGCCTCCACCTCCGGCCGCGTGCACCGCATCTGGTACATGTTGGCCGTCGGCCCGCCGATGTCGGAGACGGTGCCCTTGAAGCCCGGCTGCTTCGCGAGCAGCCCGATCTCCGTGACGATCGACTCCTTGGAGCGGCTCTGGATGATCCGCCCCTCGTGGGCCGTGATTGAGCAAAAAGTGCAACCACCGAAGCAGCCCCGCATGATCTGGACGCTGTGCTGCACGACCTCGAAGGCGGGGATGCGGGCGGCGCCGTAGCCGGGGTGGGGCCGCCGGGTGAAGGGCAGCCCGTAGACCTCGTCCATCTCCTGCTCGACGAGCGGCAGGGCCGGCGGATTCACCACCACCGCCTCGCGGCCGTGTCGCTGCACGAGACGACGGGCGTTGTGGGGGTTGGTCTCCAGGTGGGCGATCCGAGTCAGTTCGCAGAAGGCGAGGATGTCCGCGGCCACTTGCTCGTAGGGGGGCAGTTCCAGCGCGCCGGGCCACCAGGCACCGGGGTCGGGCGGAATCGGCTCGCTGGCGCCGAGCCGATAGGCCACGCCCCGCAGGTCGCGGAGATCCTTGGGCGTCCGGCCGGCGGCGAGCCCGCGGGCGATCTCGAGGATCGTGCGTTCCCCCATCCCGAAGACCACGAGATCGGCCTTGGCATCGAGGAGAATCGAGCGGCGGACCGTGTCGCTCCAGTAGTCGTAGTGGGCCAGGCGACGGAGTGAAGCCTCCACGCCACCGGCCACGATCGGCACGCCCGGAAACGCCTCCCGCGATCGTTGGCAGTAGGCGAGCGTGGCGCGATCGGGCCGCCGGCCGATCGCACCGCCAGGGGAGTAGGCGTCGTCGTTGCGGACCTTTCGGTTGGCGGTGTAGTGGTTGATCATCGAGTCCATGTTGCCCGCCGAGACGCCGAAGAAGAGCCGCGGTCGGCCGAACTCCCGCCACGGCTCGCAAGACTGCCATTCGGGCTGGGCCAGCACCGCGACCCGGAAACCCGCGGCCTCCAGGAGCCGGGCGAGCAATCCATTGGCGAAACTGGGATGGTCGACGTAGGCGTCGCCGGTGACGAACACCACGTCCACCTCATCCCAGCCGCGAGCCGTCATCTCGGCGCGGCTGGTCGGGAGTGGAGGCGTGCCGCGGGAGGGGCTGGCGAGGGCGAGGGACATGCGTTCGAAGGCCGATGCGGCTGGGCGGCGGCGAGCGCGGAAGGCGGCGGGGAGTCGATCCCCGAGGGTCGCCTAGCCGCCCGCACCAAGTGTATCCCCGTGCCAGCGGCCGGGCGGCCGCTGGTATAGTCGTTGTATTCCGCGGAGGTTGACGTGATCCGGGCTTCGCGTGCAGTCGTGGCGGTGGCCGCCGTGGCGGCCATGGCCTGCCGGTTGGCGGTGTCGGCCGCCGAGCCGCCGGCAGACGAGATCTCCGCCTGGATCGGCCAGCTCGGGGCGTCGCAGTTCGCCCGCCGGGAGGCGGCTTCCAAGCGACTGCTCGCCGCCGGCCTGCCGGCCGTGGAGCCACTGGCCCTTGCCATCCAAGGCGGGGATCTGGAGGTGGCCAGCCGGGGGATCGAAATCCTCCGCGACCTGCTCGACGACCAGGAGGCCGGGCCGGCCGCCGAATCGGCGCTCGAAGACTGTGCCGATCGGGACGTCGTGGCTGCCAGGGTGGCGGAGTCGGCACTGGCCTTTCACCGACAGGGCCGGGGGGCGGTCGCCCGGTCCCGGCTGGAGGCGTTGGGGGCAGTGTTTCGGGACCACCCAGCGGCCGTCGCGGCGGGCGTGGATGTGGAGATCGGCCGCGACTGGAAGGGGACGGGTGACGATCTCCGCGAACTCACGTGGCTGACGCGGCTCGAGCGACTTGCCTTCCACGGCGTGCCGCTCGACGAGCAGGGCCTGGCGGTGGTGTCCAGGCTCCGGAGCCTGCGAGACGTGGAGCTCTTCGGCACCGGGCTGGGCGACGAGGCGGTGGCGGCGCTCGGGGCCAAGCTTCCCGACGTGCAGATCGAGGTGCGTCGCGGCGGCAAACTCGGCGTCGGCTCGCTAGCCTTCGGTGGCCGCTGCGAGATTCAGACGGTCGAACCGGGTTCGGCGGCCGACCAGGCTGGCGTCCGGCCGGGTGACGTCGTGCTGGCGGTGGACGGCGCGGCGGTGGCCGACTTCGACGCCCTCACGGCGCGGGTCGCCGGTCGCGGGCCCGGCGAACGGGTGCGGCTTTCGGTGGCCCGTCTCGACCGACGTCCGGGCGGTGACGCCGAGCGGCTGGAGTTGGACGTCAGGCTCGACGCCTGGTGAGATGGCGAAGCCTCAGAGGGAAGAAACCATGGCGGGTGAACGATCCTCCGACGAGCCGGTGGAGGTCCGGTGGCACGATCACGCGGTGAGCCGCGCCGACCGGGAGCGGGCCGCCGGCCACCGCGGCTGCGTGTTGTGGTTCACCGGCCTGTCGGGCAGCGGCAAGAGCACGCTGGCCAACGCGGTCGACCGCCGGCTCCACGGCCGTGGCTGCCGCACCTTCGTGCTCGACGGCGACAACGTCCGGCTGGGGCTCAATGCCTCCCCGGCGCTGCTTCGCGATCGCTATGAGGCCGAGGCGGCAGCCCGCTTCGGCCTCGGGTTCGGGCCGGCTGATCGCGCGGAGAACATCCGTCGGATCGGCGCCGTGGCCGACCTCTTCGCGCAGGCCGGGATCATCGCCCTGACGGCCTTCGTGAGCCCCTATCGCCGTGACCGGGACGCGGTACGGGCCATGCTGGCGGCGGGCGACTTCGTGGAGATCCACGTGCGAACGCCGCTGGCCGTCTGCGAGGAACGAGATCCGAAGGGCCTCTACCAGAGAGCCCGCGCCGGGGAACTCAAGGGTTTCACCGGCGTCGACGACCCGTACGAGGAGCCCCTCGCGCCGGAACTCGTCGTGGACTCGGCCGCCCGGAGCCCCGACGACCTGGCGGCGGAGGTGGTGGGGTGGCTCGAGCGGACCGGAAAGATCCCGCCTAGCTGACCCTACTTCCGCGGGCCGATCAGTTCGACGAGGTTCCCGTCGGGATCGCGGACGCACGTCAGGTGCATGCCGGGCACGAGGTTCTCGGGCAGGGCGACCGGTGACTTCGCGATCGGCTTGACGCCGAGCGAGGCCAGGCGTGTGATCGCGGCATCGGTGTCGTCCACCATGATCGTCAGGTAGCGGAAGCCGGTGTGGGCATGGATGAACTCCGTGTCGCCCGTCCGCGGCGAGGTGCCGGCCACCTGCATCAACTTGAGGTTGGTGGCGTCGGGGCCGTCGCCAAGCACCAGCACGCGAATCGTGAGAGGTTTGGAGTCCGTCAGTCCGGCGTCACGTGCCAGTTCGGCCGGTACCTGGAAGCCCTTCACTTCCCGAAAGCCGATGCCCGCGGTGTAGAACCGCACGCTCTTCTCGAGGTCGGAGACCACGCAGCCGAGGTCGATCGTGGGCCGCGGGAACTTCACCGCGTCCGCCCCGGCGGCGGCCCGCCAGGACAGCGCCATCGCGACAACGGTCACGGCAATCGCTGCGGAATTCCACATCACGAACTCTCCGTTGAACATCGATGCCGGGTCACAGAGCGACGGGAGCGTACCTGACGAACCAGGCTCGGCGCGGCATGCCACCGGGCGCGAGGATATGGCCGTGGCCCGACGGTGCTAATCGATGAACCCGGAGAGTTCCTCGCTGCGGGCCGGGGCCTGCAGTTTGCGGACGGCCTTGGCCTCGATCTGCCGGATGCGCTCGCGGGTCACCTTGAAGATGTGCCCCACCTCCTCGAGCGTGTAGCTGTAGCCGTCGCCGAGGCCGTAGCGGAGTTTGATGATCTCCCGCTCGCGGTAGGAGAGGCTCTTGAGCACCTTGGCGATCCGGTTGCGAAGCATCTCCTGGGCCGCCCCCACGGCGGGGTTCTCGGCGCCCGTGTCCGGCAGGAGGTCGCCGAAGTGGCTGTCCTCGCTGTTGCCCACCGGACGGTCGAGGCTGATCGGGTAGCGGCTCATCGCCGTCACTCGGCGGGTCTCGTCGACGGGCGTGCCGGCGCGGGCGGCGATCTCCTCGATCGTCGGCTCACGGCCGTATTCCTGGAGCAGCTGTCGCGCCACGTTCCGCACCCGGCTCATCGTCTCGACCATGTGTACCGGAATCCGGATCGTGCGGCTCTGGTCGGCCACGGCACGGGTGATCGCCTGACGAATCCACCACGTGGCGTAGGTGCAGAACTTGAAGCCACGGCGATACTCGAACTTGTCGACCGCCCGCATCAGGCCGGCGTTGCCCTCCTGGATCAGGTCGAGGAAGGAGAGGCCGCGGTTGCGGTACTTCTTCGCGATCGAGACCACGAGCCGGAGATTGCCCTCCGACAATCCGCGCTTGGCATGCTGGTAGCGGGCGAAGATGCGGCGAATCTCATCCATCCTGCGCTTCAGGCTGCGGGGAGTCTCCTGGCAGCCCTTGAGGATGTCGCGATATTCGTAGACCAACTTTTGCCGCGCCGACGGCGGCTGCTTCGACCGTTTGTGGGCCTCGATCTTGCCGCGGAGTTCCTTGATCCGATCCACGAAGCCCTCGAGCTGCGGGATCATCGCCTCGATCCGCTGGGTCCGCAGCCCGAGTTCCTCGATCAGCCGCACCACCCGCTTGCGGCGGCGGCCGAGGCGGGCCCAGGCCTCGCGCCGTTCCGCCATCCGCCGTTTCTTCGACAATGCGATCCGGTAGTCGGCCTTGTTCTGCTTGAGCAGCACCTTGAGCGTCTTGAGGTTGTGGGGAAGCCGGCCAAGGATCTGGTCCTTCTCCAGCCGGTCGGTCACCGACACCTGCACCGTGCGATCGAACGGCAGTTCACCCTGCTGGACGCGGGTGAGCACGCGGAACGCCTGGTGGGCGACGTATTCGCATTCCAGGAGCTTGGCCCGGAACTGCGCCCTGGTCGTCTCGATCTGCCGCGCGAGCGAGATCTCCTGTGCCCTGGTCAGGAGCGGAATTTCACCCATTTGCGTGAGATACATGCGGACCGGGTCGTCGGACCAGTTCTCGACCTGCTCCGCGAGCACCTCGTCGGCGTCGCCGTTCGCCTCGCCCTCGACCTCCACGTCGGCCTCGACCTCGGTTTCGGCCTCGACCGTGACGGTGACGTCGGCATCGTCGGTCAACAGTTCGGCGTCGACGTCCTCCGCGTCGACCACCTTGGCGGTGAGTTCCTCGACCTCCTGGGGCGTGGAAACGACGTCGTCTTCGAGTTCATCCAGCAGCGAATCGTACAACTCAGGGCTCCTTGACGCTTCCTTCGATCGAACCGTTCCGTGGGCCGGCAGCGTACCGGTTAGGCGATGGCTGGCACCGGTTCATCTTTCGAGGTGCCGACAGTGTGATTCAAGGCTCGGGCAAGTCCAGCGGTGCAACGCCACGCCGGGTCCGACCCCTGGCGCGACCTTTCCCGAAGCCCATCACCACCCCAAAAACCGTCCCCGTCGAGGGACTGGGCAAGCCTGGCAGAATGCGGGCGATTTGCCGGCATGAATCGAGGCTCTCCGAGGTGCACGACATTATGCCGCTGCCGGTCCCGGAAGGCCAGTTTTTTTTCACCGGAAACCTGGTTTTTCAGGGTCTCGTCCGGTCCGAATGGTAAAAGGAATCGGCCGGAGAATCTCTGCCGGCCGCCCCGGGACCTCCATGAACTCGTCCGGCAAGCCGTACCGCCTCCGCTGCCGTTGTTCGGCCGATCTCCACGTATCGCCCGGCCAGGCGGGCACCCGCCTGACGTGTCCGGCGTGCGGCACTGCAGTAGATGTGCCGCGGCTGAGGGACTTGCAGGCGGTGGCGTCGCCGGTCACGGCCGGCTCGCGGCGGCGATGGCGGCGCAGCAACGCGCGGTGTTTTGCGGGCAGCGCGATCGCGGCGACGGCCGGGTTCGTGGCCGCAACGCTGAGCGACGGGTTTGCCCTGGGGCGGGTGCTGCTGCCCGACGATGCCATGATCCGCTCCGCGGTGCAGGCCGCCGATCCCGCGACGATTCACAAGGCGTGGCTCGGGCTGCGAGCGGCCGGTGTCGACCGCGGTGCCATACCGGAGGAACTCCGCGTCCAGCGGGCCACCCGCGTGGCCGGCCGTATCCGCGGCATGCTCTGGGGTGTCGCCATGGTGGGCCTGGCGCTGGCCGTTGCGGGTGCCCTCGAGTCATGGAGCGCGGGGGGCGGGGCCGCTGCGTCGCCGGGGGAGCCGACGTGAAGGCTGCCTTCATCAGACGAACCGGCGGTCCGGAGGTGATCACCTGCCGCGATCTGCCCGACCCCGTCCCGGGACCGCGACAGGCGCTCGTGCGGGTGCGGGCCGCCGCCGTCAACCCCATCGACACCTACATCCGGTCCGGCGTCGTTTCCATGCCGCTGCCGGTTCCCTACGTCGTCGGCTGCGACCTGGCGGGCGAGGTAGTGGCGGTGGGAAATGAGGTCGATCGCCTGCGACCGGGCATGCGGGTGTGGGGTTCCAACCAGGGCCTGCTCGGTCGCCAGGGCACGTGCGCCGAACTGGCCGCCGTCGACGAACAGTGGCTCTACCCAACGCCGGATGGCGTGACGGATCGCGATGCCGCTGCGGCGGCGTTGGTCTCGATCACTGCTCATCTCGGCCTGGTCAGCCACGCAGCGCTCCAGCCCGGCGAGACGATCTTCGTCAGCGGCGGCTCCGGCGGGGTCGGGTCGGCCGTCGTGCAGATCGCCAGGGCGCTCGGTGGCCGCGTCATCGCCACGGCCGGCACGATCGCCAAACGGGAGCGGGTCGAGTCCTACGGCGGCGACGTCGTGCTCGACTACCGCCGCCCCGACCTCGTCGCCGCGGTGCTCGCGGCCGCGCCGGCTGGCGTGCAGGTGCACTGGGAGACCCGTCCCGACCCCGACTTCGACACGGCGATCGCGACGCTGGCCGAGGGAGGACGCATGGTGCTGATGGCGGGCCGTCAGTCGCGGCCACCGTTGCCGGTGGGACCCTTCTACGTGAAGGGCTGTCGTCTGCTGGGGTTCGTGATG
>Ga0194119_10012153_pt1 | contig 10962 bp, 9 predicted proteins | sample TA2MahC100mmetaG_FD_148620 | JGI IMG/M metagenome (GOLD analysis project Ga0194119, IMG submission 148620) | Freshwater microbial communities from Lake Tanganyika, Tanzania - TA2015018 Mahale Deep Cast 100m | ecosystem: Environmental > Aquatic > Freshwater > Lake | place: Tanzania: Lake... | reverse complement strand
TACGACGATTCGCTCGATGCATTCGGCGTCCACGGAGTCGGGGGGACCCTTGGGGCGCTGCTAACCGGTGTCTTCGCCACCAAAGCGGTCAACACTGCCGGCGCCAACGGCGTCTTTTACGACCCGCAAGGGGGTTGGCAACTCTTGATTGGGCAGGCCACCGCAACGGGAATCACGATCCTATTCGCAGCCATTGTTTCCTTCGTACTGCTGAAGGTACTCGACGCCACCATGGGACTGCGTTTGTCGCAACAAGGCGAATTGCAGGGGCTGGATTTGGCGGAGCACGGTGAAGAGGGATACATACTAAACTAACACGGCGGTTTTATCCGCCTTTCGAAGGGAATTTCACATGAAGAAGGTCGAAGCCGTAATTCGGCATTTCAAATTGGAAGACGTCAAGAACGCGCTGACGGAACAAGGGATCCACGGCATGACCATCACGGAGGTCCGCGGTTTCGGCCGCCAGAAAGGGCACAAGGAAACGTATCGCGGTACAGAGTACACGGTCGATTTCGTGCCCAAGGTCAAGATGGAGATTGTCTGCGCTGACAGTCAGCTGCCTCTGACGGTCGAAACGATCCTCAAAGCGGCTCAGACCGGCCAGATCGGTGATGGCAAGATCTTTGTGACAGACTTGAAAGACGTGATTCGAATCCGCACGGGAGAGGTCGGCGAAGACGCGCTATAGGTATTAGGCCCGGTGTTGACAACTCCTAGTTTGCGAGAGGCGGTCGTCGCAGCGCGCGCCCAACTAACGGTCGGGCGCGCAAAATTGCGGCAGCACCACGATCGCGGGTCGCCCGGAATTCACCTCTGCTCCTCGTGGAGCCAGCGACTGGAGGATGCCAGCGTCTCGGTGTTCGACGCCGCCTTGACGGACATGGAGCAGCAGATGCCAGCTGTTTCCTGGCGCTTCCAGACGGCCCTCGTCGTTTGCGGTGGTTTCGGCCGACGCGATACCGCCCCCTACTCCGATCTCGACGTCATGCTGCTCTTCAGCCCCGAGCTGAACCAGCACCTGCCCGTCTTCTCGCGTCGACTGCAGCAGGACTTCTCCGATTTGGGGGAGGACATCGGCTTTTGTGTCCGTACCCCCCGCGAGGCATGCAAGCTGGTAGCTCAGGACCCAGTGATCTTCTCCTCCCTGGTCGAGGCCCGCCGCGTGACGGGGGACGAACGGTTGTTCCAGCGGTTCCACCAGCGTTTTCGCCGCGCGGTCCTGTGGCGCGCACGACGACTCGTCAAGCAGGTCGAACAAGCTCGACGCGACGAACGGACTAGATACGGCGATACCGTAAATCTACTGCAGCCCAATATCAAGCGATCACCGGGTGGACTACGGGACCTGCACCTGATGCGATGGATCGGATACGCACGGTACCGTGCCGCCGACCTAGAGACCCTCCGCCGATTGGGGCATTTGTCGGCCGTCGACTACCGTCGATTGCGGGAGGCCTGGGAGTTCCTGTTGCGGCTGCGCAATGAAATGCACTTTCATGCAGGACGCGCCCAAGACCTGTTGTCACGTGCCGAGCAGCTGCGAATCGCCGAACGCTTTGGCTATCAGGGGGACGACGGCGTCATGGCCGTCGAGCGATTCATGCAACAGTATTTCGACCACACCAGCAACATTCGCGACATCGTTTCACATTTCTCAGAGTCCGCCAGCCAACCTGCATCGTACAATCGACTCATCGCGCCACTACGTGGACACTTCATGGAAGGGGATTTTCTGGTGGGTCCCACGCAAATCATCGTGCGACCACGCAGCCTGAACCGCGTACGCGGCGACCTGTTCGAAGTCCTGCGACTCATGGACCTCGCTAGTCGATCCGACATGCGCATCGAACATCGCTCATGGGAAGCCATTCGCACGTCCATGTTGCAACAGGAGAAGATCCAGCTATCTTCGGCCGCCAAACAACGGTTCCTGTCGCTGCTGTCCCAGGTGCGCTGTCTAGGAGACCTACTGCGGCGACTACACGAACTGCGGGCGCTGGAACGTATCATTCCGTCGTTTGCTCACGCAAGGTGTCTGCTGCAATTCAACGAGTACCACAAATACACGGTGGACGAACACAGCATTCGCGCGGTGGAGTCTGCTACCCAATTCCACAAGGATACTGGCTACCTGGGTGAAACCTATCGCAAGGTTCGCAATCTACAAATCCTGCATCTGGCACTATTAATCCACGATCTGGGGAAAGGATTTCCCGAGGACCACAGTGAGGTTGGTCGGCGGATTGCCATCGAAGTGGCTCAACGACTGGAATTGAACGCGGAGGACAGCCAGACTCTGGAGTTCCTCGTATATCGACATCTGTATCTGGCCCACTTGGCATTCCACCGCGACGCGAGCGATGAGACAGCGATCGTGCGAGCTGCTGTCGATATTGGATCCCCCGATCTGCTGCGAATGCTGTTCGTACTCACCTGCGCCGATTACGACGCTGTCGGACCGGGAGTGCTCAACACGTGGAAGATCGACGTCCTGAGCGACCTCTATCGGCGCATCCGCGCCCATCTGACGGTCGACGAACCTGTCGATCGAACCGATCATGCTCGGAACATTCTGCGGGAGACCATCGCCAAGAGTCTCACCGGGGACGCCCACACCGACTGGTATCTACAACAACTTGAACTGCTCCCCAACAGCTTCGTGCGGAACGTGCCGGTAGGCAATCTCGTCGAGGATTTGCGGCAGCTCCAACAATTGGAGGGGGCACCCGTCCAGGCCTGGGGGCGGTTCGATCATGCCCGTGGTGTCAGTGAATACTACGTCGCCGCCCGAGAAGGAATTACCGATGGGATCTTTCACAAGCTGACTGGTGCACTCACGGCCAAGAGACTGCAGATTCTGTCCGCCGAACTGATACCGTTGGACGAAAAGCGGTTTCTGGATCGCTTCGTGGTCGAAGATCCCGACTTCGGGGACGAACCACACGCTTCACGGTTCCTAGAAATTCAAGAATCCCTCAAGAATGCGCTGCTCGCACATGTGGACGCTCCGCCAATCTTCCGGTCGACGTGGAAGTTGTCGAGCCTGGCATCGACGGCGGTTGTATCGCGGCACATTGCCGATGTTCTGATCGATAACTCCACGTCCGATCGTTATACCATCATCGAGGTGTTTGCACACGACAGCCCAGGACTGTTGTATCGCATTGCCCGATCGCTCCACGAAAATGGCTTATCGGTCGCTCATGCCAAGATTGCCACGTACGTGGACCAGGTTGTCGACGTCTTCTACGTGACCAATCGCGATGGGCAAAAAGTGGAGGACCAGGCGACGGTGCAGGAGATTCGCAGTTCGCTCTTGCAGGCCGTCCAGACAGATCCCCCAGCTCCCTTGGGACAAGCGTCTCCCTCCGCATGCACCACAGGACCAACCGATGTCGCCCCTTGAAAACCGTGCCCGAATCGCCATTACGATGGGAGACCCCGCCGGGATTGGACCGGAGATATGCCTGGACATCCTGCGCGAGTGTACTCTGGCCACTCCAATCGTATTTGGAGATGCGGGCCTCTTGGCACGGGTCGCTCAGCACTTGGGGCAGACATGCGACTTCCCGGTCCTTCCCTGGTCCAGATGGGAACAGGGGTACGATCAGTGCGAAGGTCCCACCATCGTCGACGTCCCCCTGCTGAACGCCGCTCAGGTCGTACCGGGCACCGTACATCCGGATCATGGACGTGCCGCGTTCGGATATATCCAGGCCGCCATCGATGCCGCGTTAGCGGGCCAAGTTGTCGCTGTTTCCACGGCCCCCATCAACAAAGAGGCACTGGCATTGGCCGGGATCCGATTCCCTGGTCACACGGAGATCTTCGCAAACCGCTGTGGATCGACTCGTTGGTGCATGATGCAATACTCCGATCTCATCACTTGCACCTTTGTGACGGTCCACGTGGGGCTCGTGGAGGTACCCGCCCTACTGTCCGAGTCTCGCGTGTTGGAAGTCATTGAGCTAACGGCAGAGGCGTTGCGCCGCATCCGCGGCCACGAACCGCGCCTAGTCGTTTGTGGGCTCAATCCGCACGCGGGGGAACATGGACTTTTTGGGGAGCGGGAGGAAGAACGATTTATCGTTCCGGCCATCGAGAAAGCGAAGGCTGTCGGATTGCTGGTGGAGGGACCGCTGCCGGGCGACACGGCCTTTTTACCCAGCAAACGAGCGACGACGGATGCCTTCGTGTGCATGTACCACGACCAGGGGCATATACCGGTCAAGGCGCTCGCTTTCGATCGCGCCGTCAACACTACCATCGGCCTGCCGATGATCCGAACGAGCGTTGACCATGGCACGGCCTACGACATCGCGTGGCAAGGCAAAGCCGATCCCAGCAGCCTGCATCATGCCATCTCGCTGGCCATCAAGTTGGCCAGCTAGCTCAGGAGCTTGCCAGCGGTACCGCTCGACATGGCGATTCGTTCTGTTGCCATGTGGCAATATTTTTCCACACAATCGATGCCGATGAAACTCCGTCCAAGTTGCTGCGCCACGGCACAGGTGGTGCCCGTGCCACAGAACGGATCCAATACGACACCATCGACGGGGCACGTGGCGAGCACACACGTGCGCACCAGCGACTCGGGAAAAACGGCAAAGTGTGCGTTGCGATTCTTGGACAGCGGTACGGACCAAACCGTACGCTTGTTCCGCCCCTGGGGATGAAAGGCCTGGTCCCATCGCCCGTCATGTAGATTCGAATTGCCACCGTTCTTTCCATGCTCCGGCGTGGCGCCCCGACGGAAGAAGTGATTCCGCCCCCCCTTCATGCGGGACTGTTCGGAGAAGGTGACATGGGGCTCGCGGATCGCATCCGCGTCAAAATGGTAGAGGGGCGATTTTACAAAGAAGAATACATATTCATGATCGGTGGTCAATCGGTTCTTGACAGGGGATGGCATCGCGTTGGGTTTGTGCCAGATCACATCGCTTCGCAAGATCCAACCATCTTGCTGCAAGGCCAAAGCCACGCGCCAGGGCATGCCCAACTGTTGACCGTTTAGGTACTTGTCTCCCAGCACGAGCCACAGGCTACCGGAGCGACTGAGGACCCGTCGCAGTTCGCGAAATTGCTGAACGAGACGCGTCACATAGCCTTCTGGCGTCGCTTCTTGCCCGACTTGCTGCCACTGCCCTTCATAGTCGCGCTGTCGGTAATATGGGGGACTGGTCACTACCGCTTGGACCGAATCTGCGGGGAGCTTCTGCAAGACATCCAGACAGTCTCCGCAGATTATTCGATTGATCCAATCTCGCAGTTGGTCCATGGCTGGCAGGCACTCCCTTTCTGCCCAGGTCATCGCGGCAAATCTACATCCGATCAACCACGGAAATCCCCAACAATTCAAGCCCCTTCGCAATCGTGCGGCCGACAAGATCACACAGCAGTAGCCGGCTATTGCGCTGCGCCGGATCGTCAGCGCGCAGCACCTGACATTCATTGTAGAACTCGGAGAAATATCGAGCCAACTCGAACAGATATTCCGTCATAACGTGCGGACGATAGTCTTCCAGAGATTCGTCCAGTGCTTGCTCAAACCGCAGCAGTTGCAGCCCCAAGGCCCGCTCCGTGGCCGCACCCAATTTCACAGAAACCTGTGGATCGCGGCGGAGCGATGTGACATCAATGTTGCCTTTGGCAAAGATGTTCTGGATCCGAGCATACGAGTATTGCATGTACGTGGCCGTGTTCCCCTTCATCGCCACCATCTTCTCTTGCTGATACACGTAATCGCTCTCTCGATTCTGCGACAGGTCGGCATACTTGATGGCGGCGTGTCCCACGATACTGGCGATGGTGGCCCGCTCCTCCGGTGAGAAATCGGGCCCACTCTCCTTTTGCAAATCGTTTTCGTCGACCACCTGGGCGGCGGCAGAGACCGCCTCATCTAACAGGCTTTCCAACCCCACGGAATCTCCCGACCTGGTCTTGAAGGGGCGGCCGTCGTCACCCAGTACGGTCCCGAACTTGATGTGCCGCAACTCCACATCGTGATACCCCCAATGGCGGGACACCGCGAACAGCTTGTCGAAGTGCTCCCCTTGCCGAAAATCGACAACGTAGAGAATCGCATCGGGGCGCCAGGTCTGCATACGGTATTGAATCGTGGCCAGATCGGTCGTGGCGTACAGGTAAGCCCCGTCACGCTTACGGATAATCATCGGTGCATCAAAATCTGGTAGAAAGACACAGATGGCACCTTCACTCTCCCGAGCCAAACCTTTTGTTTCAAGATCTTGCACAACCTGACCCAATCGGTCGTGGTAAAAACTCTCCCCAAGTTCCAAATCAAATTGAATGCCCAATCGGTCGTACGTCCGCTGAATATCCTCGCGACATTTTGGCAGAATCTCTTGCCATCGTTCTCTGCGGACTGGATCACCGGCATGCAACAATGCAGTCTCTCCTAGGACCGCGCTGCCGATGTCAGCGTGGGCATGCGCGAGACCGGACAAGGTCGCATCCGCATCCACACTGGCCACAAGATCTTCCTGAACCTGAATGTCGCTGCGCAATTCGCGACATTGTGCTTCACCCCGGCGCAACTCGCGGTCCAGGTTCTTGAGCCCTGGCTTGTTCGACGGGTCATGACCACGCTGAGCTTGCTGCGTGTTGGCCAAAGCGGCAACGGATTCGCCAAGCTCCGCTCGGAGACGTGGCAATTTAACGTGCGCTTCGTGATAGTCCATCAGCCGGCGTACGAGACGATACAATCGGGACAACTCCTGAACCGGATGAGCGGCGTAAGCATCGGCCTGAAGAAAATGTGCCATGCCGTACAGGATCATCCCGAACTGCGTCCCCCAGTCCCCAAGGTGATTGTCTCGGATCACTCGATGCCCACGAAAATGGAGCATGCGCGAGAGGGCATCTCCGATCACCGTGGAACGAATATGCCCCACGTGCATCGGTTTGGCGACGTTGGGGGAGGAAAAATCGACGACGATCGTTTGCCGGTCGGTGACGACGGGTACCCCCAGCCGGTCGTCACAGCGCACCCGCCCCAACTCTTGCTCCAGCCACGAAGTGCGCAGTGTGAGATTGATGAACCCCTTCCCCGCGACAACCGGGGGCTCACACATGTCGGCTAGTTGGAGGTTGGCCACCAGTCTTTCCGCGATCGTCTTGGCCGGTTCACCCAGCCGGTTCTCCAGCGGCATGGCGCAGTTCATCTGATAGTCACCGAACGACACGTTCTGCGTCGGTCGGATCATATCGAGCAAGGGGGCGGGATCTTCGGCCAACGGCGCAATGACAGGGCGGAAACGCTCCTTCAACTCCGCAACGATCTTCATAGCGTCCCTACGAGGCAAGCTCTTGGTCGTCGAAGGCCGACGGGATCGGAGCAGCCACCGGCGGAGGGGGGACCTGCCCGTCGTCCGCTCCCAATTCCTGCCACTCGATTCGCGGCGCTTCCGCCCATAAAGACTCCAGACTGTAGTAGTCACGCGCCTCCTGGTCAAACAAATGGACCACGACCGATCCATAGTCCAACAAGATCCAACGGCTTTCCTCGTACCCCTCCCGCCCCATGCGCCGGTCGTGCAGCTCGTCCCGCAACGTCCGATCAATGTCTTCACTCATCGCATGCAGCTGCCGACGGCTCGTCCCCGTAGCGATCACAAAGAAATCAAAAAACTGCGTCAAAGCTCGAAGATCCAAGAGGACAATGTTCTGGCCACGGTCAAGAGCGGCAGTGCGAGCGGCGGCCCGAGCGAGCGTCAGGCTGCGGGCCTGCCGCTGCTCCAGGTCGTGCAGGGTCGTGCTGGTAGTTATCACGAGGTCTCCTGTGACGAGAATCTGGGCAGCATACTCCATTCTAGAAGGGTTGGGGGGCATTGTCACGCCCTACACCCTTTTCCTGTCGTCGCCGAAATCATGCGTTTCGGACCTCTTGATGCCAGACCGGGAATCCCAACAATAGAGGACTGTTACGGTCGGTCGATGTCGTCCCGGAAAGGTTAGGGTCCCATGGTTCTTGAGCACATTGAAAGCCTCAAGTTGCAGTACACCGACAAGTATGTGGTCGTCGACGGGAACCGCCCCGAACTGCGCCGGTTTGCGCGACTGACCGGACAGGTCCGAACGGTCAACATGAACGGCCGGGCCCTCGTGGAATTCAAAGGCAATAACAATATCGGCTGGTATGACATCGACCTGGCCTACCTCAAGGTGGTCGATCCCCCCAGCCAGGAGGAAACATCCGGCCCGGCCAAGACGGCCGAAAAGACTGTCGCGAAGACGCCGGCGGCCAAGACACCGGTGGCGAAGACCCCCCCCGCGACGACGCCAGAGGCGAAGACCTCCACAGCGAAGACGCCGGCGACGGTCCAGTCCCCCCCTGCCAAAGGGGGGGCGGGCAAGGTTGCTCCGGCCGGTGGACTCTCTGTGGCGGACATCTTGGCGCAGGCACGCGGTGGAGGTGCGCCGAGCCCCGCCAGCCCGAAGGCAGCCCCCTCGCCTGCGCCTGAGGCCAGCCCGGCCGCGACCGCCCCCCCGGCCGACGCAAAGAAGCTGTCGGTCGCCGAGATCCTGGCCGCGGCCCGCAGCAAGCCAGCCCCCGAAACGACGGCCGAGGAACCGGAACCGGTGTCCGATGCGCGCCCCGCCCCAGCTAAGCCGGCCGCAGGTCCCAAGTCTGCCTCCGGGCTCCCCAAGTCCACTGCCGATATCATCGCCTGGTGCCGAACGCACGACAGCAAGTAGCTGCGTCGGAGTTGGCTCCCCCCGCTCGGTCCCTTTCCCCTGGCAATACCTCGAATTGGGGTCAAAGTTGCCGAAAGGCCGTCGAAGGCCTATCCTGGAGCTATGGCCGTGGAACCCTCATACCCCCCTCAGGAGAATCGCGCGTGTCGACCGTGAATCGCAATACCCAGACCCAGGTGATGGTTGGTTCCGACATCCTGGTTAAGTCGTTGGTCGATCACGGAGTCGAGGTCCTTTTCGCATACCCGGGGGGGTGCAGCATGCCCATGCACCAGTCCCTGACCCGTTATGCGCCGCAGTTGCGGACGATCCTTCCGCGACATGAGCAAGGGGGTGCGTTTGCGGCGCAGGGTTACGCGCGATCCACCGGCAGGGTCGGGGTTGTCATGGCGACGAGCGGACCTGGGGCCACGAACCTTGTGACCGCCATCGCCGATGCCAAACTTGACAGCGTCCCGCTGATCGCCATCACAGGACAGGTCCCCACCTGGTACATCGGCAAAGACGCGTTCCAAGAGACACCGGTCGTCGAGGTCTGCCGCGGCATCACCAAGCATCATTACCTGGTGACGGATGTCAACGATCTGGCGCGGGTCATGAAGGAAGCCTTTCATGTTGCCACGACCGGGCGCCCCGGTCCCGTCATTGTCGACATGCCCAAGGACATTCAGAACCAACAGTGCGTTCCGAACTGGGACGAGCCGATGGACCTCCCGGGTTACCGCATCGACCATCGACGGGCGCAGCCGGAGCAGATCAAGCAAGTGGCGGCCGCCATCCGGCGCGCACGTCGCCCTGTGATCTACGCCGGCGGAGGAATCATTTCCGCCAATGCCAGTCAGGACCTGCGTATCTTTGCGGACAAGACCGGTATCCCCGTCGCACTGACCGTCATGGGACTGGGCGCGTTCCCCGCGAACCACCCCCGCACCCTCGACATGCTGGGTATGCACGGCAGCGTCTATGCAAATTTTGCCGTCAATGAGTGTGACCTCTTGATTGCCCTTGGAGTCCGTTTCGACGATCGTGTCACCGGCAAGTTTGAAGAATTTGCAAAACATGCCAAGATCGTGCATATCGACATCGATCCGTCCGAGATCAACAAGAACAAAGAGGCGCACATCCCGGTCGTCGCCGACGTCAAGGCGGCCCTCGAAGAACTGAACCAGATCGTCGAGCGACCGGAAGCCGACCTGCAGGAATGGTATGATACGATCGACGGCTGGAAAACGAAGTACCCGTTCAAGTACGACACAGAGTTCGACGGGATCTTGCAGCAGCATGCCATTCGAACGTTGAGCGACCTGGTCCGCGATCGGGAGACGTACGTTACCGTCGGCGTCGGCCAGCACCAGATGTGGGCCGCCCAGTTCTTCAAGTTCTACAAACCGCGGACTTGGATGTCCAGCTCCGGCTTGGGGACAATGGGATTCGGACTGCCATCGGCGATGGGGGTCCAAGCAGCCCATCCCGGTGCGCTTGTTATTGACATCGACGGCGACGGCAGTTTTCAGATGAACGTCCAGGAGCTCGCCACCTGCTTCTGTGAACGACTGCCCGTCAAGGTAATGCTGCTGAACAATCAACACCTTGGAATGGTGGTGCAATGGGAGGATCGATTCATGAAAGGAAACCGAGCCCACACGTACCTCGGACCGATCGATCACCCCGAAGCGACCGGAAAAGGACAGGGGCCTTTCGCGCAGGAGCGATACCCCGATTTTGTCCAGATCGCCAAGGGGTACAAATGTGGGGCCGCTTCGGTCAGCCGCAAACAGGACCTCGCCCCAGCCCTGCAGGAAATGATCGACTACCCCGGACCCTATGTCCTGGATGTGGAAGTGCCGTACCAAGAGCACGTACTGCCGATGATTCCGTCGGGCGGTACGGTGCGGGAGATTATCGTCGAATAACCTTTTGTGGAGGATGCAACCATGACTGGAACGCTAACCGACGCCAGCCAACGCCCAGAGAAGGATTCCGACTCCCTTTCCGAATGGATCAGCGCCCTGCAGCAACAGCGCGACGAAATTGCACTGCAGATTCACCTGGCGGAGATGGAGGTCCGTGACAAATTCGGACGGGCTCAAGAAAAACTGGACAAACTTGGTGATGACTTTGAGCCCCTGAAGAAGGCGATGTCCGAATCGGCTGACAACATCTGGCAGTCGCTCAAGGTCGTGGCGGGTGAGGTGAAGTCAAGCTTCGATCGCATCCGCAAGACCCTGTAGATTGCCAGAC
>Ga0194119_10012146_pt1 | contig 10965 bp, 9 predicted proteins | sample TA2MahC100mmetaG_FD_148620 | JGI IMG/M metagenome (GOLD analysis project Ga0194119, IMG submission 148620) | Freshwater microbial communities from Lake Tanganyika, Tanzania - TA2015018 Mahale Deep Cast 100m | ecosystem: Environmental > Aquatic > Freshwater > Lake | place: Tanzania: Lake... | reverse complement strand
GATCGACGATCCCAGATCGGACGCTCTGATCCAGAATTTCGGCGGCCAGTGGTTGTTCCTCCGCACGCTGGCGAACACCAAGCCCGACTCCGACATCTTCGCAACCTTTGATGAAAACCTTCGCGCCGGCTTCCAGAAAGAGACCGAGCTGTTTCTTGCCAACATCTTCCGCAACCAGCGCAGTGTGCTCGAACTGCTCGATGCCAACTACACCTATCTCAATCAGCAACTCGCCGAGCACTACGGCGTACGCGGCGTCTACGGCCCGCACTTCCGCAAAGTGGAATTGCCCGACCGCAATCGCGGCGGGCTGCTGGGGCAGGGCAGCATTTTGACGGTGACGTCGTATCCGAATCGGACGTCGGTCGTGCAGCGCGGCAAGTGGATTCTTGAAAACCTGCTGGGCACTCCCCCGCCCCCACCGCCCGCCGACGTGCCCGAATTGCAGGCAAAGAACAAGGAGGGCCGCAAACTGAGCCTGCGCGAGGCGATGGAGTTGCACCGCACGAACGCGGTCTGCGCTTCGTGCCATGGGCGCATGGACCCGATCGGATTCGCGCTTGAGAACTTTGACGGCGTAGGCGCGTGGCGCGCCGAGGACAGCGGCGTGGCCGTCGACGCGAAGGGCAAGTTGCCGAACGGCGCCGAGTTCGATGGGCCCGGCGGGTTGAAGTCGCTGCTGCTCGAAAAACACAGGGATGAATTCATCCACACGGTTGTGGAAAAATTAATGACGTACGCCTTGGGCCGCGGGCTGGAAGCACGCGACAAACCCACGGTGCGTATGATCGCCCGAAAAGCGGCCGCCGAGGATTACCGCATGAGCGCATTCCTTGACGCCATTGTCGAAAGCCCGCAGTTCCAAATGAGGAGGTCTTCCGGAAAATGATCGTATCGAAAAAAGCTCTCTCCCGCCGTGCGATACTGCGCGGAACCGGCGCGGCCATAGCGTTGCCGGCCTTGGATGCGATGCTACCCGCGTTGTCGGCGGCGCCGACGCAACCGGTGCGCCTGGCGTTTGTCTATCACCCGGTCGGCATGATTTTGGACCGTTGGACACCCAAGGAAAAGGGCGCAAACTTCGCCATCACGCCGTCTATGAAGGCGCTGGAACCTTTCCGCGAGAACATGACTGTCTTGACAGGCCTCGCACAAGTGCAGGGCCGCGCCCTGGGCGACGGGCCGGGCGACCATGCGCGCGAAGGCGCGACGTGGCTAACCGGCGTGCATCCGAGGCGTTCGGAGACCAACGTCGGATGCGGCGTCTCCGCCGATCAGGTCGCCGCCGCGGAGCTTGGCAAACACACGCAGTTGAGTTCCCTCGAACTGTCTTTGGAAGCGCCCGGCCTCGCGGGCGCCTGCGATCAGAACTATAGCTGCGCGTACACGAACACGGTGTCGTGGAAGACGCCGACCGTCGCTCTGCCAATGGAAAGCGATCCGCGTATCGTGTTCGAACGTATCTTCGGCGAAGGAGGCGTTGACCCTGCGGCGCGGAGGGCGCGGCTGAGTCAGCAGCGTAGCATTCTCGATTACGTCGCGGGTTCGATCGACCGCTTGCAGACGGAACTTGGTTCGCGAGACCGGAACAAGTTGAGCGAGTATCTCGACGCCATCCGCGACCTGGAGCGGCGCATTCAGAAGGCCGAACAGCAGAACGCTTCGATGAAGCTGCCCAGCGATTTGAAGCGTCCCGACGGCACACCAGAGACGTTTGAAGAACACGCGAAGCTGATGATCGATTTGCAGGTGCTGGCATTCCAGACCGACATGACGCGCGTGGTCACGTTCATGCTCGGCCGCGCGGGCAGCAATCGTCCGTACCGGTCGATCGGCATTTCCGACGGACATCACTCGCTGACGCATCACATGAACGATCCGGAAAAGATCGAGAAGGTGGCGAAGATCGACGAGCACCTGGTCAAGACATTCGCTACTTATGTGGCGAAGATGAAGGCGACGCCAGACGGAGCGGGCGGCAATTTGCTCGATCACCTTGCGATCTGTTACGGATCGAGCCTCGGCGACGCGAACATCCACACGCATCACGACCTGCCGATCGCGCTCATCGCTGGCCAGCGATTGTTCAAGAGCAATCGACACTTGGTCTATCAATCCGAGACGCCGCTGAACAACCTCTTCCTCAATATGTTCGACGCCGCCGGCGTTCCGTGCAAAGGCTTCGGCGATAGCACCGGCCGCTTGGCGCACGTCTGATGCGAGGCGTCTTCGCAGTTGCGGCAATCGCGGCTCTATCGGCCGCCGATCCGCTGACCGAAGCGGTGACACGGCGGGATACGCGCGCTGTCGATCTGGCGTTAAAGAAGACACCCAAGCCCGAAGCGGGTGCGCTGGCGTGGGCCGTGGAGTTGGGCGAGCGTGAGATCGCGCTGAAACTTATCGCCGCCGGCGCGGACGTCAACGCCGCAACCGAGTACGGTGAGACGCCGATTACTTTGGCGGCGCTGAACGGCGACGCGGCGTTGATCGGCGCGTTGTTGAAGGCTGGCGCAAACGCGAAGGCCGCACGATTCAACGGCGAGACCGCATTTATGTTGGCCGCCGGATCCGGCAACGCGGAAGCGGTGCGGCTGCTCGCGGAGGCGGGAGCGGATGTGAACGCAATCGAATCGCGAAAAGGCCAGTCTGCGTTGATGTGGGCGGCGGCGGAAGGCCACGCGGCGGCGGTGAAGGTGCTGATCGATAAAGGCGCCGACGTGAAGGCAGCGTCGAAGGCCGGATTCTCGGCGCTCTCGTTCGCGATCGCGAAAAACGACGCGGCTTCGGTGCTGGCGCTGATCGGCGCCGGTGCGGATGCAAATTACGCGCTGCCCGACGGCACGAAGGCGATATTGATGGCGGCATCGCACCGCAGCGCGGCGGCGGCATCGGCGTTGCTTGATGCGGGCGCCGATCCGAATACCGCCGATCGCACGGGAAACACACCGCTGCATCTCGCGGCGCAAGCGGGCGACGTGACGTTGACGAAGAAGCTCCTGGCCAAGGGCGCAAAGATCGATGCAAAGACGGCCGAGGCTACCGGCGGACGCGGCTTTTTTCGAGGGCCTCCCGGCTTTCAAACGCCGTTGTTCCTTGCCGCTCGCGCCGGAAAGATCGGCACGATGAAGGCGCTGATTGAAGCCGGCGCGAACCCGAAGGAACGCGCGCCCGATGGTGGATCGTTCCTTATGGCATCGGTGGGCAGCGCGAACGCCGCGGCGGTGAAGTTCGCCTATCAGTTCGACGACGACGTCAAGATCGTAACTCGCGATGGCGCGACCTTAATGCACGCCTCCGTCACTGGGACCGCGAATGGCGCGACTCTCGAAGCGCAGCTTCGGGTGTGCGAAGTGATTCAGTTTCTCGCCGACAAAGGTGCGCCCGTCGATGAGAAGAATAAAGCTGGCCGAACGCCGATCGATCTCGCCGACGGACTGCCGATCGACAAGGCTGTCGACCTGTTTACCGAGCTGATTTTGAAGAGCGGCGCGAAACCGAAGTCGCCGTCGAAGCGATAGTTTCCCGCAACGCTGGCAGCAATTTCGCTGCGAACCACGGGCGCTTCGCGGCCCACATTGCGTTGCGAGGTGAAGGATGCGGCAACGCGATTTGCGTTGGCAGTAACGCCGCGAAGTCTTCGGCCGCGGCTGAGAGATTTTCGTAGCGATCGCCGAGGTGCGCATTGAACGCATAACTGCCGAGGTATATCGTCAATCGAACTTGCGTGAGCAGCGGCAGAATGCGTGGATGCCAGAGCGGCGCGCACTCGGGACGGGGAGGAAGATCGCCGCTCGCTCCTGTGCCCGGATAACACAGGCCCGTCGGAACGATCGCGAACAACCGCTCGTTGTAAAACTCATCGCGCGAAACACCGAGCCACTCGCGCAATCGGTCCCCGCTACGGTCTTGCCAAGGGGTGCCCGCTTCATGCGTCGCCCTGCCCGGGGCTTGACCGATCAGCAGAATGCGCGATTCGGAGTGCGCGGCCAAAAGCGGCTTCGGGCCGAGCGGAAGCGAGGCGGCGCATACGGTGCAGCCGCGGACTTCGTTAAGGATGCGCAACAGGTCATTCATACCGTGACTCCGATGATATGCTGAATGCGCTCATGAACTCGACACGCCGCAATTTTCTTCGCACAGCGATGGCGCTACCGGCCGGCGCCTGGCTGAACAACTACCGCGCGCTGGCCGCGCCCGCGGGCAAGATGGTGAAGATCACCGCGATCAAGGCGCTGCAACTGGACAACGTCGGCGACGGTTGCCTGATCCGCGTCGACACCGACGCCGGTATTTCCGGCTACGGCGAAGCGGGCTTGAGCGCATCAATGGCCCGCGCGCGTATCGAGCGATTGAACGCGCAGTTGATCGGGCAAGACCCGCTCGCCATCGAGCGCTTGTTCTACTTGATGACCGCGCCGCAGAATCCGTTCGTGCCGCAGATTCCGCTGGTCAGCGGTATCGACATCGCGCTGTGGGATATCGCGGGCAAAGTGCTTGGTTATCCCGTTTACCGTCTAATCGGAGGGCCGATGCGGCCGGCGGTGCCGGTGTACGCGCATGGCCGGATCAACGACATGACGGACGGCACGCAGTGCCGCGACTGGTTGCAAAAGGCAAAGGCGTCGAGCGAAGGCTTCACGACGTACAAGTTCGGAGTGGGCGCGGGTGAGCGCAACCGCAACGAACCTTGGACGCCAACGATGGAGGGCGCCGATCTACGCAAAGTCGCGCGAGGTTATTCGACGTTGCGCACAGCCGTTGGGCCGGACATGGACATTGCGATGCATGGACTCGGCCAGTTCGATCTGCCGACCGCGATCGGCCTTTGCAAGGCGATCGAACCCTCCGATCCGATGTGGTTCGAAGACCCGCTGCCGTTCACGTATTCGGACGCGTGGAAGGAACTGCGGCGGTCGACGAAGGTGCCGATTCTGACTGGCGAAAAAGTCGAGATGGTCAGCGGCTTCAAGCCGTATCTCGATAACGGCGTGGTCGATATTCTGCACCCCGACCCCGCGTTCTCCGGCGGCATCACGGGGTGCCGAAAAATCGCCGACTACGCAGCGCTAACGCGCGTGCCTGTCGCGCTGCATATCGGACCCGCGTCGATGATTCGCTTCTTCGCCGGCGCGCATATCGGCGGCGCGATTCAGAACTTCTTCAAGATGGAGAATCTAATCGGAGAGTATAGAGGCTTCAAGGAAAAGATGGCGGCCGGTCCAACGCCGCAAATTCGCAAAGGCCATTTTGCGCTACCGGAAGGGCCCGGCCTTGGTCTCACAATTAACCCGGAATGGGTTAAAGAGCACACGGCCAAGGGCGAGCCCATCTGGAGTTAGGATCTACGAAAGATCCGAGTGCGAGAAGTAGTACAACGTTTCGACCGCGGCCGTTTCAACCGCATCGGAACCATGCGCGCAGTTGCGCTCGATCGACTCGGCGAATCGCTTGCGCACGGTGCCATCGGCGGCATTGGCCGGATTGGTAGCGCCCATCACTTCGCGCCACTTCGCGATCGCGTCTTCCCGTTCGAGCACCAGCAGAATCGCGGGGCCTTCTGTCATGAACTTCACCAGGCTGCCGAAAAACGGCCGCTCGCGGTGAACGCCATAGAAGCCTTCGGCTTCTTTCTGGCTGATGTGGTGCTTCTTCATCGCGACGATGCGGAAGCCGTTTTCTTCAATCATCGAGATGATCTGCCCCGTGATACCACGCGCGACCGCGTCGGGCTTGATCATTGCAAATGTACGTTCGATTGCCATTAGTTGCTGAGTCTTTCCTTCACTTTTTGGCCGATGTCGGCCGGTGTGCTGCAAACTGTAATTCCGGCCGCTTCCATCGCGGCCATCTTGTCCGACGCTTTGCCGGAACCGCCCGCGATGATCGCGCCGGCGTGGCCCATGCGGCGTCCGGGGGGCGCTGTTTGGCCCGCGATGAAACCGACGACCGGCTTCTTCACGTGCTCCTTCACATACGCCGCGGCGATCTCCTCGTTGTTGCCGCCGATCTCGCCAATCATGACGATGGCGTGTGTATCGGGGTCTTCATTGAATAGCTTGATCGCGTCGATATGCGTGGTGCCGATGATCGGATCGCCGCCGATACCGATGCAGGTCGACTGCCCGATGCCAAGCGAGGTCAATTGCCCGACCGCCTCATACGTCAGCGTGCCCGAGCGGCTCACGACGCCGACGTGGCCCTTGAGATGGATGTGCCCCGGCATGATGCCGATGCGGCACTCACCCGGCGTGATGATGCCAGGGCAGTTGGGTCCGATCAGACGGCAGTCGCGCCCCTGCAGAAACTGGCTGGCGGCGATCATGTCGCGCACCGGAATTCCTTCAGTGATCGCGACGATCAGCTTGATGCCGGCTTCGGCGGCTTCCATGATCGCGTCGGCCGCAAACGGCGGCGGGACGAAAATCACGGTCGCGTTCGCACCGGTTTCGCGCACGGCTCCAGCGACGGTATCAAACACAGGTCGGTCCAGATGATTCGACCCGCCTTTGCCGGGGGTTACGCCGCCGACGACATTGGTTCCATAGTTGATCGACTGCGTCGCGTGAAAGGTGCCTTGCGCACCGGTGAATCCTTGAACAATCAGGCGGGTGTCTTTGTTTACGAGTACGCTCATTGTGCGGCCCTCACGACTTTCTCGGCGGCATCCTTCATACCTTCGGCAACCTGGAAGTTGAAGCCGGACTCGCGGATAATTCGCTTGCCTTCTTCGACATTGGTGCCTTCCATGCGGATGACAACCGGGAGCTTGATGCCCAATTCGCGAGCGGCGTTCACGACGCCGGTGGCCAGCACATCGCAGCGCAGAATGCCGCCGAAAATGTTGATCAACACGGCCTTTACGGCGCTATCGGAAAGCAGAATGCGGAACGCATTCTTGATCTGTTCCTCGTTGGCGCCGCCGCCTACGTCGAGGAAATTGGCGGGTTCGCCGCCGGCGTACTTGATAATGTCCATCGTCGCCATTGCGAGGCCGGCGCCGTTGACCATGCAAGCAATGTTGCCGTCGAGCTTAATGTAGTTGAGCGAGAACTTCGACGCTTCCACCTCAAGCGGATCCTCTTCGTCAAGGTCGTGGAGATCGGTGAACTCGGGGTGGCGATACAGCGCGTTGTCGTCGAGATTCAGCTTGGCGTCGAGCGCCATCACGCGGCCGTCCTTCAAAAGAATGAACGGATTGATCTCGGCCAGCGAGGCGTCGATTTCGTCGTAAGCCTTCGCCAGCGCGATCATCGCTTTGACGGCGCCATTCACGCTTGCCGCTGGTACGCCGATGCCGAACGCGAGGTTCCGCGCTTGAAACGGCTGCAGGCCAACGCCCGGCTCAATCGTCTCCTTCAGAATTTTCTCCGGCGAGTGATGGGCGACCTCTTCGATCTCCATGCCGCCTTCCGACGAGGCCATGAACACGTTCTTGCCGCTGGCGCGGTCGAGCGTGATACCGAGATACATTTCCTTCTCGATGGGCAGCGCTTCTTCGACGAGCAACCGGCGCACTTTCTGGCCTTGCGGGCCAGTCTGGTGCGTAACCAGTTGCATGCCCAAGATCTTCTTCGATGCTTCGACCGCGTCCTCGACGGTCTTGCAAACCTTGACGCCGCCGCCTTTGCCGCGGCCGCCGGCGTGAATCTGTGCCTTAACGACAACGAAGCCGCCCAACTCCTTGGCGGCGGCTTCTGCCTCTGGCACCGTGAAAGCGGTCTTGCCCTTGGGCACCGGCACGCCGAAGCGTGCCAAAACCGCCTTTCCTTGGTACTCGTGGATTTTCATAGGGTAAACTTTCAGTCTAGCATCGTGAACGATTCCGACGACCAGTTTTTTCCAATTCTTCAGGCCGCATTTCGCGGCGAGGCCCTTTCTGAAGCCGACTCCGCGACGGCAATGCGGCTCATACTAGCGGGCTCGGTCTCTCCGGTCCGCTTGGCCGCATTCCTGGCCGCCGTCCCTCCGCGACTGGCCACCGTCGAACTGTTGACCGGCTTCGCGCTTGCAATGCGCGAGGCGATGGTCCGCGTCGACGCTGGACCGGGTCCGTCACTCGACACTTGCGGCACGGGAGGCGATGGTCTAAACACGTTCAATATTTCGACCGTCGCGGCATTCGTCGTGGCCGGCTGCGGCGTGAAAGTGGCCAAACACGGCAACCGTTCGGCATCGTCATTGTGTGGCAGCGCGGATGTTCTCGAAGCTATGGGTGTAACGGTCGAGATCTCAGCTGAAAGAATGGGCGCTTGCATACGCGAAGCGGGGATCGGATTTCTCTTCGCGCGACTGCTGCATCCAGCGCTGAAACATGCCGCGCCGATCCGTTCGGAATTAAAGGTGCGCACGGTTCTGAATCTAATGGGACCGCTCTGCAATCCCGCGTCGGCGACGGCGCAGTTGATCGGCGTGCCGGGCGAGGATCTGGGCGACCTAATGGCGGGCACGCTGGCGGTGTTAAACGAAGGCACGCAATATCTGGTGCACGGTTCGGACGGACTCGACGAAATCACGACAACAGGCTCGACAACAGTCTGGAAAGTAGCGGACGGATCGTTCCGAAAGGAAGTCTGGCAGCCTCGCGACTTCGGCGTGCCACGCGCGTCGCTGGCAGATCTGCGCGGCGGTGACAAGATCAAGAATGCCGACATCGCCGAGCGAGTCCTGCGGCGCGAACCGGGCCCACGCCGTGACATTGTGTTGCTCAACGCGGCAGCCGGATTGCTTGTGGCCGGCGCCGCCGCTGACGCTCGCGAGGCGATGGAAATAGCAGCGCGGTCGATCGACTCCGGCGCAGCGCTGGCGAAGTTGGAGGCGCTGCGAGCGTCGTCGAGATTCGAATAGCCCCGAATCGTATGCGTCGTGCAGCCAGCACGCGCGTGTTCCTCGCTTCGGTCGGCTACGGGTGCCTACATTGCAAAAGAAGAGTTGCTAATGATGGGGAATGGAGAAATCAGCTGGTTTACCTACCAAGCTGACTACTTTCCCGCCTGGGTGCCGCTACTATTACATAGAATGCCCAGCGTCTATGAATTGAAGCCGGCTTTTCAAAACGCTTTGCGTCCCGCGGTTGCTTCGCTGGCGAAGGCGGGGGTCACGGCCAATCAAGTTACGATCGCCGCGAGCCTGCTCTCGGTTGGCGCGGGTTATCGAGCCTCACAAGAACCCCGCGTCTGGTGGATTCTGCCGGTGGTCTTGTTCGTAAGGATGGCGTTGAACGCAATCGACGGCATGCTAGCCCGTGAGCACGACCAACAAACCCCGCTCGGCGCAATGTTAAACGAACTCACCGACGTGATCAGTGACGCCGCCCTTCTTTATCCGTTTCTGTTTCTCGATCCCTGGTGGATAGCGGCGACAATATTTCTGGCCGCGCTAACCGAGCTCGCCGGCTTGTCCTGCGTTTTAGCCGCGGGCCAACGGCGCTATGATGGGCCATTCGGAAAAAGTGACCGAGCGCTGGCGTTTGGAACCTTGGCGGCTATTTACGCGCTCGGGTGGCACTTGCGGCCGGAACTGGAACAGGCGATACCAAAATTGACGGCGTTGCTTTGCGCGGTGACGGTCGTCAACCGCGTTCGGTGCGCACTGAGTTAAGGCAATGCGACAAATTATTGAGAAATCGTTTCAAACAAAAGACGGCGTGACTCTGTTCTACCGCTACTGGCCCGGTACTGGTCCGAACGCGGTCGTTCTTCTCCACCGAGGACACGAGCACTCCGGACGTATGGCTCACATCCCCGATGAAATCAATCTGCCGGAGTTCTCCCTCTTCGCCTGGGACGCCCGTGCCCACGGCCGCAGCGAAGGCGTGCAGGACGGCAACGTTACCATGGCCACGTTCTCGGCCGATCTTGACCAGTTCGTGCGGCACATCGAGGCTTCTTACGAAATCCCCACAACCAACATCGCCATCGTCGCGCAAAGCGTCGGCGCCGTAATCGCCGCGGCATGGGCGCACGATTATGCGCCACAAATTCGCTGCCAGGTCCTCGCCTCGCCCGCATTTCAGGTCAAACTGTTCGTCCCGTTCGCCAAGCCGTCATTGGCGCTCTGGCACAAAGTCTACGGCGACTTCTTCGTCAACAGCTACGTGCGACCGGGAATGTTGACGCACGATGAAACGCGGGCCGAGTCCTACAAGACCGATCCGCTCATTAAGCGCCCAATCTCGGCCCGCGTCCTGCTCGGCTTGTACAAAACCGCCGATCACGTGATCGACGACGCCGCGGCGATCACCGTCCCCACGCAACTACTCGTCTCCGGTTCGGACTGGGTCGTCCACGAAGCGCCGCAGTTCCGTTTCTATGAGCGGCTCGGCACGACGAACAAAGAGTACCTCCGCTTCCCCGGCTTCTTCCACGACACGCTCGGCGAGAAAGATCGCGCCAAACCTCTCGCCCAGGCACGCAAGTTCATCCTTGCCCAATTCGACAGGCCCTACGAGGCCGTTTCACTGCGCCACGCCGACAAGCGTGGCTTCACGAAAGAGGAGTTCGACGCGATGTCGGCGCCCGCCTGCATGCTGTCACCCAGAACCTGGATGTACGCGAATCAGCGCCTGTCGATGAAGACGGGCGGGCGCCTGTCGGAAGGCATTCGGCTCGGACTCGCGACGGGCTTCGATTCAGGCGCGACACTCGATTACGTTTATCGAAACAAGCCCTCGGGCATCACGCCAATCGGCAAACTCGTCGACAAGAGTTATCTCGAAGCCATCGGCTGGCGCGGGATTCGAATACGCAAACAACACGTCGAAGCGTCCATCGCCGAGACGGCCGCCGCTCTGCGTCGCGAAGGCCGCAAAGTGAAGATCGTCGACATCGCCGCGGGCCATGGCCGCTATGTCCTCGACGCCGTCGCCAACGTCAAAGCGGATCACGTTTTCCTGCGGGACTACGACGCCAGCAACGTTGCGGCCGGCCGCGGGCTGATCGCGGAAAAGGAGCTGAACGCGAACTTCGA
>Ga0194119_10012133_pt1 | contig 10975 bp, 8 predicted proteins | sample TA2MahC100mmetaG_FD_148620 | JGI IMG/M metagenome (GOLD analysis project Ga0194119, IMG submission 148620) | Freshwater microbial communities from Lake Tanganyika, Tanzania - TA2015018 Mahale Deep Cast 100m | ecosystem: Environmental > Aquatic > Freshwater > Lake | place: Tanzania: Lake... | reverse complement strand
CCGAGCAGTATGCGGCGGCGCGTCGAATATGGGAAATCGCGGGCAACCGGCGAGGAGTGGCGCAGACACACAGCAATGAGGCTCTAGCTATGCGGCACGCCGGGCAGTTGCAGCCAATCCCGCCGCGATGGCCACGCCGATCGCTACATCCACCGCGGTCGCTGGTCCGGCGGCGAAATCGACCTCATCGAACGGATACCAAAGCCACAGTAATCGCGCCGACCACACCGCCGCCGCGGCAATCGACGCACCCACAAGCCACGCCGGCGCGGACCCGGTCTTTCGGGTCGCCAGCCGGTTCCAGCCGATCGCCGTCAGCAGGGCCGCCGCGACTGTCAATCCGGGCATGAAATACCAACTCCGCAGGGCCGACGCGAGCATCGGGAACTTCGCGACAATATCGGAAACGGCGTAATAGGGGTTCGTCAAGAAGAACAACGCCGCCAGCGCCAGCAACCATGCGGCGCGTGCTCCCCTCCCAAAGGCGCACACGATGCCAACCAACCCCGCCGCGCCCAAATACCAATAGTCCAAGCCCGGATTGGTCATCACCGGCATATGCAGTCCGAAGGCATGGTAGTTTGGCAACGCAAAAGTCGCGTATTGCGCGAATTCCCGCACACCGGCGCCGTAATGTGCAAGGTGCGGCACCAGCCGGTTCGCTTCGAATGCCGGCCACAACTGCACCGCCGCCAGACACAACGAAAATGCCAGCGCCGCGAGGCTTCGCCTCAGCACGCCCGCGCAGGCGGCATACACCGCCACGCACACCGCGAACGCAGCCCACAACGGCGGATATCCCGCCAGGACTACGAGCGCCGACACACCGGCAAGCTTCCACAATGGCCGCCCTGCCGCGTCGCGTTCCGATTCGTCGATCGCCTGAAAGGCAGCGGGCCACCACGCCACGCCGCAAACCAATCCCAGGTGCTGTAACTGGGTCATCATGTAACCCGAGTAGGCGAACACCGCCGCTCCCATCCAACACGCCAACGGCTCGAATCCGCGCCCGCGAAACCAGCGGTACGCCAATCCGAACCCAAGCCACACATGCGCGAGCACATATATTTCAAGAGGCCGATACGAAAGCGCCGCCTTTGTCCAGTTCGCGAGGAAGAGCACCCATGTAGGCGGATAAAGCAGCGCCGCCTGTATGTTGCCCAACAGCGGGATGCCGCAATAGACGCCCGCGTCCCACTCAGGCAGTCGGCCCGCGCGCAATTCGCGAAAGGCGAAGTCCATCAACGGGTAGTGGTAGCCGTGGAGATCGTACGGCACAAACAAGCGATACAAAGGCGGAAGGTACTCGGCGAAAAACAGCAGGTGCAACAGTACAGCCGCTGTCTTAACGAATCGTGCCACTCGCATGCCTCGAACTCAACACGCCACTCGTTGCGGAGACCGTGTCGCCTACACCCGAAGCGCCGGTCCACGATGCCACGTTGAAACTGCCACCGGCGTTCACGCGACGGACGTTCCCGTTGAGATAGGGCAACGGATCCTCCAGCCCCTGAATCGACGTGACGCCTTTGTTTCGCAGCGCCAAACAGCCGAACTCGCTCCGTACCATCATGCCGGCGCGAGCGTCGTTGTACCTCGCCTTCGCGCCATACGCGGCGCGCGAAAGCAGGCTCACTAGAATCAGCCTGTACATGGGTTATCTCGGCGTGTGCTGTTCCCGCACCGCGCGCGGGTCATCCATTCGCGGGCCGGGTTTCGGGTCGAGCGGATCGCGCGCCTTGGCGGGATCGAAGAGCTCGGGGCGGATCGACCGGAGCGTGAACGGCGTGAAGTCCGGCGTCTCGGTGAAGCAATCGGAGAGGTCGGCCGCCGACGCGTCGTACAGATTCAGCGGCGGCAGCTTCAAAAGCCGGAACACCGTCTTCAGCAGTCCCGGGAAACTCGAATTCACCTTGGAGACGTAGTTCTTTTTCGCGTATGGGCTGGCCATCAGGAACACTGTGCGATGGGAGTCGACGTGATCGACGCCGCCTTGCGCGTCGTCTTCGGTAACAAACACCGCCATCTGTTTCCACCACGGACTCTTTGATAGAAACTGCATGATCCGGCCGAGCGCGTAGTCGTTGTCGGACATGTACGACTGCCGGAATGGGTAACCGTCTTCGGGACGCGGATTCGCCGCGTGATCATTGGGCAGGTGAATGTAGACCAGCCGTGGAAACGCTTCGTTGCCGACGATGTAGCGCTGTTCCACTTCCTTGATGAAAGCGTTCGCGCGGTACTGATCCGGAATGTTCATGTTATAGCCGGGGTAGTCGCGCGAGGTGTTCTTGTACAGCGGATCGGGCATCGGAACATTCGTCAGAAATCGCGCGCCGGTGGGTGCGAGTCCCGGGCCTTCGTCGATACCGCTGAGCTCGAAACCCTCGCCGAAGTTCCGGAACGAAATGCCGTGTTTATCGAGGTGATGCCACAGCGCGCCGGCTTCGAGTTGTTCTTCCGGATGCACTGACGAATTGCTGCCGGTGAACAACAGCCGGCCGGGGGCCGACGTCGGAAACCGGAAGTTCTTCTGCCCGCCGTAGGCGGCCATCAGCGTCGACTCGGTCCATGCGTTGGGATAACTGCCGACCGCCCAGTGGTGCCCGTCGACCGACACTTCCGAATCGGCGTAGAAGTTATCACTGAACGCAAACTGCTCGGCCAGCGCGCGATGGTTGGGCGAAACGGCGACGTTTTTCATCGCGAAGCGCTGCTGCACCTCGCCGCGCTCGCTGGCGATGACGGCGTACTGGCCGAGCCGCGCCAGATCCCACGCGCCGTTCACCGGTGCGTTCGAGGCCGAGACGATATCGCCGAACACCTCGTCGAACGTGCGGTTTTCCTTCACGATGATGACGACGTACTGAATCGCATCCGGCAGTTTGCCCGCGGCTTCGGTTGACGGGGCGAATCCGTTCAGCTGCATCACGCGCGCGGTGTGTTTGGCGGCTTGGCCCGAGTCGGGCACGGGGTAAATCGAAATTGTCCCGCGCCGCTGGTCGGTAATGAAACTCGATTCGTAGGCTTTCGTCATCGACGCATTAGGGCCGATGCCGTTGCCCTTCGCGTTGGTCACGTACATCGTGCCTTCGCGTATGGCCACGCGCGTGGGAAACCAGCCAGCGGGCAGATGGGCTTTCACGGAATTGGTCTTCAGATCGATCACGCCGATCGCGTTGATGCCGGCCTCGGCGACATACAACGTCGACCCATCGAGCGCCAACCCGGCCGGCAGAACGCCGCGCAGCGTCTCCAGCCCGGGGATTCGGATGGGAATCTCGCGCTCGACTTCCAACGACTTCGCGCCGATCACGGTGATCGTATCGTTGTGGCCGTTGGCGACAAAGATGTGCTGGTCATTCGCGGTGACAGCCGTCGGGCTCGAACCGCCGTGCGAGCCGCGCCCAAACGGCAGCCCCGTCGGAATGAACTTCACGACTTTCGGCGACTCCGCCGCACTGACATCAATCACCGTCAGCGAGTTCGCCTCTTTCACATTCGGGCTGCCGAGGCCGGGCACGCGCACCATTTGGCCGGAAGCGTTCATGCGGTCGGCGCCCTTCTCGGCCTCGGCCGACGGAAAGCCGAATGCCGAGAAAGGCAGTCCCGTGTTCCGCGCATTTTTCGCATCGGCGCCCGGAATCGCGCTGTACTCGAACATGCCGATGTTGGTGACGTAGATGTGTTTGCCGTCGGGGGAAAGCGCAATCGAAAACGGCAACCGGCCCACGCGCACATTCGCCACGAAACGCTGCTTGCGCGCGTCGATCACCGCGATCCGAAAGTTCGCCTGATCGACCACATACAACAAGCGCCGCTTGGCGTCGTAGACCAGATCGCCCGAGTAGGAATCTTTGTACTCCGCCGAGTTCAACTCGTAAATGTGCTTTGCCTTGCCGCTGGCGGCATCGACCAACCGAACGCGGCCTGATTCGCCTTCGCTGGCGAACACCTCATCGTTCGACGCGAAGGCGAGGCCCATGAACACGCTGCGAAAATCGTCATCGTCTATCTCCTCGCCGGCCTTCTTTTTGGTCGCCTCGAAGCGGTTGATTCGCCAGCCGTCGGCGCGCGGCTCCAACGCCGTGAGCGAGTACCCGCGCGGCCCGCCATCGGCCGACATCACGCGCTTTCCGTTCGGCGCAACGGCGAGTCCCCATGGTCCGGGCCCGGTCTGGAACTGACGGCCCAGCGGCGCGATCATGCGGCCGCCGGGGAGAATAGACTCTCCGCCCGGCCGTTTCACAACGGAACGCGTGCCGGCCGGGGGCCGGTATTCGGCGGCGGCAATCGCCGCAAGCAGTGCAAAAAGAAGAGCGAGAAGGCCCCGCATGAGTATACTCTGTACATTACCATTCTCCATGCCTTCGACCACTCCAAAGCTCTACACCTTCGAACAGTATTTCCTGAAGCACTCCACGCAGGGCGCACGCCTGCACAAGTGGCTGGAACACACCTGGCTGCCGGCTTACGGCGCGAAATCGGCGCTGATCCTGGACGCCGTTTTCGCCGATCACATGCCGCAGATCGCGGTGGTGGCCGAGTGGGATTCCGTCGACCAGGCGAACGCCTTGCGGCCTCCGGCTGCTGAGTTGGAGGATCATGCCGAACCGCCGTACGAACATTTTTCGCGGTCGTTGCTGCAGGCGACCGATTACGCCCCGCCATTCGATTGGTCCGCGCCCGCGCCACGCTTCTACGAGTTCCGCATCTATCACTCGCCGACCTGGCGCCAGCATAAAGCGCTGCACGAACGATTCGCGGGACCGGAGATTCCGATCTTCCACCGCAGCGGAATTCACCCGGTGCTCTACACGTCGGCGTTGTTTGGACCATGGATGCCGAACCTGATTTACTTCACGCCGTTCGACTCGTTGGGCGCGCGCGAAGCCGCCTGGGCAAAGTTCAACGCCGACCCGGAGTGGATCCGCGTGCGGGCTGAATCGATTGAACAGCACGGGCAATCGAACGCGTTCATGACCGTTGCCATTTACAAAGCGGCTGCGTATTCGCCGCTGCGGTAGACGCGATGGACGGCCTCCGCCCGAAAATTCGCGAAGCGCTGCATGTGCCGGATCCTCTGCCGGCGCTGGATTCGGCCCAACATGGATCGAGCGAGATCGACGGCGGCGTTGTCATCGAGCGGGTGTCCTACACCACGCAACTTGGCATGCTCGTTCCGGCGATTGTGTGCCGGCCGCGCGAGCCGCGCGGGCGCATGCCGGCGCTGATCGTCGTCAACGGACATGGCGGCGACAAATACTCCTGGTATGCGATGTATGCCGGTGTCGCTTACGCGTTGATTGGTTTCGTTGTTGTTACATACGACCCCGCCGGCGAGGGCGAACGGAACGCCGAACGGAAGTCCGGCACGCGCGCGCATGACCGTGTCATCGAACCGGAACGCCTTGGCCGGTGGCTCGGCGGCTTGATGATGACCGACGTGATGCAAACCGTGTCGTATTTGCTAACGCGCAACGATGTCGATCCCGCGCGGATCGCTGCTGCGGGTTATTCGATGGGCTCGTTTGTGGTGGCGCTCGCGGCGGCGGCCGACAGCAGGATCGGAGCGTCTGTGATGGCGGGCGGCGGAAATCTCGATGGCACGGGCGGCTATTGGGACCGGTCGAAGCCGATGTGCCAGGGAGTGCCGTATCAGGCGATGGCTTTTCTGGGCGATCGCGCGGCGTCGCTCTACGCGTTGCATCGCCGCGTGTTGATTTACAACGGCCGCGAAGATACCGTCGTCGCGATGCAGGGAAGCAAAGACGAGTTTTTCGCGGACCTCAACCAGCGTGTTATCACCAAGGGCGGCCGGCCGATCGAGTGGGCTTTTGTCGACGGTGCGAGTCACCGCCCTTGGTTCGTGACGAGACCTGTGGCCGAATGGCTAACGGGACGCGATCTATCGAGCGAAGGGCAGACAAGAATCGCCGGCTGGGCGTGGGAGAACGGCATCGGCCTCGATCCGTTGTATGCGACCTACGATCGCGAGGGCGGAACGCTGGCGTTGGGCCGCGCGGTGACGGCGCTCCGCCGGGAACAACTTCACGTGTTCAGCGAAGCGGAATGGCGGCGCGAACGGGGGCGTTTGTTACATGAAGCATGGCTTGAAAACGCACGGCGAATGCTACCCTGAAGTTTCATGCGCCGCACCGGGTGGCTGTTGCTGGCCGCGTGCCTGGCCTTGGCGGTGACCGTCGGCTGGGTGTTTCGCCAGCAGAAAGCCGAACAGAGTAAGAACGCACCCAGAAGGCCCGATGCCCTGGCGGCCGGACTGCTGGCCAAAGCCGGCGAAGGCTGGGTGTGGACCAAGAAGGACGGCGAACGGGCCGTGGCCGAGGTGCGCGCGAGTGAGTTCGAACAGTTGACCGACCCGCCGCGCGTCAATCTGAAAAATGTCGAAGTCAAGATCTTCCACAAAGACGGCGCCGGATACGACTTTGTGCGTGCTCCGCAAGCGGAACTGAAAGCCGACGAAGGCTCGCTGTTCGCCGACAGCGATGTCGATATGACGATGGGGCTGAAGGACGACCCCGATGCGCGCAACAGACTGATCAACATCAAGACGTCGGGCGTGACCTACGACATGCAAACCGGAAAGGTGACGACCGAACGCGCGGCGGAATTTGTGTTCGAAAACTCCGCCGGGTCCTCATCCGGCGCCGTCTACGATCCCGCGCTGCGCGAGTTGATCATGAACGCCAACGTCAAGTTGGATTGGGCGAAAGGCGCGCGCAAGATGCATGTCGAGGCGGGGCATTTGGTGTACCGCGAGGACGAATCGAAGATTCGTTTGTCGCCGTGGTCGAAGCTCGTTCGGGAGACGCTCACGCTGAACGCCGGCGACGCGGTTGTCTCGTTGAAGGAAGGCGAGATCGAACTTGTCGAGGCGGTGAAAGCGCACGGCGATGACAAACAGCCGGCGCGGTTGCTGGAGTATCAGGCGGAGAAGTTGACGATGCGCTTCGCCGATAAGAACGTCATCAATCGCATCGAAGCGGAACAGAACGCGAAGCTCACGACTACATCCGACGCCGGCAAAACGACGGTGACCGCGCGCCGCGTCGATATGGACTTCGACACGCCAAAAGGCGAGAGCGTGCTGAAGCGAGCGGTGGCGCGCGGGGATAGCGTCGTCGAGTCGACTCCGCCCAAAACGGCCGGGCGCGTGCTGAAGTCCGACGTCATCGAAATGGCGATGCGGGAGAACGGCGAGGAGATCGACAATGTCGTTACGCAGTCGCCGGGCGAAATCGAGTTCTTGCCGAAGATGCCCGCGGACCGGCATCGCAGGTTGAACGGCGAGCGTATGTGGATTCGTTATGGCGCGAAGAATCAGATCGAGACATTCCGCGCGACCAAGGCGACGACATGGACCAAAGGGAAGCCGAAGATGCCGGATGCGAAGACATCGTCGGAGGAGTTGCTGGCGACGTTCGATGGAAAGACCGGGGATCTTGCGCTGCTGGAACAAACGACGAATTTTCAATACGAAGAGGGCGAACGGCGGGCGCGGTCGTCGAAAGCGAAGTTAAACCAGGCTGCCGAGCAGATCACTTTAACCGGCGCGGCGCGCGTATGGGATCTCACCGGATCAACCGAGGCGGCGCAGATCGATCTCGATCAGAAGACGGGCAACATGATCGCGGTGGGGAAAGTAGTATCGACGCGTTTGCCGGACAAGAAACAGAAGAAGACGCCGTCGCTCGTGGATTCCAGCGAGACCGTGCAGGCGCGCGCCGTGAAGATGACCACGCGCGACGACAACAAGTGGGTGCGGTACGAAGGCGGCGCTTCGATGTGGCAGGGCGCCGATAAGATCGACGCCGATGTCATTACGATCGACCGCAAGAATCAGCGGCTGGAGGCGAGCGGCAAAGTCTTCACGCAGACGCGCGAGAAACCGAAGGCCGATGCCAAGCAGCAAAAGGCGGCGCAGTTCACGCTGGTCCGCGCGCCCGAGTTGATCTTCAACGACGCGGAGAAGATCGCGCACTACAAGAACGGCGTGACGCTGCAGCGCGGCGACTTGAACGTGCTGTCGAAAGAGTTGCGCGCGTGGTTTTCGAAGGAAGACAACGCGCTCGAACGCGCCCACGCCGATGGCGCCGTGAGTGTTCTCCAGCGCTCGGCGGATCGAACGCGAAACGGGTCGTCCGAGCACGCCGAATACGAAGTGGAAGAAGGGCGTGTGTTGTTAAGCGGCGGCGCTCCTGTCTTCACCGATTCGGTAAAAGGGACGACGCGCGGGCAAACGATCACCTGGTTCGCCGACAATGATAAGTTGCAGGTCGATGGCGAAGCGGCGCGGCCAACCGAGAGCCGCTTGAAGCGCAAGAAGGCCGGCAAATAGCATCCATGCGCGTTCTAGAGACGAAAGAAATATCGAAGTCATACCGCGGCCGCAAGGTGGTCGATAATGTGTCGGTCAACGTGCGGGAGGGCGAAGTCGTCGGCCTGCTCGGCCCAAACGGCGCCGGCAAAACAACGAGCTTCTATATCATCGTGGGACTTGTCAGCGCGGACTCGGGGCAAGTGCTGGTGGATGGCGACGACATCACAAATCTGCCGATGTTCCGGCGCGCGAGGCGGGGCGTATCGTATCTCCCGCAGGAAGCGAGCGTGTTCCGCAAGCTGACGGTCGAAGAAAACCTGATGGCGATTCTCGAAACGCTGCCGTACCATTCACGGCAGCGAAAGGAACGCATGAATCGGCTGATCGAACAACTGGGTCTGGAGACCGTTCGGAATTCGAAGGGTTACATGCTCTCCGGCGGCGAGCGGCGCCGCACCGAGATCGCGCGGTCGCTGGTGATCGAACCGACGTTTCTGTTGCTCGATGAGCCGTTCTCGGGAATCGATCCGATTCAGGTCATCGAACTGCAGCGAATTATCGGCGAGTTGAAGCGCACGGGCATCGGAGTCCTGATCACCGATCACAATGTTCGCGAGACGCTGGCGGTGACCGATCGTGCGTATATCATCAGCGGCGGACGCATTTTTCGCACTGGTTCGCCGGAGGAGCTTGGCAGAGATCCCGAGGTCAAGCGGATCTACCTCGGCGACAATTTTCGACTTGACGGCGCGTAGCCTGATACAATCTGGCCGTGCGGATATTGCAAAGGAGCCGCGAGTACCGGCGCGGATATGCCTCGAAAGAACCCAGCACGCCCAATTGAAAAATCGTCAAGCCGCCGCCGCGCTGTTCAGCCGGCGCCCCAAACGCTCGAAGAAGCGAGCGCGCGTATCACCGAACTCGAAACGCGTCAGGAGAGCATTCGCCGCGAGTTGAGCGAAGCGCGGCGGCTGAACCGCGCCGCGACCATCGACATCGGCTTTGCGCTGGAGTTGGAGCGCCGCCGTTCGATGGAGCTGGAAGAGGCCTACTACGACACCATTCTGCGCCTCACGCGCGCATCGGCCTACAAGGACCGCGAAACCGGCGCGCACATTCAGCGCGTAAGTCACTACGCGCGCGTACTCGCTCGCCATCTGGGCTGGAGCGACGACGATCAAGAGTTGGTCTTCCGCGCCGCGCCGATGCACGATGTGGGCAAGATTGCGATCCCCGACGATCTGATCCGAAAGGCGGGTTCGCTGGACCGCGGCGATCGCAAAGTCATGGAGTCGCACACGCTGATTGGCGCGAGTCTGCTGGAGGGATCGAATTCGCGGCTGCTCGACATGGCGCGCGAGATCGCGTTGACGCATCACGAACACTGGGACGGTTCAGGGTATCCGCATAAGCTGACGGGCGAGCAGATTCCGATCTCCGGGCGCATCGTGATGCTAAGCGACAACTACGACGCACTGCGCAGCCGGCGGCCTTACAAGCGTGCGTTCGACCACGAGGCAACGTGCCGCATCATGCTCGACGGCGATGGCCGGACGCTGCCGTCGCACTTCGATCCCCGCTTGCTGGAGATCTTCCGCGCGGCACACCACGAGTTCGATGGGATCTTCGAGCAGTTCAAAGACGAAAGCCAGCTATGACAATCACGAACAAGAAATGGAACTTGGCCGCGCGCCCCGAAGGTCTGCCGAAGGCGGCCGATTTTGAATGGCAGACAGAAGAGTTGAAGCCGCTCGAAGAGGGCGAGATCCGCGTGCGCAACGTATATCTTTCGCTTGATCCGGCCAATCGCGTCTGGATGGTTCGCGATACCTACGTGCCGATGGTCGGTCTCGGCGAGACCATGCGCGGCGGCGGAATCGGCATCGTGGAAGAGTCGCGCAATCCGAAGTTCGCGGCCGGCGATACGGTGCAGGGGTTGATCTGCTGGCAGACCTATTACACGGGACCGGGCAAGGGCTTCTCGAAGGTGCCGTCGGTCGGCATACCGCTGGCGGCTCACTACGGCCTGTTCGGGCACATCGGCTACACGGCGTACTTCGGATTGCTCGACATCGGCGCGCCGAAGGAGGGCGAGACGCTGGTTGTTTCGGCGGCGGCGGGGGCCGTTGGTTCGCTCGCCGGGCAGATCGGCAAGATCAAAGGTTGCCGTGTGGTCGGCATTGCGGGCGCCGATGAGAAGTGCCAGTGGATCACGCGCGATCTCGGCTTCGATGCCGCGATCAACTATAAGACCGAAGACCTGCGTGCGGCGCTGAAACGGCATTGCCCGAACGGGGTCGATATCTACTTCGAAAATGTCGGCGGCGCAACGCTCGAAGCCGTGCTCAACCGCATGAACAACTTCGGCCGCATTCCCGCATGCGGTATGGTGTCGACCTACAATCGCACCGAGCCCGAACCCGGGCCGAACAACTTGTTCCATATCATTACGAAGCGCTTGAAGATGCAGGGCTTCATTGTCATCGACTACGCGGCCCGTTTCGAAGAAGCCCGCGCCGAGCTGTTGCGCTGGCATCAAGAGGGCCGGTTGCAGTACCGGCTGGACATCAATCAGGGCCTGGAATCGGCGCCGAGCGCGTTTCGAAAACTGTTCGACGGCTCCAACACCGGCAA
>Ga0194119_10012131_pt1 | contig 10976 bp, 8 predicted proteins | sample TA2MahC100mmetaG_FD_148620 | JGI IMG/M metagenome (GOLD analysis project Ga0194119, IMG submission 148620) | Freshwater microbial communities from Lake Tanganyika, Tanzania - TA2015018 Mahale Deep Cast 100m | ecosystem: Environmental > Aquatic > Freshwater > Lake | place: Tanzania: Lake... | reverse complement strand
GTGCGGTCCTCGACGCGCGCCACGTCGGAGGGGTCGGACCAGGCGAGATAGGAATTCGGGCGCTTTTCCGGGTTGAGCTTGATCAGGCTGCCCGCGGCGACCATCTCGCCGCACAGGCGGTCGTATTCCTCCTGCGAGCCGTCGGCCCAGACGATGCGGTCGGGCTGGGTGAGGGCGGCCACTTCCGCCACCCAGGCCTTGAGGCGGGCGTGGCGCACATGGGACGGTGCGTTGACCGTGTCGGGACCGGTGAAGCGCTGGTTCATGTTTATTCTCCGGGACGGATCGATGGATGCATTAAGGGTTTCGGCAATGAATGACGGCCGCCTTGGCGGTGCCGGTCATGTCGACTTGCTCGGGATTGTGCGGTGCGTTTGTAGCGGAATGTTCAATGCAATATTATGCCACACTTCGATACCCCGATAAACGCCCTTTCTGCCCCGCAAGCCACGCACAAGGACCTCAAGATGGATGACGCAATCCGCGCCGCAGCCCTCGAATACCACCGCCAGCCCAGACCCGGAAAGATCGCCGTCACGCCGACCAAGCAGTTGATCACCCAGCGCGACCTGGCGCTGGCCTACTCCCCCGGTGTGGCCGCCGCCTGCGAGGAGATCGTCGCCAACCCGGCCGAGGCATCGACGCTGACCTCGCGCGGCAACCTCGTCGCGGTGATCACCAACGGCACGGCCGTGCTCGGCCTGGGCAACATCGGCCCGCTCGCCGGCAAGCCCGTGATGGAGGGCAAGGGCGTGCTGTTCAAGAAGTTCGCCGGTGTCGACGTCTTCGACATCGAGGTGAACGAGCTCGACCCGGACAAGCTGATCGACATCATCGCCTCGCTCGAGCCGACCTTCGGCGGCATCAACCTGGAGGACATCAAGGCGCCGGAGTGCTTCACCATCGAGAAGAAGCTGCGCGAGCGCATGCGCATTCCGGTCTTCCACGACGACCAGCACGGCACGGCCATCATCTCCGCCGCGGCGGTGTTGAACGGCCTGCGCGTGGTGGGCAAGCAGATCGACAAGGTCAAGCTGGTCTGCTCCGGCGCCGGCGCGGCGGCCATCGCCTGCGTCGATCTGATGATCGCCCTCGGCCTGCGCAAGGAAAACGTGTGGATGACCGATTCCAAGGGCGTGGTGAGCAAGAAACGGCTCGCCGACCTCGATCCGAGCAAGGCGCAGTTCGCCCAGGAGACGAACGCCACCACGCTGGGCGAGATCGTCGCCGGGGCGGACATCTTCCTCGGCCTGTCCACCGCCGGGGTGCTCAAGCCGGAGATGGTGAAGACCATGGCCGACAAGCCGCTCATCCTGGCGCTGGCCAATCCGGTGCCGGAGATCCTGCCCGAGGCGGCCAAGGCGGCGCGGCCGGACTGCGTCATCGCCACCGGCCGCTCGGACTACCCGAACCAGGTGAACAACGTCCTCTGCTTCCCCTTCATCTTCCGCGGCGCGCTCGACGTCGGCGCCACCACCATCACGCAGGAGATGGAGCTGGCCACGGTGCGCGCCATCGCCGAGCTGGCACACGCCGAGCAGTCCGACGTGGTGGCCGCCGCCTATGCCGGGTCGGACCTGAATTTCGGTCCCGAGTACCTCATCCCGAAGCCCTTCGATCCGCGCCTGATCGTCAAGATCGCCCCGGCGGTGGCGAAGGCGGCGATGGACTCCGGCGTGGCGACGCGCCCGATCGCCGACCTGGAGGCCTACCGCGAGCAGTTGCAGCAATTCGTCTACACCTCCGGCCTGCTGATGAAGCCGGTGTTTACCGCCGCGAAGCAGACCGACAAGCGCATCGTCTATGCCGAGGGTGAGGACGAGCGCGTGCTGCGCGCCGTGCAGGTGGTGGTGGATGAGCACCTGGCCCGGCCGATCCTGATCGGCCGGCCCGAGGTGATCGACCACCGCATCCAGAAGAACGGCCTGCGCATCCGTCCGGGCGTGGACTTCGAGCTGTGCAATCCGCAGAAGGACCCGCGCTACAAGGATTACTGGCAGACCTACCTCCAGCTCACCGAAAGGAAGGGCGTCTCGCCCGACTACGCCCAGATCGAGATGCGCCGCCGCCATACGCTGATCGGCGCCATGATGATCCACAAGGGCCACGCCGACGGCATGCTGTGCGGCACCTTCGGCACGCATGCCCTGCACCTGCACTATGTCGACCAGGTGATCGGCCGGCGGGCAGGGGTGTCGTCCTACTACGCCATGAACGGCCTGATGCTGCCGAAGCAGACGGCGTTCATCTGCGACACCTACGTCAATTACGATCCGACGGCCGATCAGCTGGTCGAGATGACCATCCTCGCCGCCGAGCAGATGCGCCGCTTCGGCCTGACGCCGAAGGTCGCGCTGCTCTCGCACTCCAGCTTCGGCAGCTACGACACGCCGAGCGCGCGCAAGATGCAGCGCGCCACCCAGCTCCTGTGGGAACGCGCGCCGGAGCTGGAAGTGGAGGGCGAGATGCACGGCGACGCGGCGCTCTCCGGCGACGTGCGCGGCCAGATCTTCCCGAACACCCGCCTGAAGGGGGAGGCCAATCTGCTCGTCATGCCGACCCTGGATGCCGCCAACATCGCCTTCAACCTGCTCAAGCAGGCCGCCGGCGACGGCGTCACCATCGGCCCGATCCTGCTCGGCACCCGTGCGCCGGTCACCATCCTGACGCCGACCGCCACCGTGCGGCGCATCATCAACCTGACCGCGGTGACGGCGGTCGAGGCGGCGGCGCGGGGCTGAGCTTCAGGCCGGGCCGCAGGCGGCCGTTAATCCCGGAATGAAAGTCAGTCCCGACAAGACGGCGTTGATCCTGACCGGGGGCGGCGCGCGCGCCGCCTACCAGGTCGGCGTGCTGGGCGCCATCCGCGAACTGCTGCCCGAGGCGGCGCGCAATCCCTTCCCGATCATCTGCGGCACCTCGGCCGGCGCCATCAATGCCGCTTCCCTTGCCTGCTCGGCCGAGCACTTTGGCGAGGGCGTGCGCTCCCTGCAGGAGGTGTGGGGCGGCTTCCACGCCCGCCACGTCTACCGGGCCGACGCGCTGGGCATCGGCGCCAGCGGGCTGAACTGGCTCTCGGCCTTCATGTTCGGCTGGCTGTTCAGGCACAGCCCGCGCTCGCTCCTCGACAACGCGCCGCTGCGCCGCCTGCTCGAGCACAACCTGGATTTCCGCCGCATCGACGCCGCCATCGACAGCGGGGCGCTCTACGCGGTGTCGATCACCGCCTCGGGCTATCTCTCCGGCAACAGCGTCAGCTTCTTCCAGGCGGCGCCCGAGGCGGAAACCTGGAAGCGCACGCATCGCGCCGGCGCGCGCGTGAAGCTGAACGTGGACCACCTGCTCGCTTCGAGCGCCATCCCCTTCATCTTTCCCGCGGTCAAGATTCATCGCGAGTATTTCGGCGACGGCTCGATGCGCCAGCTGGCGCCGGTGTCGCCGGCCATCCACCTCGGCGCCGAGCGCATCCTGGTGGTGGGCGCCGGGCGCATGGCGGACGAGAAGGAAAGAAAGCGCGGCGACGTCTATCCCTCCCTCGCCCAGATCGCCGGCCATGCCATGTCTTCGATCTTCCTCGACAGCCTGCACGTCGACCTCGAGCGCCTGCAGCGCATCAACCACACGGTCTCGGCGATCCCGGCGGAGATCCGCGAGCAGGCCGGCCTGCCGCTGCGCAGGATCGAGACGCTGGTGATCGCGCCCTCGCAACGCCTCGACTACATGGCGGCGCGCCACGTGAAAAGCCTGCCCTGGCCGGTGCGCGCCCTGCTGCGCGGCATCGGCGCCACCAGCAAGAACGGCTCGGCCCTGGCGAGCTACCTGCTGTTCGAGCAAAGCTATACCCGCGCCTTGATGGAACTCGGCTATACGGATACGATGTCGCGGCGCGGGGAAGTGAGCGCCTTCCTCGACATCCGATAAGTTGAAAAAACATTAAATACAGTCCCTAACAGGCTATTTTTATTGCAAAATACGATTTCGGTGCTAAACTGAAATCCTGTTGTCCCGTCGATAAGGGGAGCGCGTGAAATTGAAGTGGCCGTCCTTGATCGCGATTTGCGCCGCATTGACGCTGGCCGGACTCGATGCCGCCACGCCTGCCGAAGCGGCGACCAGCAAGAAAACAGCGGGAGGCAAGCAAACCGCTGCCAAGGGCAAGGCGCAGCCGGCAAAGAAAACCCCGCCGCAGGCCGAAGCGAGGGACGGCGACGACCTGCTGCTCAAATCGACCGCGGTGGTGGTGCAGGACCAGTTCTCCGGCGAGGTCCTGTTCGAGAAGAATTCCGACGCCGTCCTGCCCATCGCCTCGATCACCAAGCTGATGACGGCGATGGTGGTGCTCGATGCCCAGCAACCCCTGCCCGAATTGCTGACCGTCGGCCACGAGGACGTCGATACCCTGAAGGGCACGCGCTCACGCCTGAAGGTCGGCGCCCAGCTCACGCGCGAGGACATGCTGCTGCTGGCGCTGATGGCCTCCGAGAACCGTGCCGCCTCGACGCTCTCGCGCCACTATCCGGGCGGCAGCGCCGCCTTCATCGAGGCCATGAATCACAAGGCGGCCGCCATCGGCCTGAATGACACGCGCTTCGCCGACCCCACCGGGCTGACCGCCGCCAACGTGTCCAGCGCGCGCGACCTGACCAAGATGGTCGCCGCCGCCGCGCACTATCCGCTCATCCGCGAGCTGTCCACCACCACCGATCGCACGGTGTATGCGAACGGCCGCCCGATCTCCTTCCACAACACCAATTCCCTCGTGCGCAGCCCGGCCTCGGGCTGGGAGATCGCCCTGCAGAAGACCGGATACATCCGCGAGGCGGGCAAGTGCCTCGTCATGCAGGCCTGGCTGAGCAACCGTCCGGTGGTCATCGTGCTGCTGGATTCCTGGGGCCGGCTGACGCGCGTCGGCGACGCCAACCGCATCAAGCGCTGGATCGAGAACGCTTCGACCGGCAGCCGGCCGAGCGCTTCGCTGGCACGCCGCACGGCCGGCTGAACTATCCCAAAGTGAAGACCGGGCCGGCGACAGCCGGCCTTATGTTTTGGCGTGGCCCAGCGCCTGCGAGATGCGGTCGGCCGCCTGCTTGATGAGCGGCACCCAGTCCGCGTCGTAGCGCTCGGCGGGCGCCGAAACGGAAAGCCCGGCAACGAGTTCGCCGGAATCGTCGCGCACCGGCGCGGCGATGCAGCGCAGCCCCTGCTCGATCTCCTCGTTGTCGAAGGCGACGCCGTGCCGGCGCACGCGGTCGAGCTCCTTTTCCAGGGCCGGCAGGGTGGTGAGCGAGGTCGGCGTGAAGCCGGGCAGGCCCGTGCGCCTGGCGTATTCGCGCAGCTTCTGCAGGCCGTCCTCGACGAGGAAGAGCTTGCCCACGGCGGTGGCGTGCAGCGGCGCGCGCGCGCCGACGAGGTGCACCACGCGCACCGAGGAGCGGCCGCTCGAGGTGCGCTCGACGTAGATGATCTCGTCGTCGTGGCGCACGCCGAGGTTCACGCTCTCGCCCAGCTTTTCGTGCAGTGCCTGCATGTGGGGCAGGGCCTGCTGGCGGATGTTGATGCGCGACTTGACGATGTTGCCGAGCTCGAGCAGGCGGATGCCGAGGCGGTAGGCCCCCGGTTCGGCGCGCTCGACGAAGCCGCTCGCCGTCATGGCGCCGAGGATGCGGTGCGCGGTCGACGGATGCAGGCCCGTGTCCTGCGCCAGCACCTTCAGGCTGACAGAGTCGTGGTGGTGGGCCAGGGCATCGAGCAGCGCCATCATGCGCTCGATGACCTGGATCGAGCTTTTTGCTTCGGCTTGGGGCAAGATTGGCTTTCGCTGAATCGAATCGCGGAATACTATATCAGATCGTGAAACCCCGACCGCGACCCGAGAAGCCGCGGCATGCAACGGAGAGAGGATGAAGGTCGGCCTGTTCGTCACCTGCCTGGTGGATCTCATGCGGCCGCGCATCGGCTTTGCCGCGCTGCGCCTGCTCGAGGCCGCCGGCTGCGAAGTGGTCGTGCCGGCGGCGCAGACCTGCTGCGGCCAGCCGGCCTACAACTCGGGCGACCGGCGCGCCGCGCGCCTGCTGGCGGAGAAGCTGATCGCCGAGTTCGAAGCCTGCGATTACGTCGTCGCGCCCTCCGGCTCCTGCGCCGGCATGATCCGCGCGCACTATCCCGAGCTGTTCGCCGACGATGCGGCCTGGCTGGAACGCGCCGCGGCACTGGGTGCACGCACCTACGAGCTGACCGATTTCCTGGCGACGGTGGCGAAGTTCGACACGCTGCCGGGCAACTTTTCCGGCACGGTCACCTACCACGATTCCTGCTCCGGCCTGCGCGAGCTCGGCGTCAAGGCGCAGCCGCGCGCCCTGCTGGCAAGACTGCCCGGCGTGCGGCTGACGGAAATGAACGGCGCCGAGGAGTGCTGCGGCTTCGGCGGCACCTTCGCCGTCAAGTTCGGCGAAGTCTCGGCGCGCATCGCCGAGAAGAAGTGCGACAACATCCGCGCCAGCGGCGCCGACGCCGTGGTGCTGGGCGACCTCGGCTGCATGCTCAATATCGAGGGCAAGCTGCGGCGCATGGGCGACGAGAAGACGAAAGTGCTTCATATCGCGGAAGTGCTGGCCGGAGAATCCTGATGGAAGTCCGCTCCATGCACTTCAAGGCGCGCGCCGCAGAGGCGGCGGCCGACCGCGCCCTGCAGGCCAAGCTGACGACGGCCAAGGGCCTCTTCGTCGAGGGGCGCAAGCGCGCCGTGGCGGAGATCGACCTCGAGGCGACGCGCGAGGCGGCGAAGGCCATCCGCGACACCTGCGTCGCCGATCTCGACCTGTGGCTGGAGCGCTTCGAGACGGAAGCGACGAAGCGTGGCGGCCAAGTGCTGTGGGCGCGCGACGGCGCCGAGATCTGCCGGCTGGTGACGGACATCGCGCGCCGCCACGGCGTGAAAAAGGCCATCAAGTCGAAGTCCATGCTCTCCGAGGAGGCGGGGCTCAACGCGGCGCTTGAGGCGGCCGGGGTGCAGCCGGTCGAGACCGACCTCGGCGAGTACATCCTGCAGATCAACGACAACGAGCACCCTTCGCACATCATCGCGCCGGCCATCCACAAGACCAAGGAGGAGGTGGCCGAGCTCTTCGAGCGCGTGCACAAGCGGCCGCGCAAGACCGACATCGGCCAGATGACGCGCGAGGCGCGCGAGATGCTGCGCGCGCACTTCCTGTCGGCCGACATGGGCATCTCCGGCGGCAACTTTCTCGTCGCCGAGACCGGCTCGGTGGCGCTGGTCACCAACGAGGGCAACGGCCGCATGGTGACGACCCTGCCGCGCGTGCATGTCGTCATCACCGGCGTCGAGAAGGTCATCCCGACGCTGGAGGACCTCGCCACGCTGATGCGCATCCTGCCGCGCTCGGCGACCGGGCAGACGATCTCCAATTACTTTTCCGTGCTCACCGGCGTCAAGCGGCCGGAGGACACCGACGGCCCCGAGCACCTGTATTTCATCCTGGTCGACAACGGCCGCGTCGATCTCGTCGGCAGCGACTTCCAGGACATGCTGCGCTGCATCCGCTGCGCCGCCTGCATGAACCACTGCCCGGTGTACCAGACCATCGGCGGCCACGCCTACGGCTGGGTGTACCCCGGGCCGATGGGCGCGGTGCTGACGCCGCTGTATGTCGGCATGGAAAACGCCGTCGACCTGCCGCACGCCGCCACCCTGTGCAACCAGTGCGGCGTCGTCTGTCCGGTGAAGATTCCGCTGCCGGAGCTGATGCGCAAGCTGCGCGAGCAGCAGGTCGAGCGCGGGCTGCGCCCTTGGGGCGAGCGCGCGGCGCTGAAACTGTGGTCCTGGCTGGCGCGGCATCCCGGGCTGTACGCGCTTGCCGCCAAATTTAGCGTGCGCTACCTGAACTGGCTGGCCGGCGGCGAGGATCGCATCCGCGTCATGGGCATCGCGCCGGCGTGGACCGCCGGCCGCGATTTCCCCGCGCCCGAGGGAAAGACGTTTCGCGAACTGTATCCGGAGAAGCACAAATGACCGCATTGCCCCAGGTTCCCCTGTGGATCGACGGCGCAGCGCAGCCGGCCGGCGCGCAGCGCTTCGGCGAGGTGTTCGATCCGGCGCGCGGCGAAGCGATCCGCCTCGTGCCGCTGTGCGAGGCGCCGGACGTCGAGCGCGCGGTGTCCGCCGCCGCGCGCGCCTTCCCGGCCTGGCGCGACATGCCGCCGCTGCGCCGCGCGCGCATCCTGATGCGCTTCCGCGAGCTGATGGAGGCCAACAAGGAGGCGCTGGCGCGCCTGGTGGTCGAGGAGCACGGCAAGACGCTGGAGGACGCCATCGGCTCGGTGACGCGCGGCATCGAAGTGGTCGAGTTCGCCACCGGCATTCCCCATCTGCTCAAGGGCGAGTTCGCCGAGAACGTCGGCGGCGGCGTCGACTGCCTCTCGCTGCGCCAGCCGCTCGGCGTCTGCGCCGGCATCACCCCCTTCAACTTCCCGGTCATGGTGCCGCTGTGGATGTTCCCGCTGGCGCTCGCCTGCGGCAACACCTTCGTGCTGAAGCCCTCGGAGAAGGTGCCCTCGGCCAGCCTGCGCATGGCCGAGCTGCTGCATGAGGCCGGCCTGCCGCCGGGCGTCTTCAACGTCCTCCACGGCGACCGCGTCGCGGTCGACGCCCTGCTCAACCATCCGCTGGTGAAGGCCGTGTCCTTCGTCGGCTCGACGCCGGTGGCGCGCCATATCTATGAAACCGGCACCCGCGCCGGCAAGCGCGTGCAGGCGCTCGGCGGCGCCAAGAACCACGCCGTCGTGCTGCCCGACGCCGATATGGACTTCACCGCCGAAGCGCTGACCGGGGCCGCCTACGGCTCGGCCGGCGAGCGCTGCATGGCCATCTCCGCCGTGGTGGCGGTGGACGCCGCGGGCGATGCGCTGGTGGCGAAGCTGAAGGAAAAGGCGCAGGCGATCCGTGTCGGCCCCGGCTGCGCGCCCGGCGTCGGCATGGGCCCGGTGATCTCGGCGCCGCACCGCGCCAGGGTGGCCGGCTACGTCGAGCAGGGCGTCAAGGAGGGCGCCGAACTGGTGGTCGACGGCCGCGGCCTGAAGGTGGCGGGCAGCGAGGCGGGCTTCTTCCTCGGCCCGACGCTGTTCGACCGCGTGCGGCCGGAGATGGCGATCTACCGCGACGAGATCTTCGGCCCGCTGCTGGTGGTGCTGCGCGCCGCCACGCTGGAGGAGGCCATCGCCCTGGTGAACGCCAATCCCTACGGCAACGGCACGGCGATCTTCACGCGCGACGGCGCCGCCGCGCGCCGCTTCCAGAACGAGATCGAGGTCGGCATGGTCGGCATCAACGTGCCGATCCCGGTGCCGATGGCCTTCTTCTCCTTCGGCGGCTGGAAGGCCTCGCTCTTTGGCGACCTGCACGTGCACGGCCCGGACGGCGTGCGCTTCTACACGCGCGGCAAGGTGGTGACGACGCGCTGGCCGGAGGCGGCCGCCGCCGCGCCCGGACTCAACATGCCGACCCTGGGGTAAGCCATGACACAGCACAAGATCGTCTTCCTCGAGCGCGAGTCCATTCGCGGCACTTTCCACCGGCCGGACTTCCCGCACGACTACGCCGAATACCCGCTGACGAAGCCCGAGGAGCTGGCGCAGCGCGTGCAGGACGCCTCCATCGTCATCACCAACAAGGTGCAGTTGCGCGGCGAACTGCTGGCGACGCTGCCGAAGCTGAAGATGATCGCCTGCGCCGCCACCGGCACCGACAACGTCGACCTCGCCTGGTGCCGCGAGCACGGCATCGTCGTCTCGAACATCCGCGGCTACGCCGTGAATACCGTGCCCGAGCACGCCATCGCGCTCGCCATGGCGCTCAGGCGCAACCTGCTCGCCTACCGGCGCGACGTGCTCGCCGGAAAATGGCAGCAGGCGCCGATGTTCTGCTTCTTCGACCACCCGATACGCGATCTGCACGGTGCCACCATGGGTCTCGTCGGGCGCGGCTCGCTGGGCGAGGGCGTGGCGCGTCTGGCCGAGGCTTTCGGCATGCGCGTGCTGTGGGCCGAACGCAAGGGTGCGGAAAAAGTCAGTCCCGGCAAGACGGCGTTCGAGGAGGTATTGCGCCAGTCGGACGTCGTTTCCCTGCATTGCCCCTTGAACGACGCCACGCGCGGCCTGATCGGCGAGGCGGAGCTGCGCATGATGAAGCCGGATGCCGTGCTCATCAACACCGCGCGCGGCGGCATCGTGGACGAGGCGGCGCTGTCGCGGGCGCTGAAGGAAGGCTGGATCGGCGGCGCCGGCTTCGACGTGCTGTCGAAGGAGCCGCCGCGCGAGGGCAACCCGCTGCTCGAGATCGACCAGCCCAACTTCATCCTGACGCCCCACGTCGCCTGGGCCTCGGCCGGTGCCATGCAGACCCTGCTCGACCAGCTCACCGGCAACCTCGAGGCCTTCGCCCGCGGCGAGCCGAGGAACCGCGTCGCGTGAAGGATTCACGGGAAGAGATGCTGGAGCGCATGCGCCGGCGGCTGGGCCGCACGGCGGAGAATGCCGCGTCCGCCCGCGCCGGCATCGAGGCGACGCTGGCGCGCCGCGCGCACGGCCCGCGGCCGCCGCTGGAGGCCGATCTGCTGGCGCGCTTTGTCGCGCGCGCGGAGCTGTCCTCCAGCAGCGTCGATGTCGTGACCGGCCTCGACGCGGCGCCGGCCGCCGTGGCACGCTATGTCGACCGGCAACCGGCAACCGGCAACCGGCAACTGGTGGCGTGGCCGCAGCTCTCCGGCCTCGACTGGGCCGGCGCCGGGCTGCAGGTGGAATGCCGCGCCGCCCGCGGAGACGATCTCGTCGGCATTACCGGCGTCTTCTGCGCCGTGGCCGAGACCGGCTCGCTGGCGGTGCTCTCCGGCGCGGAGACGCCGGCCGCCAACAGCCTGCTGCCCGAGACGCACATCGCCATCGTGCCGGCCGCGCGCATCGTG
>Ga0194119_10012126_pt1 | contig 10981 bp, 8 predicted proteins | sample TA2MahC100mmetaG_FD_148620 | JGI IMG/M metagenome (GOLD analysis project Ga0194119, IMG submission 148620) | Freshwater microbial communities from Lake Tanganyika, Tanzania - TA2015018 Mahale Deep Cast 100m | ecosystem: Environmental > Aquatic > Freshwater > Lake | place: Tanzania: Lake... | reverse complement strand
CGCCGACCGCTGAGCCGGGTGCCTGAGCTGCGCGCTCAACCCCGGCTACGCCGGGGTTGAGGTCCCCAGGGATTTACACCAACTGCTGGGACGCGGGCAGGAAAGCCAAATTCATACAGCGGAAACTCCACCTTGAAGGCAGGAATGCCGCAATCTCTAAGGTAGTGATAGAAGCGAGAAAAGAACAGGCCAATTGGCCCCATCAGCAGCAGCACAGGCCCCTTGATCTCCACCTGCACGAAGGACGGCGACGAGGACTGCTTCAGGGTCACGCTTGGTTCCGATCGGAGATGACTGTGCCATGGGGACTGGGTCCATCCAACCCATCCCGCAGGCGCGCCAGCAGCTGGGCGCTGGCGAAGCGCCAGCGGGGAGACAGGGCAAGCCCGAGCGACTCCAGCAGCGGCAACAGCCGAACAGGCGCTGGCCCTTGCTCACGCTGGCGCGCCAGGTCTTCCACCGCCTGCTCAGGCGTGGTGAAGGCGCCAGAGCGCAGGCTGAGATAGCGGGGGTAGTGAATCAGGGCTCCATACACGAGCTCATCCAGCGACAGACGCCGGCCCCGCCGGGCGCAGGTCAGCTCATCGCTGGTGAGGCCCCAACCGGCATAGAAAGGCATCCCCCAGGTGTGCACTGGCACGCCCCGCAGCAGGGCTTCAAAGCCGGTGCCGGAGGTGCGCAGGTGCACCCCATCCACAGCTTGCAGCAGGTGCTCCATCGGGGCATCGGCAAGCACCAGATCGCAGTGCAGATGGGCCAGCCGCTCGCCAGGCCCAGGGCGGCGACGGCCCGCCACCACATCGGGGTGGGGCTTGTAGATCAGAAAAGCCTCCGGGTGGCGCTGCCGCACTGACTGCAACAGCCCCAAGTTGCTGTGCACCGTGGCCTCAGCAGGCATGCCGTAGCGGATCGAGAGATCCACCTCCACCTGGCCGCACACCAGCAACACCTGGCGATCGGCACAGCTGGCGGGCCGCCGCCAGGCAGGGGCCTGGAGGTTGTATTTGGTGAGCCCCAAGGCCACCACGCGCTCGCGCAGGGCCGCCGCCCGCTGCCGCTCGGCGGCTGTGAAGCAATGGCTGGCCAGGAAGGATTCCAGATCGCTGGGCCTGGAGGCGTCGTAGTAGATGCCCTGGGTGTCAAAGACCCACGACACGGGCGGCACCCAGCGCAATCCCCAACCCTGGCCCACAGAGCGCAGGAAACCATCCTCCACGCGGATGGGCTCGGCAATCTGGCCTGCGGCCAGGGCGCGGCGCAAGCCGCGACCGATGCGATGGCCCCAGATCAGCTGACGGGCATCGGGCTCGCGGCTTGGGGAGACGTGAAAGGAACGGAAGCGCAGGCGGGCGGGCTTGAGGGCCGGGAGGTAGCGGCGCACGGCCTGGCGCTTCCAGGGGGCTGTGCCAAACACCTCGAGGTTGCGCGGCAGTTGGGCCCTGTAGTGGCGCTGCAAGGCGATGTGTTCGATCAGCTGTTCGGGCTCGCAAAGCTGGCCGGTGTCGGGGTGGAGGTAGCGCGGGTAGGCCACCAGGCAGGCGTGCACCAGGGCAGCAAGGTCTGGTCGGGCCTGGCGGCGGCCTTGGCCCGGCGGCTGGAGGGCGTCGATGGTGAGCCCCCAGCCGGCATAGAAGGGCATGCCGAAGGTGTGCACCGGCCGCCCCCAGAGCAGGGCCTCGAAGCCCATCTGCGAGGTGACCACGTAGACCGCATCCGCAGCCTCCAGCAGAGCCGCCGGATGGCCGCCATCAGCAGAAAGGCGCACACGTGGATGGGCCAGGCAGGCGGCGCTGAAGTGGCCGCGGCGCCGACCAGCCACCACATCCGGATGGGTCTTGACCACGACGGTGTGGTGGGGAAAGTCGGCGAGCGCGGCGGCCAGCATGCGGCGGAAGCAAGACCCATCAGCCATGCCGAAGCGAATCGAGGCGTCGTGAGCCACCTGATCCACCACCAGCACAAAGGGCCCCTCCGGGGCTGGGGATTCGGCAGCAGCGTTGGTCTTGCTCAGCCGGTGCTGGCGCCAGGCCTTGACAAGCGCATCGCCCCTCTGCCGCTGCTGAGGGTCACACCCGGCCGCAATCAGCAGCTCCAAGCGGCTGGGGCAGGTGGCGTCGTAGTAGATACCCCGGTCGTCGAGCACAATCCCGAGAGGTGGGATGCCAGGTCCGCCGTCAACAGAGCGCAGGAAGGCATCCTCCAGTCGCCAGAGGGGCAGCCTCCTCTGCTTGCTCAGCTGTTCAGCCACCCGTCCGCTGGGGCGTCGCCCCCAGGCAATCAAGGCCTGCAGCGGCGCGCGCGCACAGCGCAGCCGGCCTACAAGGAGCCGAGAAGGGGCCAGCAGGGCTGGGATTGTGATGTGGGCGAGCAACAACCGATCAGGACAGCCAACCAACCCGGACAAAAGCGGCGGCACAGTCCAAATCCCTCGCAACAAAAGCAATTATAAACTTCAAGAAAAGCACTCGACTTCCCTCCCTTCACTTGTGCTACCGATAACTCTACACCTTGCGCACTTGGGTCGGTGTAGACTTGCGCGGGCTTACGATTCCGCTCAGAGCCGAGCAGCAGGAACTCCTTTGACTTAGCTGTGCCAATTTGTTTGTCTTGACAGATGTCAACGATTGCATTAATTCCTGCCCGCGGAGGCTCCAAAGGCATCCCTGGCAAAAACCTCCGCACCGTTGGCGGCATTCCCCTGCTGGCTCGAACCATCAAGGCCGCACAGGCTTCCCAGCAGGTGAACGCCATCTATGTGAGCAGTGATTCGCCCGAACTGCTGGCACTGGCCCAAGCCGAGGGGGCTCTGCCGATTCGGCGACCCCCCGCGCTAGCAGGCGACACTGCCAGTTCCGAATCGGCACTCGTCCATGCCCTGGACGTGCTGGCCGATCAAGGGGTGAGGCCGGATGTGTTTGTCTTCTTACAATGCACTTCACCCTTTACCCGTGGCCATCAGATCGACCAGGTCGTGCAGGCGTTGCTTAACTCCGAGGCAGCCATGGCCTTCGCGGCCACCCCATGGCATGGATTCCTATGGCGTGTTGACGCCCAGGGGTGGGGGGAAGGGGTGAACCACGACGCCGATTTCCCTCGGCCCAGGCGGCAGGATCTACCTGCATGCTGGCTGGAAACAGGAGCGATCTACGCGATCCGCACCGCGCCTTTCATCGCCGCGGGCCATCGCTTCGTTGCGCCTCGACTACCGGTTCCAATCGAGGGTTGGTGCCCCGAAATCGATTCGCCTGAGGATCTGGCGCTGTGTGATCAAGCGGCCGCCCTGGTGGACCAGCCAGCATGAGCAGCTGCCTCAACGGCAGACGCATCACTGCGTTGGCCTGTTTTGATTCCTTTGGGAAAGTGGCCATGACCATGCTGGCCGCTTGTCGCAACGCTGGGGCAGAAACCCAGCTCGCGCTGCTGGATGTGCCGGGTCGCACCCTGTCACGCCGTCAGCGGGTCGAAGTTCAGCGGATTGATCCCAAAACCAAAATCACGCGCCACCCATGGGATGGCCGGCCCACGCTCGGCCAGGCCCTGGTTCAGAAGAGTGATGCCGTGATCCTGGCCCTGGACGGCAAGCGCAGTCGCGACACCCTGCTGCTGTTGCAAACGTTGTGGTCGGAGCAGCAGACGCGACCGTTGCTCGTGAGCGCCTACCCAGGAATCCTCTTGCGCCACCAGTTGGAGGGCATGCTGGATCGTGCCGGCGTCGACTTGCTCTGCCTGAACTCCCCTGTCGACTTCGACACTTACAGCACGGGCTGCCAAGGCTTAAATCTAGATAGCGGTAATGCGGTCGTGACAGGTCTACCCATCCTGTGGAACCTGCATCCACGAACGCAGGTGCCTGAGCAAGGTTCGCTGGTTTTTTTTGAACAACCATCCGTTCCCTCGAATCCCCTGCAACGCCACTATCTGTGCCGGCAGCTTGAGCTGTTGGCCCAACGCTGGCCCGAGCACCCGGTGATTTTCAAACCACGCACCTCCAGCGTGGAGCGCACCCTGCACAGGCACCACGGGGAAATGGCCAGTCGCATCAAAAAACAATCGCAGCGCACACCCAATCTGATGATCAGTTTCAAGCCGGCCATCCAACTGTTACGGCAGTGCAGCTGCGCCATCACCGTGTCGTCAACAGCAGCGCTGGAAGCCATGGCCATGGGGATCAGCACACGAATCGTGGCCGACCTCGGGCTCAATGAAACCCTCGGCAACCACTACTTCGCCGCCTCCGGAGCGCTTGCTGATTTCGAATCCATCTGCGCTGATCCCTTTTCAATCCGCCATCACACCGCCTGGCTGGAGCAGCATGGCTGGCAGCCAGGCGGGAAAGAACGCTTCCTGGCTGCGCTGGCCGCGCGCTTGGCCTCCTTTGCCGAGGCAGAAGCAGCCCCAGCGATTCGCACGGCAGGCTGGGGCAGTGACCAATGGCAAAACTTTGCCCTGGCCCACGGGGGGGTGAGCATGTTGAGCAGTGGCGGCATACGCTCGGCCCAGCGCAAGCGTCACCGCACCCGCAGCCTGCTCAGATGGCTGCGCGATCATCTGGTGGGTATGGGCTGGTTGGAGAGGGTGCTCCGGGGCCGATGACCATCCTGCTGCTGGCCGACTCGAACGCGGCAACCTACGCCTGCACCCTGTTGGCCAACGAACTGAGCCACCAGGGCCTGGAGTGCTTGGTTGTGGCAACTCAAATAGGCATAGAAAACTCCCCTCTGCCGGCAATCCCCCCGGGGCTCGGGAGAGTACCCCAGCTGCAGTTTTCTTTGAAGGAGCTCCTGCTCTCGTCGTTGATCCACAGAGCAAAGGCTGTTGGAGCTTTTCTCCATGCCAGCAAGATCGGACCCTTCGTGCAGGGCTACCGGCAGATCTGTCAACTGCATGGCCAGTCACCAGCACCGGTGTTCAGCGGTCCGGTGTTCCCACTGGGGGGCGACACCCTGATCGCCGACCTGTTGCCACGCCTGTGCTGCGACCTGCTCTGCCTGCATGGGCAACGCCAGCTGGAGGAAGCCCGTGATCTGATGCATCGCTGGCCGGATCCGGTGCCCACTGTGGCGCTCGGCTTCTGGTTCATGCCTGAGGCACCAGAGGATGGGGGGCTGGTGGGGGCCGGCACACCCCAGCCTCCCCACACCCTGGTGGTGTTGACGCAAGCGGGGCTTCCCAATCTGCCCGGAGCCAGGGCCAGGATGCTGCGGTTGCTCGGCGAAAAAGCCAGCGCATCTCCCCACTGGCGCGTGCTGATCCAGCCAGACCACAGCCTGCCCACCGGTCGCCTTCCCCTCGATGCCGAAACGAGCGACAAAAAAAAGTTGCCACCCAATCTCAGCTTCGCTGCTGCTGCCAACCTTCCCTTGATTTTGGGACGCTGCTCCGCCTGCCTCAGCTTGAGTTCCCCATGGATCTTCACCGCCATGGCCTGGGGACGCCCCGTGTTGGTGATGGGCGACCATGGCATCACCACCAATCAGGGCTCGGCGCCCTTCTTCGGCTCTGGCGTGATGGGCCGGCTCGACGCCCTCGCTGACCTCGATGAGCTGCTGGAGAGGCCCCGCGCCAATTGGGGCTGGCTGGAGCGGATGGGGTGGGGTGTGCACGACGGTGCGACACAGCTCGCATGCGCCCTGCAGGCAATGGCTGAGGCCGAGGCCCCCCTGCCATGACACCAGCACCTGCCGCGACCAACACGCCACTCGAACTGCTGCTGGTGGGCGACAGCGACAGTCAGCTGCTGGCCTGTGAGGCCCTGGCCCGTTTTCCGACCGAAGCCGCCGTCAACATCACCGTGAATGCCATTCCACGGGAAGGCACCCCAACTGCCGTGCTGGAGCGCGCCAGGGGGCTAGGGACCTTCTGGCAGCTGGAGCTAGCCCAACTGTTGCGCCACCCCTCGCTGTTGCGCTTCGACGCCATCGGCGTGTTCTTAACGGGCAGCAAATTGGCCGATGTGCGCCAGGCCATTTTGTTGATGCCAGGCTCCCGCAAGCCCCTGCTGTTCTGCGGCTTCAATGGCGTTGTGCTGCAGGGATTTGAAGAGGCGATCAGCTGGCGGCTTGGCTACGACCTGATCTGCCTGAATGGCCCCCGTGATGCCGCAGCCCTCAAGCGGATGCTGGCTGACACCCCTTTTGCTGCTCAGCCAGTGCTGACGACGGGGCTACAACGCAACAGCCCATCGACGACACGCCAGATGCCAGCAGAACAACGTCGCCCGCGGCTGGTGTTCGCAGAGCAAGTGGTGATTCCGGCCATGCCACAGGAGCGGCAACGAATGGTGCGCATCCTGGCCGAACTGGCACGACGGTCCCCCGACTGGGAGGTGCTGATCAAACCCAGGGTGGCGCCTCATGAAGCCACCTTTCATCGGTCCGGGACCCACATCAGCCAGACGATTCAAGACACCCTCGGCCATCCTCCGGCGAACCTGCAACTCGACTACCGACCACTGCCAGAGTTGTTACAGGAAGCGCGGCTCCTGGCCACAGTGTCCTCTACGGCCCTGTTCGATGCCCTCGACTATGGCTGTAAGCCTGTAGTGATGGCCGACTTTGGGATCTTGCCCGGCACGGGATCCCATGTGTTTGCAGGCTCAGGGGTGTGCCGCCACTTCGACAGCCTGGCCGACCTCGACAGCCTGGAGACAGAGCTTCCATGGCCCGATCGGGGGTGGCTGGAATGGATGGGATACGGCCAAACCCATCAACCCCTGCAACTGCTGGAGGCCATCCAGCGCTGGCAGCAACGGCACGACACGGCGCCAGAACCCTTGGATCTGGAGCGGCCGGGGTATGTGGTGAATGCCCACAACCTCAGTTTCAACCAGCTGCGGCTCAGCGCTGAGCGCGCTATCCAAGCCCGCCAGTGGAGCGAAGCTGCCGCCTGGCTGGAGCTAGCCCAACTACTGCGACCAGAGCATCGCAACGTCAAGCGACGACTGACAGCGGTGCAGTGTTCTGGCCGGCTGGCACGGCGGCTCAGGTTGATTTTGAGCCCAGGGTTCAAAGGTTAAGCTAGGCTTGCCTAGAAAGCATTAAGAAAGCACTTCAAGGACATGCACACAATTCATATCGAAAAAAACTTTACGCAGTTTGTAATTTTCGCCGAGGACAGCATCCTGAGCGCTCTCGGCAAAATCACTGACAATCAAACGCGCCTGATTTTTGTTGTATCTGAATCAGGCATTTTGCAAGGAGTGATGAGTGATGGTGATTTCCGTCGTTGGATTGCGACTTGCAGCGAGATCGACCTGAGTCAACCGGTCACTGCTGCCATGAATTCCGAATTTCGCAGCGCTCCCGAGGGCACAGCCAGCTCTGTGCTCAGCAGCATGGTTTCTGATCGGATCAACGCCATCCCCCTGCTCGATAACCATGGGCGGATCGTGGCTGTCGCCCGTGCAGGTCAGCGCAGCCTGCTTCTTGGAGATCGACGCATCGGAGAAGATGAACCGACCTTTGTGATTGCTGAGATTGGCAACAACCATAACGGCAAGATGGATCTTGCACTGCAACTGATCGACGCAGCCGCCGCGACTGGCGCTGATTGTGCAAAGTTTCAGATGCGCGATATGAAGCAGCTGTATGTCAACGCAGGTGATAGCAATGATATGGCTTCAGACCTAGGCACACAATACACCCTCGATCTTCTGGAGCGGTTTCAGCTAAGCGACGAAGAGCTGTTTCGCTGCTTCGACCATGCGGCAGCCAAAGGGCTAGTGCCCCTCTGCACAGCCTGGGACGAAGCCAGCCTGACCAAGCTCAACGCCTGGGGAGTTCCCGGGTTCAAGGTGGCATCTGCGGATTTTACCAACCACGCCCTGCTGAGCAGCATGGCGGCAACCGGCAAACCATTGCTGGCTTCCACGGGGATGGCCTCTGAACAGGAAGTTCGCGCTGGCATTCGCCATTTGCGCGAATGCGATGCAGCGTTTGTGTTGCTGCATTGCAATTCAACCTATCCAACACCGTTCAAAGATGTCAACTTGCGCTACCTAGAACGACTCAAGGAGTTAGCCGGGGCACCAGTTGGCTATTCCGGCCACGAGCGCGGTATTGAAGTTCCCATTGCTGCCGCCGCCCTAGGCGCTGTCGTCATTGAAAAACACATCACTGTGGATCGCAGCATGGAGGGAAACGACCACAAAGTGAGCTTGCTTCCCTCCGAATTTTCGGCGATGGTGGAAGGCATCCATCGGGTGCGGGAATCGCTTGGAAGCGGCGGGGAACGCAGCATCAGCCAAGGCGAGCTAATGAATCGCGAAGTGTTGGCCAAAAGCCTGGTAGCCAGCTGTGTCATCCCCGCAGGCACTGTGATCACCGAAGCAATGGTGCGGATTCAGAGCCCCGGCCAAGGACTTCAGCCCTATCGACTGCAAGACCTATTGGGCGTCAGCCTGCCTATTGAGAAGCAGGCGGGGGAACCATTTTTCCCCTCCGACCTAGAACAACCTGCTGCCATACCCAGAGCTTATCACTTCAGGCAACCATTTGGCGTGCCTGTTCGCTATCATGATATCAAGATCTTCAGTGAAGCCAGCAACATCAATCTAGTCGAAGTACATTTGAGCTACAAAGATCTTGAGATTGATCTTGCCAACGTTCTCTCGCCAAAGCGTGAGTTAGGCTTGGTGGTGCACGCCCCTGAGCTCTTCGCAGGAGATCACACCCTAGATCTATGCAGCAACGACGAAGACTACCGACGTCAATCCATCAGTGAGCTTCAGCGGGTGATCAACATCTCAGCAGAGCTCAAGCAGTATTTCCAGTGCGATGGCCGTGTGTTACTGGTGACAAATGTGGGTGGTTTCTCGGAGAATAGACACCTAAGCTGCCTGGAGCGACAACCACTACGAGACAACCTGCTTTACAGCCTTGAACAACTAAGAGGTCAAGATGAGGTGGAAGTGATCCCCCAAACCATGCCCCCCTTCCCGTGGCACTTTGGCGGCCAACGCTTCCACAACTTATTTGTTGATGCCGACTTTATTCGCCAGTTCTGCCGAGATGAGGGCTATCGCGTCTGCCTCGACGTGTCGCACTCGAAACTTGCCTGCAACCATCTGCGGGTACCCTTCCGGGAATTTCTTGAGCAAATTCTCCCCTTCACAGCCCATCATCATCTCGCTGATGCCAGCGGTGTAGATGGCGAAGGTCTACAAATCGGCGAGGGGGAAATTGACTGGCCCCAGTTGTTCAAGCTGCTCACCAATATTGCTCCTCAAGCCTCATTCATCCCTGAAATCTGGCAGGGTCACAAGAATGGAGGGGAGGGGGCCTGGCTGGCACTTGAAAGGCTCGAACATGCCTGCAAATCGATCCAATACTGATTGCATCACAACCACAGAGCATGAGCAATCATCCCCTTCTACCCAACTTCATTATAATTGGGGCCGCGAAAGCTGGGACAACAAGTCTTGCATATTCCCTCTCGCGGCACCAAGATATTTTCATAACTTCGCCCAAAGAGCCAAAGTTCTTTGGCGAAAACAGAAAGAATGGCCTCAGTTGGTATATTTCATTATTTGAGAATGCAGGAGAGCGCCCATTGAGAGGCGAAGCCAGTACTATGTACTCAAGCCTAACAAAGAGATACAAAAATACCCCAAAAGACATAAGCAGTCTTTGCCCTAACGCTAAGATAATTTACATTATGCGAAACCCTTACGAGCGCGCTATTTCACATTGGCGGCATATAAAAGGAAAAAATCAGAATGTGCCCAGCTTTTCCGCGATATTGCGTAAAGCCGAGATTTATTTCCATCCCGATACTTGTTACAACTCACCCGAATCCGCGATTGCCAATACAGTCATAGGCTCATCCTGCTATGCTACCATTCTTGAAAGGTATTTAAAATATTTTGACTATAGCAATATTCACTGCGTAGCATTTGAAGAATTAATAAATAGTCCAAACATAGTACTGCGTCAGATTCTAAATTTTTTGGGAGCAGATTTTCAAGGGGTTAATTCAATGCTTGATGGCAACAAGTTTCCTTTGAGGAATGATGCAGGCAAACAAGGACGTGAACTAGTTGCCAAGCCTATTCTCACACAGAGTGATAATAGTATTTTGATTAAACTCCTACATACTCAGGCGGCGCAAGCGCTCATGGTACTTGGAAAGACAATAGACTTTTGGCCTCAGCCAAGATAGATTTTGCATATTCACACATCTAAATTCGAAATGGTAAATTTTTATCGGCTTTATTTAAAGCGTTTTTTCAGGCATCTGAGCAAAAGCGTCTTCAGCCATAATAGAAGCCTTGAAAAGCTTGCTATTCATCTATACATCAGAAGATCGAGCTTTGATGCCTACAATAAGTCTTTTAATGATTTACTTGCAGAGAGTATATTAACTGATGACTTTAGTGCTTGGCCAGATTTTTTCCCACCAGAGATAACCCCAAGAATTGAACAGTGCGTCTCTTGGATGTATGACAAGAAGATGTATAGCCAAGCTGCATTTCTTGCTTCCAAGGCAAGGAATCCATCCCCTTTCATATCCGGAACACAAGGAGTCTGCTTTTACAAGTTAGGAAAGTTGCAAGAGTCTGTTGATTCATTACATACCGCGATTAATTATGATCCAGCATCTGCTCATAAACTTTGGTACTCTTTTTTGATAAAGGCTTTGTTGAGGCTTGGAGCCAGCAATCAATCCACCGCCATCTTCCAAGTTGCGCGTGATCATAATAAACTCAACACCAATGCGTGCCAAGCATTTTTAGATTATTACTCAATGCAAGCCATGAATAGTTCATTCAATGTCGAAGTTTCTGAATATTGCATTGAAAGGTTAGCCAGCGAAAGCCCAGATCGAATAAAAAGAACCTATGGTAGACTTTACAGAGAGGTTATTCAGGCAAGAGAAATTTCGGCTTCGGCTGACACAGAAGTCAAGGCAGGTTACTGCAGCAATGTTGAGATTGCTATTCCTACATTTAACAGGGCTGATATTATATGTAGCAATATCTTGT
>Ga0194119_10012125_pt1 | contig 10981 bp, 10 predicted proteins | sample TA2MahC100mmetaG_FD_148620 | JGI IMG/M metagenome (GOLD analysis project Ga0194119, IMG submission 148620) | Freshwater microbial communities from Lake Tanganyika, Tanzania - TA2015018 Mahale Deep Cast 100m | ecosystem: Environmental > Aquatic > Freshwater > Lake | place: Tanzania: Lake... | reverse complement strand
GATATCTTTGATGCCATTCTCGAATACCTAGTTGCCGAAGGTTATGCTGCTACAAATAAGGAAGCACTTGTGATTATGGCAAATATGAGTGAAGAGTGGAGATCTGAGATTGATGAAGGAATGACGATGAAGGACTTCCAGGCAAATCGCAAAAAAGCACAAAGATCTGCTGCTTCTGCTGATGCGAAAAAGAGAGGGCATGTTGATAGATTCACTGGAAAACCTTATGGAACTGAAGAGGCAGCATCTAGAAGAAAAGATATTCATACACCAGAAAAAAAACCCAGTAGAGACGCTGCCCGTGATGCCGCTAGAGGTGAAACTGGTCACGGTGGTCCATTGAGAACAAAGAAAGTTCGTAAGGCAAAAGCAATGGGAGAACTTGGTGAAGGTGTTGATCTTTTTGACTACCTGCTAGAATACTTAGTTGCCGAAGGATATGCTGATACTAATAAAGCGGCGATTGCGATTATGTCAAATATGAGTGAGGAGTGGAAAGAGAGTATTATTGAGTCTCAGTATGCTCGTGAAAATCCAGAAAAGTATGAGAGAGAGCAAGCAAAGAAAACCAGTAAAAAAGAAAAGGCAATGAATGACCCACACACTGGAATCAATTCACCTGCTTTTGAGAAGTTTATGAGACAACAAATGGGTCGATAATAAATAACCACGGAAGGTTGCTCTAACCCCTTGACTTTTTAGTTGAGGGGTTTTATAATGTCTTGATTGGGGGGATTAGTTAAATGGTATAACGGAGCCTTTGCAAGGCTTTATTATCAGTTCGATCCTGATATTCTCCACTTCTAAATACTTGAAAAGTATTTGTATATAAATGGCATTTGAACCATCAGAAGGATTATATGCTGGATTATCTTTTGTTTCAACTGCAGATTTGAATGCTGCAAAAACTGATGCTGATAAGTTTAAACAACTATACTTTATTGCTCTTGAAAATTTGAAGAGCGACAAAGTTTTGGATGCTGCTGGAAATGCAACTAAGAATGGAATGATCAAAATTATTGATCTTGATACTTCTTCGAAAAGTCCGCAAGACATTTACGGTGATCTTGCAGCATCTATTTCTGCTGTTTTAGGAACAAGGTCAAAACTTAAAAAAGATAAGATTCCATCTAAAGTATATCTTACAGGCAATAAATGGCATCCTGATGTTGAACCATTCAAAGTAAAAGCATTTGGGATGTCAGATTATAATTCCTCAGATGTTATTTTAAAACTAAATGGTAATGACTTTGTTGGCATTTCTTTAAAAAAGAAACCAAAAGCAAATTCAGCAAGTCCTACCTTAATTAATAATGCATTCTCTGCATATATTGAAGGACCTCAGTTTAAATCAACAAGAGACAAACTGAATGATCATAGAATTAAATTTTTTGCCAAAGTAATTAAAGAATCTTGTGGCCCTGGAGGCCCATTAGAAAGATTTGCTCTTTCTGGAAATAAAAATATCTCTAGTTTAAATCCAAACAATAAAGCAGATGCAAAAGCTTTGTGGGATATGCGTGTTATTAGAAAAAAAGATGGTAAACCAATTCCTCTAATTAATTTAAAATCAGAATCTGATCTAAAAGATCCAAATGGTTTAATTAAGCAATCTGGCAACGATCCATCTCAAGAAAGTTTTAGAGACTTTGTAAATAAGAAACTTCAAAGCACTGGCAATACATTAAATCCACTATATCAAGGTTTTCTTGATATTATGAACCAAGAGGATGTAAAAGATAATCTGGCAGATGTTTTACTGACTAGAGTATTGAAACTTAATTTATTAGATGTTTTGGATACTTGGGATAAGTATGAATTTGGATTTTATCTAACAGAAGGTGTTGGAACAGTAGATAAAAACTTATCTCCTAATATTGGAAGTGCAAATGTTCTAAATGTTCATAGTATTATGATTGCTATGGCAAAACTATCGAGACAAGAAACCAAGATGGTTTTGGATAAGCAAAAAACTTTATCTAAAAATGCAGCCAAAGTTTTCTTTACTTTATCAAAAGGAGATACTCCTGTTCTAGATATTGAATTGAGATATAAAGGAGATTTTGCTGCTTTCCCACAATTTTTTGCAGGAATTACTCCAGAATTTAAAGATCTAATCAAAATGGGTGATACTGGCATTTAATAAATAAAGGTATACAAACAAACAATATGAAGAGCTTTTTTCAATTTCTAAATGAGGCAACTCAATCGCAAGCATCGATGCAAGCGAAAAAGTTAAACCTCAAAAGTGATGGACACGGTGGATGGTTAGATACCCGTGGAGAATTTGTTGCGAAAACAGAAAAGGGAAAACTAGTATTTTATGATAAGGGTAGAGTAGAAGGTGGAAAGGACAAACCAAAAGGTGCAGTAGGAAAATCACCAGCTGCACCAAAACCAGAACCTAAAGCAGCACCTAAACCTCCAGCACCACCAAAAACAGCAGCACCACCTCCAGCAGAAGAAGCACCTGTTGATGACAGCACTTTGACTGTTGCATTTGGTCGTTTTAATCCACCGACAGTAGGACATGAGAAACTATTAAAGGCTGCAAGAAAAGCAGCAACTGGTGGAGACCTTAAGATTTATCCTTCAAGAACTCAGGACCCCAAGAAAAATCCTCTTGACCCTGATATGAAGATTTCATTTATGAAAAAGATGTTTCCTGACTTTGAAGAGAATATTATTAATGATGATGAGATGAGATCAATCTTTAATGTATTGGTAGCAGCAAATGAAGCAGGATATGCAAATGTTAATATTGTTGTTGGTTCTGATAGGCAATCGGAGTTCGAGAACCTAGCACAGAAGTATAATGGAGACCTTTATAACTTTGATCTTATTCGCGTAATCTCTGCTGGTGTAAGAGATGCTGATGCTGAAGGTGTATCTGGAATGTCTGCATCTAAGATGAGAAAGGCTGTAATAGATGATGACTTTAAGGCTTTCCGTAGAGGAACACCAAAAACACTTGATGATGGAGATACACAGGCACTCTTCAATGCAGTTCGCCAAGGAATGGGTGCAAAGAAGGCAAAGGTAAAGAAAGAAAGTTTTGCATTATGGGAGATTGCTCCAAAGTATGATATGAGAAATCTTCGTGAGAATTATCTACAAGGAAGAATTTTCAGAATTGGTGATATTGTAGAGAACTTAAACACTGGTCTCATTGGTAAGATTATTCGCAGAGGAACAAATTATCTTATCTGTGTGACTGAAGAAGAATATATGTTTAAATCTTGGATAAGAGATGTAATGGAATATAGTGAAAAGACAATGAGTAAAAAACAAAGACTTCCAGGTAAACCAAATACACTTGAGGGAACGAGTGGATATTTTAAATATGCTACGGATATGACTCCTGGATTTGATAAAGGTGATAAAACAAATCTTCAGTTTGGAGCAAAACCATATAAAGGATATTCAGTATCAAATATTAGGGAATTCATAAATAAGTATAAGGTAAAAAGTAAGTAGTATTACAATGTCAACGAATCCTCTGAATGATATCTCTAGAGTTTATCTGGAGCAGGTTGCCTCTGTAGATGAGGGTTATAAACCAATTGATAGAGAAAAAGAGTCTGCAATGTATCGCCGTGCAGGAAATCTTGCTCGCACTTCATTGTCCTCAAGAGGAAAGAAAAAGGAAGAAGCACAAACTAAGTCTGCTAATATCGTAAGAGCCATTACTAGTCAAAAAGAAAGAGAAAGATTTGATAGAATCGGACAATCTCCTCAACATAATGAGGCACTTGATCCTATTGATGTTCCTTTTAAAAGACTACCTGGCACAAAACCAACTCCTGCTGAAGTAAAGGCAACAGCGGATGCTTTAAGAATAAAAGAAAGAGCAAAATCTGGCGCAAAACCAACCCCTGCTGAGATAAGAGCAAGCCAAGATGCTACAATATTAAAATTAAGAAACAGACGTAACAACTCTTACAATGAGGCACTTGATCCTGTAGGTCGGGAGGATGCTGATATTGATAATGATGGTGATACAGATAAGTCAGATAAGTATCTTCACAACAGAAGAAAAGCAGTTGGAAAAGCAATTGCTAAAAAGAAGGGAATGAAAGAGGGTTTCTCAAACTGGAGACAAGAACTCTCTGAAGTGATGACTGATGTAGAAGATAAAAAAAAAATTAAGGAAAAACCAGTAGAAAATAAAATCACAATCAATCCAAAACTCAGCGAAGCAGTAGAGGAGATTGGTGGTATTTTGCTTGAGATGGTTCAGTTTGATAGTATCTTAGATGAAATTGCTGATGATGAGTTAGACTTTATTTCAGATACTTTGATTGAGAGCGCAGTCCAAGAGATTTTTTATGAGTGTCTAGAAGAAGGATATGAACTTGATGAAATAGAGACGATGCTCTGTGAATCTATTGATACTTCTCTTGCTTTACTTACAGAAGCACAAGTAACCTACGGGCACGATACAGAAAATCCAGCAGCAAAGAAGAGAGGTGAAGTTCTTAGTAAAGTTAAGAGTGCTGTAAAAACGGTAGGAAAAGGTCTCGCAAGAGGTGCTGGATATGTTGCTGGTGCTGCTGTAAGAGGAGCAAAAGCACTCGGTAGAGAGTTTAAGGCAGGGTATCAAAGAGGAGCAGGTGGATCGACCGCATCATCATCCTCCTCAACTACACCTGCTCCTTCATCTTCCTCAACTTCATCTACTCCTTCATCATCGAGAACATCAAAACCAGGACTTCTTGCTAGAATTGGTGCGAAACTTAAGTCGGGTCTTAAGAGAGCAATCGCTTCTGGAGCAAGGTCAGTCTCACGCGGAACAAGAAATCTTGCCCGCAGAATGGAAGGTGGCGAAACTAAAAAAGCAGAGGCACCAAAAGCAACTGCAAAACCAAAAGCAAAGACACCTGCTAAGAAAAAGAAGTCTAGTAAGTTAGATGATTTACTCGCTTCAGTTCGTAGCGAAGAAACTCAAGTCTTTGAGGGTCAACTAAAACCAGGCGAATCTTATATGGATTATGCTAAACGCAAGCAAGCAGAAAAGAAAGATACTCGCATGACTGTGAGTGCTGCTGATAAAGCAGGAAATACTCCTGCATATAAAGCATACAAATCTGGGGATAAGCGTTATAAGGCCGCTCCTGGTTTAGATGAAAATACTCAGATTGATGAAAAAACCTTGACTAAAATGGAAATGAAAAAGCGTGAGGAAATTGTAAAGTCGATGAAGGATAAAGCATCTGACTTTGAAAAGAGATACCCTGGTCGTGGTAAAGAAGTAATGTATGCAACTGCCACAAAAATGGCAAAGAAGGTTGCAGAACAAGCAATGGAACTTCAACCAAAGACTCAAACACAAACAAAAGAAAAACCATTGGATACTAATCTTGATAGGCAGAAGTATTCAAATCTTAAGATGATGCAACAAAAGCAACAACAATTTCAAAAGCAAAAACTAAATCTTCAAAAACAAGGTAAACTTCCTCTAGAGACGAATTGATTTCTAAATAGTTTTGAATCCATTTTAACGGAGGACATCATGGGCGCACTAGTAGAGGTTGTAAAACCAATTCTTCTTGCTGCTATGAATTCTTGTCACACCAAGAAACTTGTATGCGATCTTCTTGATCGTTATGTGAAAACAACTGATAATGATATTGATAATGTAATTGCTGCAACTGTAAGAACCGCACTTCTTAAGAACTGCGAGTGATCACCTGCTTAGTCACAAACTGGGGAATAACTGTTGCTCTAGGTCTTTTGTTAACCATCTCAGAATGGTTAGCTAAAACAAAAAGATTTGAGGAGAATGGACTACTCGATTTAACAACACACTTTTTAAAAGTTGTTTTACGCAAAGGGGATCAAAAGTAAGGTCTCCTTTTTTTATAAATATTATTAGCAATTTTTTTTACGGAAGAAAGAACATGGCACTCTGGGGAAACAATGATAATAAAGGTTCTGGAGGCACAGTAACTTTAAATTATACCACCCTTGAAGTTGTTGGAAGTGGTACTACCTTTGGAAACGTTGGTGCTGCAGCAACTGGTGATGTAATTAGATTTGGTATTCGTGGTGACGGTGGAACCTATTTCGGAGATGCTGTAATCGTAGGTATTGCAAGCACAACAACTTTAACGATTGGCTCAACTGCAGGATTAAGTGGTGTTGCTATTGCCGCAACTTCTTTCTACATCAGCGAACTACCAAAATATACAGTTTTTGATAGCACATATAGCAATATCAATGATGCTGCTCCATCTTTTGTTCCTATTACATACGTAGGAACTGCAACAACAAATGCTGGAATTGGAACTAACGTTATTCCTGTAGTTGCTGTAAGTGACGTAACAGGAGTCGTTATTGGTGATGCATTAATAAATGGTGGATCCAATCTTGTAATTAGCACCATCGGAGCAACTACAATTTCTCTTGCTTCAACAATCAGTGTTGGTATCGCAACAGGAGATACCTTAAGATTTGCTAGAAGAGCTGATGGTTATGATAAGCAAGTTTATGGTATTTCAACTTCATCTGAATATGTTGGTGCTGCATACAGTGGATTCACTCACCAAGGATGGGTAGGTGTTACAACTTACATGGGATCTGAAGGAGAAATGAGAGTTAAGACTGAAGTTCTTGTTGCAATGTCTGGTATTACTACTGGTTCTGATGGAATCCTTTATCCAACTCCTGTCTGATAATATATGATTTTTAATGAATTGAATGAGGATAATTTTCTCCTATTTGCTATTAAAAACTATGAAAATCCTCAGGCAGTAACTAGAGAAGATTTTGATAAGGATTTAAATCATTTCAAATATATTAAAAGACTTTTGAAACGATATAGAAATACAGGTGAGCTAAAAACTCACCTTCTTCTTAATCATTTTATTATTCTTTATAATATTTTTGGTGAGGCAGCAACCCCAATGCTGTTTTTTAAAATAGAAAAAGATTTATGGTCTTCGATGAAAACTTTTATAATCTTTTTGGGTAAATTGCCAGAATATCCAAAAACCTACATTCATGATATACAGGTTGATCTTTATTGTTTATCCGAACTTTATAAAATCTATAATGGAAAAGAAGAAGATTGATCGAATCATAGACTTAGTAAAGTCTCATCTTCACGAAGAGATGCCTACTATGTCCATGGGTCAAGGAAAAATTGCTGGTAGTGCTGAAGCGGGTGATGATCCTCCTGTAAGAAAAAGAAAAAGACAGTATATGTCTGGCGGCCGTGGCAGTAGAAAACTCTGGCTAGATTACCTCAAATCCAACAATGGCAGAAGAAATTAAGGTTGCAATCCTAGAACAAAAACTAGAAGATGTAAAAGACATTATTGTTAAGATTGACAATGCTATTGAAAAACTTAGTGAAGTAAATAGTAATGTGAGTAAGATGCTCGCAGTACATGAAGAAAAAATCACTAAGCAAGAAGAGACCGATAACATACTCTTTGCTAAAATTGACAAACTCCGTGATAAAGTTGACAGCGATTATGACATCATTGTGTCAAGAGTACAAGTTATAGAAAAGCGTGTCTGGATGGCAATAGGCTCTCTTGCCTGCATCACGTTTTTACTCAAAACTCCTGCTGCGATTCAAATCTTGACACCTCAACCACAAAGTTCTATAATGGAGCATAGGAACTTTAAGGTTTAATTATGGATTTTGTTGATGTTAAATACATCAATTTGATATCTGCCAGATTACAAAAGTTTAAAAAGATAAAGAACAATCTTTATAACTTTAGATGTCCTATTTGCGGAGATTCTCAGAGGAACAAGAATAAAGCAAGGGGATATTTGTATCAAGTAAAAAACAATACTAACTTCAAGTGTCATAATTGTGGGATTAATATATCTTTCAATAACTTTCTAAAGCAGATTGATTCTGTAATCTATAAACAGTACACTTTTGAAAAGTTTAAAGATGGAAAGACTGGTAAAAACTTTACTGTAGAAGATCCAGTCTTTAAGTTTGAAGCACCTAAGTTTAAACCAAAGTTGGATCTGCCAAAAGCATCATCGAATCCTGATGCAAAAAAATATCTAGAAAGTAGAAAACTTAATCCGGATAAATTTTATTACACCGACCAATTTAAATCGTGGACAAATTCTATAAAAGAAGTCTTCGATGATACTAGTAAAGATGAACCTAGGATTATTATTCCTTTGTTCTATCAAAATACTCTTGTTGGATTTCAAGGCAGATCACTTGGTCCAAGCAAGATTAAATATATTACTGTAATGCTTAACGATGACGCACCAAAAATTTACGGTCTCGATGAGATTGAAAAAGACAAAATTGTATACATCACAGAAGGTCCATTCGACTCAACTTTCATTTCAAACTCGATTGCTCTTTGCGGAGCTGACGGTGATACTGCTAAGTGGGGTATTTGCAATTCTGTTTGGATATACGATAACGAACCACGAAATGAAGAAATCACTTCAAGAATCTCCCGCACCATTGACAGAGGAGAGAAAGTTGTCATCTGGCCTTCAACAATAAAGGAGAAAGATATTAATGATATGATTTTATCTGGACTTGATGTGCAAACTGTGATAGAATCAAATACTTACTCTGGATTAGAAGCAAAACTTAAATTTACTACCTGGAAGAAAATATGAGCAACGGAACAAAGGTACAAAAACGTGATGGTCGAATTGAATCTCTTGACCTAGACAAGATGCATTTGATGGTTGAAGAGGCATGTAAGGGTCTTGCAGGTGTCTCTGCGAGTCAAGTTGAAATGAAGTCGGGTATTCAGTTTTATGACGGAATTACCACAGGAGAGATTCAGGAAATTCTGATTCGCTCTGCTTCTGATTTGATTGATTTGGACCATCCAAATTATCAGTATGTTGCTGCTCGTCTGCTTCTCTTTGCAGTTCGTAAGCAACTCTATGGGAAGATGAAAGAGCTTCCTACTCTGGAACAACACATTATTGATTGTGTATCTGCAGAGGTCTATGATAGCGATATTTATAATAAGTATTCTCAAGAAGAGATTGCTCGTGCAGAATCTTTTATTGATCATGATCGCGATTTCTTGTTCACCTATGCAGGCCTGCGCCAGGTAGTTGACAAATATCTTGTTCAAGATCGTAGTTCTGGTGGAGTATATGAGACTCCTCAGTTCATGTATATGATGATTGCTCTGACTATTTTTGCAGAGTATCCAAAAGAAACTAGAATGTCATATGTCAAGAGGTATTATGACGCAATCTCAAAGCACAAAATCAACATCCCTACCCCCATTATGGCAGGCGTTAGGACGCCACTTAGACAATTCGCTAGTTGTGTTCTTGTTGATGTTGATGACACCCTCGATAGTATCTTTAGTAGTGATATGGCAATTGGCCGTTATGTTGCACAAAGGGCGGGAATCGGTATCAACGCAGGTAGAATCCGTGGCATCAACAGCAAAATACGAGGTGGCGAGGTTCAGCACACGGGTGTTGTACCGTTCCTCAAAAAGTTTGAAGCGACTGTCCGATGCTGTACTCAAAATGGCATACGAGGTGGATCCGCCACCGTCCACTTCCCAATCTGGCACCAAGAAATAGAAGACATTCTAGTTCTTAAAAATAACAAGGGTACGGAAGATAATCGTGTCCGTAAACTTGACTATTCAATTCAGATTAGTAAGTTGTTCTATGAAAGATTTATTCAAGACGGTGAGATCACGCTTTTCTCTCCGCATGATGTACCTGGACTTTATGATAACTTTGGACTCCCTGGTTTTGATGAGCTCTACTGTACATATGAAAAAGATTCGACCATTAAGAAAAAAACTGTTAAAGCACAAGAACTCATTCTCAATCTTCTTAAAGAACGTGCAGAGACGGGTCGTGTCTATATTATGAACATTGACCACTGTAACTCACACTCTTCCTTCAAGGATAAAGTAAACATGAGTAATCTCTGCCAAGAGATCACTCTTCCAACAGATCCTATTCAACATATTGATGGTGAAGGTGAGATTGCGCTTTGTATTCTTTCTGCGATCAATGTTGGTAAGGTTAAATCTGATGAAGAACTTGAAGAGCTTTGTGATCTTTCTGTTCGTGGACTTGATGAGTTGATTGACTATCAGAAATACCCCGTAGAAGCGGCAGAAATCGCCACCAAGGCACGTCGTTCACTTGGTATAGGGTTTATTGGGTTAGCGCACTATTTGGCAAAACTTGGGTATAATTACGATTCTCAAGAAGCATGGGACGCTGTTCATGGGTTGTCCGAATCATTCCAGTATTATCTTTTGAAAGCATCCAATCAACTGGCAAAAGAAAAAGGACATTGTGAATACTTTGGTCGCACTAAGTATGCTGATGGAATTCTTCCGATTGATACATACAAGAGGGATGTTGATGAGATTTCTTCCATCGCATTAGATCATGATTGGGAAACTCTACGTGCCGATATTCAGGCACATGGATTACGACATTCAACACTGTCCGCACAGATGCCATCGGAGAGCAGCTCCGTGGTGTCAAATGCGACAAACGGAATCGAACCCCCTCGCGGATTCTTGTCCGTTAAGAAATCTAAGAAAGGACCACTTAAACAAATCGTTCCCCAGTATCATACCCTTAAGAACAATTATACGCTTCTGTGGGATATGCTTAGCAATCGCGGGTATATCAACGTTGTTGCTGTTATGCAAAAATTCTTTGATCAGGCGATTTCTGGAAACTGGTCCTATAACCCAGAGAATTATCAAGACAATGAAGTCCCTGTGTCCGTGATGGCACAAGACTTTTTGACTACATACAAGTACGGGTGGAAAACTTCTTACTATCAAAACACTTATGATATTAAGACTGATGAGGTAGTAGAAGAAAAACCCAATCTTCAAAATTTGCTAAGTGAGTTAAGTTCAGTAGAGGAGGGAGAGTGTGAATCCTGTGCAGTTTAAAGTTTCACCAGTTTTTAATGAGGCAACAAAGGTCAAAGGAATGACCGTTTTTAACACTGAACAAGTTGATACTAAAA
>Ga0194119_10012103_pt1 | contig 10998 bp, 8 predicted proteins | sample TA2MahC100mmetaG_FD_148620 | JGI IMG/M metagenome (GOLD analysis project Ga0194119, IMG submission 148620) | Freshwater microbial communities from Lake Tanganyika, Tanzania - TA2015018 Mahale Deep Cast 100m | ecosystem: Environmental > Aquatic > Freshwater > Lake | place: Tanzania: Lake... | reverse complement strand
GAGGACGAAAATACGATCCTGTCGGATCTGTTCGCCGCCTTCGCTGACGCCGAATCAAAGGTAACGTCGTGGCCTGCGCACGACCTTTTTCCGGAGTTTGGCGGGTCGCAACTTTCAACGGATGCCCAGGAGTTGTCGTTTCAACACGTGCAACAGAACCCGGATCTCCCGCCGGCGCAGACCGTTCGACTGACGGCAGCACCTACTGCCGTCAGCTTCACCATCGCCGTGCCGGAGGCCAAGTGGTTGAAAATCGATAAGCCTTCCGGCTCTACCCCGGAGTCGATCCGCGTGAGCGTCGATCCCACCGGGCTTGTGCCGGGCGAGTACAGGGGCCTGTTCACCATCACGGCCCCGCAAGCCGCAAACAGCAGCCGGACGATCCGGGTGCTGCTACGGGTCCAACCGCCTTCCGTCATTACAAGCCTCCGCAGCAGCGCGAGCCAGGAAGTCGTGCAGGAAGCCGCCGCATTCTCACGGCTCACCGCCGAGTTGCCGGCGGACTTAAAGCAGCAGCCGGCGATTTCGGTGGGTGGCGTGGAAGCCAGCGTGGTGGCGTGGTCCGGCAAGCTGGTGGATTTCGTGGTCCCTACAGGGAGCCCCGCCGGCGAGACCGAGATTACGCTGCAGACGTCGCCCAGCGAACTGCCGGTTCGCGGCCCGGTTCGGATTGTTGACCTCGCTCCCGCATTGTTTGTTCCGATGCCAGCGGGACCACGCGGGACCGTGCTCCGTTCCACCGAGGGCGCCGCGCCGGAAGAGATATACGAATGCGCAAGCGAAGGGTGCAAGGCGCTGCTGATTGACCTGGGGCCGGAGACGGAGACCGTGAGTCTGCGGATTCCGGCCACGGGCATCCGGGCCCGAACCGCCGTCGAAGAATTTTTGGTGACCATCGGCGGCACTGCGGCTCCCGTTACGGCGGTGGAAGCATCTCCGGATATCCCGGGCCTGGATTGGGTGACCATGACTATCCCGCGTTCGCTCGCAGGCCAAGGGGAAGCCGCCGTTGTGCTGGTGGTGGCGGAGAAAGCATCGAACCCGGTTGGGATCGGCATCAAGTGATGAGCCGCCGATGTACCGGCCATTAAAGCCGGTGCGCGTCTCGCTTGGGATTCGGTACTTTGAGAGAATGAAGAATCGCAGGTTGCCGGTTGCCGTTGCCCTACTTGTTTGCGGGATTGGGGTAGGGGCGTACGATTTGCCGGCGGCGCAGCCGGAGTCCGTGGGGATGTCGGCCGAGCGGTTGGCACGCATTGGGACATGGCTTCGGGGTGTTGTCGAGAAGAAACAGGCGGCAGGGTTTGTCGCGCTGGTGGCGCGCAAGGGGAAGGTCGTCTATCACGGCGCGTTTGGCACTCGCGGGCTGGCCAATGCGGCTCCTATGACTACGGAGGCGATCTTCGATCTGGCCTCGATGACCAAACCGATTACAGTGGCCGCGGCGCTTCAGTTGCTCGAAGAGGGCCGGTTCACTCTGGCCGATCCGATCGGCGAGCATCTTCCGGAGTTTCGCAACGCACGTGTGGAGACCGCGCCGGGTGTGCTGAGCGCGCCACGATCACCGGTGACCGTGCGGCAGCTTTTTTCGCACACGTCCGGCATTTACCATGGCAGCGGCAGGGCGGGGAAGTTTGAGTTTCCAACGCTTGAGGCGCTGGCGCAGGACATGGCCAAAAAACCGTTGCGTTACGAACCGGGGTCGCACTGGCTGTATGGCGACTCGCACGATGTGTTGGGGTACCTGGTACAGAAAATTTCGGGAATGCCGTTGGACCGATTTGTGCGGGAACGTCTGCTGACACCGTTGGGGATGACCGATACCGAGTATTGGCCGGCGGCATCGAAAGACCCGCGGCGGGCGGTGCTAGTGGTGGATGGGAAGGACGATCCGCAGTCGCTATCCCGCGTGCCGCCGGCGGCGGCGAGAGCGCAGACGTTTATTGGCGGCGCGAGCGGGCTGTACTCGACGGCGGCCGACTATTGGAGATTCGCGCAGATGCTGGCCAACGGCGGATCGTTCGAGGGCAAGCGGTATTTGGGGCCGCGCACAATCGAATGGATGACGCGGAATCATATCGGTGATATCCCGTCGTTCCGTACACCTGGCACCCGGTTCGGGCTCGGCGTCGCAGTGGTGACGAATCCGGGCGCATCTGGATTGCCGTACTCGAGGGGCTCCTATTATTGGAGCGGCTCCCAGGGAACGGTCTTCTGGATCGATCCGAAGGAGGAGCTGGTGGGCGTGCTAATGGTGCAGTTGACGCCGAGCCGGCTAAAGCTGCGGGAGAAGTTCGGCGCGCTCGTGTATTCGGCGATCCTGCGGTAGACACACTATTGTTTGCCGGCGTTGCGCTGCTGGCCCCAATCGGAGTGGGGGCCGCCGCGCCAAACCTCGGAGTGCGTCCGCTTGGCCCAAGCGTCATGAGCGGCGGAGAGGCGAGCCGTGATCGCCGGATTCACTGCAGCTAGGTCGTGCTGTTCGGAGCGATCAGCGTCAATATCGTAGAGCTCCCAGTTCCCCTGCCATTTCGCAACGAGTTTCCATTTGCCGTCGCGGACGGCGCGGTTGCCTTCGTGCATGAAGAAAATGGGCTGGCGCGCTTCGAACTTCCTGCCGGTGAACGCAGGCATTAGGCTGACGCCTTCCGGAGGAGTGGACCGTTTGCCGCGGATGGTGGCAGGGTAGGCGGTATTCGCGGCGGCGAGAACGGTGGGCAGAATATCGATGAGGTGCCCGGGCTGGTGATGGAGTTTTCCCTGGCGGGCGCGTGGAATGCCGCCAGGCCAATGGGCAACGAGGGGTGAAGAGACGCCGCCTTCATGGGTGAAGTGTTTGTAGCGGCGGAAGGGCGTGTTGTTGAGCGTGGCCCAGTTCATACCCAGGTAGACGGTGGAATCGGCGTTGCCAGGGTTGTCGCCCTCGAAACGGCCCGCAGGGCCGGATTCGGCATTGCCGCCGTTATCGGACATAAAGAGAATGAGCGTGTTGTTGAGCATACCGCGCTGTTCCAGGCCATCGACGAGTGCGCCGACGCTTCGGTCCATGGCATGCACGGTGGCGGCGTAGATGGCCATGAGGTGATCGAAGCGGTCCTGGGCGGCGGGGTCGAGGCTGCTCCAGGCCGGGGTATCGGGCGGGCGATCAGAGAGTTTCCAACGCGCGTCGACGATGCCTTTCTGTATTTGACGCTCATGGCGGGCCTGGCGAAGCTGATCCCAGCCGGCCTTGTACTTGCCGCGGAAGCGTTGAATGTCTTCCGGCGACGCCATCAAGGGGAAGTGGGGAGCGTTGTGCGCCTGATAAAGGAAAAATGGCTTGTTCTCGCGGCGCGATTCATCGATGAACCGAAGGGCGAACTGGGTCCAAAGATCGGTGCTGTACCAGGAGTCGCCGACCTCCTTTGAACGCAGCGGGAGTTCCCTGCCGTTTAGGTAGATCTTCACGTTCTCCTTGCCGGATTGATTGGCGTAGTAGATGCCGCCGGCTGCGAGATTCAAGGAGCGGTCGAATCCGCGGGTCCACGGCGACGAGCCGTGTTGCTGGCCGAGATGCCATTTGCCGGTCATGATCGTGAAGTAACCGGCGGGTTTGAGAGCCTCGGCAATGGTGACGCTCTCGTCGGCGAGCCGGCCCTGGTAGCCGGGGTTGCCCTCCATCACCACATTGTCAAGATGGCCGAGGCCAGCCTGGTGTGGGTAGAGTCCCGTGAGCAGGGCGGCGCGGCTGGGACTGCAGCGGGCGGTGTTGTAGAACTGAGTGAAGCGAAGACCGGCGGCGGCAAGACGGTCTATGTTCGGCGTTGGAATTTCCCCGCCGTAGCAGCCGATATCAGAAAAGCCCATGTCGTCGACCAGAATTACGACGACGTTCGGACGGGCGGGCGCGGCGTTGGCCGCCAGTGGGGCAGCGGAGAGGAAGGTGCGGCGGGACAGGCGAGGCATGAGGACTCTATCGTGTCACAAGCCGGGACGGGAGAAAACTTTGAAAAATGTCCTTGCCGGAGCAAAAAAAGATTTGCCTTCGTAACGACCTTCTGAGACAATACTGCGAGCAACTAACCAACCGATGGCAGATTTACCGCCCGGCGAAGGGTATTCACCCGGACGCCGCGTGCGGTGCGGTTGGCCTCAGCATTAGGAGATTTGTAGTGAGAGAAAAAGGTGTCGTCAAATGGTTCAACGCTGCGAAGGGCTACGGCTTTATCCAGCGCGCCAGTGGGGAGGACGTATTCGTCCATTTCTCTGCGATTCAGATGAACGGATACAAGACCCTCGATGAGGGCACGGAGGTTGAGTTCGACGTGAAAACGGGACCGAAGGGTCTGCAAGCCGAAAACGTCGGCCGGCCGTAAGGAATTCAGGCAGATTGGAAACGGGCCGCCCCAAAGGGCGGCCCGTTTCGTTTCCGGCGAGCGTGGGAGAATGCGGGAATGCGAATAACGCTCGGATGGATTTTCGCGGCCGCATGCGCGGCGCAGCCCGTGGTGTTGATCAACGGATACCAGGGCAATTGCAACGGGGCGACGGCGGAGGGAACGTTCGGGCAGATGCCGCAGAGGCTGCGCGACCTTGGGCGCGAGGTGGTGTTCTTTAACAACTGCTCGGTGCCGGCCGGAGCGCTGCCGCGGCCGACGATCGAAGAAATGGGCGCAGCGCTGGGAGTGCGGATCGCGGCGATACCGGCTCCGCAGGTGGACGTGGTGGTCCATAGCATGGGCGGACTGATTCTGCGCGCCTATCTTTCTGGCAAACAGATCGCGCCCGCGACGTTCCGGCCGCCGGCGAACCACAAAGTCCGGCGCGCGGTGTTCCTGGGTACACCGCATTTTGGACCGGGATTCGCGGGGCTGCTGTCGCTGGTTGCGGCGTCCGATCCCCAGGTGCGGCAACTGCTGCCCGGCAGCCCGTTCCTACACGACCTGGGCACATGGAATCAGGGCGGCGACGATTTGCGGGGCGTGGACGCGCTGGCCGTGATCGGAAATTCGGCGACGGTGGATTCGGTGCCGAGCGGAGGCGACGGTCTGGTGCCGGTGCCTTCTGCCGCGTTGTCGTTCACGGGCGCGGGGCTGGAGCGGACTCGGCTGGTACCGATGTGCCACACGGGTGAAGCGGCCCTGGCGCTGATAAGCAGTTCCTGCGCGCGTCCTCCTTTTTTGGCGAACGTGGATAGCGAGATGCACCTTTCGTGGCGCATAATCCGCAGCTTCCTGACTGGCACCGAAGAGTGGCGGACGCTGGGCGAAACGATCGGCTCCACGGTGCAGGGCGGCCTGTTGATGAGCGTTCGCGACAAGGACGACGCGCGGGCTAGGGACGTGACACGGGTGACCCTCGGTCCCGTGACGTTACAGCGCGGCGCCGAGCACCACTATGCGCTGTTCGCCGCGACCGGCCGGCAGCCGGTGGCGGTGACGACCGGAGGGGGGACGACGACGACCGAGATGACGATCGCCTCGGGCCTGTTTTCGGTCGGTGTTGTGAAGCCTGGGCCGATGGCGGTGGCGGCGCTTCCCGCGGCGGGGCGGGTGCCGTTACGGGTTTTGGCGCCGGGGATGTTTGTGAGCGTCTACGGCGGTGCGTTGGCGGCAGGCAGCGCGGCGGCGTCCGCGCTGCCGTTGCCGACGACGCTTTCCGGAACGCAGCTATCGATCGGGACCGCGGCGCTGGGCTTACAGTTTGCAGGGCCATCGCAAGTGAATGCGATATTGCCGGAGACGGCGGCTGGATTAGTGACGCTGGAGTTGAAGACGGCGGCGGGAACTTCGAAGTTGAATGTGATGGTGGAGCCATCGGCGCCGGCGATCTTTACGCAAACGGGCACCGGCAGCGGGCCGGCCTCAGCGCTGCACGCTTTGACGGGAGAGCTGGTGACTGTGAGCGCGCCTGTGCACGCGGGCGACGTGGTGAGCCTGTACCTGACTGGACTTGGTGCGACGGAGACGCGCGACGGGCTGGAGTGGGCTCGGTTGACGCCAACGGTGCGAATGGGCGCTATGGAGGCGACCGTGCTGTACGCCGGGCGCGCGCCGGGCTTCGCGGGGTTGGACCAGATCAACTTCCAGGTGCCTTCCGGCGCGGGAGCGGAATTGGTTGTGGAGAGCGGCGGCCGCCCGTCGAACACGGCGACTCTGCCGGTCCGGTAGCGCCCGTTACGCCGCGGAATCGTACAGGACGCAGACGTCCTTGAGTCCGCGATAGTCCTCCGCGTAGTCGAGTCCGTATCCGACGACAAATTCGTCTGGGATGGTGAAGCCAGTATAGGCGACCTGCACGGGACGCAGACGGCGCTCCGGCTTGTCGAGCAGAGCGGCAATGCGGATGCTGCGCGGCTTGCGGTTGTGGAGCAGGCCTATAAGGTAGCTAAGCGTGACCCCGGTGTCGACTATGTCCTCGACGATGATGACGTTGGCGCCTTCGATGGAGGCATCGAGATCCTTGGTAACCTTCACTTCGCCCGAGGTCGTCTTGCCCTTGCCGTAGCTGGAGATGCCCATAAAATCCATACGGACAGGGCGCTGAATGGAGCGGGCGAGATCGGCCACGAAAATGAACGCGCCTTTAAGAATGCCGACGAGGACGAGGTCGCCGTCGGGATAATCGGCGGAGATCTGTTTGCCGAGCTCAGCGACGCGGGCGGCGATTGCCTGGTCCGAAATCAGGACGCGCAGGGAGGAGTTGTTCATGAAAGGTTAGTCCGTGGGGCGGATGCGGGCGCTTGGAGGGCCAATATGTATATGAGGCGCCGTGGCCTGGCCCTTGACGAAGGTTCGAAAGCCGAAGAACGGGATGCTTTTGCTCTCCAGATAGCGCATGAGCCAGCGGCCTTCGGCCTGATCGGGATTGAGCGCGACATCGACCCGCCCAGTATGGTCGAATCCCATGGAGCGGTGCACGGCGGTGGAGCCGCGGGCGGAGATGGGCAGTTTCCGATCGAATTTCTTTTCGAACTCGAGGACGATGTCCTTTAATACGGCGGTGTCGAATTTGTTCTCGCCCCGGAAATGGGTGATACGCTGGATCGGGCCGTCGGCGATAGAGGGAGCGGCGGGTTCGACGGATTCGGACGCTGCCTCCTCCTCGGCACGGATCATTTCGGCGATCACGCGTATGGAGTGGGCGCGCTGTTCGGCGATAGAGGCGAGGTGGCGTGCGCGGCCGACCTCGTCCTCAAACGGAAGAAGCGACGTTCGCGGGGCGACGCCCTCGCCGACGAGTTTGGCCTGGCCGGCGAGGCGGTCGAGTTCGCGGCGAAGGCGGCGCGCGGTGGCTTCGGTAGCGGCTTTGGTTTGATCCTCGGTGAGGTCCTCAACCGTCAGAGCGGCGTCAAGTGTGGCAGCGATAACGGCATCGTCCTTCGCTTGCGCCAGGGCGGACTCGGCTTGCTCCACCTGCCGGCGGGACGCGGCGCCTGCGGCGGCCAGCCGGCGAGCCTGATCGAGGGCTTCGCGCGCGCGGACGACGGCGACGGATTCTTCCGCGCCGGCTGCGAGGAGCGAGGCGAGTGCGAAAAAGCAAATTCCGCGCGAAATCCGCATTCTGACTCGATTGTAGTACGATACCGCATAGGAGCAGTTTTTGCCGGTTCGTACAACTCGTAAGGCGCCTAAGCGTGCCATCCCCACTACACCAGAGATCTTAGAAGAAGCAAACGTTACACCGGATCCTAGCGAGTTGAACTCCAATTGGCAGATCGCCGTTCAGGCGGCCGAGGAAAAGCAGGCCGTCGATCTGCTGGCTCTGGATCTGCGCGGCGTGACCTCGATTTCCGACGTTTTCATCATCTGCCACGGGCGGAACTCGCGGCAGAACCAGGCGATTTCCGATGAGATCGAGAGGCGCCTGAAGGACGCGGGGGACCGCGCGCTTTCAATCGAAGGGTATACAAACGCCGAATGGATCCTGATGGACTACGGCTCCTTTGTGGTTCACGTCTTTTCGGAGAAGGCGCGCGAGTATTACGCTCTGGACCGGTTGTACCGAGACGCGCTTGCGCTAATTCCGCAGGCTTGAATCCGGCGCCGCCGGGCAGATACAATAGGACCCTATGAAGGGGGTTCTCCAGATGAATCGTTGTATTCCGGCGGTGCTGTTTTGCGCCGCGGCTGGCTACGCACAGACGATCTCCGGGTCCATCACCGGCACGGTGCTCGATTCGTCGGGGAATGTGATCCCGGGCGTGCCGGTGAAGCTGCTTTCCGAGCGCACGGGCGAAGAGCGCACGATGGCGGCCAACGAGTCGGGCGATTTTCTGTTTCCCGCGCTACTGCCCGGCGCGTACACGATTAGCGTGGAGCAAACGGGGTTCAAACCGTTCAAGAAAACCAACAATCAGTTGAGCGCGGCCGAGCGGCTTTCGGTGGGCAACATCACGCTGCAAGTGGGCAGCGTGAATGAGTCGATTACCGTGGAAGCGCAGGGCGTGACAGTGCAGACGTCGAGCTCGGAGAATTCGGCGCTGATCAGCTCGCGGCAGTTGGAGTAGGTTTCCATTCGCGGACGAGATGTGGTGTCGATGCTGCGCATCTTGCCGGGCGTTTCGCAAACCGTGGATACGGAGTTCCTAGGTGGCAGCTTCGGAACGGGCACGCCGAACATCGGCGGAGCGCGATCGAACTGGAATTCGTTGCAGGTGGACGGATTAACGGGCAACGATCTTGGCAGCCCGAGCGTGTTTTCGAGTCCGATCAATATGGACGCGATCGGCGAAGTGAAGGTGCTGCTGAATAACTACCAGGCCGAGTATGGGCGGAACGGCGCGTCGTTTATCAACATCGTGACGAAGTCCGGCGGGCGCGAGTATCACGGTTCGGCGTATTGGTACAAGCGGCACGAAATGTGGAATGCGAACAACTTCTTCAACAACCGCACGGGCGTTTCGTTGCCGATCTACCGGTACACGACGCTGGGGGCGACGCTGGGCGGCCCAGTGCCAATGGGGAAGGTTTGGAAGAACTCGAAGGACAAGGTGTTCTTCTTCTATTCGTTCGAAAAGTCCACGGTGAAGAATCCGCAGGCGGTCCGGCAGGTGACGACGCCCTCGGAATTGGAGCGGCGCGGCGACTTTTCGCAAACGCTGGACCAGAACGGTGCGCGGATCAATATTCGCGATCCCCTGGCGGCGGGCAACTTCCCCAACAACGTGGTGCCCGCTTCGCGCATTAACGCCAACGGTCAGGCGATTCTGAACATCTTTCCGGTTCCCAACACTCTGGACCGGAATTTGACGCGCGGTAACTTCAATTACCAGTTTCAGGAATCGATCAACCAACCGCGCAATCAACATCTGTTCCGCATCGACCTGAAGCCCACGAACAACGACAGTATCAACGTGCGAGGGTCCACCTGGTACGCCGATTCTTTGGGCCACGCGGTCGCGGCCGGCTCGTCCAACTGGGGCCTGGTGCGGCAGCACTACACCTACACGGACAACGGCATCGTCCTGAACTACGCCAAGATTCTCTCGCCCCGGCTTGTGAATGAATTCATGGGCGGCGTGCGGCACGGCGTGGAAAAGGGACCACCGGAGAGCGACGAGGAATTGAAGAAGATGCAGCGCGGCTCGCGAGGGCTGGCTTCGCTTGGGCAGTTTTTCGCCGGCAACAACGCCCTGCAGATTATTCCGCAGGCCTCCTTCGGCGGCGTTCCCGGCGCGGCGGCGATCACCTACGATGGACGCTTTCCGCTGCGCGGCGCCGATACCGTTTTCAACTTCACCGACAACCTGACCTACACGGCGGGCGCCCACACGTTCAAGGGCGGTTTCTTTTTTGAAAGGACGCGCAATTATGAGGGCGAGCAGGGCAACTACGGCGGCAACTTTAACTTCGCGCGCGACGTGAACAACCCGTTCGATTCCAACTATGCGTACTCGAACGCCCTGCTCGGCAATTTCTCGAGCTACACGGAGTCACAGTCCCGCCCTTCCAATGAAGGGCGTAAGACCTCGACGGCGTTTTTCGTACAGGATACCTGGAAGGTCAATCGAAAGCTGACCTTCGACGCCGGCCTGCGATTCATCTGGTACAACCAGTGGTATCACGCGCGAAACCAGGCAGCGGCGTGGGATTTCGCGCGATTCGACGCGGCGAAGATACCTGCGCTCTACCGGCCCTCGAGCACGCCCCAAGGGCGCCGCGCTGTGAATCCGCGGACCAATGAGGTTCTGCCCGCGGTGTTCATCGGCGCGTTCGTGCCGAACTCGGGCGAGCCGTTCAACGGCACCGTGGTTGCGACCGACAAGAGCTACCCGCGCGGATTCCGGGACCAGGAGCGCATTCTTCCCGAAGCGCGGCTTGGTTTCGCCTACGATCCGTTCGGGAATGGCAAGACTGCAGTCCGAGGCGGCTTCGGCGTGTTCCACAACACGGTTTCGCCGGGCGTACGGGGCTATTCGCAGAATCCGCCTGTTCAGGTGACACCGCAGATTTTTTACGGCAACCTGTCGAGCTATCTGGGGACCGCTGGAACAATTTTTCCTGGATCGACGTCGACCTTCGAACGCAAGGCGATTACGCCGGCGATGTACAACTTCACGCTCGGCGTGCAGCATGACATCGGGCGCGGAACGGTGGTAAACGTCTCCTACGTGGGAAACGTAGGCCGCCATTTGCAGGTGAGCCGGAACATCAACACTGTGCCGTATGGCGCGCGGTTCCTGGCGCAGAACGCCGACCCGTCAAACCCAGCTACGCCGCTGAACGATAATTTCTTCCGGCCGTTCCCCGGCTGGACGAACATCACCTACAACGACTTTTCATCCACTTCGAGTTACAACTCGCTCCAGGCGACGTTGAATCGCAGATTGGCGCGCGGCCTGAATATCTCGGTCGCCTATACGTACTCCAAGACAATGGACTACACGGACAGCGACGGAGACGGCGTGGCCGTGTACCGTCCGCTTCGCGTTTGGAACTATGGAAAGGCCGGCTTCGATCAGACGCATATTTTCGTCGCGAACTATGTGTGGGATTTGCCGAAGGCATCGACAAAGAT
>Ga0194119_10012101_pt1 | contig 11000 bp, 8 predicted proteins | sample TA2MahC100mmetaG_FD_148620 | JGI IMG/M metagenome (GOLD analysis project Ga0194119, IMG submission 148620) | Freshwater microbial communities from Lake Tanganyika, Tanzania - TA2015018 Mahale Deep Cast 100m | ecosystem: Environmental > Aquatic > Freshwater > Lake | place: Tanzania: Lake... | reverse complement strand
GGTTCGTCCATCCAACGAGGTTGCGCAGGCGCTGTACCGATCGATGGGCTTCACGGAGGTCGGCCGTCGCCGCAACTACTACCCGGCGGTGGTCGGTCACGAGGATGCCGTGGTGATGGCGCTGCAGATCGCCGCGGATGCGTCGCTCCGGTGATTGCCAGCTGTATGGGCACCAGACGCTCGAGACATCAGTCGCTATAATCCACCGCCTTTTTCACCCGGCTGCTCCGGCATGGACCACCAGAAGGCGATTCGCAGCAGGCGAACGTTCGCCATCATTTCCCACCCCGATGCGGGCAAGACCACCATCACCGAAAAACTGCTCCTGTTCGGTGGTGCCATCCAGCTCGCGGGTACCGTGAAAGCACGCAAGTCTGATCGCCACGCGACTTCAGACTGGATGGCCATGGAGCAACAGCGCGGGATTTCGGTCACCACTTCGGTGATGCAGTTCCCGTTCACCGGACGCGTGGTGAATCTGCTCGATACGCCCGGTCATGAGGACTTCTCCGAAGACACCTACCGTACACTCACCGCGGTCGATGCGGCGCTCATGGTGATCGACGGGTCCAAAGGCGTGGAGCCTCGTACCATCAAGCTGATGGAAGTGTGCCGCATGCGCAACACACCCATCATCACCTTCGTGAACAAGCTCGACCGCGAAATACGCGACCCCATCGAGGTACTCGATGAAATCGAAGAGGTGCTGCAGATCCAGTGTGCGCCGGTGAACTGGCCGATCGGCATGGGTCGGCACTTCAAGGGCATCTATGAACTCACGCGGGATCGTATCGTCTGTTACCGCGGAGGTCAGGGTCATCACGTCTACGACTATCCGCTCATCGAGGGTCTGCACAGCGAAGCTGCCCTTGAGTATCTGGGGTTTGACTGGGAACAGGTGCGCGATCAGATCGAACTACTGCAGGGCGCGAGCCATACGTTCGAGCAGGCGGACTTCGACAAGGCGACGACCACACCGGTGTACTTTGGAACGGCACTCGGTAATTTCGGTGTGCAGCAGATGCTTGAAGGGTTCGTCGAAGTGGCACCGCCGCCACAGTCCAGGGAGACCCAGACCCGCACTGTGCAGCCGGAAGAAGAAAAGTTCAGCGGCTTCGTGTTCAAGATCCAGGCCAACATGGATCCGAAACACCGCGACCGTATCGCCTTCATGCGGATCTGCTCCGGTCGTTACAAGGCCGGGATGCGGCTGCGTCATGTGCGGCTTGGGAAAGAGGTCAGGATTTCCGATGCGGTAACGTTCATGGCAGGTGATCGCACCCATGCCGAAGAGGCGTTTGCCGGCGACATTATTGGCCTGCACAACCATGGCACCATCCAGATCGGTGATTCGTTCACCGAAGGGGAAGGGCTGCGTTTCACCGGTATTCCGAACTTCGCGCCGGAACTCTTTCGTCGGGTCCGTCCATGTGATCCGCTCAAGTCGAAACAGCTCGAACGTGGCCTTGACCAACTGGCAGAAGAAGGGGCGACGCAGGTGTTCAAACCGATGCGGCGTTCAGAATTCATCGTTGGCGCTGTAGGCGCCCTACAGTTCGATGTGGTGGCCTTCCGTCTGCAGGAGGAATACCGGGCCGATTGCATCTACGAGGATGCGAGTGTCTGGACCGCCCGCTGGGTCACCTGTGCTGACCCGAAGAAGCTCGAAGAATTCGAAGCCCGGGCGGTAGACCATCTGGCGCGGGACAGCGGTGGCCACCTTGCCTATCTCGCACCGACCCGTGCGAACCTCATGTTGACTGAAGAGCGCTGGCCTGATGTCCAGTTCCACAAGACCCGCGAACACTGATCAATCGGCACCGTTGTCCGCCGAAGGTCTGATGCGGCGCGATGCGGTGCGGGTACGAAGCGGCAAGCGCCCGCCGGATCCCGCCGTGCTTGATGCCTCCCGCGGGCTCTTTGCACGGCGTCTGGCGCTGGGTGAAAGTCTGCGCATTGAATATCCGCAATCGCTGCCGATCAGCTCCCATGCTGCGGAGATCACCCGACTCATCCGCAAACATCCGGTGGTGATCGTTGCCGGGGAAACCGGTTCCGGGAAAACCACCCAGCTGCCCAAGATCTGCCTAGAAGCGGGTCTTGGTGTAAGCGGGTCCATTGCGCACACTCAACCTCGGCGACTAGCAGCCAGGACCGTGGCTGCACGCATTGCTGAAGAGATGGGTTCGCCCCTCGGTGAAGCTGTTGGTTATGCGGTTCGGTTCACGGACCGCACCCATCCGCAGACGCTGGTGAAGCTACTCACAGATGGACTTCTCCTCACGGAGATCCGCGGCGACCGGTATCTCGATACCTACGATGCGATCATAGTCGACGAAGCACATGAACGCAGTCTCAACATCGATTTTCTGCTGGGCTATCTACGGCGCCTGGTCGTACGACGGCGCGATCTCAAGGTGATCATCACCAGCGCCACCATCGACGTAGAGCGTTTTTCGACGTATTTCGGTGGTGCACCGGTCGTGCAAGTCAGCGGGCGCGGCTATCCCGTCGAAGTCAGGTACCTCAGTGAAGAGGACGCGGCGCAGAGTGAAGATCCGGAAGAGACGTTGTGCCGGGCGGTTGAAACCGTGGCTGGTCTGCCACTAGCGAAATCCCTCGATACGCTCATATTCCAGACCGGTGAGCAAGACATTTTCGAAAACGCCAAAGTGCTGCGGGCGCGATTCGGCGAACGCTACGACATCCTTCCGCTCTACGCGCGGCTACGGACGGGTGATCAGAACCGGGTATTTGCCGCAGGTAACAAGCGTCGTCTGGTGTTGGCCACCAATGTTGCTGAAACGTCGTTGACCGTGCCGAACATCGGATTTGTCATCGATCCGGGTCTCGCCCGGATTAATCGCTATAGCTATCGCTCGAAACTCACGCGCCTGCCGATCGAGCCAGTTTCGCAGGCCAGCGCAAACCAGCGGGCTGGTCGCTGTGGCCGGGTCGCACCAGGTGTCTGTTTGCGCCTATATTCGGAATCGGATTTTCGCAGCCGTCCGGATTTCACCGAACCGGAGATCCGACGCGTCAACCTCGCCTCTGTGGTCCTGCAGATGCGCGCCTTTGCCCTTGGGGATATCGAGACCTTTGGCTTCATCGAACCTCCGGATCCTGGTGCCATCCGCGATGCACTGCGGTTGTTGCATGAGCTTGGAGCGCTCGACGGGGAACAGCTGACTGCTATTGGCCGCGCCATGGCGCGCTTGCCGGTGGATCCTCGCCTTGCCCGCATGCTCACCGCCGCGAAGGAAAGGGGCGCGCTCAAGGAACTGCTGATCATCGTCTCGGGGCTCTCCGTTCAGGATCCGCGTGAACGACCGCGCGAAGCCCAACAAGCCGCTGATCTGAAACATGCTCAGTGGCTGGATCCGAACAGCGACTTCCTGTCGTGGGTGCGCCTTTGGGACTGGCTGTTGAATCTTCACGATACGGCGACCCGGGCGGGTGAGCGTAGGGCGCTGGAGCAGAATTTTCTGAGCCCGCTGCGGATTCGCGAGTGGCGTGAACTGCATCGGCAGCTGGTCACCAGCGTCAAAGACCTTGGCTGGCGGATCAATGAAGTGCCTGCATCCAACGAGGATGTCGCCCGCGCCATCGTGAGCGGTTCGCTCTCCCTGCTCGGCACCCATGATGAGAAAGGGGTCTATCTCGGTGCGCGCAATTCGAAGTTCAGGATTTTCCCGGGATCGACCCTCAAAGGCCGCAACGTACGCTGGCTTGTTGCAGCAGAAATTGCCGAGACCACGCAGGTGTATGCCCGTTGTGTGGCGCCGGTTGAGGCCTGCTGGATCGAAGAAGCCGCCGGTCACCTGGTGGCACGATCTCATGCGGAGCCGCATTGGGATGACCGGCGAGGTGAAGCGCGCGCCTACGAGAGTGTGCGCCTCTATGGCCTGCCTCTGGCGGAGAAACGCAGCGTTCGCCTTGCACCGGTTGATCCCGCGCAGGCGCGGGAGCTCTTGATCCGCGATGGACTCGTCGCTGGCGCGGTGCCCGAGATCGCCCATCGGCAGATCAGCTTCATTGACACCAATCTGGCGGAACAGCGAGCCGTGCTCGAACTCGAGATACGGGCGCGACGGCGTGACCTCACCATACCGGAAGCAGAGATCTGCGCGTTTTATGCAGAGCGGCTGCCGGCGGACGTGGTGGACGTGCACACGCTACTCAGGTGGTGGCGTGGCCTGGATGCCGTACATCGACAGGAGCTCTTCATCGATCGAGAGTTCTTCAGGCGCAACCTCGATGTCGGGATCGGTGAACCCCAGTACCCGTCGACGCTTAACGTCGGCAGTTTCACCTTCGATTTGAAGTACCGGTTTGCGCCCGGTGCTGAAGACGACGGAGTCAACATGATCGTGCCTCAGGGACTGCTCTCCGGGGTGGTACCGGAGTTGCTCGACTGGTCGGTTCCCGGCTACTTCCAGCGGGTCGTAGAGAGCTGGCTGCGAACGCTGCCGAAGGCGCATCGGCGCGACCTCTCGCCGATTGCAGATCGGGTTGAAGGCATCAGCACGTTTCTCCTACACCCCGACCGCTATCGGGTCGGGCGGTTGCCACGGGCTCTGGGTGACGCGCTGCGCGCACTGCACGAAGTGGCGGTCAGTGACGTCGACTGGGACCACAGCCGCATCGACGCGAACTGCCTGATCAACGTCCAGGTGGTGAATGCGACTGGTCAGGTGGTCATGCAGAGCCGCGACATGAATCACTTGCTCGCACGTAACAGGCCAGTTGCGCAGTCGTCAGAACCCGCTCTGCCAGTACGCAAAAACCTGCGAGCGTTTCCCGCAGAAGGATTGCCACAGACCACGACCCTCAAGCTCGACGGTGCGCCGGTCCTCGCTTACCCGGCGCTTAAGGACCAGGGCACCGGTGTGGCGGTGGTGCATCTGAATTCCGTGGCAGAGGCCACACAATCCAATCGGGCGGGTTACGCCCGCCTTGCGCTGCTTCTACAAACCGATTCGGCGCGGTTCATGCGTAAGGAACTCGAAAAGGAGAAGGTATTGGCCCTGCATTTTGCAAGTCTGGGTGATGCCCGGCTGCTCCGAGATGAAGTCCTGATGGCGGCCGCCTGGCACTGTTTTTTCGAAGGGACTTCGTTGCCAAGGGATGCAGCCGGTTTTGATATGCGGATCGACGAGCGCGCGAAGAATTTGCTGCCTGCATTCAGGGACATCGTCGACACGCTGAAACGGATTCTTGCCGCCCGGTTCGATCTCGCCAAGCGCATGGACGAACTGGTTGCGCCAGCTTATGCGCCGGCACTGAAGGAGGCACGTGAACATCTCGAAAGCCTGGTTCCTGCGCAGGTGCTTTCAGTCGCATCGGCGGCCTTGTTGGCGGAAACACCACGTTATCTGCAGGCGGAACTCCATCGACTCAACAACCTGCAGGGCCGCATTGGCAAGGACGCGGAGCGTGTGCGAGAACTGGAAGCGTTGAGCCAGCGTATAGCGCGCTACGCGCAGCATCGCCTCGCCAATGCACAAACCGGTGCCGATCTCCTGCAACAGCTCGAGGAAGTGCGGGTGGGTATGTTTGCGGAACCCCTAGCGAAAAAAGGTCTGGGATCGCCGATCCGCCTCGACCGGGCGCTTGTGGCAGCGGAACAGTCAATTGGCCTTCGCTGAGCTTATTTGCGACGAGTCTTCCTCGAATGGACTTGTTGGCTGTACAGTCTTGCGCGTCCGGTTTTGAAGGTCCATTGTCGGACGGTCGGAACTTTTTCCGGCAAGGGATGTCTGAACTGTCGTGAAACCTTGGTGCAGGAAGCAACCGGCAATGAGGTGACACGATGGCAACATCAACGATGCGCAGATCAAACGACATAACAGTCTCGCGCGAGACTCCAGGAGAAACGGAATCATGTTGAATCGCAAAGTGAAGCCGATTGCAGTCCTGATCGGGACCACCTTCGTAGCCTCCCTCACCGCTGCAGGAGCAGCCAGCGCCGATGAGCTGTTTGTCACGGCAGAGCTCGATCAGGGTTATGACCTGCTCGCCCAGGCGGATGCCGAAGGTAAGTGTGGCGAAGGCAAGTGTGGCGAAGGGAAGTGTGGAGAAGGTGAAGGCGACGCCGAAGGTGAAGACAAGGATGGCGAAGGCAAGTGCGGCGGTGCTGCCTGATCTGATCGCCTGAAGCTGTAGCACTCGCATGGCCGGGGTTGAAGCCATCGGTGAAGCCCATCGGGACACCGTACAAGATTCATACCTCGGCATAGCGGGTGCAGGGCTGGGGCTGCGTCGCGGGATGTTGCCCCAGCTTCGTTCGCTGAAATCTGGTGCGGTGGATTTTATGGAAATCGCACCAGAAAACTGGATCGGTGTAGGGGGCCGTTTTGGTCGGGCCTTCGCTGAACTCGCAGAACGATTTCCGCTGGTCTGCCATGGCTTGTCCCTGTCACTCGGCAGCCCGATACCTCTTGATGAAGCCTTTGTGCGTTCGGTGCGAACGTTCCTTGATCGGCACCGGATACCTTTCTACAGCGAACACCTGAGCTATTGCAGCGATGACATCGGCCATCTCTATGACCTGATGCCGATCCCGTTCACCGATGAAGCGGTACGGTATGTGGCGGCGAGGATTCGCCGGGTTCAGGACATTCTCGAACGACAGATCGCCATCGAACATGTGTCCTACTACGCAGCACCAGGGCAGCGGATGAGTGAGATCGAGTTCATCAATGCGGTTCTCGCAGAGGCGGATTGCCGTCTGCTGCTCGACGTGAACAACCTCTACGTCAACAGCATCAACTTCCGTTATGACCCATATGCGTTCATGGAGAATTTGGACCTGCCACGAACCGCGTACATCCACATCGCAGGACACTATGTCGAAGCCGAAGACCTGCGCATTGATACGCATGGTTCAGCGGTCATCGATCCTGTGTGGGCACTTCTGGACGCGGCATTCAAGCGTACAGGTCCGGTGCCTACGCTGCTCGAGCGTGACTTCAACTTTCCACCGATGACTGAACTGCTCGGTGAAATTGACCGGATCCGGGCGGCGCAGTCCGGCACCAGTGTCTCGGGGATGCAGGCGTGATTCAGCGGGGTGCCAACCTCCCGGAGTTTCAGGCTGAACAACTGGCTTTCGCGGCGTACATCCGCAATCCGGAAGTGCATCCGATCCCCAGTGGGATCGAGGCACGTCGCATGCAGATCTATGCCGGGCTTTTTTACCGCAATATCGAGGGGTTCCTGGCGTCGGGCTTCCCCGTGCTGAAAAAAATCCACCAGTCAAACGACTGGCAGGGCACAGCGTGGCCGCATTTGGTCCGGGAGTTCATCCACCAACATCCAAGTGAGTCACCGTACTTTCTGGAAATCTCGCAGGAGTTTCTCCAGTTCATGTCGACCCATGATGAGTCGCGCCAGTTTCCATGGCTGCTCGAACTGATGCACTACGAGTGGGTGGAGCTGGCTCTCAGTGTCAGTGACGAGGTGTTTCCGGAGACCCTCACGGTACGTGGCGATAACTACAGCGAACCCGCTGCGCTCACTGGAGCGTTGGTGGTCTCGCCACTTGCGCAGACGCTGGCCTATCGTTATCCGGTACACAAGATCGGCCCCGGCCACCTGCCGGAGAACGAACCTGCACAGTCCACACTGCTTGTGGTCTATCGTCGTCCGGACGACACGGTACATTTCATGGAGTCGAGTGCGATGACCCATCGGCTGCTTGAGCTCATCCGCGAAGGCCACTCAGGCGCTGGGGCGATCGAAGAGATCGCGATGGAGTCCGGAATGAATGTGGGTGCACTTCGCGGGAAAGCGCTGGCTGCCTTGTCAAAGCTGCGCGACATTAACATCATTCTGGGTATCTGAAACTCCGGATGGCACGATCCGCGGAATCAGGATCAAAGGAGAGGCGGACGATGGCAGCAAAATTTTGTGTGGCACCGATACGGCGCTTGCTGGTTTCCGGGCTGATTGCCGGAAGCTTGCTTATGGCCCCTGGCGTGTTTGCTGATACGCCTGATGACTGGGAAGGTCTGAACCGCCGCATCTTCAGTTTCAACGATTTTTTTGACTGGCTCTTTCTCAAACCCGTGGCCAAAACCTACAAGAGGGTTATCCCGGGTCCGGTGCGCCAAGGCGTATCCAACGTGTTCAACAACGTCGACACGCCGGTTACGGTGGTGAACCAGTTTCTGCAAGGCAAACCCCGGGAGGGCTTTTCTGACGCGGGGCGCTTTCTGGTCAACACCACGCTCGGGATTGGCGGCATTTTTGACGTCGCGTCACGGATGGGACTGCCGAAGCATCAGGAGGACTTTGGCCAGACATTCGGTGTCTGGGGTGCCGGCAGTGGTCAGCATGTGGTGCTTCCTTTCCGCGGTTCGTCAACGGTTCGCGATGCGTTCGGCCTGGTGCTCGATGCGTTCACCAATCCGCTGCGGTTCATTTCTCCGGCTGAAGCCCGATACTCGACGTACGGTCTCTACTTCACCGATGTTCGTGTTGATTTGCTGGCGGCGGAAACACTGATGGGTGACTCCTGGGACGCCTATCTCTTCCAGCGTGATGCTTTCCTGCAGCGTCGTGAATACCTGGTCTTGGATGGCAACGTTGAGACGGAAGATCCGTTCCTGTCGGATGATTGGGAAGAGTAGTCAGATCCGCCTTGGGTAACGGTCAAGCCTGCTTGTATTGACAGGGTACGAGGAGTAGGGTGCCGGACGCATTACCACGGCTGTACCTGCGAGCCTCTGGCTGATGGGCTTTCTGATCATTCACTCGGATCAGACTCCGAATCCTCTCCAACCGGTTTTGAATTCCGCGGATGTTCGCTGGGTGGCGAGTGTCGCTGCCGCGCAACAGGCGTGCAGCGTTGACCGTGGTGATCTCGTGATCGCTGCAAACCTCTCCCAGGCCGATGAGATCCGGCGGCTTGATCCCCTTATCGATGTCGTCCTCGCTGTGCCTGCACAGGATTCAGGAATTGATGCGAAGGCAGCCCTGCGGGCTGGCGTCGCTGACATCTGGGGCCCGGAGGACGTCGGATCACGTGCAGCAACCGCACTCATGGGCCGCGTGCAGGCGCGCCAGCAAGCCATCCGGGACCGGATGCGACGTTATGAATCAGAGGTACGTCGCGATCAACGTAATGGCCGGTATGTGCAGTTCGGCATGTTGCCACCGAATCCGATGATGATTGGTGATTACGCTCTACGGCATCGGATCGTTCCGTCGGCGGAACTCTCCGGAGATTTCGTCGACTACTTTCAACTCGCCCAGCAGTATCTGGTCGCCTACGTGGCTGATGTCGCCGGCCATGGCGCGTCATCTGCATTTGTCACCGTGCTGCTCAAGAACTTCTCGCGACGTATCCGGCGTGAATACCGTGTCGATATGCTGCAGAACCCGGGGCTGATCCTGGCGTGGCTCATCCGTGAACTGCTGGAACAGAAGATCGACAAACACGTCACCATGGCACTCCTGCTGATTGATCTGCGTACCGACACTTTGCTGCACGCCAATGCCGGGCACTATCCACAGGTGATCAAAGTGGAAGAAACAGGGCAGGCTCACTTTCTCGAAGCCAGTGGCAAGCCTGTGGGTCTGTTTCCCGAAGTGGCCTACACACCTGTTTCTGCGCACCTGTCTCCTGGCTCCCGACTGGTGGTGTTTTCCGACGGCGTTCTGGAATTGCTCCCGGAGGAATCGCTGGCCGGCAAGGAGCAACGGCTGCTTGCCGCGGCAAAGACCGGTGACCGCATCGACGACGTGTGGTCGGCACTTGGTTTCACCGCAGGCATGCAAGGGCCGGACGACATTTCCTGTCTGATCGTGAGCCGGGAGCCCTGAATGGCCGAAGGCAGAATTCTGGTCGGCGAGTGTGACGGTGTGTACCTCCTGAAGCTGGTGGGCGATGTGCGGGTTACGCTCTGCGTATCCGCGGAGGGCTTCATCCGGCGACTTTTGGCCGATCCGGGGTTCAAGACGGTCTCGGTGGATCTTTCCGAAACCCGGGGTATGGACTCCACGTCACTCGGCATCCTCGCCCGGCTCGCCATCGAATCCCGCAAACAGCATGACTTCCGTCCCACCGTTCTCATCACCAACCCGGACCTGGAAAAACTCCTCAAGGTCTCCGGATTTGGAGAAGAGTTCACCTTCGTCCGCGTGGCTTCGCCCCAGACCATTCCCGTTACCGAGATTCCGAAACGCCATGGCATGGATGAAGCGGAGCTGCGTCGTCAGGTGATCGATGCGCATCGCGCCCTGATGGCGATGAATGCTGCCAATACGGAGACTTTTCGCGACTTGGTTGCGGCACTCGAGGCTGAAGAAGCCGCCAACGGCGGTTGATCCCCGGCGCAGTTCACGCAGCGGGCTTCAGATCTCGGTCAAGAACAGCCAGGGCTTCATCCAGAATTGAGAGGTCATTGCGGCTGAGGCGCCTGCTGTCGCTCAGGACCTGACGGTAAAGGCGCGCTCCGGGGCGCCCGTTGAAAAGGCCCAGCACATGCCGGGTCATTGCCTTGAGCGGTGTGCCAGCCTGCACTTCCGCACGCATGTAGGCGGCAAAGGAGACGAAGGCCGTGAATGCGTCCATGCAAAAGTCCGAATCGTGCAGTTCCTGGTGGATCGCCGTGAGCAGCAGTGGATTGTGATAGGCCGCCCTGCCAATCATCACGCCTTCGAGCCCATCCAGACTCGAACAAACGGAATCCACGTTGGTGATTCCGCCGTTCAGCACAATGCGCAAGTGCGGAAAGCGGCCCTTGAGTGCGCGAACGCGGTCATGACGCAGTGGCGGAATCGAACGGTTTTGGGCGGGCGAGAGCCCCTTCAAGAGCGCCATACGGGCATGTACATAAAACGTCTCGCAGCCGGCTTCAGCGACGGTGCCGACGAACGTATCGAGGAAGTCATCGGAATCGAAGTGATCGATACCGAGGCGACACTTCACGGTTACCTCGACGTTTACTGCGCTACGCATCGCCCGAATGCAGTCGGCAACCAAAGTAGGTTTT
>Ga0194119_10012099_pt1 | contig 11005 bp, 8 predicted proteins | sample TA2MahC100mmetaG_FD_148620 | JGI IMG/M metagenome (GOLD analysis project Ga0194119, IMG submission 148620) | Freshwater microbial communities from Lake Tanganyika, Tanzania - TA2015018 Mahale Deep Cast 100m | ecosystem: Environmental > Aquatic > Freshwater > Lake | place: Tanzania: Lake... | reverse complement strand
ACCGGTTGTGACGGCGCCCTCGGCCGCAGCGATCGCCGCCATGCGTAAAACGCGCGGAGCGCGGCCGGAACGCGAACTGGCGATCTTCTCGGACCCCCGAGTCCCGGCGCTGGCCCGGCTGCCGTTCGCAAAGACGGAGGCTGCGCACATCGTGAACTTGGCAGGAGGGCGGGCGGTGTATTCCGCCAGCGGCGACGGCGCAACCCGGCAGGCGGTTCTGGACCATCCGGCCCGCATCATGCATTTCGCCGCGCACAGTCTCCTGGACACCGAGCGGCCGGACAGGACGGAGATCGCGCTTTCCGGCGAGCCGCTGCGCCTACGCGACGTGGCCGGTCTGCGTCTGGACGATTCGCTCATCGTGCTGAGCGCCTGCCAGACCGCGCTGGGACGGGAGATGAAACGGGAGGGGCTGCTTGGGTTGGCATACGCGTTTCAACAGGCCGGAGCCTCCCAAGTTCTGGCGAGCCTGTGGAAGGTGGACGACCGGGCGACCGCGGAGTTGATGAAACACTTCTACGAAGGGCTTTTGCGGCAGGGCCTGCGGGCGCCGGAGGCGCTGACCGCGGCGCAGCAGACGCTCGCGCGTTCGGCGCGCTGGCCGCATCCGTTCTACTGGGCGGGGTTCACGATTCAAGGAGACTGGCGCTGAAGGCGGAGTGGTTAGAGCGTTTGCTGAGGGCGTTAGACGCCGACCCGGCCTTGGCCGGCGAGCGATACGAAGCGATTCGCGAACGTTTACTCGTGTACTTCGCGGCGCGGCGATGCGCGGAGCCGGAGGACCTGGCCGACGAGGCGCTGGATCGCGCGGCGCGGCGAATCGCGGAGAATGTTTCGATCGAGACCAGCGTTGAGAATTTTGTGTTGGGGGTGGCGCGAAACCTAGCGAAGGAGCGGTGGAAGAAACCGCTTGCGTTGGTGGCCATGCCGGAACGGCTTCCGGCGCCGCCGGTGACCGAACCCGATCCGCGGGCCGATTGCCTGGATGAATGTCTGGGCCAGTTGCCATCGCGGACGCGCGAGTGGGTGGAACGCTTTTACACCGGAACTGGCGGCGCGAAGATTGAGGAGCGGAAGCGTCTGGCGCATGAGTTGGGCCTGGACGTGAACGCTCTCCGGGTCCGGTTGTTTCGCATCCGGGAAAAGCTGGAGCGGTGCGTGCGGGAGTGCATGGCCCGTAATGAAAACGTGAAAGGAACCATTTAGATCGTGGGCGACGAGCGGTTGGCACGGGAGTTTCTGCTTGGCATGGGCGGCGAGGATGCAGAGGCTCGATTTGCAGGCGACGAGGAGTTCCGGCTGCTGGTGCAGGCGGTGGAGCGCGACCTGATCGACGAGTACGCCGCCGGCTCGATGGAGCCAGGCGAGCGGTCGAGTTTCGCCGGGTATTTGGCCTTGCATCCGCGCGCTGCCGAACGGCTGGCGTTCGCCCGCTCGCTAGTCCGCTCCCGTACGCGGAGGCGGCTATGGCCATGGGCCGTTGCCGCGGCAGCGCTGCTGGCCGGCTTCTGGCCGGCGGAGAGCGGCGTTCTGGCGGTGGCGCTTACGCCAGGCGGATTGCGCAGCGGCGGGGACTCCGTACAGCGAGTGCGCCTTGCACCGGAGCATCGGATCGTCCGGCTCGTTTTAGCGACGGAGGGCGCGGTGACGGCGACGTTGCGATTTGTGGATTCCGGAGCTAACGTCTGGTCCGGTCAGGTGACGGATGGAAGCGTATCGATCCCCGCGGCAAAACTTGCCGCCGGGGACCATCTGCTGACGGTTCGCGACTCGCGCGGCGAGGAGATCGCCGACTATACCTTCCGAGTCGAACATTCGAGTGGGGTGCCTAACGGGGCTTGAACCCGTGACATCCGGAACCACAATCCGGCGCTCTACCAGCTGAGCTATAGGCACCTCAACAGGTCAGCTTTTAGTTTACCAAATAGCGGCGCACGAAGTCAGCCGACGTGAGAATGACAAAGGAGTTGGTGAAGTCAATGAGGAACGCTCCAACCACCGACACGGTCATGGTTGCACCGGGCGCGGGGCCGTGCCGGCGTTCGAGGGCGCTGATGGCAGTGATGGCGTTGGCCGTGGTGCCGATCATGAAGCCGGTCCAGCCGGCCGATGCGACAGCCGCCTCGTAGTTCCGGCCGAGGAACCACCAGACCAGCACGACGGCGACGAAACAGGTGACAAGGACCTGGACGAGCAGGATCGCGAACAGAGGCAGGGCTAGATCCAGCAGCACCCACAGCTTCAGCGAGACGAGTGCCAGAACGATGAAGAGATTGACGCTCCACTCGGAAATGACCGCGAGCGTTCGTTCGTCAAGGAGTTGGCCGCGCCGGTCGTCGGTCCAACGGATGACGGCCGCGACAATCATCGCGCCGATGTGTCCGGGCAGCGGCACGGGAATCGCACGGCTGAGCAACGAACCGACGCCAACGGCGAGTACGAGAAGGCCCACCGTGTCCAGCGCCGAACCGGTGCGCGCCGCTTGTGCGTTCGCGCTGCCGCCCTCCGATCGCAGACCGTGCCGGCGAACCAGAAACTCTCCAATGCCGGCAGAGAGCAGGCCCGAAGCGACGATGCCGAAGACCGCGCAGGCCAGGCCGATGGTCTGGGAGTTGGGCAGGCCGGCCTGATCGAAGGTCTGTCCAAAGGCCAGGGCCGTGGCCGGGCCGCCGGCGAGAGTGAGCGCTCCGGCAACGATGCCGGTGAGCGGATTGAGACCCAGCAGTGTTGCCATCCAAACGCCCACGGCGTTTTGCGCGATTGCGCCGGCTACGGCCAGCGCAAGGCAGACGCCCACGCGCGCGCCGTCGCGCTTCAACAGGGACGTCGAGGCGCGCAGGCCGACGGTCGTGAAAAAGACGGTAATCAAGAGGTCGCGGAGCACCGTGTCGAAGGTGAACTCCACTTGAAACGGGCGCGCGGCCGCCACGCAGAGGGCGACGGCGAGGCCGGCGAGTATTGGCCTGGGAATGAGAGTCTGGACGCCGCGAACACACCACAAAGCGCCGGCCCCGAGGGCCAGCGTTTCGCTCGCGTTCAATGTCACAACCCGGCCTGCTTCCAGAGCTCGTCGACGCGCTTCTTGATTTCCGGCGTCATGGTGATCACATCAGGCCAGGGCCGCGTGAAGCCTTCCGCGGGCCACTTTTTGGTCGCATCGATGCCAAACTTTGAGCCCCAGTTCACCATGCGGCTGGCGTGATCGAGCGAATCGATGGGACCCATCGCGAATTCGATGTCGCGCTGCGGATCGATGTTGTTTAGCGCTTTCCAGGCCACCTCAGAGTAGTTCTGTACGTCGACGGTGTCGTCGACGACGACGATGCACTTGGTGAACATCGCCTGACCCAATCCCCAGATGGCGTGCATCACTTTGCGCGCCTGCATCGGATAGCTTTTTCGAATAGAGACCAGCATCAGGTTGTGAAAAATCCCTTCGGCCGGCATGCAGATGTCACGGATTTCGGGAATTTGGAGGCGCATGAGAGGAAGGAAGATTCGCTCGATGGCCTTGCCCATGTAGTAGTCCTCCATGGGCGGCGGGCCGACGATCGTGGTGGCGTACACCGGGTTCTTTCGATGGGTGACGCACTGGACGTGAAAGACCGGGTAGTCGTCTTCGAGCGAGTAGAAGCCGGTGTGGTCGCCGAACGGCCCCTCGGTGCGCAGTTCGCCCATTTCGACGTAGCCTTCCAGAACATACTCGGCGTTGGCCGGGACCTCGACGTCGACGGTTTCACAAGAGACCATGTCCACGGGCTTCTTGCGGAGGAAGCCGGCGATCATCATTTCGTCCAGATCCGGCGGCAGCGGGAGAATCGCGCTGTACATGGTGGCGGGATCGGAGCCGATGGCGACGGCCACATCCATGCGCTTCTGGCCTTCCTTAAACCGCCGGCGATAGTGCTCAGCCCCCTGTTTATGGGTTTGCCAATGCATGCCGGTGGTGCGCTCGTCGAAGACCTGCATGCGGTACATACCGCAGTTCCGTTTGCCAGTCTCCGGGTTCTTGGTGAAAACCATCGGGAGGGTAATGAACGGCCCGCCGTCCTGCGGCCAGCAGGTGAGCACGGGAATCTCCTTGAGCGAGAAATCGTTCTTGCGAATCACTTCCTTGCAAGGCCCGCTGGATACTTTTTTCGGGAAGAATGAACCCATCTCGGCCAGTTTCGGCAGCATGGAGAGCTTACCCATCAGGCCTTGCGGCATCTGCATTTGCAAATAGTCCGTGATGCGGTCCGCGATCTCCTGAAAGCGGTCGACGCCGAGGGCGATCTCCATCCGCTTCTTCGAAGCGAAGGCGTTGATCAGGACCGGCGCATTGTAGCCTTTGGGCTTTTCGAACAACAAGGCGGGGCCGTTCTGTTTCACACTCCGGTCCGCGAACTCCGTGATTTCGAGGTTGGGGTCCACTTCCAGGGAAACGCGCTTCAGTTCGCCGGCTCTTTCCAGAGCGGCTATGAATTCGCGCAAATCGCTATATGCCATATGATGATTCCATGATAGTTCGTAACGCTTTGGTCACCGGCGCTAGCCGGGGAATCGGCAAAGCCTGCGCCTTTTCACTCGCCAAGGCCGGAACCCGTGTTCTTGTCGCTGCCCGTACTTTAGAGAAGTGCCAGGAGGTGGCCGAAGAAATACAGGCCTCTGGCGGCGAGGCCGCGGCCGTGACGATCGATCTGTCCTCCAAAGATTCGATTGCCACCGCAGCGGCCGAGGCGGCAAAAGTTTTCGGACCGATCCACATTTTGGTCAACAACGCCGGCATTACCAAGGACGGGCTTGCGCTCCGGATGAAGTCCGAGGATTGGCAAACGGTCCTGGACACAAACCTGAGCGGCGCATTCTTCGCTTCGCAATGCGTGATGCAGGGCATGATGAAGGAACGCTGGGGGCGCATCATCAACATCACATCCGTGGTTGGGCGGATGGGCAACGCCGGGCAGGCGAATTACGTGGCCGCCAAGGCGGGCTTGATCGGACTGACAAAATCGCTGGCGCGTGAACTGGCGTCCCGGAACATTACCGTGAACGCCGTCGCGCCGGGCTTTATCGCGACGGACATGACGGCGGTACTCAACGACGATTTGAAGCAGAAGATGCTGACGAATATCCCTCTGGCGCGGTTTGGCGAGGCGAATGACATCGCCGCCGCCGTGCGTTTTCTGGCGTCCGAGGATGCGAGTTATATTACCGGCCACGTCCTGGACGTGAACGGCGGGATGTATATGTGAGCGCTTCCTGGTGGCGTTGGGCAGCGGCGATTGTCCCCGCCCTGGTTCTCTATTTCACACCGTCCGGCTTGCCCGTCGAAACGCGGCATCTGCTGGCCATTTTCGCCGGTACGATCATTGCCTTGATCTCGCGGCCGATGCCGATGGGTACTAGCGTCGTGATTGGAATGGTGCTGCTGGTGTTGACCGGCACGCTGACCGCGACGAGGGCGCTGGCCGGGTTCAGCTCACCGACGGCGTGGATGATCTTTTCCGCATTTTTGTTCGCGCGCGCCGTTTCGGCCACAGGATTCGGACCGCGCGTGGCGTATCTGCTGATTCATCGAATCGGGCACAATACGCTTTCGCTTGGCTATGCGTTGGCCGCGACCAATCTTGTGCTGGCGCCGTTCATTCCCTCCGATACCGGCCGCGGCGGCGGCGTTGTGTTCCCAGTGGCGCGCAGCCTGGCGCTTGCGCTTGGGGATCCGCCGCGCACCAGCGCATATTTGATTTTGGTTGGCTATCTCTCTACGTACACGACTTCCGGAATGTTTCTTACGAGCATGGCCGCCAATCCGATCGTGGCGGACATGGCCCGGCAAGTGGGCAAACTGGAGATCACCTTTCTGACGTGGGCCTTGGCGGCGATTGTTCCCGGTTTGCTCACGCTGGCCGGCGGTACCTACATCACGCTGCGAATGACGAATCCGGAGACTGGCGGTGTGAAAGCGGCCCGGACGATGGCCGCGGCGAAGCTAGCCGAATTGGGCGGCTTGAGCGGGCGGGAGGTGCGGCTAGTCTTGATTCTGCTGGCGGTGATGACCGGTTGGGTTTCGTCGCCATGGCATGGTGTTCATAACGCGTTTGTGGCGCTAGCGGGCTTGTCGGCGCTGGTCGTCGCTAGCGTCGTCACCTGGGACGAATTGTTGGGTGAGGCGCGGGCGTGGGACGCGCTTCTGTGGTTCGGCCCGATTCTCATGATGACCGATGAGCTCGCCAAAGCGGGTGTGTTCGATGTATTGGCGGCGTCAGTTGCTGGTTGGACGGCCGGCATGCCATGGCCTGTCGCTGGCGCGGCGCTTGCGACGGGTTATCTCTATATTCACTACGCGTTCGCCAGCATGACCGCGCAGGCAACCGCGCTGTTCGCCGGATTTTTGAGCACCGGCATCGCCGCGGGCTGCCCGCCGCTGATGCTCGCGTTGATCCTTGGGGCGTTTTCGTCGTTGAACGCTGGAATTACGCACTACGGAACCGGCTCGGCGACCGTGTTCTTTGGCGCGGGCTTCGTGCCGCAGTCTCAATGGTGGCGCGTGGGATTTGTAGTGAGCCTTTGGACTCTGACTTGTTGGCTTGGAATCGGTCCGTTGTGGTTCCGTTTGATCGGCATTTGGCCGTAGGATAATGGACTCCACATGTACACCATCGATCTTTCCGGCCGCAACGCGGTCGTAACCGGCGCATCCTCCGGAATCGGTGCGGCCATCGCGCGCGCGCTTTCGAAAGCCGGAGCGCGAGTCGCTGTTATGGCGCGCAGGAAGGACCGGCTGGACGCGCTGGCGGCAGAGTTGGGACCCTCCGCGCTTTCCATCGCCTGCGACGTGGCGCAACGCGAGTCCGTGGCCGCCGCGATGGCGGAGGCGTGGGACACGATGGGACGCGTCGATATTCTAGTGACGGCGGCGGGTGTCGCTGCCGATGGCGGGCCGGTGCCGGAGAAGATCGTCTACGATGCTTTCGCCCAGACGATGCAGGTGAACGTCACCGGACTTTGGCAGTGCTGTCAGGAGATCGGCGCGCGAATGCTGGCGGACGGAAAGGGCGGCTCCATCATCAATATTGCGTCGATTGCCGGGGTAAACGGCTGGCCGGGCGGACCTACGGGCTACCAGGCGTCCAAGGGCGCAGTAATTCAAATTACCCGCAATCTGGCGGCTAGTTGGGGGGATCGCGGCATTCGCGTGAACGCCATCGCGCCGGGCTGGTTCCCCTCGGAGATGACCGAGTCGCTGATGAAGGATCCGAACTACGTCGCGTTCATGAAGAATGGAGCGCCGTTGCGGCGAATTGGCGAGTTGCGCGATCTAGAGGGTCCCGCGATACTGCTGGCCTCCGACGCGGGAGCCTTTATCACCGGACAAATTCTTACAGTGGACGGCGGCACCACGGCGAGCGGCTTCGGCGAGGAGCCCGAGTCGTTCCGTTCTTTCCTCGCGAACGCTATTCCAGGCGGCCTCGGCAAGCCGATCGGCAAGTAACCCGCCGATTCGCCCCATTCTGGAACCACCACCCGCGTCCCCGCGAGTGATTGACCACGCGAGGGTTGCGTTTCGCCCCAAATCGCGGGCCTCCGCACGCATTTCACCCCTATACTGAGGCCAAAATCCACCCCCAGGGGAAATTGTCGTGTTTCACTCAAAACCACTTACTTTTGCATTGCTTTTGGCCGCCGTATCCCTACCCGGATTCAGCCAAGCCATGGACGGAAACCTGATTGGCGTCGTGACCGACGCTTCCGGCGCCTTGATGGCGAGAGCCAGCGTGTCGCTCGAAAATCTCGACACAGGAGTCAAGACCGCGACGGCCACGAATGACGCCGGCGCGTACCGCTTTAACAACGTTTTGGCCGGAAACTACCGGCTGACGACGTCGATGACCGGCTTCACGACATCGACCACGAATAACGTTCGTTTGGAATCGAACAAAACCACGGCAATCAATGTCCGGTTAGAGGTCGGCGCCGTGACCACGGCGGTGGAGGTGGTGGAAGCCACAGCGGCGATCGACACCACAACGGCGAACGTCACCAACACGTTCGACTCGCGGCAGGCGCTGCGGCTGCCTTCGTTCGGAGTCGGCGTGGGCCCGACTGCGTTAGGCGTAATCAATCTATCGCTGCTCAATGCCGGCGTGACGAGCTCCGGCTCGGTTGGATACGGAACAGGTCCCTCGGTCGGCGGCCAGCGGCCGACGAATAACAACTTCATGATCGAAGGCGTGGACAACAACAACCGGTCCGTGACGGGGCCGCAGATCACTGTGTCTAATGAGGCCGTTGCCGAGTTCACATTGCAGCAGAACCAATTCTCGCCGGAGTTCGGTCACTCGACCGGCGGACAGTTCAATACGCTAATCAAGCGCGGCGACAATACGCTGCGCGGCTCGCTCTATACGTATCACCAGAACCGGAACCTCACGGCAATCGACGAGAGCTTCAAGCGACAGGGCATCCGGAATCGCCCGCCGCGCAACGACGTCAACCGGTTGGGCGCAACGATTGGCGGTCCGGTGGTGAAGAACAAAATCTTCTACTTCGGAAACTTCGAATACACACCGGTCGGATTTCAGGCCGCGGCGCCAGGCGCAGCTTTTGTGCCGACCGCGGACGGGTACCGGACCATCGAAAGTTTGCCTAACATCAGCCGGACAAATTTGGAGGTGTTGAAGCGTTACGCTCCCGCCGCGCCGGCGCAACAAGGGACGAACACGATCACTGTGGGCGGCAGACCGGTTCCAATCGGAATTCTGCGCGCGCAGGGGCCGGGGTTCAACAATAACTATAGCTACCTCGCCTCGGGCGACTACAACATCTCCGAGCGGGATCAGATCCGGATGCGGTATCTCTTGCAGACGCAGGATTCGATCAATACAACCGGGATCCAGATCCCGGACTTTTTCACCCCGGTCAAGTATGGAGCCCACTTGGCTTCGATCACCCACTTCCACACGTTTTCGGCGGCAATGACCAACGAATTGCGCCTGGCCTACAACAGGCGCCGGGATGAGCGGCCGGTCGGCGAGTATCCGTTCCAGGGGCTGGATGTGTTTCCAAATCTGCAGTTCGACGATCTTGGACTGGCCATCGGCCCGAACGGCAGCTACCCGCAAGGTAGCCGCAATAATACGTTTCAGCTCGTAGAGAACCTGAGCTGGACGCGCGGACGGCACACGATCAAAACCGGCTACGACGGACGCAAGTTCAATATCTCGTCCCGCTTCATTCAACGTGAGCGCGGCGAGTACATCTATCGAACCCTGGACCGGTTCCTGATGGACATTACGCCGGAGACCGGTCAGCGCTCGGTGGGCGGATTCCCGTTTGTCGGCAACGCCCTGCAGCACGGCTTCTACATTACCGATGAATGGCGAAGGCGGCCGAATCTGACCTTGAACATTGGGGCACGCTACGAGTTCACGGGGGTTCCGACCGGCGCCCGCCAGCAGGCATTGAACGCAATCGCCAACGTGCCTGGCCTGATCGATTTCCGGGAACCGCGCGCGACAAAGAAGGACTGGATGCCCCGTCTGGGTCTCGCCTACTCGCCGGGCCAGGACGGAAAGACGTCGATCCGAGCCGGCTTCGGAATGGGTTACGACCAGGTGTATCAGAACCTTGGCGCCAACTCGCTGCCTCCGCAGTTCTTCACTACGATCAACGCGCAGGATATCGCACCGAACGCTCCGCGCTTTCTGGCCGGCGGTGGCATTCCCTCCACGGTCGCGCCGATCACCAGCCAAGCGACCGCTCGATTGCTCACGTCTTCCTATATTCCCGATCAGATCCGGCCTTATTCGTTGCAGTGGAATCTGGGCGTCCAGCGGGTGCTCAAGAGCGACTATACGGTTGAAGTCCGCTACCTGGGAAGCCGCGGAGTCCATCTTCCGTTCCAGCAGAACATCAACAGGCCGGCGAGCGTCCAGCCGAACCGGACGCTTCCCATCTTTCTGCAGCGTCCTTCGCAGGCGGAGTTGGACGCGCTGACACTCTCGCTCGCGGATTTTCCGGCGGGGAACACCTACGGCCCGTACTTCGATGCCGGCTTCCGCGGCGCGGCAATCACGGCCTTCACTCCGCAGGGCAATTCGAGCTACCACGGATTGGCGACCCAGGTGAACAAGCGCTTCTCGCGCGACTACCAGTTCGTCGGTGCCTACACGTGGTCGCACCTTATTGACGATTCGACGGCCGCGTTGAACTCGACGGTCACTACACCGCGCCGTCCGCAGGACTTCAACAACCTGCGCCCGGAGCGGGCGTCTTCGGCCCTGGATCACCGCCATCGTTTCACGTTGAGCATGGTCTACGAATCTTCCTGGCTGAAGGGTGCCAGCAATTGGGCGGTACGCAACGTTGTCGGGAATTGGCAGATGTCCGGAACCTGGACTTCCCAGACTGGTTCCTGGGCCACGCTACGATCCGCGGTCGATTCCAATCGCAATGGCGACCCGGCTGGCGATCGCGTCTGGGTGAATAACGCCGGCGATCCGAAGCTTGGCAGCGGAAACACCCGCCTGACGAACACGCGGGGACAAGTCGTCGGCTACCTGGCCACGAACCCGGCCGCGAAGTGGATCGCAGCCGGCGAAGGCGTCATGCCGACAGCCGGGCGCAACGTTGTTCGAATGCCCGGAATCAGCAACCTGGACGCCTCCGTGGCCAAGACTGTCAATCTCACTGAGCGCGTGAAGTTTGAGTTCCGCGCCGAACTCTACAACGCGCTCAACGTGGCTCAGTACACGCCTGGCTTTCCATCGGCCAGCAACGTGCGAAGCCGCACAGGCGGCGCGGAGACGAACATGCTGATTCCCGGCACGGTGTCGTTCCTGCGTCCGGACCTGGCATTCCAATCGAACTCGCGCGGCGCGTTTTTGGTTGGCCGATTCCAGTTCTAGCCTAACGTAAGAGGCCCCCCGGCTGTGCCGGGGTGGCAGTAGCAGTTTGACATTTCCGGGAGTCCATCAGAGAAACTCCAAACGTGAGCCGCCAAGCACACGAAAGGAGAATCCTG